>ERZ777011.587-NODE-587-length-54209-cov-3.797873_pt1 | contig 54209 bp, 70 predicted proteins | sample MGYA00374964_ERZ777011 | MGnify/ENA primary metagenome ERZ777011 (study PRJEB29310, sample SAMD00008975) | mouse gut metagenome | study: EMG produced TPA metagenomics assembly of the Metagenome analysis of fecal microbiota from mouse which was promoted...
CTGATCGCGAGGCTGGCGGGGGAGTGGTTTTCGGACAGCCTGAATTTGAGCGACACGAAGGACAAGACGGCGGCGGAGAAGCTGCAGGGGTACTGGATTATGGAGATCGGGGAGCTGGCGGGTTTGAAAAAGGCGGAGGTGGAGACTCTGCGGAGTTTTCTTTCCAGGCAGAATGATATTTACCGGGCTTCTTTTGGCAGGAGGGCGACGCCCCACCTGCGGCAGTGCGTGTTTTTCGGGACTACCAATGCGGAGAAGGGGTATCTGCGGGATACCACGGGGAACCGGCGTTTCTGGCCGGTGAAGACGCCGGGAGGCGGCAGGAGGCATTCCTGGGAGCTGACGAAGGAGGAGGTCTGCCAGATCTGGGCGGAGGTGCTGGTCTATGTGGGGAAGGGTGAGAAGCTGTACCTTGACGGGAAGGACGAGACGGCGGCGAAGCGGGAGCAGCGGGAGGCCATGGAGAGCGACGAGCGGGAAGGGCTGGTCCGCGAGTATCTGGAAACGCTGCTGCCGAAGAATTGGGACGAGATGGGGCTGTTTGAGCGCAGGGAGTTCCTGCACGGGGACGAGTTCGGGAAGCCGGGCGTGAAGGGGACTGTGCGCCGGACGGCGGTGTCTAATATGGAGATTTGGTGTGAGTGTTTCGGGAAGGAGCGGGCAGGCTTGAAGCGCATGGACAGTGGTGAGATTTCTGCTATCATGGCGAAGATTGGAGGGTGGGATTCCGGCAGGAAGAAAGAACGGATTCCGCTTTATGGGCCGCAGTGGGTGTATAAGCGTGCCAAAGGGGATGTTCCAAAAACCGAATAGGGAGTTGGAACGGAACAGGACGGTTGTTTGTTCCAAAATGGCTCTTTTTGGAACAGATTTTTGGAACATGGGAACAGGGGGAAAACACTGGGGAAAGTGGCTGTGTTCCTATGTTCCATAAAATTATTATATAGATAGAATATATAAAATAAAGGGAGACTGGCAGGTGCATACACACATATGCGCGTAATAAAGGATTTTTGGGTTTTTCGGAACTTTTGGAACAGGAGGAGGCGGAAAGGGCATGGATTTTTATGATTTGGCGGTTGAAAAGCAGGAGGGTGAATACGATGCGGGAGAGTGAGATTGAGCGGCGGCTGGCCGTATCGGTGAAGAGGCTGGGAGGCATGGCGGTGAAGTTCGTTTCGCCCGGTTTGGATGGGGTGCCGGACCGGATTGTTTTGCTGCCGGGAGGGAAGGTTGCTTTTGTGGAGCTGAAGGCGCCTGGGAAGAGATTGAGGCCGCTGCAGGAGAAGCGGAAGAGGCAGTTGGAGGGGCTGGGGTTTCCGGTTTATATGGTGGACAGGGTGGAGCAGATTGGAGGTGTGCTGGATGAGATATGTTCCCCATGAGTATCAGGAGTATGCAAAGGAGTTTATCATCAGGGAGAGGGTGAGCGCGCTGTTTTTGGACTGCGGGCTTGGGAAGACGGTGATCACGCTGACGGCGGTGTGGGAGTTATTGTTTGATTATTTTGATGTCCGGAAGGTGCTTGTGGTTGCGCCTTTGCGGGTGGCGAGGGATACCTGGGGAGGGGAGCTGGAGAAGTGGGAGCATCTGTCCGGGATTGGGATGTCAAAGGTGCTTGGTTCGGAGAGGGAGCGGCTGGCGGCTTTGGAGCGGGAGGCGCAGGTGTATGTCATCAACCGGGAGAATGTGGAGTGGCTGGTGGATTCCGGCAGGTGGGATTTTGATATGGTGGTGATTGATGAACTGTCTTCTTTCAAGTCCCATAGGGCGAAGCGGTTTAAGGCTTTGAAGAAGGTCCGGCCGAGGGTGAGGCGGATTGTGGGGCTGACCGGGACGCCTGCACCGAACGGGCTGATTGACTTGTGGGCGGAGATTGGGCTGCTGGATATGGGGCAGAGGCTGGGGCGGTTTATCGGCGGATACCGGGAGCGGTTTTTTCTGCCGGATAAGCGGAGCAGGCAGATGGTGTTTTCCTATAAGCCCAGGGACGGGGCAGAGGAAGCGATTTATGGGTTGATCTCTGATATCTGTATCAGCATGAGGGCGTGTGACTATCTGGATATGCCGGAGTGTGTGTATAACCGGGTGGAGGTTTCCATGAGCGGGCGGGAGGCGGAGCTGTATGAACGGCTGGAGCGGGATATGCTGCTGCCTTTTGCGGACGGGGATATTGACGCGGTGAATGCGGCGGGGCTTTCCAATAAGCTGCTGCAGATGGCGAACGGGGCGGTCTATGATGAGAACGGGAAGGTGAAGCGTATCCATGACCGGAAGCTGGAAGCGCTGGAGAATCTGATTGAGGCGGCCAACGGGAAGCCGGTGCTGGTGGCGTATTGGTATAGGCATGACCTGGAGCGGATACGGGAGAGGGTTGGGGCGGTGGAGCTGGACACGGCGGAGGATATGCGGATGTGGAATGCCGGGGAGATCCCGCTGGCGGTGATCCATCCGGCTTCTGCGGGGCATGGGCTGAACCTGCAGGCGGGAGGCTCCACGCTGGTATGGTTTGGGCTTACCTGGTCTTTGGAGTTGTACCAGCAGATGAACGCAAGGCTGTGGCGGCAGGGGCAGGAGGATACGGTGGTGGTCCACCATCTGATAGCGAAGGGGACGCTGGATGAGCGGGTGATGGCGGCCCTGGAGAGGAAGGACTGCGGGCAGGCGGCGCTTGTGGATGCGGTGAGGGCGAGGATTGGAGGCGGAAAGGATGGAGATAGAGAAGCTGTTTAAGGAATACCGGAGCTGGAAGAAGGATATGGGGCTTTTGGGGTTTGAGCTGTCACGGTTTGAGGGTGTGCCGTATGAGGACGTGATAAGGAGTATGTGTCTGGGGCAGCCCCAGGGGGAGAAGGTGCAGGGCGGCGGGACTTCGGATAAGACGGGGAATACGGCGGTGAAGTACCGGCAGGTGAAGGAGCGGCTGGATGATGACTGGTTCGAGTATCTGCTGGGGCGGTATCAGGCGGTGAAGGAAGAGCTGGAGTTTTTTGAGTATGCCGTGGGGCAGTTGAGCGGGAGGCTGCCGGAGGTGGTACGGGATATGGTGATGGAGGATATGACGTGGAGGGCGCTTTCCGAGAAGTACAGCGTGAGCGAGGCCATGATCGGGAAGTACCGGAAGAAGGCGCTGGCAGAGATGCGTGAGCTGTACCTGATGCGTGAGAAGACGGCGGGACGGTATCTTCTGGACTGATTTTTATAATACGGTTGAGTGATGGTTGAGTAGTGGTTGAGTAAGAGTATAGGAAAGGTTTATTGAAAGTTTATTGGAAACTGTGGTATTCTTAGAATGCGAAGAACTGTAGGAAGCTCTGTGGATATGTCCATGGGGCTTTTTCTTTTGTCTTTGCAGGGCAGCGGGCTTCATCCTTTCACCGCTGCCTTTTTTGAGATTGAGGGGATGGAAGGGAGATTTTGATGGATTGTTTTGCTGTGGATCCTCACTAAGAATGTCAAAAAAGATAAAAAGTGAGAAAAGGTGAAAAAAGCTGAGAAATGCCGCAAAATCATGGCACTCAGCTTTTTTGATGCGCAAAAATTGACATTCTTGGTGCGGGAAAAAATAGGTTGTTAAAATAGGGTTACAGGGGATATTTTACGAAGCTTTTAACAGTGTTCAACTAAGTTCAAATAGAAAGGTTCTTATTTTCGGTGTTTTGAAGAATAGTTGAATATTTGTAAAAGATGATTTTAGCCGGAGCATGAAATATTGGGAAACTAAGGAAGGATATAAAGTCAAATAGTTTCCCAATCTTTAAGGCAGTAAGACAGTGGCTTTTCTGGCTTATTATAGAATATTGGGAAACTAATGGGGTTAAATAATGGAACTGCAAAGCTTCCTTTATTAATACGCGCTCTTATAGTTTCCCAATATTCAAAACTTACAGATTAATCTGTATAAAATACAAAAAATAAAGACACTAGAGGTCTTTAAAGCATGATTTGAAAGAAAGTTGAAGATAGTTTAAATAAGATCATGCTTCTGAATAGATTGTTAATGCAATTCTCTTAATCGAATTTTCAGCTGAATAATCTCTAATATTTCGCATTTATCATAATCAGTAAGGTGTTCATATAAATTTAGCAATTTCGATTTTTCTTCGGAAATATCAAATTTTCCCTCTTGTCCTGTGAGTAACCAATCAACAGAAACATTAAAATAATTAGCAATTCTTAATATTCTGTCACAAGAAGGAGAACTGCTATCCCATTTGCTTATGGCACCATTACCTAAGCCAAGTTGCTCTTCAAGAGGTTTGAATTTTGTTTTGTTTAGTTCACAGAGATGTTGGATTCTACTTACTAGTCCTTCATGTGTAGCCATAGATTAATTATCCCTCCATAATAGAAAATTTTCTACATAATGATTGACAAATAGAAAATAGTATAATATATTCTATTTATACAGATAAATCTGTAGAATATCTTCTATTTTACATTTCTAAAGGCAAAAAGACTAGTACAAGTTGTAGTGGCCAGGATTGGCGACTGTACTATAGGTAAGAAGGAGGTGGATTAATTGGCAAGAACTGTTGCAAGGGATCATGGACTATGGCTTTTTGACCTGGCGCACGGTAACCTGAAGGATCCGGAGGTCCTGCAGGGGTTCATCCAGCATTATGTGCTGGAGGGGAAATCTCTGGACAATGTAATGGATGATCTGGTTTTCAGGACCAGCTATGGCATCCATTATACCGGGGAGGCTATGGACCAACTTAAGGCAGTGCTGGAAAAGACGGCGGAAGGAAGGTGTTAGATGGCACGGAAGAAACTGAGTAATAGGAAAAGAAGCAGAATGCGGAGATTAAAAGGAAGCTCCAGAAAGATGGATACCTTCCACCGGATAAGCCCAGATTGAATCGGAAGAAATTCATTGATGAGGCAGAAGAAGAATGGAAAAACCGGGAGGAAGACTGCCGTGTCTGGTGGGAGGTCTATATCATGCAGGCAATGTCTTATATGCTGGGGCATAGTGGAAAGGATATGCGTCTGTCTCTTGAAGCAGTGGGGGTTGCCAAGGTGCTGAAGATTGCCATGAGGCTTCGGGAGTTCTCGGAGGAATTGAAAGCAAAGGGGGAAACGGAATACAAAATAATTGATCAGTACAACTACATTAAGGACATTATGGATTTATAAGAGAGGAGGGAACGTGGGAAATGGCCAGGATTTATTTATCCGGTGGCATAACGAATGTGCCAGACTTTTGGGATCGATTTGAAACCGCAGAAAAAGTGCTGACGGAAAAGGGTTTTTCGGTTATTAATCCGGCAAAATTGGAGCAGGCGCTGCCTCACCTAACTTACGAGGAACGGATGAAAATTGATTTTGCATTGCTGGATATGTGCGACAGCATCTATATGTTGTACGGCTGGAAGCAGTCGCCTGGCGCAAACCGTGAACTTGGGTATGCGATGGCAAAAGGTATGAAACTTATGTTTGAGTAGGGGAGGAGGATGTGCCAGTGGAGAATAAAAAGGAAATTGTGATACGGCTGAAACTTTTGCTGAATGCAACCAGGGCAGGAGAGGACATCAAGAAGATGGAGCTGACAGAAGATAAGGACTTTGTAATGATCCAGTGGGAAAACGGAAGCACCCAGAAGGTAAATATAGCAGCGGATTCGGGTGTGGCCCTCATTAATGATGTGCTGCAGGCAATTATTTGATGCGGTTGAATGGGCGATGTTATGGCGGAAATTATATTACACCCATGTCATCAGGATTATTGTAAAGAATGCAGTTTCTATGATGGCAAAAATGGTAACTGCAAAAGTGAAGATTATGCAAAGCACATCTATGAGGTAAATTGTGTGTGGAACTATTGCAAATATAAGCGGAGACGGATACATAAAAACGGGGAAGGAGGGACAGATGAAGCGGGAAACTAGCTATACAGAGTTTGGCCAGTGGCTGCGGATCGAGCTGATCAAGCGGAACCTGACAGCCAAGGAGCTGGCAAAGCTGGCCGGGATTGACCACAGGGTGGTGTCTGATGTGATGGTGGGCAGGAACAAGAGCCACCAGCAGGAGCTGAAGGAGGCCCTGCAGAGGTATGATGAAAGGCCGGCATAAAAAAATCCGGGTGCCAGTTGGAGCTGCGGGATCCTGCGCATTGGGGCAGGTAGATGGAGCGGCTGGGAAAACAAAAGCAGCATACATAATGGAAGACCGGCCCTCCCTGGGGAATCAGGAGAAGGCCGGCAACGGTAATCACACAATTATCATAGCAAAGTATTGGAAGAAATGCAAGAAAAAGGTGGTGGTTTTTTGGAGCGGATCACGGTGGAAGAGTATGCCAGCCTGAGGGGCTGTACAGTGCAGTATGTAAGAAGGTTAATTTCATCAGGCCAGCTGCGAGCAACAGAGCGCTTTGGAGCGGGCGGCAGGAACGGTTTGAGCTACCTGATTGACCTGGCGGACTGCGATCCGGCGATCATCAAGAAGTATAAGCGGATACATAAGGCGGAGCAGGAGCGTGCAAGCCCGGTGAAGCTGCAGGTTGTCCCGGACAATCCGGAGGAGCTGACGGAAAAGGAGCGGGAAGAGGTGGCCTTCTGGAAGCGGGTGCTGGGAGAGTGGAATTCTTACCGGGAGGAGTACCCTGGAAAGAAGGATGAGGCGGATGAGCGGTTTGTCCGGTACCTGGAGGCGAACTATCAAGGCCGGAACTTCTCTGTCCGGATGCTGTATCGGAAAAACAAGGCCTGGAAGGAGCTTGGGGAGTGTGCCCTGGCGGATGGCCGGGGCAAGCATGACAACCATAATAAGGCGGTGCCGTCTGTGGTCTTTGACATCTTTGAATATTTTTATCTGGATGGAAACAAGGAAACCCTGACGAAGTGTATGAAGCTGACGGAGTTGCAGCTGGAAAAGGAGGGGCTTACGGAATACCTGCCCATTGCCAGTGATGATGCTTTCTTACGGGAGATCAGGAAAAATATCCCGGTTCCAGTCCTGAAATATTTCAGGGAAGGAGAGAAGGCATTTCGAGACGAGTGTGCCCCTTATATTAAGCGTGTATATGATGATCTGAAGTCTAATGACATTTGGGTCTGCGACAACCATACCTTTGACATCTTTGTGGATGATGGGGAGCATAAGAAGCCCGTGAGGGTGTACCTGACGGCGTTTATGGACATCAGGAGTAGAAAGATGATGGGCTGGTATGTGACGGATGCGCCCTGTTCCGATGCAACGTTACAGGCGCTGCGCCGGGGGATTGAGAAATACGGGATCCCCAAACGGATCCTGTCAGACAACGGCCGGGAATTCTTAACCCATGACATCGGCGGCCGGGGCTTCCGCAAAGACGGCAGGAAGGAGGGGGAGCACCGGATCCCGACGATCCTTGACAACCTGCAGATTGAATTCAGGACGGCGATGGTGCGGAATGCCAGGGCAAAGATTGTTGAGCGGGCTTTCAGGGAGGTAAAGGAGTGCTTCTCCCGCCTGTTTGCAGGGTATACCGGGGGGACCATAGCGGAGAGGCCGGAGCGCCTGAAGGAGCTGGCAAAGAAGGCATCCAATTTTACCCCCTATGCGGATTTCTGCCGCTACGTTGACACTTACATAGAGGGCTGGTTTAACTGCCAGGAGCATGTAGGCGTTGGCATGGGGCACAAGACCAGGAACCAGGTCTATGAGGAGCAGCTGGTGGAGGTGCGGAAGGCGTCGCAGGCGGACCTGAACCTGATGATGCTGCGCAACACCCGGATGCAGAAGGTTAAGCGGGAGGGCGTGGTGCTGAAGCTGTACGGGACGGAGCTTACCTTCTGGAACCAGGAGCTTGCCTTTAACCACCTGGAGGAAATTGTCTATGTCCGGTACAATCCTGATGACCTGGCGGAGGTCAGGGTCTACGACGAGCAGGACCGGTTCCTGGGCACGGCAGCCCAGAAGACGGCGCTGAGCTACTTCGCGGACAAGGAAGCGGTGGCGGAGCGGATGAAGGAGCAGAGGCAGTTTGAGAAGTTTGTGGCGGCTTACAAGAAGAATAAGGGCATCCAGGCGGAGGACAAGCTGGCGCTGATCCTGGCGGAGGCGGAGCGCAACCTTGCTGCAGGGGAGAAGCTGGATCCGAAGATCATCACCCTGGTTCGGGCAGCAGATGAGGCAGCAGGCACCGAAGAGGCGGAAGCGTTTGGGATGGCAGCCGGCGGGGATGTGCCGATCGAATTCTGGGAGAGGGCCCTGGAGCGGATGGAAGCAGCAAAGAATGATAACAAGTAAGAGGAGGAACTGAGTATGGAAGAAAAAGCGGTAACCATGCAGGAAATGACGATGGAGGAGGCAATCGACTGGCTGAAAGAGTACATGCAGTCCACGGGGAAAAAGCAGGCGGTGGTGGCGCAGGAGCTTGGCATCTCCGGGGGCGGGCTCTCCAGCTTCCTTTCCGGGAGCTATAAGACGCCACACACCATCATCCCGAAGGTGCAGAACCTAAAGGAGATCAACCAGGGTAAGCGGACAGTGCTGACGGATCCGCCCTTTGTGGAGACCAGCGTCTCCAGGACGGTGGAGGCAGCCATCAAGTACAGCCACCTGCGGGGTAAAATATCGGTGGTTTACGGGGATGCGGGGATAGGGAAGACCCAGGCCTTTAAGCATTACCTGGCGGCCAATGAGCTTGCCATCGGGGTCACGATCTCCCCCACCTATGCCTCCATCACCGGCGTGAATGAGCTGCTGGCGGAGCAGCTGGGGGTCAGGGAGCGGGTGGCAAGGAAGATCACCCGGGAGATCGCATTAAAGCTGAAAGGATCCGGCAGGGTGATTGTGATCGACGAGGCCCAGCATCTGACGGTGCGGGCACTGAACCATATCCGGTGCCTTGCGGATGAGGCGGAGGTCGGCGTCTGTTTCATCGGGAATGAAGAGGTTTACAGCAAGTTAAAGGGATCCGGGAAGGCGGACTTTGCACAGCTGTTTAGCCGGCTTGGGATGCGGGCGCCGGTGGGGGTGAACACCATCACCAGGGAGGACGTGGAGAAGGTCTTCCAGGCAGCAGGGCTGCAGAAGGAGGCGCTGGATATTTTATACCAGATCTGCCATACCAACTATGGGCTGCGGGGTGCCGTGAACGTATTTACCAATACGGCCAATGTATTCCAGGGTGACATAAACGCCGGGACCATCGCCCGGATGATGCGGCAGCTGAACATAGGGAGGTAGGCTATGGTCTCGGAGGAGCTGAAGAGGGAGTACTGGAAGGTAATCCGGCGGACACGCCCGTCTGGCCGGATCAGCCCCGGGCTGGTCAGCAGGACGGAAGAGCAGTGGAAGGCGTTTGATGAGGATGTGGTGGCGGAGGCGCTGCGGGTGCATATCGTGCAGCATAAAAGCGAGAAGGAATGTTATACGCTGGGGATTATGAGGAACCTGCAGAAACAAAAGGACAAGGGGAAGTGGGAAGGAGGAACGGCATGAACAAGAATAAATCGTGTGTATGTAACCAGTGCGGCAGGAAAATGAAGATAAAGATAAGGCAGGAAGTCATTGATCATGAAGAGGACGGGGAAGAGGTTATAGAGCAGTTTATGGCCTGTCCGGTATGTAACAAGCGGTATACGATTTTTATTTCGGACAGGTCTATTCGTGAGAAAATGGCAGCCAGGGAGAGCCTAAGGGAAAAGAACAGGTCCTGCAATCCGGCGCTGGACATTACGTTAAAAACCGAAATTCAACAGCACTTAAAAGAGTTGAAGAAAAGGTATTTCAGAGAATGAAGGAGGGGGAGAGATGCAGAAAATTGAAATTACATTGAGCGGCTTGGAGGAGGAGCGGTGCGCGGCGCTGATCGAGCGGCTGGCGGATGAAACCATCAGCAAATTTGATGTCTCAAAGATTCAGGGCTACTGCGGCAAGGCGCCAATTAGGAAAGGGAATGGGGAGCTGCTGGTGCCGGATTTTATGCGGAGGCCTGATAAGAAGCGGTCTTGGTTTGCCAGGAAGGAGGGGTAGGAATGAAGCAGGATAGTGAGGGAGCCGGCAGCAGGATAAACGCCGGAACAGATGGCGATCTGATCAGCAGGAGCGCACTAATGTGGGCGATGGCGGGAATTGCCCTGAATGCAGAAAAAGATGTACGTGCCTGGATAGAGGCGGCACGGGTGGTGGAAGAGGCGCCGGCTGTGACGAACGGGGCGAAACGGTTTGTCAGGTGTGACTGCTGTCAGTTTTGCGCACAGTCAGAAGAGGGGGAATTCTGGTGCCGGTCCCTGGGAGGATTAGGCGGGGAGCTGCATCCAGAAGAAGGCGACGGCTGCTGCAGGGGGCAAAGGATGGAACCGGCCGACCCCGGGGAAGAAGACATGTGTGACTGGATCAGGGAGACTGCCGAAAAATCAAAAGGAGGTACTGGGTGATGACAATGAGTGAAAAGAGTTTTCGGGAATTTGATTCAGCCTGGGAAGAAGCCAGGGACTGCTTTGCCAGGCTTAAGAGGAGAAAAGCCAGGATCGTGACCGTCAGGGGGAAAGACGGCAGGGCATACCGCTATACGGAGCCCATAGAGGCAGCCGGTTCCTGACTGCCTGAGGTCAATACAATCCCTGCCATGTATATATCCAGGCATGGCAGGGGCCTTAATGCAGCCGAAGCCGGTCCGAAGCCCGGGGAAATGCAGACGGAGGAGAACCTATATAAATCTATATATAAGTAGAAAGGAAGGAGACGACAGATGAGGAAAAGAGTCACAGAGAAGGTACTGCAGTCCTGGGATGAGGTGAATGAGGCCTTAAAGAACATTGGCAGGGCGGACAATGCCATTGCAGCCATTGAGGCCCGGATGAATGAGCAGATCGCCCAGGTCAAGGCGGAGGCGAAGGCCCAGGCAAAGGAGTACGAGGAAACCAAGAAGCTGCAGGAGATGATGATCCAGCAGTATGTATCCGTCAACAAGTCGGAGTTGAAGGGGAAAAGCCATAAGCTGGCTTTTGGTGTGGTAGGCTTCCGCTTCAGCACAAAGCTGGTGCTGCCCAAGGAGGTCAAGCCGGTGATCGAGGCCTTGAGGAGCAACGGCATGCTGGACTGCCTGAACCAGGCGGTAACGATCAACAAGGAGGTGTTAAAGACCTATGCCGAGGAGCAGATCCTGAAGGTAGGCGGCTCCCTGCAGAAGGCGGATACATTTTGGTATGAGGTAGATAAAGAATCTATCCAGGACAAATAGGAGGTGGCAGGATGGCACAGAAGGTTATCGCCCTGGATGCAGGGCATGGGATGCGGACGGCGGGAAAGCGGTGTATGAAGGCACTGGATCCCAACGAGACGCGGGAATGGTTTTTGAATGACCGGATCATGGACAAGGTGGAGGCGATGCTGGCAGTATATGACTGCAAGGTGATCCGGGTGGGGGATACCACGGGGGCAAAGGATGTGTCCCTTGGCTCCAGGGTGAGGACGGCAAACGCTGCTAAGGCAGACATATATATATCCATGCACCATAATGCAGGCATCCATGGGGGCAGCGGGGGCGGGACGGTAGTATTTTACAGTTCTGGAAGCCCGGAACGCGGCGCACAGGCGCAGAAGCTTTACCAGGCCATTGCCTCCCGCACAGGGCTTAAGGGCAACCGTAGCCAGAAAGTCATCAAAAAGGGTTTTTACGTAATTAAAAATACGTCCATGCCTGCCTTCCTGGTAGAGAATGGCTTTATGGACAGTAAGACGGATACGCCGATCATCCTGACAGAGCGCCATGCAGACAGGACAGCGGAGGGCGTTACAGACTTTGTGGTGGCCATGCTGCAGCTTAAGGAAAAGTGCAGCATGGCAGGGAGTGGCAGTATCCGCACGGAGGACGTCCTGGCGGCAGTCGGAAGCAGCGGGAAGTATTATCCGGCTTATACCGGCAAGGCGACCACCCTGTCAGCTGCCATGACGTCCCTGGGGATCACCAGCACCTACAGCTACCGGAAACAGGTCGCTGCAGCAAATGGCATATCCGGGTATCGCGGCACGGCATCCCAGAATACCCAGATGTACAACCTGCTTACGGCGGGCCTGCTGAAGCGTATTTAAAAAGGACAACGGAAGACCGGAGAGGAGGAAAAAGGGATGGCAGGAAGAGGCGGGAAAGCGGCGGTCACGGCAGCACAGATGAGGAAAATCCATGTACTTGCCAGGGAGTACGGCCTGGATGATGACCTGCTGCATGTCCATATCCAGACCGTCACCGGCAAGGACAGCTTGAGAAAGCTGTCCCTGGGGGAAGCGGTTCGGGTCATTGACAGCCTGGACCAGAAGGCGGATCAAATGACATGGAGGCAGAAATATTTTATTGACAGGCTGCTGCAGGAGCTGGGCTGGACGGATGGGCAGGGGCAGCCGGATTACAACCGGCTGGACGGGTTCTGCAGCAAGTATTATGGGGTGGACAGCCATAAGTGGATTACCAGGCGGAATGCGTCGAATGTGATCGAGGGGCTGAAGAACATGGCCAGGAAGGAGGGAGCTGACAGGAAGGCAGCGGAAGGGACTGCCGGGAACACGGCAGGAAGTGCTATCGGGGATCCGGGAGGCGGTTATCATGGAAAGGGACAAACTGATCAAAAGGCTTGAGATGGATGACCTGAAGGAGCAGCACAGGGAGATTGCTGAAATAGTCGGGATGGAATTCTTTTTTGAGCTGGTGAAGAATTTTGGCGGGGACTTCATCTATATCCCAACAGAAAGGGAGATCACAAAGAACCTGGCTTACCGGCTGATGATAGAAGAGTTTGACGGTACAAATATTAAGGCGCTGGCAAAAAAGTATGGGGTATCCAAGTCCACGGCCTATAACGTGTTGAAAGACCATATCAAAGGGAAAAAAAATAATAACAGGTTCCAGATCAGGAAAGAGGACCAAAAGATACCCAAAGCCAAAGAAGGGAGTAATAAGAAAAAGCCTAAAGGAAAGGATTCGGTGGTCTCCGGGCAGATGTCAATAGAAGATTGGCTCGGCTCTAAACAGTTCAAAAAGGAAGAAAAACTAGATTTCACATTGTAAAAATAACCCTCTAAAATGGACAGTGCAAGGACAGATTGCATTGTCCGTTTTTTGTATATCCGGAGGGAGGGAAAAGATATGTTAAAAGAGGTTCTGCTCACAATGATTGCAGCTGTGGTGATTACCTTGATCCTGATTGCCTGGAAGCGTGCAGTTGAGGCATTGCGGGAGATGATGGTATGCAACCGGGCCAAAGCGCAGGCCGCCAAGAATGAGGCAGCTGTTACCGCTTATGACATGGCGATCGCGGTGCTGGACAGTGTTGCGCAGGTCACGGTCAGCCGGATCGAAGCGACACAGGCAGCAACCGTCAGGAAGGCGGTGAAAAGCGGGGAGAAGGCATTTACGGAGCTTACGAAATGCGGGGAAGAGGCCTATCAGGACATTGTGGCACAGCTGTCCCCCTATGTCATGGCCTCCCTGGAGACCTGTGTGGAGGATACGGAGCGGCTGATCCGCAACAAGATCGAGGCAGTGCTGCCGCAGGTAAAGCAGGAGTACAGAATGCTGGAAGATAAGGAAATGGAGTGCGGGGAAGCGGAGGCACTGCCCTGGGACATTGACACGGAAGGGGGAGGGCAGTGATGGCAGACCGGGCAGGCTGGGTACTGGCAATGGCAGCGGACCGGACTCTGGCAACAGCGGGAGGGATTGAGAACCTGGCCTTTTCGGAAGCCGGCAAATGGGCGGTGGAGCTGGGGGTGTGTGCCGTGCTGCTGCTGATCTTTGTATTTTATTTTATCCGGAAATCCATCAGTGACGACAAGCGGGTGAACAAGGCCTATGACGATGCCCAGCAGAAGATTGCCGACTGTGACAAGCAGATCAGGGAGCGGGAGAACTACCTGCTGGCGGAAAGTGCAACACGGGAAGAGATCATCCGCCAGGAGTCTGAAAAGCGGGAGAACCTGATCCGGAGGGAGGCGGAGAAGCGGGAGAGCATCCTGATGGCAAACCAGGATAAGATGGTGGACTCCATGAGGGAGATTACCGTATCCCTCTCCAAGATCGAGATAGCTTTAACCAAGATGGAATCCAGACATGAAACGGACATCCGGCAGATCAAGGATCAGATGGAGACCATGGAAAACAAGATCGACCGGATCGACCAGAAGGGGGACAGATGACGGACAGGCTGGAAGTGAGTGAAATGAAGCTGCTGCGGGGAGACATTATCGAAACGCTGTACCGGACCTATGGCACAGACATCCGGATCGCGGCGATCAGGAACGCGCTGCGCTCCAAGGGGCTGCTTCCGGAAGAGCAGCTGAAGAAGTGTATTTACTACCTGGGCGGCGAGGGCAAGAGATACATACACGTAGAAGTGAACCAGGGAAACTGGATGGACTCTTTGGCCTGGCTGAATCCTGTCGGCGTGAACCTCGCGGAAGGCGATAAGGATGATGTGGGAGTGATCTTTGATGAGGGACAGGCGAGGAACAGCCTGGAAGTGACGGAAAGGAAGATGCTGCGGGGGGCTGTTATCGAGACGCTGTACAAAACCTATGGGACAGACATCCGGATTGCAGTCCTGAGGAATGCCCTGCGGTCCAAGGGGCTGATACTGGAGGATGAGCTGAAAAAGTGTATATTTTATCTGGGTGGCGAACAAAAGGAATTTACCCATGTGGAAGTTAATCAGGAAAACTGGCTGGACTCTTTGATCTGGCTGAATCCTGTAGGTGTAAACCTTGCAGAAGGTGACAGAGATGATATGGGGGTGATCTTGAATGAGTGATCTGCGGAAGCTTACGGAAAAAGAAATCATAAGGAAAGAGATCCTGCTGCTGTGCCAGTCGGCGGGAGAAACCGGCTGCAGCAGGCAGGTACTGACAGCTGCCATGGAGAAGGCCTATCCGGAGGTGGAGGATATAGGGAAGGAATTATATTACCTGCAGGAGAAGCAGCTGCTGCGCATGGAAAAGGTGGGGAACAAAAGACTGGGTCTTGAAAGGGACATTTATTTTATTACCGGAGAAGGAATAGATTATCTGGACGGCACAGGGCCGGGGATCCCTGGGATCGGGGTGTAGCATGGGCAGTTTGGAGCAGAACAGGAGCCATGGGAAGATTGATAACCTGCCTCCCGCGCTGCGGTCGGAGGTGGAAAACCGGCTGCTTAACGGGGACACATATGAAGAGGTATCCAAGTACCTGGCAGAACAGGGGCAGGAGGTACACATGTCAAGCGTTGGCCGGTATGGAAAGAAGTTTTTAAAGCGCTTTGAGTCTGTACGGGTGGCCAAGGAGTTTGCAAAGCTGTTAGCCGAGGACAGTGCGGACCGGCCCGCCACGGAGTTGCACGAGGCCAACAACCTGTTGGCCAGCCAGCTGATTATGGAGGCCATGGTAGACGACGAAATGCCGGCGGAGGAGCGGGCCAAGATTGCTTCCTCCATCGCCACCCTGCAGCGGGCCCAGGTGAGCAACGAGAAGCTGAAGCTCCAGGCCCGGAAGGAGAAGGGGGCAGTCCATGTGGCGCTGGAGCTGTTCAAGGACAAGGTCTATGCGGAGATCGGCAGGAACTACCCGGAGATTGCGGAAACCCTGCTGGTCCTGGCGGAGGAAACCGAGTCCGAAATGGACAGGGCATAAGTGACGCGCTGTAAGGCCCAAATTTGCCGTTATACCCTGGCAGGGCAGAATTATGCAGGGAATAAAGTTGAACGCGAATTGAACGAAGTTGAACGGGTTTTGAAGCAGGTTCTGTAAGGGGCAGGCAGCAGCCTTACTATGTCCGAAAGGGCGGGGACAAAAATGTTAAGCAGGAGGGCCGGTGGAGATGGGCTGGAAAGAAGAGGCGTGCCGGATGTTTTTTCAAGGCGGGGCAGCAGTGGGAGATATATCCGCTGCCACTGGGGTATCCAGGCAGAGTATATCAGCTTATTTAAAGCAGCAGCCGGGATACGGGGCGGAGAAGCAGCGGCGGAAGGCAAATAACGCCCTGCGGCGCAGGGCGTACAAAGCCGCGAAGAACAGGGAATACCGCAGTGCGGCCCGGGACGAGGTGACGGCGGAGACGATGCGGAGGGAGCATGACATGGCGGCAGCCATTTTAAGCAGAGAGAAATACTATGGGTAAGAAGCAGGGGGCAAAGAGGGACCTGGTGGTGGAGTTCCAGCAGATGGCGGCCAGGCAGGGGAAGACCTACGCACAGGCCCAGACGGAAGAGACCCTCCAGCTGATCCGGGAGGGACGTATGAAAAAGAGGAGGCGCTGACCCTTCGGGGAGCCGGCCTCTTTTTGTATGCTTCAATAAGCGTTAAAGGGAGGGTTTACATGAGCCTTGCGGCGGAATATAAGGCAAAAGTAAATAACAGCGGCAGGCCGGAAAAGTACCGGAAGGCGGAAGCCGACCTCTGGGAGTATAACAAGCTGATCAACCCGAAGTTTTTTAAGGAGACCCGCCCCCATTTAAAGGTGCTGGCCGCCGTACTGCAGGCGATCTGGGAACACCGGATCATCAAGCGCCCCGGGGAGAATGGGTGGCGGATTATCACGGCAGGGGAGAAGGAGAGGCTGGATGAACAGGGGGCAGAGCATGAGTCCTGCAGGTGCCTGGCCATAGACATCCCGCCCAGGCATGGCAAGAGCTACGACCTTTCCCAGTTTTGCGACTGGGTCTATGGTAAAAACCGGGAAGAAAAGGTGATAGCGGTGACTTACAATGACACCCTTGCAGGAAGGTTTTCTGTCAATGTCAGGGATGGCATTGAAGCGACCAAGGCGGATAAGAGTTTTACGGTATTTAACGACATTTTCCCGGACGTCCATATTAAATATGGTGACAGCGCGAAGCAGATGTGGTCCCTGGAGGGGCAGTTTTTTTCTTATCTTGGCACAGGCTTTGGCGGCACCATTACAGGTGTTGGCTGCTCCATTGGCATTATTGATGATCCGATCAAGAATCATCTGGAGGCATTTAACGATGATTTTCTGGACAGCCAGTACCAGTGGTACACGGATACCTTCCTATCCAGGCTGGAAGAGGACGCCATACAGATCATCAACATGACACGCTGGAACAGCAGGGACCTGGTGGGCAGGGTGCTGGCGGACGAAGACGGCGGGGACTGGTACGTGCTGAAGATGAAAGCATGTCTCAACGAGGCCACTCATGAGATGCTGTGTCCGGAGCTCTTCAGCTGGAAGTCCTATATGAAGAAAAAAGCGAAGATGTCCCTGGCTATCTTCATGGCCAACTACCAGCAGGAGCCCGTGGACCTGGTAAATGCCCTGTATAAGGATTTCAAGGAGTATGACAGCCTGCCTGTGGATGATGAGGGGAACAGCCTGTTAGAGGAGGTCAAGAGCTACTGCGATACTGCAGATGAGGGAAATGACTTCCTCTGTAACATTGTCTATGGCGTCTACAATCTGGAGGCCTATGTGCTGGGAATTATCTACACGGACCAGGACATGAGCGTCACCGAGGATGAGGTGGCAGCGGAATATTATAGGCTGCACGTATCCTGGGCAGATATTGAGAGCAACAACGGCGGCCGGGGCTTTGCCAGGGCGGTGGAGCGGATCCTAAAGGAGCAGTATCATTCCAATTTTACGCACATAGAGAAATTTTTCCAGGGGGCGAACAAGGTCGCCCGGATCAAGAGCAATGCCACCTGGGTGCAGGAGCATATTTATTATCCCCGGGGCTGGAAGAACAAATGGCCGGAGTATTACCTGGCCATGAAATCCTACCAGGCAAACGGGAACAAGGGTCACGATGATGCCCCGGACTGTACCACCGGTATTGCCGAAAAGATGGGAATTGAGACAAATGACTGGCTCTACGGATAACTGACGCCGGGATCCTTAAAGGGGCCAGGCCGGGAAATGCCGGAGCATGACAGGGAGGAAGGAAGATGCTGGAACCGGGGAGGATTGCATCCATCATAGCGGCGGATAAATACAGCCGGAAAAAGAAGCAGGCCAGGCTGGGGCAGAAATATTATGACGGGGAGCATGATATTCTGGGCTACCGGATTTATTACATCAACAAGGAAGGGAAGCTGGTGGAGGACCTGACCAAGAGCAACATCCGGATCCCCCACCCGTTCTTCCACGAGATTTCGGAGCAGGAGGTGTCTTATATCCTGTCCGGCGGCGTGGAGTTTGAGACAGAGGATGAGGAGCTTCAAAAGCAGTTAAAAAGCTGTTTTGGGGACGATTTTACCGGGGAGCTCAAGGAAGTCCTGATCGATGCGGTAGTCAGGGGATCCGGATATATTTACTGGTACCAGGATGTGGGAGGGCATACCCGTTTCCGGCACGCGGACAGCCTTGGGATCGTGGAGGTAAAGGACGGCGCTGCCGATGATACGGTTACCGACTATATCCTCCGTTACTATCCGGTGGAGGTAAAGGGCGGGAAGACCGCTGTGCGGATAGAGGTATGGGATAAGGACATGACCTGGTATTACCTCCAGTCCGGCTGCTTAGTGGAGCTGGACAAAAACATCCGGACCAACCCCTGCCCCCATGTACTCTACCAGGGGGAGGACGGCTTCTATTATAAGGAGTGCAGCCGGATCCCTTTTTTAAAGCTGCCGTATAACAGAAAGGAATGTTCCAGGTTAAAGCAGATCAAGCCGATCATTGATGATTATGACTTGATGAACTGCGGGCTGTCTAACAATCTGCAGGACATCACGGAAGGGATCTATGTAGTCAAGGGCTTTCAAGGGCAGAATTATGACGAGCTGCTGACCAACGTGAAGGCACGGAAGGTTGTGGGGGTAGGAGATAAGGGGGACCTGGATATAAAAACCATCGATATTCCATACGATGCCCGGATGGCAAAAATGCAGGAGGACGAGAAAAACATCTACCGGACTGCCCTGGCCTTTAATTCTTCCCAGACCGGGGACGGGAATATCACCAACATTATCCTAAAGAGCAGGTACACCCTGCTGGACATGAAGGCGGGGAAGCTGATCTGGAGCTTAAAGAAGTTCCTGGGCACCCTGCTGGAGATGGTGTTGGAGGAAATCAATGTAGCCTGCGGTACCCGGTATGAAAAAGAGGAGGTCAGGATCCGGATCGAGCCGGTAGTGCCCACCGATGAAAAGGAGGATGCGGAAATCCGGAAGATAGACGCGGAAACCGCCCGGGAAAAGGTGGGGGCATTGATGGATGCGGCTGACATCCTGGGGGAGGACATCCTGCTCAAAGAGCTTGGCAGCATCCTGAACCTGGACGAGGAGATGGTCCAAAAAAAGATTGAGGAGCAGACGGAGGCGGATTTAATCCGGGAGGCCCTGAATGGAGAAGAGACTGCGGGAAGTACAGCTGGAATTATTTCATAAGGAAGAAATGGTCCGGGATAAGCTGAAGGAGAACTACCAGGCAGCTTTAAAGGAGATTCAGGACCGGATCCGGAAGATGGAGGGGGATCCGGGATTCCGGGCCAAAGACATACGGCATCCGAAGTATTTAAAAATGCTGGAGGCCCAGCTGCAGACCATCCTGCACAGGCTGGGGGACGGCAATGTGCAGGATATGACGGAATACCTGGACAGTGTGTACCGGGAGGCCCACTTAGGCTGCCTGTACGGGATGCACGGCGACGGGGTGGACCTGATCCTTAAGGTGGATGAGGAAAAGATCATCCGCTGCATTAACGAGGAGACGAAGGAATACCGGTTTGACAACCGGCTTTATAAAAATGTCAGGGAGCTGAAGGACGTGGTGAAGGCGGAGATCACCAGGGGCTTTTCCAGCGGGAAGGGCTATGAGTGGATGGCCCGGCGGATTGCCCTTAAGACAAGCGCCAGCAGTTCCAGGGCGTACACCATTGCCAGGACGGAGGGCCACCGCGTCACCAGTGAGGCGGAGATGGACTGCATGGCTGCCGCCAAAGAAAAGGGCGCGGATGTGGTCAAGGAGTGGGTCTCCACCCTTGACAATGTGACGAGGGAAACACACGTGGAGCTGGACGGGCAGGTCCGGGAGCTGGAGGAAGAGTTTGTCATCCCATCCTCCGGTGCCAGGGCAATGTACCCGGGCGGCTTCGGGATCGCAAAGGAGGACGTAAACTGCCGGTGCTGTATGAACCAGCGGGCCCGCTGGAACTTAAACAGTGAGGAATACCGGTACAGCAGGGCGGCAGGGGAAGTGGTGAGTATCCATTCGGATATTTACAGGCAGTGGAAAACCGCTTATAATAAGGTAGCAGACTTTTTGGTTGAAAATGCAGAGAATTGTTCTGCAGAGGATACAGTAACTACTTTTAAGGGCATCCTGCAGGCGATCAGTAAACTTCCGCCCCAGGCACAGTTAAAGATGCTGGATGTAAAATATATCATTGGGGAACAAAATGCCTGTTATATGGATGGAAGGACGATCTGGCTGTCCAAGGATGCAGACATGGAAACAATATTTCATGAGATGGGGCATCAGCTGGAGCATGACCTTTTTACAAAGGAAGAGATAAGAGATTTAAAGCAACAGTATATACAAAATATAGATTTAAAGGATATATATTCAAGGGACTATTACCTTGCTGATGGGGTCACACCCCAAAAAATATGGTTGGTGCATAATGAGCGTTTTATAGATGAGTACCAGGGAAGAATTTATGTTGACAGTGATCTGGAGGCTTTTGATGCTAGTGGGGAATTAAAGGTAGATGACATGCTGGAATTTATGTCTGTACCTATATCCCTTTATTTCACGGATCAGGAAGGACTTAAACGACAGGATTCGGAAATGTATGAGTTTATAAGGAGACATCTGAAATGAGTGAAGTATCAGAAAGATTCTTAAAGGTAAAGACTTATGATGAGTATGACAAGAAACGGCATGAGTTTGAAGGATTGAAAATTACGGATCCGGGTGTGAGGGAACATTTGCAGGAGCTCAATCCCCCGAAAGCTGATCCCGGAGTGGTAGATGGTGCGATCATTGATGTTTTCAGGAAAAAACCAAGGTAACTTCCTGCAATGCAGGATTTTATAAAGGAACGAAAAAAGACCCTCGGGTCTTTTTTTAGTACAAAAAATAAGGAGGACAAGGGTATGGAGTTGGAAAAAATCCTGAAAGAACAGGGGTATACGGCTGAGCAGATCAAGGCGATCCTTGACGCCATGGCAGCCGGAAAGCTGTATGTATCCTCTGTAGAGAAGCCGGAGGATACGATCCGGCAGCTTCAGGAAGCAAAGGCAAAGCTGGAACAGGAAAACGCACAGCTGCAGAAAGAAACGGCGGCAAAAGGAGCCGGGAAGGAGGAAACGGCAGCCGAGATCAGGCAGCTGCAGGAGACTGTGAAAAAAGCCCAGTTAAACCTCCAGCTGGTGAAGGCCCTGACAAAGGAGGGCGCCGCGGATGTGGACTACATGGTCTACCAGGCGGAGCGTTCCGGCAGGATGAAGAATGTCAAATTAGAGGACGATGGCAGCGTATCCGGCATGGATGTGCTGGTGGAAGGGTTAAAGAAAGATTTTTCCGCCCAGTTTGGCACCGGGAAGGACAATGCCCAGGGGCTTATCAGGACAGGCCTTAAAAAGCTGGAGGAACAGGCGGCGGCAGATGATACCCCGCAGACACTGGAAGAAGCAATCGCCCAGAAGTTAAGCGAAGAGGAAGCGTAAGCCCTGGGAAAAAAGAAAAGGAGGAGTTTTAAAATGGCAATTACATTGGCACAATTTCGGGAAGGCAGGGCAGACTACGTTGACCAGCAGGTAATAGATTCTTTCCGCCGCAACTCCCTGCTGCTGGACCAGCTGGTCTGGGATGATGCGGTATCGCCGAACGGCGGCGGGTCTACCCTTACTTATGGGTACCAGCGGGTGAAAACCCCGTCCATGGCCGGCACCAGGGAATTAAACAAGGAATATACCGCCCAGGAGACCACCAGGGAGAGGCACAGCGTGGAAATCAAGATTTTCGGCGGGGCCTATGAGGTGGACCGTGTGATCGAGAGTGCCTCCGGGAATGCGTCGGAAATCGCACAGCAGACGGAAGCCAAGATCAAGGCAACCTGCAACGCCTTCCAGAAGACCGTCATTGACGGGGATTCGGCCGCGGACAAGACCACCTTTGACGGCCTGGACAAGGCGCTTCGGGGGACCAGCACGGAGATCAATGCGGGCGGCTACATAGACATCTCTACCTCCGCCGCACTGGATGCCAACTATAAGCAGCTGCTGGACCTTTTGGATGAGTTCCTGGCCAGCTTAAACGGCAGGGCCAGCTGCATCATGGCCAACACGGCCATGATCACGAAGCTGAAGGCAGCGGCAAGGCGTGCCGGGTACCTGACCCATGGGGAGGATGCCTTCGGGAGGAAAACCCAGTGCTATGATGATATTCCCTTCATGGATATGGGTTATTACCCGGTGTTAAAGGAGAACGGAACTTACGAGGAAAGCCCTGTGGTGCCCATCCAGAAGCGGACCATCGGGGAGGCGGAGGTCACGGGCCTGACGGATATTTATGCCCCGGTGATCAGCCTGGATAACTTCCACGGCGTCACGGTAAAGGGCAAAGGCTTTGTATCCCAGTACCTGCCCAACTTAAAGACCCCGGGGGCGGTCAAGAAGGGAGAGGTGGAGCTGCTGGGGGCGGTGGCCTTAAAGAATACCAGGGGGGCCGCGGTGCTGCGCAATATTAAGATTAAGTAGGCAGGGCGGGTACCAGGAAGACGAAAAGGAGGACAGTATGGCGGGAAAGAAGAGTGCAAAGGGCGGGGATCCGGAAGTGGTCCCCGCCCTGACGGAGACGGCAGCTGCTGCAGGGAAGAATCCGGAAGCGGCTCCTGCAGCTGTGGAGGATCCTGCGGCGTTTCTTGCAGCAGCGGATCCACAGGGAAAGGAAGCGCCGGAGGAGGAAATAGCAGAAGAATCCGGGGGAACAGAAATGCCGGTGGCGGAAGCTGCTGCAGTGCCGGGATCTGAACCGCAGGGACAGGATGTTGTTTCCGGCGAAGTGTTGGAAGCAGGAAGCCGGGATATTTTTTCAGATGAGGTTTTGCTGGAAGAAAGCCAGTCAGAAGAGGGAATGCAAGGCTCATCGAAAGAGGAACCGGCAGCAGGCCCGGAAGAAATCCGAGTGGAAAAATCCCGGGATGATGAATGCCAGGGAACGGTAGAGAAAAAGAAGCTGTTTAAGATTACCTGCAGGAATAGTGTATCTGAGGTAATCGGCGGGGTGATGTTTGTGGCGGGCGTTGGATATACCAGGGACGCATATGCCGCGTCCTGGTTTGCAAATAAGGCCGGCTACCGGGTCGATCGGGAAGGATGAGGGGAGGGGCCTATGATCGTAAGCGTACAGGATGCCCTGGACTATATCCGCAAGGATGATATACCTGAAAGTGTCATAAAGCGCAAGATCGCCGCCGTCGAGAACCTGATCCGATCGGAGACCAATAACAACTTCCAGCGCAGGGAGCTGCGGTTCCATGCAGCCTCCTTTGGCGGGCAGCTTGTCGGCGGATTGCCGTATTACCTGCAGGAGGGGGATACCGTTGAGGTCAATGGATCCGTCAATGAGGGGCTGTATACGGTAACGGGTAGCGGCGCGGGAACCATCAGCCTTGACAAGCAGCTGTATGACGCGGCGGAGAACATGGTGACCAAGGTGGTATATCCGGAGGATGTCATAGAGGGAGCGTTAAACCTGCTTCAATGGGAATTTAACATGCGTTCAAAGACAGGAATAAAATCGGAAACCCTGTCCAGGCATTCTGTTACCTATTATGACATGGATACGGAAAACTCCGCTGACGGTTATCCGGCGTCCCTGACCGGATTCCTGGAGCCCTACAGGCAGATGCGCTGGTAATAGCGTGAGAAGAACTTCTAAAGCTTACGCCAGAGGGCGCTTCGCTAAGAAGTTCTATGTCTCACGCGGAAGAATGCCTGGTGGCATTCTTCCTGGAAAATGAGACGGACAGGAGGGTGTTATGGCACATATTGAAGGGAACACAAAGGCCTGGGTGCAGGTGAAGTCGGTGGAGCCGGACGAATATCAGATGGACAAAGCGGTCTGGAAAAATGCTTTTCCGGAGCCGTTATGCGGCGTGCTTGATCTGACCGGCGCCGATGTGAGCCAGCTGATGATGAAGCGGGTGGAGGATGCAGATTACATATTCCTTTGCGACTACAGGGAACTGAAGGCTGAGGGGAAAAAGTTGAATACAGAAAACAGCCGGATGATGATTGACGGCGAGATTTATGAGGTGCTGCTGTATGATGACCCCATGCTGCTGCATGAGCATCTGGAAATTTACCTGAAATATGTGGGGGGCCAGGATGGGCATTGAAACCAGGATGGAAGACAACAGCGATGAGGCAAAGGCCGCCTTCCGCCGGGAAGCGGTTGCCTGGCTGCATGAGGCCTGCGGAGAATTAGCGGCAGCCGTGAGGAATAACCAGCGGGTGAGGACGGGCCGGACAAGGCAGTCCTGGCGGTATGTGGTGGATGAGGCAAAGCTGGAGGGCTGTGTGGCGTCCGATGCGGAAAATGCGGTTTATGAAGAGTTTGGCACCGGCGAGTACGCCCTGGACGGAAACGGCAGGAAGGGCGGCTGGTTCTATCGGGACGAGAAAGGCGTCGGGCATTTTACCCGGGGGAAAAAGCCGCAGCGCCCGCTGTATAAGGCCTACATGGCCCTGAAAAATGTGGTCATAGCTTCCGCTAGGGAAAGGTTTAAGGGGATGCAATGAAAGAGGTCATCAAGGCTGTTGGGAAAGAGCTAAAGAAAATCGTAAACTACAGGTTCCTGCGCTGGAAGGGGAAGGCAGCCTACCCCTATTTTGTGGGGGAGCTGTACGGGAACGGCAGCCCCGACGAGTCCGGGGAAGAGGAGTACACGTTCCTGCTCACCGGCTTCTACCGCGGTGAGGAGGAAATATCCCTGTATGATGCGGCAGAGCGGATTGGCGGATGTTTCCCGGCAGGGACAGGGAGGCTGCTTAGCTGTAAGGATGGCGGGATGCTAATTTCCTGCCAGTCCATGACGGGGGAGCTGCCTGACGATACGGATGCAGAACTGGTAAAGCTGCAGATAACGCTTGCGGTAAAGCGTTGGAAAGGAAAAAGGGAATGGGATTAATTGAAAAATTTAAAAAATCGGGGATTACATCCTCCACGCCGAAAAACCTGCTGATCAATGCGGCGGTGCTGTATGCAAACCTGAAATATGAGGAGGGCAAGTGGAGCGGGGACCTGCTGGGGGCGACCTCCGGCGGGGCCAAGGTATCCATTGTCCCGGATTACCAGGACATAGAAGTGGACGGGGCAGTGGTCAAGGTCAGGGGCATGACGCTCAAGCAGGGGGAAAGCGCCTATATCGAGGCGAACCTGATCGAAATGACACCGCAGATCCTGCAGATGACCATGGCGGCCGGCAAGGTGGAGTCGCCGGTCAAGGGGTATGACCTGTATCAGACAAAGTCCCTGCTGGAGGACTCGGATTACATTGACAACATCGCCGCCATCGGGACGCTGTCAGATGGCCGTGAGATCATTATTATCATGGAAAACATGCTTTGCACCTCCGGGTTTGAAGCGGATACCAAGAACAAGGACAAGTCTGTGCTGAAATGCAAGTTTGAGTGCTTCGCCGGGTTTGAGGACGACCATGACAGGCTGCCGGTCTTTATTTATTATCCCCAGGCGCCGGAGACGGTGGTCAGCTATACGGCGGACATGCTTGGCGGCATGACGGTGGCAAACATTGAAGCCCTGGCTGCGGCAAGGGGCTATACCTTAAGCGGGACAACAAAGGATGACAAGATTGTATCCTTCCTGGCACAGCAGGATGGAACTGGAGGGAATGACTGATGGATGTGAAGGCGGTACAGCAGGAACCTGTAAATGGGCAGCAGGAAGCTGCAGTGCAGGAGGCGCCGGCAAGGCCTTACAGGCTGCGGAGGCTGGCGGCAAAGGATATAACGCCCATGGCAAAGATCATCGGCAAGATCGGCATTGACCAGCTGATAGCCTGTTATGGGGACGATGATTTCACAGAATTGATGATCAAGCTGAAGGAGCGGAAAAAGAAGGTCAGCAGGGCTGGGGAGGCACCCACCCTGGGAGAAAAGATCATCCAGATGGACGCGGCCCAGGCGGATTCCGAAGACAAGGACAACAGTGAGTTCATTATGGGGACAGCGGTGGCTGTCCGGATTGCCAACAAGGTGCTGTTATCCCTGGACAGGTGTGAAAAGGATATATATGGGCTGTTAGGGAGCCTGTCGGGCATGTCTGCGGAGGAAATTGCAGAGCTGGATCTGGAAGTCTTTATCCAGATGGTTACAGACATTGTAAGGGAGAACAACGTGGTAAATTTTATCAGGGCTGCCATAAAGTTTGCGGAATAGGGATTGTCAGGTTTTGGGATTTGCTATCGAAGAGATACGCAAATCCTTTTCCCGTTTTGGAAGACATGATCCGAAACGGGATGCTGCCGGAATTTATTGACAACCTTCTGCAGCAGAATGATGAGGACAGGCTGTGGGAAACGTACCTGGCTTTTGCCTTGGTACAGGAGAAGCCCTTCGAGGAATGGAAGGCCGGGATCACAACTAATCGGAAAGAACGGGATCAGGAACAGAAAACGGAATGCACGCCGGAAGAGGCTGTAGCCCATGCGGAAGGGATATTAGCTGGGTTTAAGCCGTTTTAGAGGTAGTTGAATGGATCTGTTTACATTAGTTGGAAGGATTGTCTTAGAGTCGGAGGAATTTAATAATAAAGTCGATGCAGCCATGTCCAAGGCGGAGTCCCTGGCAAACGGCTTTCACAAGGCGGGGGAAAAGGTTGTGCAGGTCGGCAGCGGCCTGACGAAGGCAGTAAGCATGCCCCTGACGGCCCTGGGCGGGGTATCTGTCAAGACGGCAGCGACCTTTGAGGACGCCATGTTAAAGGTGCAGTCTTTGTCGGGGGCCACCAAGGACGAGTATGAGCAGCTGAGTGCTGCCGCCAAGGAATACGGCGCCACTACTGCATGGACAGCAAAAGACGTGGCAGATGCCATGGGCTATATGGCCCTTGCCGGGTTTGACACCAAGGAAATCCTGGCTTCTGTGGGCGGCATGCTGTCCCTGGCAAGTGCCTCCGGGGAAGACCTGGCGACGGTGACGGACATCCTTACGGATGCCATGACGGCCCTGGGGGATGGTGCCGGGGAGGCTGCCCGGTACGCAGATGTGCTGGCCACGACCCAGGCAAAAACCAACACCACGGTGGGGATGCTGGGTGAAGCCTTTAAATATGTGGCACCCCTGGCTGGATCCTATGGGTACCAGCTGGAGGACATATCGGCAGCGCTTGGCATGATGGCCAATGCCGGGGTCAAGGGATCCATGGCCGGCACCGCCCTTTCCAGCATTATTACAAGGCTTGGGACCAATACCAGCGGGGCCAGGGATGCCATTGAGGCATTGGGGATACAGTTTTACAATTCCGATGGCACGGCACGGGACCTCAGTGATGTATTAAAGGATTTATGTGATGCCACGGCAGACATGGATACAGAGCAAAAGGCGGCGCTGGCAAGCACAGTCGCCGGCCAGGACGCCCAGAAGGGCCTGCTGTCCGTGTTAAACCAGGGTTCGGCAGCCTATGAAGAGCTGGAAGGCAAGCTGAGAAGCTGTAACGGTACGGCATCTGATATGGCTGCAAACATGGAGTCCGGCCTGGGCGGGTCCCTCCGAAGCCTGAAGTCAGCCCTGGAGGGTGTGGCAATTACTGCGGGAGAAAAGCTGGCGCCGTATATCGAGAAGGCAGCCCAGAAGATCAAAGAGTTTACCCAGTGGTTCCAGAACCTGTCTCCTGCCACCCAGGACACGATTATTAAAATGGGGCTGCTGCTGGTGGCCATAGGGCCGGTACTCACCATCTTTGGCAAGGGGATCTCCGTGATCGGCAGCATTATATCTGCAGGCTCCAAACTGGTAGGCGGGGTGGGGACCGTCATATCCGTAGGATCAAAGCTGGCAGGCGGGGTCAAGACCGTTGTTTCCGTGGGTTCCAAACTGGCCAGCGGCGCTAAGCTGCTGATAGGGGTCTTTACGGGCTTAAATCCTGTGGTACTGGCAGTAGGCGGGGCAATCGGTGTAGTGGTCGCTGCCGGGGTGGCGATTTATAAAAACTGGGACAAGATCAAAGAAAAAGCCCATGAACTGGGGGAAAAGATTTCACAGAAATGGGAGGAGATCAAGCAGTGGACCAGCGACCTGAAGGACAAGGTCATTGAAAAGTGGCAGGGCATAAAAGAGGGGATAAACCATGTAGCAGAAAATCTGGGAGAAGGGGTTTCCCGCGTCTGGTCTGGAATCAAGCAGGGAGCCAACGCTTTAAAGGACGGCATTATCGCCAGCTGGCAGGGAATCAAGGCCGGTGTACAGGCAGCCGTACAAACGCTGGGGGAGGGGGTTTCCCGGGCATGGTCCGGAATCAAGCAGTGGAGCAGTAACTTAAAAGACAGCATTGTCGGGCATTGGCAGAACATTAAGGAAAAGATGCACACCGCTGCAGAGGCCGCCAAAGACATAGTTGTAAACAAGTTTCAGGAGCTGAAGGAAAAGGCCGGCAGCCGGATTGAGGAGCTGAAGGAGGGAGTGGCCTCCAAGTTCCAGGAACTGAAGGAAAAGGCCGGCAATCGGATTACGGAGCTGAAGGAAGGCGTGGTCTCCAAGTTCCAGGAGCTGAAGGAAAATGCTTCTAACCGGATTACGGAGCTGAAGGAGGGCGTGGTCTCCAAATTCCAGGAGCTGAAGGAAAAGGCCGGCAGCCGGATTACGGAATTGAAAGACGGTGCCCTGGCTAAGTTCCGGGAATTGAAGGAGAATGCTTCTAACCGGATCGAGGAACTGAAGGAGGGCGCGGTCTCCCGATTCCAGGAGCTGAAAGAAAAGGCTTCCAGCCGGGTGGCGGAGCTGAAGGAAAACGCGGTCTCCCGGTTCCAGGAGCTGAAAGAGAACGCCTCTAACCGGATCGAGGAGCTGAAGGAGGGCGCGGTCTCCCGGTTCCAGGAGCTGAAGGAAAATGCTGTATCCCGCTTTGAGGAGATGCGGGAGAAAACCATATCCAAAGCGGCTGAGATGCGGGAAAAGGTGGTCACGGGCTTTGCGGACTTAAAAGAACAGGCCAGCCAGAAGATTTCCGACCTGAAGGAGCGCTGGGGCCAGCGCTTTACGGATGCCAAAACTAAAATTGTCTCAGAAGTCACGGAGCTGAAGGAAAAGGCCATAAGCAAAATCTCTGAATTTAAGGATAAGTCCGTACAGAAGTTTAAGGAGCTGCGGGACGCCTCTGTATCCAGCCTGGCGCAGGTTGCGGAAAAAGGTGTACAGGGTTTCCAGGCTATCCGGGACAAAGGCGGTGAGGCCATCAAAAACCTGGCAGGTGTGGCGGGGGACAAATTCAAGGAGATGGGCTCCTCAATACATGAAAAGTTCGGATCCGTGGCGGAAAAGATCACAGGGACATTCTCCAAATGCCAGGAAAAGGTTAAGGGGATTGTAGACGCGGTCAAGGGCTTCTTTAAATTTGAATGGAAGCTGCCAAAAATCAAACTGCCACACTTTAAGATCACCGGAGGTTTTTCCCTGAACCCGCCTTCGATCCCGAAGCTTGGCGTGGAGTGGTATGCACAGGGTGGCATTATGACCCGGCCGACAGCGTTTGGCATCAATCCGTTTACCGGGAACATGATGGCAGGAGGCGAGGCGGGAGCTGAAGCCATCGCGCCGATTGCTGTACTGCAGGATTACATCCGGCAGGCAGTGGCGGAGAGGGACCAGGCATTGATAAGTGCTTTAACTGCTGTTTTAAACACCTTAAACCGGTACCTGCCACAGTGTGCGGAGAAACAGCTGGTGCTGGATACCGGGGCAACGGTGGGGGCCCTGGCGGCAGCAATGAACACAAAGCTGGGTGAAATATCCAGACAGGACGGGAGAATTAAATAATGTATGGAGTATGGTTTGATGACATGCACTTGGGCGGGACGCCGGACCTGGTCATGAATTATGCACGGGTAGGGACGCCTGCCGCCAAGGTCAAAGAGATAGAGGTACCCGGCATGGACGGGGTGCTGGACATTACGGAAAGCCTGGGAGGGGTCAAGTACCAGTCTAGGAAGATCAGCTTTAAGTTTACGACGACGGACGGCAGCCGGATCGGCGAGTTGGTCAATACGCTGCATGGCCAGCGGAAGAAGATCATCCTGGACCGGGACGAGGCATTTTACTACCTGGGCCGTTTGGATGCTGCCGATCCGGTGGTAAACGGGAACCTGGCCAGCATTGAGATAGCAGCCAGGTGTGAGCCCTACAAGTATAAGGCCCATATCACAAGACATAAAGAAGACATAAACGGTGCAAGCAATATCGTACTGCTAAACGAAAAGATGCAGGCCATCCCCAGGATCACGCTGGCAGAGCGGATGCGGATCACCTTCGAGGGCCGGGTTTATGACCTGGCGGCCGGGGAGTATGAGATCGCCGGAATCGTTTTAAAGCAGGGATATAACCGGTTCCGGGTGGAGGGTAACGGAACGATCCTGTTCCGGTACCAGGAAGGAGCGTTATAATGTACAGCATTTATGCAGGGAATACGTTGATTTATAATCCGGCAGCCGCACAGCTGTGTTTATATGACATTGTCCTGACCCTGGAAGACAACAGTGCAGGGACCCTGAGCTTCAGCATGACCTCAGACCATCCCTCCTTCTGGAGCCTGAAGAAGCTGGCGACCCTGATCACGGTGAAGTCTGGCGATGCGGTGCTGTGGAAGGGCCGGATTATCTCGGATGACCTGGATATTTATAATGTAAAAAAGGTTCAGTGCGAGGGGAAGCTGGCATTTTTAAACGACTCCATTTTTCCGGCATTTGATTTTTCCGGGCCGCCGGCAAAGCTGTTCCGGGACATGATTGAGAACCATAACAGCATGGTCGGCGCCAGGCAGGGGTTTTTGGTGGGCAATGTAACGGTTAAGGATAATAACGACTACATTGTCAGAAGCAGTATTTATGATACCAGGACATGGGCGGCCCTGAAGGAGAAATGTTTCCAGAGCACCTTGGGCGGCCATCTGCAGGTTCGCTATGAGGTGGATGGCGACTATATAGACTGGCTGGAGGATTTTGAGGAAGTATCCGGCCAGCCTATTACCTTTGGGAAAAACATCATTGATTTGTTGGTAAACACCTCAGCGACGGAGACATTCACGGCGATCCGTCCCCAGGGGGCGCCAGAAGGTGAAAACAGTACGAAAAGGATTGACATCACCAGCGTGAATGACGGGAAGGATTACATTGTCGATAAGGTGAAGGCTGCAGAGTACGGGATTATTTTTGCGGCGCCCGAAGACAGTATCTGGGAGGATGTCACCCTGCCCGAGAACCTGTTGCGGAAGGCCAGGGAAAGGCTGAAGGCAGGGGTCACCTTAAAAAAGACGATAGATGTGCGGGCGGTAGACCTGAACCTGACAGATGCACAGATGGAGGCATTAAAGGTTTGTACCTATGTACAGGTGGTGTCACCCCTCCATGGGATTGCTGAGTATTACCTTTTGAGCAAGGCGGAGATCCATATGGATGCCCCGGAGCATACACAATATACCCTGGGAGCTGTCAGGGCAACCTTTACGGATGCCAGCAAGATGCAGGTCACAAACATGGCCCAGACAGTGGGGGCGGCAATACCTTCCGCTGTCAGCCAGTTAAAGAATGATACAAATTTTATCACTGAGGAAAAAGTAGCTGAGGTGATTAAGGAAACGGCAGTTTCGCCTGCAGTGGAGGTCGCGGAAGAGGCGGAAGGAGTATACAGGATCCGGATTACATCGGCGGAGGGGAAGATAGAGTCTCCTAACCTGGCAGGGCCGCAGGGTAAACCAGGGGATCCTGGGTATCCCGGGAATAATGGGGAGTCAGCCTATGAAATAGCTGTGAGGAATGGTTTTTCGGGAAGCGAGGCAGAGTGGTTGAAGACCCTGCAGGGTGAGACGCCGGTCATTGGAGATAATGGGAATTGGTTTATCGACGGGAAGGACACAGGGCTTCCAAGCCGTGGCGAGCCAGGGGAACCTGGGACGGGCGGCAGCTCAGGAGGAGGCTCTTCAGGCCAGTATGCTTTTGAAATCCGGGAGGACGGACATCTGTGGATAATAACTGAGGAGGACGCACAGGCGGACAAATTTCACATCAATGAAGCAGGACATTTGATTTATACGGTAGGAGGATGATTATGGCCGAGATAGATTTAGGAAAGGTGACATTTGGGGAAGAAGAGCTCAGGCAGGTAATTGGCCAGATAATGTCTGAGTATAGTTCTAAGAACATAGATGTGTTGGGGAGCTTCAGCGAAAAGGGTAATCGGGCCAGCAGTAACTATAATATAAGTGTTACATTGCCCTGCAAATATGGTGTATGTTTTCTGGTCGTGATTATTATTACACAAGTGAGCAACTATTCTGTGATCGACGCTACAGCAGACGCCGGCGGATTCGGATTGATGCCGCTGTGTGCTGACGCTTTGGCAAAAGTTCTTTGGGGATATAATAGTGACATTTCGCTGCTTGATAAGGGGGCAGAATATTCGGTGACAGTTAATATAGGGCAGACCAATGCAATTTCATTCCGGAGCGGGTTTTTACTCGGTGTGCGATAATCAAACAGGGCAGCAAAGTTTGCAGATTGCAGATCATGTGAGAGGTTATTAAATAGATACAGGAGGTTTTCATGGCACAGATAGAAATTATTTTAGAGAAGCAGCTGCTGACAATCCAGAACCGGGAGGTGATCTCTTCCGGGGATATGAACTATGATTCCTGCAAGTTTGATTTTGATGAAGCATGGGCTGGGTACATAAAAACGGCCGTATTCTACCAGGACAAAGGCAATGTCCAGTATGCCGTACTGGATAGCAATGATATGTGCATGATCCCGGCTGCAGCAATGGCGCGGGCGGGCAGGATGTATGTGGGGGTATTCGGCATAAAGGGTACTGCAGTAGTCACCTCAACAGTAGAGACAGTTGACATCAGGGAAGGGGCTATATCAGGAGGGAATGTTTCGACGGAGCCGACGGATGACGTGTTCCTTGCTATTATAGCGCAGTATCAGCGGATTGCAAGTATGATGGCGCAGTATGAGACTACAGCGAAGCAGTTCACTACTTTGATGGCGGAACAGAATGAGATTCTGGAGACCCTGGGGGCTTTCGATGTAGTAGATATTATGGATCGTTTGAATCTGATAGAAGAAAAGATAAACAACTACACTAATCTGGCAGAGGACATTATGGGCCGTGAAATTGTAATAAGGAATGTGCCGATCAAATTTATTAATAAGATATGCCGGGTTGAGAATGAGGCGTTCACAGAAGCGTCATTATGTGATGTGTATTTTGATGAGTTCTCGTATGAAATAGCGGCAAAGGCGTTGATCCTGCCTGTGTCATACCAGGGATATATGGAGCTGACAAGTTCAATTGACATTCAGGAGACACTAACGGCAAATATTCTCGTGAGGAGGCATTAACGATGTTGGGAAAAACTAATATTACAACGCTTGCAGAAGGAGTGGTGGTCACCGAAATTGAAGATTTCAATTGGATCAGGATGCAGTCAGGCCTTAATGGAAATTTTGTAAAGGCCATATATGAGAACAGCTGCCTGGTAGCCATTACGGCAGATGGAAAAGTGGCATATACCAATGATGGGGAGGCGTGGCAGACCTCAAACCTGAAATATGCGAACTGTAAGCTGGAAGATATTGACTGGGATGGGAACCAGTTTCTCCTTGTTGGGAGTTATAAAGATACTGTGGAAAGGACGGATGGGACAAGCGGTGAATATGAACTCGGGTTCATTTCAATGACGGTCGATTTTACATCTTTTGAATACATTGGTGCAGATACTAATGGCATTAACCTGGAAAATAGTTATAACTATTACTCCAAATATTATGCGGTTTATCCGGTAAATGGTAAGTTGGTTGTGTTTGCTATGAATAGGTCCAGATTTAATGCAAGTTCAACGAATTCGACCTCTCTTGATATGCTTGTTGGTGACATGGGTGGTTTATTGCAAAAACATGCTGTGATAGAAAACCGCTATATAGGGGAGATATTTGTGGGCAAGAACTCACAGGGGGTTTTGGTCACAAATGCCTCAGGCTCTACTGGATATACCTATATGATTGATGGCAACACCCTGATGATAGCAAAAAAGAATGAGGTGTCTGGCATAACGTCTAAATTACCTGTCTTTGAATGCAAAGATGAATTATATTATACAGCCGTGAGTGATTCCCTTACTTACAGATTTGTCAAGGTGCGTCCTTCTGGTGAGGAGATACTGATGAGTACTGATATTAATTATGGTTTCGTGGATGGGGTGTATTTTAACAAGTGTAGAATTTTTATTAATAACCATGAGATGCTGATTCTTAGGAAATCGGAAAACGTTGCAGACAAGTCATTGGAAGATTTAATCGAAATCGCCCCGGAAAATACAATGACCTTTATTACAAAGGCATTCGGCCAGATTTTTGCTTTTGGAAACCGGGGGCTGGTGTTAAGATCCAGCACAGATGGCAGCAGTGAGGAAACACTTTTACTTCAGGCAATATCTGGTAAAAAGGCCTTATTGGAGGCAAAGATATATACAAACCAGTTATATGAGCAGTTGGCGGCCCGAATAGCAGCACTGGAAACAGGGGTAACGAGGGAGACAGAATAGAAAATCTGTGTTGGACTTTAAAAAATGTTCAACATAGATTTAAAAATTCTTTAAATGGAGTTTTACAGGACTTTTAAAAAGGAAAATGGATAATTTTAAATGAATTTGTAACGTACAAAGAGTTTTGACATTCTTAGTGAGGAAATTTGACATTCTTGCTGCCAGCTTACATTTGCTATGAATGATAGAGGGAAGTGCAGCATATTGGGCAGCGGGATGTGCCAGGGAAAGTCCTGCGGGTTCCATAAGACGAAGGAGGAACAGGAACGGTCTTTGGAGAAGGCGAAGGAACGGTTAAGGAGCCTGCCGGAGCATCAGCAGGATGCCATAGCGGATAAGTATTACGGCGGAGTGAGGCGGTGGTAGTCATGCCGAGAAGACCGAAGAAGCCGTGCAAGCATCCGGGATGCCCAGAGCTGGCGGACGGGGATTTCTGTGAGGAACATGCGGCACTGCACAGGGCTGACCGTGTGGACGCTTCCGAGCGTGGGTATGACGGCAGGTGGCGGAAGGCGAGAAAAAATTTTTTGAAACGGCATCCGCTGTGTGAGAAGTGTAAGGAGAAAGGGAAGTTTGTGAAGGCGGAGGTGGTTGACCATATCGTGCCGCATAGAGGGGATGAGAAGCTGTTCTGGGATGAATCGAACTGGCAGGCACTTTGTAAGAGCTGCCATGACAGTAAGACTATGACTGAGGACAGGTATCAGGAATACAGATACTGACAGCAAAAAGGCCCTGGGAGATTCCAAGGCTTTTTGCAGTGTTTTTGAATGCAGGTTAAGCGGGACATTCCGATTCCGGCGGCGCGGGATGGATGTGTATGGAGCCTTCTTCATAGTCCACCTGCAGGCGGTCCCCGATGTGGAAGCCGAGGGATTCCAGCCAGTTTCCTTCTATCTGGATTTTCGGTGTTCGGATGTATTTGGTGTCGTCAAAAGGGTTTTTGGGATAGGTAAGACGTGAGGAAGTGATTACTTTGATCAGCTTTGATTTCATAGACATGTGCCTCCTTTGGATTTGGTGTGGTGCTGACTATTATTTTACCGGGGAACCGTGTGGATCTCCAGTAAAATTTGGCCGGTGATCTTCACAAAGATTTTTTCCGTGAGCTGTAGGTTCTGCCGGGAGCCGGAGGGGAGGGGCAGTGTGAATCTCCAGAAGCCGTCCCCCTGGACACCGCCGCCCCCTCAAACGTGAATTTTCGCAGAAATTGGCAGGGGGGATAGGCGGCACATTACCCCGGTATACATAAATGCGGGATTTATAAGGATTTCCGGGGGTGGAGCGGTTCCGGGAGCCTTTGTAAATCCTGCATTTTGGGGCTGAAAAACTATCAGAAAAGGGTGGTTTTTTGGCTCTTTTTATTTGGGGGTGAAGGTATGACGAAGGAACAGGCGGAGCGGATCAGGGAGCTTCGGATGCAGGGGAAGGGCTATAAGGCCGTGGCCTCTGCCTTGGGACTGTCCCGTGACATTGTGAGGAATTACTGTAAGGTGAACGGGATGGAAGGCTATGGGGAGGCTGTGAAGCTGAACCTGGAGAAAGAGATGGCGGAGAAGAGTGCCGCCATGCCGGGTGCGTGAGGACGGCGGAAAGGAAAAGCTGTATGCGGCTTCGCTGTCCGGCGGGAAGGATTCCACGGCTATGGTTCTGCGGTTGGTGGAGGAAGGCTGGCCTTTGGACTTTGTGATGTTTTGTGACACGGGGCTGGAATTTCCCCAGATGTATGAGCATGTGGGGAGGCTGGAAAAGGAGCTGCCGGTCCCGGTGGTGCGACTGAAAGCGGAAAAGGATTTTGAGTATTATTTTTTACACTATACGCCGGAGCGGAAGGACCCAGATTCTTCCTATGCGGATAAGCCGGGGATGAGCTGGGCGGGGCCTAAGAACCGGTGGTGTACTTCTATGTTGAAGACGGCGGTGATCAATAAATACCTTTCGGGGCTGCGGAAGCGGTATGAGATTGTGCAGTATATCGGCATTGCGGCAGATGAGCCCCAGAGGGTGAAGGAATACCGGTATCCCCTGGTGGAGTGGGGGATGACGGAGAAGGACTGTCTGGCTTACTGCTATGAGCGGGGGTATGACTGGGGCGGGCTGTACCGGCTGTTTGACCGGGTGTCTTGCTGGTGCTGCCCCCTGCAGGGGCTGGAGGAACTGCGGACGCTACGGCGGGAGTTCCCGGAGCTGTGGGAGCAGCTTCTGGAATGGGAGGCGCAGACATGGCGGAATTTCCGGAAGGATTTTTCTGTGGAGGAACTGGAGACCAGGTTTCGGTTTGAGGAAGAGCGGGTGCGGGAGGGAAAGCGTATCCGGGGGAAGGAATTTTTCCGGGAACTGCGGGAGCGGATTAGGGAGCATGGGTGATTCATGCTTTGGATTATATGGATAATGTGGCTGTGGGAGAAGCTGTGGGCAGCAGGTCTTTTGGTTGAGCCGGGGACGGCTGTAGGCAGTGTTATTCTTACAGGTAGAGAGCCAGACGGACATGCTGGCATGTCTATTTGGAGACTGCTGCGAGGGAAAAATACCTTGTAGCCTGCTATGGGGTATTTGGATTTGGTTTGATGTGCTGCCAGTGCGGGGCGGATTTTTCCGTGGGCATGGCGGCGGTATCTGCGGAAGGGGAGGTGCAGGATGGAACGGGTTGCGGTGATTGATGCGGATTTGATTGGAAGGAGGAAGCACAGGTTCCCGAACCTTGCCTGCATGAAGCTGTCGGGATACCACAAGGGGCGCGGGGATGATGTGGCGCTGAAAACGGATTATGAGGGGCTGGACGGGTTTGACCGGGTGTATGTGTCGAAGGTGTTCACGGATACGGAAGTGCCGGAGGGTGTCCTTGGGATGGGGAATGTGTCTTACGGAGGGACGGGGTTCTTTTATGATAGGGCGCCGTCTCTGCCGGAGGAAGTGGAACATTGTATGCCGGACTATCATCTGTACGACGGGTGGGTACAGGGGAGGCTGGATGCCGGGGCGAAGCGGAGTGATTTTCAGTTTTATCTGGATTATTCTATCGGGTTCCTCACAAGGGGGTGTTTCCGGAAGTGTGCGTTCTGTGTGAACAGGAATTATGACCGGGTGTGTATGCACAGCCCTTTGGAGGAGTTCCTGGACCCAGAGCGGAGGAAGGTGTGCCTGCTGGATGACAATTTTCTGGGGCATCCCCGTTGGAAGGAGATGCTGGACGCATTAAAGCGGACGGGGAAGCCTTTTCAGTTCCGGCAGGGGCTGGACGAGCGGCTTCTGGATGACGGGAAGTGCCGGGAGCTGTTTTCCAGCCGTTATGACGGGAATTATACGTTTGCCTTTGATGACGTGGGGGACGCTGGGCTGATTGAAAGGAAGCTCATTCTGGTAAGGAAGCATACGGACGTGCGCCTGCGGTTTTACTGTTTCTGTGGGTTTGACCGGGCGGACGCGTGGGACGGGGATTTCTGGGCGGATGATGTTTTCGGACTGCTGAAACGGGTGGAGATTTTGATGAAATATAAGTGTCTGCCTTATGTGATGAGGTATGGGCGGTACAGGGAGAGTCCGTTCAGGGGGATGTATGTGACCATTGCGAGGTGGGCGAACCAGCCGGGGCTTTTTTATAAAAAGAGCCTGCGGGAGTTTGGGGAGATGAATGGCAGGCAGAGCGCCTGTTTTAAATATCTGGAGGATTTTGAGCGGCGGTTTCCGGAGGCCGCTTATTTTTATGACCTGAAATTTGGGGAAATGGGTGCTGATGGGATGGGCACCGGCGGAAAAAGCGGGGAGGTGGTCTGACCATGGGGAGGCTTACGTTTCTGGATATCTGTTCGGGGATCGGCGGGTTCCGGCTGGGGCTGGAATGGGCCGGGCATAGGTGTGTTGGATATTGTGAGTATGATAAGTTTGCGAGGGCTTCTTATGAGGCCATGTATGATACGGAGGGGGAGTGGAAGGCGTATGATGTTACAGAGCTTAGACCAGGGGATGTCCCATATGCAGATATCTGGTGCTTTGGATTCCCCTGCCAGGATATCTCCATTGCGGGAAAGCAGAGGGGGCTTAGAGGGAAGCGAAGTGGGATCTATTACAGCATTATTGACCTCATCAAAGGCAAAGAGGAAGGTGATAAGCCCACATACCTACTTGTTGAGAACGTTAAGAACCTGTTATCAGTCAATGCAGGATTCGATTTTGCCGCCGTTCTCTCTGAAATGGACGAGGCAGGGTATGACGTGCGGTGGCAGGTGCTTAATTCTAAAGACTTCGGAGTCCCGCAGAACCGGGAGAGGGTATTCCTTATCGCAGTTCTTAGAAGCAGAGGTGGACGGGAAGTATTACCTGTCACCGGAGAAGACGGCGGAGCTCTTAAAGAGGTTATAGGCGGGATGCAGGGATACCGGGTGTATGACCCGTCGGGGATTTCGGTGAGTATCGGGGCAAATGGCGGGGGCATGGGCGCGAAGACCGGGCTTTACTGCGTGGGGAATGTGAACCCCGGCGGGAAGGGGATGAACGGCTGTGTCTATGATGCCAGGGGGCTTGCGCCGGCTGTCACTGTGAATAAGGGGCAGGGGAGCAAGGTGTTTGTGGACCAGACGCTGAACCGCCCGAAGGTTACGGAGGTTGCCCGGTGTTTGGTGGCACAGTATAATGCCGGGCTTACGAATTATGGCAATTCGGGGGTGTTGGAAACCGCAGGTTGGGAAGCCGTGAGCGGGGACGGCGGCATGGCGGGAGCCAGGGCGGTGCTGACGCCGGACCGGGTGGAGAAGAGGCAGAACGGCAGGCGGATGAAGGAGGCCGGGGAGCCGATGTTCACGCTGACGGCGCAGGACCAGCACGGGATTTATCTGCCGGAAGAGGCGGGCGGGGGTGCGGAGCCAGAGATGGCGCTGCCTGTACGCAATGCTACGAAGCAGGGATATGATATGGCGTATCCGGGAGACGGGATTGTGCTGTCATATCCGAAAAGTGAATCCAGGCGGGGCCGGGTTGGAAAGGGCTGTTCGCAGACGCTGGATACGGGGTGCATGATGGGGACGGTGACGAGGTGCGGGAGGATGCGGAGGCTGACGCCCCGGGAGTGTTTCCGCCTGCAGGGGTTCCCGGATGGGCTGTATGAGCGGGCGGCGGCTGTCAATTCGGAGACACAGCTTTATAAGCAGGCTGGGAATGCGGTCACGGCGACGGTGGCTTATGCGGTTGCCATGGCTTTGCCGGAGAGCCGGGAGCTTCTGGAGCAGATGGAGATGGTCTGGGAAGAGTTTGGAGATTCCGTGCGGGAGGCTGTCCGGGGAAGTTCAGATGATTCTGTGCCGGGGACTGCATGGGAGGACTTTGGCGGTTTTCTGCCGGGTACGGCATTGGAGGATTTTGGTGATTCTGTTCGGGAGATGGATGGAGAAAGTTTTATTGACTGTGGCCGGAAGGAATCGGGCGGTTTCATGCAGGAAACGGGAAGAGAAGGTTTAGACCATTCTGTGCTGGGTACAGCGTGGGATGATTTTGGAGATATGGAGATGGAAGATGCGGCGGGGGAAGTTCCGGGGGATTCCGGGGCGGAGCCTGGCGGGGATTTTGATTTTTTGGATTAGATGGTGCGTGAGCCGGTACGGAGGGAGGTGAGTGCGGTGGCGCAGAGAGGGCGGAAGCCGAAACCTACGGCGGTGAAACTGCTGGAGGGGAACCCTGGGAAGCGGGGGCTGAATGCGGGGGAGGCGAAGAAGGAGTGGAAGCGGATGGCGAAGCAGATGGAGCTGCTTGGTATCCTGACGGAGATTGACATGGCGGCTTTTGCGGGGTACTGTCAGGCATATGCCAGGTGGAAGGAGGCGGAGGGATATATTTCCGAGCATGGGGCTATCATGGAGACTCCTTCGGGGTACTGCCAGCAGGTACCGCAGGTGTCCATTGCGCAGACTTATTTGAAGATCATGAACCGGTTCTGTGAGCAGTTTGGGCTTACGCCTTCTTCCCGGAGCCGGATTGTGGCGGATGCCGGGGAGGACAGGGAGAGCGATGCCATGGAGATCCTGCTTTTTAAAGGGGGCGGCGGATAGTGTTTGACGAGGCGAAGGCGCAGAGGGCGGTGGAGTTTATCCGCTGTCTGAAACATACGAAGGGGAGATGGCGGGGGCAGGCGTTTGACCTGCTGCCGTGGCAGGAGACGATCATCCGGGATGTGTTCGGGACGGTGAAGGAGGACGGGTTCCGGCAGTATAATACGGCTTATGTGGAGATTCCGAAGAAGAACGGGAAGTCGGAGCTGGCGGCGGGGGTGGCGCTTTATATGACCTGCGGGGACAATGAGTGGGGCGCGGAGGTGTATGGGTGCGCTTCGGACCGGCAGCAGGCTTCGATTGTGTTTGACGTGGCGGTGGACATGGTGGAGCAGTGCCCGGCGTTGAAGAGGCGGATCAAGCCGGTGATGTCGGTGAAGCGGCTGGTGTATAAGCCTACCAACAGTTTTTACCAGGTGCTGTCTGCGGAGGCTTATACGAAGCACGGGCTGAATGTCCATGCGGTTATTTTTGACGAGCTGCACAGCCAGCCGAACCGGGAGCTGTTTGACGTGATGACGAAGGGTTCCGGGGATGCCAGGACACAGCCTTTGTTTTTCCTGATCACTACGGCGGGGACGGACCGGCATTCGGTCTGTTTTGAGCAGCATCAGAAGGCGGAGGATATTTTGTGCGGGCGGAAGGTGGACCCGACGTTTTATCCGGTGATCTACGGGGCGGCGGATGATGCGGACTGGACTTCGGAGGAGGTATGGTATCGGGCGAACCCGTCTTTGGGGCATACGATTGATATTGGGAAGGTGCGGAATGCTTGTTTGAGTGCCAGGGACAATCCGGCGGAGGAGAATATTTTCCGGCAGCTTCGGCTGAACCAGTGGGTGAAGCAGTCTACACGGTGGATGCAGATGGAGAAGTGGGATGCCTGTGCTTTTCCGGTGGATGAGGAGGAGCTTCTGGGGCGTGAGTGTTATGGCGGGCTGGATCTGTCCAGCTCTATTGATATCACGGCTTTTGTGCTGGTGTTCCCGCCCAGGGACGATTCGGAGCGGTATGTGTTCCTGCCATTTTTCTGGATACCGGAGGAGAACATGGTGCGGAGGGTGCGGCGTGACCATGTGCCTTATGATGTGTGGGAGAGGCAGGGGTTTCTGGAGACTACGGAGGGGGATGTGATCCATTATGGGTTTATTGAGCGGTTTATTGAGGAACTGGGGAAGAGGTTTCACATAAAGGAGATTGCTTTTGACCGGTGGGGAGCGGTGCAGATGGTCCAGAACCTGGAGGGGCTTGGGTTTACGGTGGTCCCGTTCGGGCAGGGGTTCAAGGATATGTCGCCGCCTACGAAGAGGCTGATGGAGCTGGTCCTGGAGAGGAATGTTGCCCATGGCGGGCATCCGGTGCTGCGGTGGATGATGGATAATATTTTTGTGCGGACGGACCCGGCGGGGAATATCAAGCCAGACAAGGAGAAGTCTACGGAGAAGATTGACGGCGCGGTGGCGGCGGTTATGGCGCTGGACCGGGCAGTAAGGAATGGCGGGAGTACGGGGAGCGTGTATGATGAGAGAGGGATTTTGTCCTTTTAGCAAAAAAAGAACCTCTTCCAAAGAAGAGATTCCATTTTGCATTCATTTTACAGTTTTGTACTCTGTAGGTGACGCTAATATGAGATTTGTAGAAAGATGAACCGTATTATCTTGGGTGAGACTAAGGCGGATTTGGTTTTTGCCATAACGGATATCCAATGTACGCATTTGTGTGTTGAGGTGAAAATCAATATTGGTGAAGATTTCTTTTAATACTTCCATAACATGTAGCTCCTTTATATGTAATTTGTTGTTTGTATTTGCTTTAAGGATAGTATATAGCATAAATACCAGATAATAAAGAAAAATATGTATTTTATTTTATCTTATTTTGTGATATTCTACAATAAAAAAGATAAATTTTTCTTTTTGGAGGGTAGACATGGCATTGAAAAACGATGAGTGTATATCAGAATTTGGAAAAAGGATTATTTCTTTGATGACAGAAAAAGAATGTGATAGTCCTAAAATGCTTGCGACTAAACTTTATGATGTTGGGCTGGTTACTGTCAAAAGTCAAGGTAAAGATATATACAAGCGAAGAGATAATGCGATAGGAAGTATTGAAAAGAAAATCAGAGTGCATATCCATTCAGATGGAGCTGGTTGTCTACAAGGGGAATTTGTTTTGGCTTATTGTAAATTTTTTGAATGCAGTGCTGATTACCTATTTGGTTTTACGGACATAAAATCACCAGATATTGATGTGAGAGAAATATGTGACAGGACAGGACTGTCTGAAAAATCTGTTCTTAATTTGACGGAACAAGTGGATAAAGAAGCAAAAGAATATAGAACCGGTGTCTGGTCTATGATTTTGGAAAGCCCGCTGTATTTTAAGATCCCTGGTGAGTGGCTAGAGGCACAGAAACAAGCCTTTATAGTAGCCCAAAATGACGTTCAGTTTAAAACAGCCGCTTGGGAACTGGAGCAAGTATCTGGACCAGATAGATTGGATATTCAGAATGACATGGAAGGATACGAAGAAAGATCACAATCAGGAAAAGCTGCCATGGCTGGATTGCTGTTTAATATATCAAGGAATATGGCTGGATTTATTGAGCAACAAATTATATATAAGGCAGAATTATTTCGTGAGAAATATGAAGCTGAATATGCGGAAAAGATTAGGAAAAGGTATAGGAGGTAAATGGGAAGTTTATGAAGCTGGCATCTATTTTTGGTATCAGGGGGGCGAGGGATAAGCCGGAGGACAGGTACAGGGGGCCGGCTTATTCTTTTTTCTTTGGAAGGAGCAGCAGCGGGAAGGTTGTGAATGAGCGGACGGCCATGCAGGCTACGGCGGTCTATTCCTGTGTGCGGATTCTGGCGGAGGCTGTGGCGTCCCTGCCGGTGCATTTGTACCGGTATGCGGGGAAGGGAAAGGAGCGGGTGTATGACCATCCTCTGTATTATCTCCTGCATGACGAGCCGAACCCGGAGATGACTTCTTTTGTGTTCCGGGAGACTTTGATGAGCCATCTTTTGATCTGGGGGAATGCTTATGCGCAGATCATACGGGACGGCGGGGGACGGGTGCTGGGGCTGTATCCGCTGCTGCCAGACCGGGTGGAGGTTGACCGGGATGATAAGGGGGAGATTTTTTATGTTTATGACCGGTACAGTGACGAGAATCCGAACTTTGGGGAGTATGGCAGGGTGTGTCTTCGGCAGGAGGATGTGCTGCATATCCCTGGGCTTGGGTTTGACGGGCTGGTGGGGTATTCACCTATTGCCATGGCTAAGAATGCGGTGGGGATGACGCTGGCCTGTGAGGAATACGGGGCGGGGTTCTTTGAGAACGGGGCCACGCCGGGAGGCGTTCTGGAGCATCCGGGGGTGTTGAAGGACCCGGCGAAGGTGCGGGAGAGCTGGCACGCTGTTTACGGGGGTTCTAAGAATGCGGGGAAGGTGGCTGTTCTGGAGGAGGGCATGAAGTACCAGCAGATCGGGATTCCGCCGGAGGAGGCGCAGTTTCTGGAGACCAGGAAGTTCCAGGTGGATGAGATTGCCAGGCTGTACCGGATTCCGCCGCATATGGTGGGGGATCTGGATAAGAGCAGTTTTAGTAATATTGAGCAGCAGTCTTTGGAGTTTGTGAAGTATACGCTGGACCCGTGGGTGGTGCGGTGGGAGCAGTCGCTGCAGAAGGCGCTTTTGCTGCCCCGGGAGAAGCGGGAGTATTTTGTGAAGCTGAATGTGGACGGGCTTCTGCGGGGGGATTACCAGAGCCGTATGACCGGATATTCTGTGGGACGGCAGAATGGGTGGCTGTCTACGAATGATATCAGGGAGATGGAGGATATGAACCCGATTCCGGCGGAGGAAGGCGGGGACTTGTATCTGGTGAACGGGAATCTTTGTAAGTTGAAGGATGCGGGGCTGTTTGCGGGAAAAGGGCAGACGGGGCAGGAGCCGCCGGACGGGAGGCAGGTGGATTCCGGGCTGGGGCTGTGAGGTACGGATATCTGGAAAGTGGAGTGTTCCGGCTTTCATGGGCGTGGCACGGCAGAGATGGCCCGTGGTAAATGCCGTGTGGCGGATATGGACGACAGGCTTCGGGATTTGGTGTGTTATGGTCTGCGTGAAGCGGAAGAGATAGAGTAGAGAAGTTGAGTGAGAAGGGCAGACAGAGAGTTTGGGGAGCTGGCAGGTGAATGTATCTGCTGGCTTTTTTGTGCGCCGGTTTATGGGGACCGGCGGGAAGTGGTTGAAAAAGTGGAAAGTGAGGTGCAGGGATGAAGCGGAAGTTTTGGAACTGGGTACGGAATGAGGCGGACGGGGAGAGGACGCTGGTTTTGAACGGGGAGATTTCGGATGAGACCTGGTATGGGGACGAGGTGACGCCGGCGCTGTTCCAGAAGGAGCTGGATGCAGGGACGGGGGATATTACGGTCTGGATCAATTCTCCGGGAGGGGATGTGTTTGCGGCGGCGCGGATTTATAACATGCTGATGGAGTATAAGGGGGACGTGCGGGTGAAGGTGGACGCTCTGGCGGCTTCGGCGGCGTCTGTGATCGCCATGGCAGGGACGGAGGTTTTGATGTCTCCGGTGGGCATGATGATGATCCACAATCCGATGACGATTGCCATTGGGGACAGTAAGGAGATGCAGAGGGCGGGGGAGATGCTGGACGAGGTGAAGGAGAGTATCATGAACGCCTATGAGATTAAGACGGGCATGAGCCGGGCCAGGATTTCCCATTTGATGGATGCGGAGAGCTGGTTTAACGCAAGGAAGGCGGTGGAGCTTGGGTTTGCGGACGGGGTTCTGCATGGGGACGGTACGGAGGATAAAGCCAGGGGCGGGGAGCCGGAAGGCGTGATGTTTTCGCGCATGTCGGTGACTAATTCGCTGTTGTCTAAGCTGGTGCCGAAGGAAACGGGGAAGAAGGTTCCAGTGGAGCAGTTGGAGAAGCGGTTACAGTTGTTATCACATTAAATTTATGGAGGTATGGAGATGAAGAAGATTCTGGAGTTGAGGGAGAAGCGTGCGAAGGCATGGGAGGCGGCGAAGGCTTTTCTGGACAGTAAGAGGGGCGAGGATGGCCTTTTGTCGGCGGAGGATACGGCTGCTTATGAGAGGATGGAGCAGGAGGTTGTGGATCTGGGGAAGGAGATTGAGAGGCTGGAACGGCAGGCGGCGATTGACGCGGAGCTGAATAAGCCTACTTCGGAGCCGATTGTGAATAAGCCGAACAATGACCCGGAGGGGGACGGGAAGAAGGGGAGGGCTTCGGACAAGTACCGGAGGACTTTCTGGAATGCCATGCGGCGGAAGAGTTTTTATGATGTGGAGAATGCCCTGCAGGTGGGGACGGATTCCGAGGGCGGGTATCTGGTGCCGGACGAGTTTGAGCATACGCTGGTGGAGGCTCTGGAGGAGGAGAATTTTTTCCGGGGAATCGCTACGGTGATCCAGACTTCCAGCGGGGACCGGAAGATCCCGGTGGTGGCCACGAAGGGGACGGCTTCCTGGATTGACGAGGAGGGGGCTTACCCGGAGTCGGATGATTCTTTCGGGCAGGTTTCCATTGGGGCTTATAAGGTGGCTACCATGTTGAAGGTGTCGGATGAGCTTCTGAATGACAGTGTGTTTGACCTGGAGGCGTATATCTCTAAGGAGTTCGGGCGCAGGATCGGGACGAAGGAGGAAGAGGCGTTCTTTACCGGGGACGGGAAGGGGAAGCCTACGGGGATTTTTAATGCTGCGGGCGGGGCTTCTGACGGGGTGACTACGGCCGCGGCGGGTATTTCTTTTGACGATGTGATGGACTTGTTTTATGCTTTGAAGTCGCCGTACCGGAGGAAGGCGGTCTGGGTGCTGAATGATACCACGGTGAAGGCTCTGCGGAAGCTGAAGGACAATAACGGGAATTATATCTGGCAGCCGTCGGTGCAGGCGGGGCAGCCGGATATGATCCTGAACCGGCCTTATTATACTTCGGCTTATGTGCCGGAGGTGGCGGCCGGGGCGAAGGTGATGGCTTTTGGGGATTTTTCTTATTACTGGATTGCGGACCGGCAGGGGAGGTCTTTTAAGAGGCTGAATGAGCTGTTTGCGGCTAACGGGCAGGTGGGTTTCCTAGCGAGCCAGAGGGTGGACGGGAAGCTGATTCTGTCGGAGGCGGTGAAGACTATGGCGATCAAGGGGAGCAACGCCGGGGCGTAAGGTTTCGGGGTGTTTTGGTTTTAAAGGCAGGAGGGATGCGGGATGGCGGTTGTGACGCTGGAAGAGGCGAAGCGGTATCTCCGGGTGGACAGCGGGGATGAGGACGGGTTTATTTCCGGGCTGTTGGAGACTGGGGAGAGCATGTGTGCGGATATGGCGCGGATGGAAGCGGAAGAGCTGGAGGGGCATCTTCCTATGGCGCGGATTGCCGTTCTGTATGTCACTGCGTATTTGTATGAGCACAGGGAGCAGGCGGATCATGAGGAACTGGTACAGACGCTGCGCTCTCTGTTGTTCGGTATCAGGAGGGAAGTGTTCTGATGGCGGAATGGAATGGGGGCAGCGGCAGCAGGGACGGCGGAGGTTTCCGGAAGGGGTATCCTCTGGGGGAGTGGAAGGAGCGGATCACGATCCAGAGGAGTTCCCTGGGGAATGATAAGGCCGGGAACCATGTGCTGGTCTGGGAGGATTATTTTTGCTGTGCTGCTTTTGTGAACAGTCTTTCCGGGAAGGAGTATTGGGAGGCGGCGCAGGTGAACGCGCAGAGGGATATCTATTTTATTATCCGGTATTGTTCGGAGGTGGCCGGCATGGACACGGAGCATTACCGGGTTTTGTTTCGGGGGCAGGTTTATGATCTTGTGTTTATTGACAATGTGCGGTATCAGAACAGGACGTTGAAGCTGCGGGCTTCTTTGGTGAAGAGGTGATCAGGTGTCGGAGAATCAGAGGGTGTCTGTGGACCGGATGGCGGATGTCATTATGGAGGGGCTTACGGAGTATGCGGAGCTTGCCGCAGATGTGATGAAGGACTGTGTGAGGAAGGCCGGGGATACGGTGAAGAAGGAGACGAAGGCGGGCGCGCCGGTGAAGACCGGGAGGTATAAGAAGAGCTGGGCGGTGAGGCGGCAGAGGGAGACTTCCAATGTTTTGGAGGTGGTGGTGCATAGCAGGGACCGGTATCAGCTTACCCATCTTCTGGAGAAGGGCCATGCGAAGCGGGGCGGCGGGCGGGTGAAGGCTGTGCCGCATATTGCCCCGGCGGAGGAAAAGGGTGCCCGGGAACTGGAGGAGGGGATAAAAAGGGGGCTGTCTAAGTGAGTCATGAGGATGTGCTGAAAATGATGGAGGAACTGGGGCTTCCTTTTGCTTATGACCATTTTGTGGAAGGGGAGGCGCCGGAGCCGCCGTTTGCGGTGTTCCTTTATCCCAGGGCGGATAATTTTTCTGCGGACGGGGTGGCGTATTTTAAGAGGAATGCGCTGGATATTGAGGTGTATACGGACTTGAAGGACCCGGAGCTGGAGGAGGGCATAGAGGCGGTGCTGTTGAGGCATGGGATCTTCTATGGGAAGAGCGAGGTCTGGATCGAGTCGGAGCGGCTGTATGAGGTTTTGTATGAGATGGAGGTTTAGGGCGGATGAATAACAAGGTGAAGTTTAATATTTGTAATTGTCATTATGCGCTGCAGAGGGTGGCGGAGGACGGGGAGATGACGTTTGACGCGCCGGTGGCGATGCCTGGGGCGGTTTCGCTGGCGCTGGACCCCAACGGGGAGCCGGAGTCGTTTTATGCGGACGGGATTGAGTATTATATTATTGCCAACAATATGGGGTATGACGGGGACCTGGAGCTGGCGCTGATCCCGGAGAGTTTCCGGACGGATGTTTTGAAGGAGGAAGCGGACGGGAATGAGGTGCTGGTGGAGAACGCCAATTCGGAGACGGGGGCTTTCGCGCTGCTGTTTGAGTTTGACGGGGATATCAGGAAAATCCGGCATGTGCTGTATAATTGTTCTGCCAGCAGGCCGAAGATTGAGGGGAAGACCAATGAGGAGAGCCGGGAGGTGCAGACGGAGACGCTGACGGTGAAGGCCAGGCCGCTGGCAAGCGGGTATGTGAAGGCGAAGACGGGGAATAAGACTTCGGCGGAGACGTATGAGGGGTGGTATAAGAGTGTGTATCTGCCGGTTCCGAGGGCGGAGGCCGGCGGCGGTGTCAAGGAAGAGGGACAGGGTTGAAGGAGGCTGAAAGGGTATGAGTATTGTGAGGAAGGTCGGGATTGACGGGAAGGAGGTGCTGTTTAAGGCATCTGCGGCGATTCCGAGGATTTACCGGTTGAAGTTCCAGAGGGATATTTATAAGGACCTGCGGATTCTGGAGAAGAGCATTGGGGAGGGGGATGAGGAGCGTTCCAACTTGGATCTGTTTTCTCTGGAGATGTTTGAGAATATCGCTTATACGATGGCGAAGCACGCAGACCCGGCGATTCCGGACGATGTGGAGGAATGGCTGGACGGGTTCAATACGTTTTCGATCTATCAGGTGCTGCCGGAGCTGATTAAGCTGTGGGGGTTGAATGTGAAGACGGATGCGGAGGCTAAAAAAAACTTCGGCCAACAGAGCGGGAGATGACTACGCCGCTGTTTCTGCTTCGGTGTGTGCAGCTTGGGATCTCTATGGCGGATATGGAGCTTTTGTCTATTGGGCTGGTGAATGATATGTTTGTGGAGAGCCGGAATGACGAGTGTAGGTATGCGGAGATTGGGACGCAGGAGGATATGGACCGGTTCTGATTGATAAAACAGCCTTTTTCTGCTATGATTGGTGGTGGAAAAAGGCTGATAGTGATAGTTAATGAAAGGTTGATGGTTTATATGGAAATAACAAAAAATCAGCATTATGTTTCAAAGGGAATATTAAAGCATTTTGCAGATGAGCATAAAAAGATTTTTGAATTATATATTGAAAAGAAAATTATTTCATTAAAATCCATAGATAAAGTAATGTCTCAAAACTATATTTATGAACATCCAGCACTTGAAGTTAATAGTTTAGAAAAATTCTTTTCACAGATTGAAAATAGGTTAATATCATGGTTAGATAAAGTGCTCATAGTTTTAGAAAATGAATACGAAAATGGCTGTGATTGTAAAAAATATATTTTAGATATAAAAAGAGTAATGCCGCTATTTCTTATGTTTTACTTTAGAAGTGGGGCTATGTTATATGAATATTCATTTTCCTCACAGAATCCTAAAATAGATAGAGTGGAAAGGATGATATTCAATATATTTGATGATAAATATATTCGTGGATTATGTAAAACAATAAATAATTTTTATGAAGCGGCTATACTTGTTGATGAAGAAGAACGATTTCTAATTAGCGATCAATATTTGTCAACTGTTGCTTTGAAGTATAAAAACAAATTTTCTAATGCTTCAAATAGGCAAATAGGTATGCGTGATACAATGTTGCTACTTCCTTTGAGTGCTAAATATTATGTCGCATTTTATCATGGGAGAAAACCTGACTTTATAAAAAGCAATGTGTTTAATATAGTTGATAAGGATATTGTGGATAAAGTAAATAGTGTTATTTATCAAAATTCTTATGTTAAATGTGCAGGAAAGAGGCAGGATGTGTTGAAAAATATGCAAGATGATGATACAACATCATTTGGCCCCACAAAATGTATCATGCAATATAAGGATGGAACGGTAAAGGATTTTATTATTAAAAAGGAAGTTTTTTGGTATGAAGAAGACAGTGATCTAAATGTTAATTCAATTCAGTATATGGGTGATTATATACAGAAAATTAAAGGCAAGATTGAGAGAAATAGCCCATGTATATGTGGAAGTGGTAGAAAATATAAGCATTGCTGTCAGAAAAAGTATGATTTGGCTAAAGCAATTTATTTTGATTTGCAGAATCAAAACAGTGTAAACTATAATATTCCTGGTAGTATAATGCAAGAGGCAGGAATCCAGGAATATGTAGGGAAAATAGAAAATATGAACAATGCAAAAGATAGGGAGATTCTTGAGCAGATGCAAAAAATTGTACAAGAGAATGAACCTTTAAATTAACAGTATTCTACATAAGGCGTTTGTCAGAAATGGCAGGCGCTTTTTTGTTGCATTTTTATGGGGAGCCGGGGTGGCTCCTTTTTTCGTTGGAGAAAGGCGGGTGAGGGTTGTGGCATCCAGGATTCAGGGGATTACGGTGGAGATCGGCGGGGATACTACGAAGCTCTCCACGGCGCTTTCAAAGGTGAATAAGGAGATCCGGGACACGCAGGCGCAGTTGAAGGACGTGAACAAGCTGTTGAAGCTGGACCCCGGCAATGGGGAGCTGATGGCGCAGAAACAGCGGCTTCTGGCCCAGGCTGTGGGGGAGACCAGGGAGAAGCTGGAGGCGTTGAGGCTGGCGGGGCAGCAGGCGAATGAGGCTCTGGCGAAGGGGGAGATTTCCCGGAGCCAGTATGATGCTTTGCAGAGGGAGATTGTGGAGACGGAGCAGGCCCTGCGGGACTTGGAGAGGCAGGCGGAGCGGTCTTCGGTGGCTTTGCAGAAGATTGGGGCTGCGGGGGAGAAGCTGCGGGATGTGGGTTCGGCTATTGAGGGGGCCGGGCGGAAGCTGATGCCGGTGACGGCGGCTGTGGGCGGGCTTTCTGCGGCGGCTGTGAAGGTGGCGTCTGATTTTGATTCTGCCATGAGCCAGGTGGCGGCGGTGTCCGGGGCTGCGGGGAAGGAGCTGGATGCCCTGCGGGACAAGGCCAGGGAGATGGGGAGTAAGACGAAGTTCTCCGCTTCGGAGGCGGCGGAGGCTATGAATTATATGGCTATGGCCGGGTGGAAGACCGGGGATATGCTGGACGGCATTGAGGGGATTATGAACCTGGCGGCGGCTTCCGGGGAGGATCTGGCTACTACTTCGGATATCGTGACGGACGCTTTGACGGCTCTGGGGCTGTCGGCGGCGGATTCGGGGCATTTTGCGGATATTTTGGCGGCGGCGAGTTCTAATGCGAATACGAATGTTGCCATGATGGGGGAGACGTTTAAGTATTGTGCGCCGGTTGCCGGGGCTTTGGGATTCACGGCGGAGGATACGGCGGCGGCTATCGGGCTGATGGCCAATGCGGGAATCAAGTCTTCCCAGGCGGGTACGGCTATGCGGACCATGCTGACGAGCCTTACCGGGGAAGTGACATTTGTAGGGGATGCCTTTGGGGAGTTGACGGTGCAGACGGTCAATGCGGACGGGAGTATGAGAAGCCTGGGGGATATCCTGACAGACTGCCGGGCGGCGTTTGCGCAGATGTCGGAGGCGGAGCGGGCGGCCAATGCGGAGGCTCTGGTGGGGAAGAATGCCATGAGCGGATTCCTGGCGGTGATGAACGCGGCTCCGGGGGATATTGAGAAGCTGAACAGTGCCATTAATAACTGTGACGGTACGGCGGAGCGGATGGCCGAGACCATGCAGGACAATCTGGCGGGGCAGCTTACGATCTTGAAGAGCCAGTTGGAGGAGCTGGCAATTTCCATAGGGGAGATTTTGATGCCGTCTATCCGGCAGGTTGTCGGGTGGATTCAGGGGCTTGTGGACTGGCTGAATGGTTTGGACGAGGGGACAAAGAAGGTCATTGTGACGGTGGCTCTGGTGGTGGCGGCTCTGGGACCAGTGCTGATTGTGGTCGGGAAAGTTGTCGGGGCTGTTGGGACGATTTTGACGGTGGTTCCGAAGGTTGCGGGGGCTGTTTCCGGGGTGATCGGGTTTGTGTCGGGGACGGTGGTTCCGGCGCTGTCGGCGGTGGTGGCGGCTATCGGGTGGGTTCCCATTGCTATTGCTGCGGTGATCGGGGCTGTGGTGCTGCTTTATAATAAGTGTGAGTGGTTCCGGGATGCGGTGGATGCGGTCTGGGCGCAGGTGAGGGACTTTTTTGTTTCTGCCTGGGAGGTTATCTGTTCGTTTTTTACGGAGACTATACCGGCGGCCTGGGAGGCGCTGGTTTCGTTTTTTGAGGGGATTCCGGCCTGGTGGTCGGGGCTTTGGCAGTCGGTGGGGGATTTCTTCGGGAGTGTCTGGACGGGCATGATGGAGAATCCGGTGCTGGCCGGGATTGTGGATATGATCCGCTCTTTGTGGGAGAATCTTTCTGTTACGCTGCAGGGGATCTGGTCTGGGATTCGGACGGCGGCTTCGGGGGCCTGGGAGCTGATTAAGAATGTGGTCCTGGGGCCGGTTCTGCTGCTGATTGACCTGGTGACGGGGAATTTTACGAAGCTGAAAGAGGACGCGCTGCATATCTGGACGAATATCCAGCAGGCGGCTTCCACGATTTGGTCCGGCATACAGCAGGTTGTGGGCTCTGCGGTGCAGGGGCTGGTGGACCATGTGTCTATTCTGCTGTCGGGGCTTCGGGATTTTATGGGGAATCTTTGGTCTGTGGTTTCTTCGGCGGCGGTTGCTGCCTGGAACGGGCTGAAAAATCTGGTGGTGTCCACGGCATCGAATTTGAGACGGTCGGCGGTGGAGGCTTTCCGGGGGATGGTGTCGGGGATTGGTTCGGCGCTGGGTTCTCTGGGGAGCGTGGTGCAGAATGGGTTCCAGTCGGCGATTGGGTTTATTACGTCTCTGCCGGGACGGGCTTTGCAGTGGGGGATGGATTTTATCAATGGGATTGCGGAGGGTATCCGCAGTGCCATTGGGAATGTGGTGAGCGCGGTGTCTGACGTGGCGGATAAGATACGTTCTTTCCTGCATTTTTCTGTGCCGGACGAGGGGCCTTTGACGGATTATGAGAGCTGGATGCCGGATTTTATGGGCGGTCTGGCGAGAGGGATTGAGAAGAGCCGGGGGCTGGTGCGGAAAGCTGTGGAGGGCGTGGCCGGGGATATGGTGGTGAGCCCGAAGCTGGCGGATATGCAGGCGGTCCAGGCGCAGGGGGCTTCTCTGGAGGCTGTGCGGCAGATGGTTTCGGGGCTGCGGGAGATGTTTGCGGGGATGCAGAGCGGGGAGAATTTTGGGACGATCTGTATTCCGGTGTATGTGGGCGGCACGCTGCTGGATGAGGTGGTAGTGGACGCGCAGGCGAGGCAGAATCTTAGGTCGGGAGGGAGATAGGGATGGCGTTTGTACAGTATCTGGTGTTTGACGGTGTTGCGCTCCCTCTGCCGGATTCTTATGAGGTGCAGTTGGTTGACGTGGAGGCGGATTCGGGCGGGGAGACGGAGGCGGGGACTACCCAGAGGGATGTGGTTAGGCTGGGGGTGGTGTCTATTGCGGTGAGTTTTTCGGTTTCCCCAAAGTGGCTGAAAGTGCTGACGGGGTTTAAGCAGAGGGAGAAGATTTCTGTGGGGTATTTTGATACGGAGTTGTTGGAGATGAAGGAGGCGGAGATGTTTGTTGAGGGGTATAAGGCGGTGCTGGTGAAGGATACGTCTTTTAAGGGGCTTTGGAAGGTG
>ERZ777011.588-NODE-588-length-54066-cov-17.644387_pt1 | contig 54066 bp, 52 predicted proteins | sample MGYA00374964_ERZ777011 | MGnify/ENA primary metagenome ERZ777011 (study PRJEB29310, sample SAMD00008975) | mouse gut metagenome | study: EMG produced TPA metagenomics assembly of the Metagenome analysis of fecal microbiota from mouse which was promoted...
ACGGGAATCGAACCCATGTCTCCGCCGTGAAAGGGCGATGTCTTAACCGCTTGACCAAGGGGCCATAAATGAATATCTTTCGATATTCATTTGGTGAGCTATCCGCGATTCGAACGCGGGACAACTTGATTAAAAGTCAAGTGCTCTACCAACTGAGCTAATAGCCCATAAAAAAATTATGGTGCGGTTTAATTACAACCGCTTGTATATAATACAATATTTTTTGATGATTGTCAACACATTTTTTAAAATTTTTTAAATTTTTTTTAAAAGTTGGGTACTATTTCTTATAATACCCAACTTTTTATATAAAATACTATATTATTTTTCAGATAATGCTTGCATATCTCTTTTCAAAAAATTTAATTTTTTCTCACTATCTTCCATAGTTTTACCTTTTACACCCATATAGAATTTAACCTTTGGCTCTGTTCCAGATGGTCTTACACAAGCCCAACAATTATCTTCTAAATCATAATACAAAACATTTGAAGTTGGTAAACCAGTTTCAGATTCTTTACCTGTTTTTGTATCTACTATAATACCAGTTTTGTAATCTCTTACTCTTGTTACTTTATATCCTCCAAGCATTTTTGGTGGATTATTTCTAATATCATTCATTAATTCTTGTATTTTTTCAGCACCATCTGCACCTTTTAATGTAATTGTAGTAATACCTTCTTTATAATATCCGTATTTTTCATAAATTTCTATCATTTGATCCCATAAGCTTAGACCTTTTGTTTTGTAGTATGCTGCTGCTTCACATAGCATCATAACAGCTGTTATAGCATCTTTATCTCTTGCATGAGTTCCTACTAAACAACCATAGCTTTCTTCAAATCCAAATAAATATTCATGACTTCCATCTGCTTCAAAGTTTCTAATTTGTTCTCCAATATATTTAAATCCTGTTAATACTTCAATAAAATCTATTTTATAACTTTCTGCAATTGCAATAGCTAAGTTTGAAGAAACTATTGTTGAAATTAAAGCACCATTTTTAGGTAATATCTTTTTATCTTTCTTTTGAGAAAGTACATATTCTGCAATAAGTAAACCAGACATATTTCCTGTAAATGATTTATATTCACCTGTTTTTGAATCTTTTGCATAAACACCTAATCTATCAGCATCTGGATCTGTTGCTAAAACCACATCTGCATCTACTTTTTTAGCTAATTTCAAAGCAAGTTCAAATGCTCTGGCATCTTCTGGATTTGGATAATCAACTGTTGGGAAATTTCCATTTGGTAGTTCTTGTTCTGGAACTACATAAACATTTTCAAATCCAAGTTCATTTAAAACTGTTTGAACTGGCACATTTCCTGTTCCATGAAGTGGTGTATATACTATTTTTAAATCTTTTTGTTCTTTTTTTATAATGTCTGGATTTAATATTTGTTTTTTAATTGCTGTTAAATACAATTTATCCATTGCTTTACCAATAACATTATATAATCTTAATTTTTTTGCCTCTTCTAATGAAATTGATCTAATTAAAGAATAATCTTTAACTTTATTAACTTCTGCGATTATTTCTTTATCATGTGGAGCTACTATTTGAGCACCATCTTCCCAATATACTTTATATCCGTTATATTCTGGTGGATTATGGCTAGCTGTAATCATTACACCAGCTGTACACCCTAATTCTCTAACTGCAAAAGATAATTCTGGAACTGGTCTTAAACTATCAAAAATATATGTTTTTATACCATTTGCATTAAAGCATAAAGCTGTTGCTTCTGCAAATTCAGGAGACATATTTCTTGAATCATAAGCGATTACTACACCTTTACTTTCAACACCTTGTCTTAAAATGTAATTTGATAAACCTTGTGTAGCTTTTGTAACAGTATAAATATTCATTCTATTTGTACCGTTTCCTATAACGCCTCTCATTCCAGCTGTTCCGAATTCTAAGTCTTTATAAAATCTATCTTTTATTTCTTCTTCATCACCAGCAATTAGTAATAATTCTTTTCTTGTTTCCTCATCAAATACAGAACTTGTAGACCATTCTTGATATTTTTTCATATATTCTACTTTATTCATATAGTCTTTATACAATTTTCTTGCTGTTTCTGGACTATCTTGACCTTCTGCATTCTTTATTGGAGCAAATTCTTCTTCTCTTTTTACTCTTAATACTACTACATCATCAAACATCTCATAAGAATCGAAAATAAACATTTCAAATTTATATGCATTTGGTTTATCTCCAACAACTTTCTTTCCATTTTCATCTATATAAGATGCTTTTTTTACTGCTGTGTGATATGGAAGGCTAAGTTCACTAACTTTTTCCAAACCTTTTATATTATATAAGTGGAATATAGCGTTTGCATCACCATATACCAAAGAACCATAGTCATCTCTTAAATGAGCCATTTCATCAGAAATTTCAGTATATTCAATAACACCTACTTTTTTATTCTTTCTGCAAAATACACCTACTTTTTCTTTTGGATCTGTTTTTTCAATAGCTTTAACTGAACCTAAAACTTTATTATGGATTGACATTCCCATAAGTAATGGATCAACTGGTTTTACTAAAACATTATCAACACCATTTATAAATACCCATTCAATACCATTTTCTTTCATTTCAGCAATTACATTACTTTTTTCCATTGAATGTAAAGTTCCACCATGACCATTTGCAGCTTCTTTTACTAAACCATTTTCTTCCATAAGGATTTTACCATTTAATGCTATCATTGGTAATTGTCCTTGTTTAAAGAATCTTATTGCTTCTTTCGGATATCCAAAATAGTTATTTTCTTCAAAGAATTTTGTTGTTGCTTCATTGTTTTCTTTACTTGTCATTATATACCAAGGAATAACTGTATCATATTTCTTTATAGCATCTTTTAAAGTATCACATAAAGCTTCAAATATTGATTTGTTTTTTTCTGGGTCAAATATAAATGTTCCTTTTGGTCCACTATGTCCTAATCTTGTTCCTTGACCACCAGCCATTGTAACAACAGCAAGTTTATTATATTTTATTGCTTCTATACCTTTTTTCTCGTACATTTCTCTTTCGCTAGCAGTTAATTTTGATTTATCAACATGTTCTATTGGTTCAACTGTAACTTTCTCTAAATCTACTGGCTTTTGTGCTTTTTCGTATAGTTTTTGCATTAAATCGAAATCTATATTTTCAATTTGTTCTAATAATTCTTCTTGCAATTTTGCATCCATTTCATCATACTTTTGAAGTAAATGTTCTTGCCCATATTTTTTAAGTTTTTTCTTAATTTTTTCAAGTTTTTCGTCCATAATTTTCTATGGTCTCCTTTCTTATTTAAACCGTTTATATCTTATATCATTTTAAAAATGAAGTCAATATATGTTTACGGTTTTAAACTTTTTGAGAATTTTCCTTATATAATCGAATATCTTTATACTATTTTATAATTGTGTCCTTTTTGTAACCTTTTGTTGTAATTAGTGTAAAATTTCTATGCATAATTTTTTAATATTTGTAAAAACTTACTATTATTAGGAGGTATTTGAAAATTATGAAATTAAAACATTTTTTGAGTATATTTTTATTATTAGTAATTTTTTTGATTTTTAATATTTTTTCTTATTCAAATAAAGTATTTGCTGGACTTCAAGATAATATTTTTAGACTTCATATTCTTGCAAATAGTAATTCCGAAAGCGACCAAGCTTTAAAATTAGCTGTTCGAGACAGCATTATAGAATATATGGAAACTATAAATATTAGTTCTACTACAAAAGAAGAAACTATCAATAATGTAAATAACAACTTAGATAATTTGAAAGTCGTTGCTGAAAATAAAATTAAGGAACTTGGATATGATTACCCTGTTACAATTGAAGTTGGTAATTTCTATTTTCCTACTAAATACTATGGAAATATTAGTTTACCAGCTGGCGATTATGATGCTTTAAGAATCAAAATTGGTGAAGCACAAGGTCAAAACTGGTGGTGCAGTTTATTTCCACCTCTTTGCTTTATAGATATTTCTAGTGGATATTTAGAAGAAGATGATCAAAAAATTTTAGAAGATAATTTAACAGAAGAGGAATTTATGCTTGTTTCAAGCTCTTCACCAGATGTAAAACTTAAATTTAAAATTTTAGAATTACTTAATTCAAAATAGATATTGTAAATCCATTTATTTTATGATATATTTCAATTGATATTGTGAGAAATTATGATTATTTTTTGAAATATATGGGGGTATTATATTGGAAAAACTTGTTATCACAGGAAAAACACCTCTTAAAGGAGAGGTAGAAATTAGTGGTGCTAAAAATGCTGCTGTTGCAATTATCCCTGCAACTCTACTAATAAATGGAATTTGTACAATTGAAAATTTACCAAATATAAGTGATGTTAAATTATATTGCGAAATATTACAAGAACTTGGAGCCATTGTTACATGGAAAACTCCACATGAAGTTGTAATTGATACTAGAAATGTAAATTCACATCAAGCACCTATCGAAACTACTGGAAAATTTAGAGCTTCATATTATTTACTTGGTGCTCTTTTAGGAAGACTTAAAAAAGCTACAATTGGACTTCCAGGTGGTTGTAATTTAGGTCCAAGACCTATGGATCAACATATTAAAGGTTTTGAAGCATTAGGTGCTACTGTTGAAACTTCACAAGGTAAAATTTCTGCTTCTGCAAAAAAATTAAAAGGTGCTTCTGTTTACATGGATGTCGCTTCTGTTGGAGCTACTATCAATACTATACTTGCAGCAGTTCTTGCAGAAGGTACAACAATTATAGATAATGCAGCAAAAGAACCTCATATTGTTGATGTTGCAAACTTTTTAAATACAATGGGTGCTGATATTAGAGGTGCTGGAACAGATTTAATTAAAATAAATGGTGTTAAAGAACTTGTTGGAAACGCTACATATTCAGTTGTTCCTGACCAAATAGAAGCTGGAACTTTTATGCTTGCAGCTGTTGCTTCAAAGGGTGACATCATTATAAAAAATTGTATAACAAAACACTTAGAACCTATTATTGCAAAAGTTACTGAAATGGGTGCTAATGTTGATGCAAATGGAGATCATTTAAGAGTATGGTGTAAAAAAAGACCATCAAAAGCGTCTATTAAAACTCTTCCTTATCCTGGTTTTCCAACAGATTTACAATCTCAAATGGGTGTAGTTTTTTCAATAGCTGATGGAACAAGTATTATAAATGAAACTATTTGGGAATCTAGATTTCAATATGCTGTTGAATTAAATAAAATGGGTGCACACATAATTACCCAAGGAAAAACAGCATTTTTTGAAGGAGTTTCTGAACTTAAAGGTGCTCCTGTACAAGCAACAGATTTAAGAGCTGGTGCAGCACTTATTATAGCTGGTATTATTGCAAATGGTACAACAGAAATTTATAACTTAAATCATATTGATCGTGGTTATGAAAATATAGAAGAAAAATTTAGAAAATTAGGTGCAAAAATCAAAAGAGTAGAAGAATAAGTAGCAAAGGACGAAAAACAAATGTTAAAATTTTGCAGTTTGTACAGTGGTAGCTCTGGAAATAGCTTATTTGTACAATCTAATAATACAAAAATTCTAATAGACTGTGGAACTAGTGCAAAAAAAATTGAAACTGCACTTGATAATATTGATATAGATATTACTGATATAGACGCTATTTTAGTTACGCATGAACATTCTGACCATATTCAAGGCTTAGGTACTATATCAAAAAAACATGATATACCTGTTTTTGCCAATTGTGAAACTTGGGAAGCAATGGAAAATCAGCGAAATAAAATGACAAGTAACAATATTAAAACTTTTGAAAATAATACTGAATTTCATATTGGAAACTTACAAATAGTTCCATTTAGTACACCTCATGATGCTGTGAATCCTTGTGGTTTTAGTATTTGTAGTGGTACAAAAAAAATCAGTATTGCTACTGATTTAGGTCATATTGATGAAAACATTTTTTCAAATATTAAAGATAGCAAATTCATGCTTTTAGAAGCCAATTATGAACCTGAAATTCTAAAAGTTTCAAACTATCCATATAGTTTAAAACAAAGAATTGCTGGACCTCATGGACATCTTTCAAATATAGAAGCTGGAAAAACTATATCTAATTTATTTGGAAAAGAATTAAAAGAAGTTATGCTTGGTCATTTAAGCAAAGAAAATAATTTTCCAGAAATGGCTTATAAAACTGTAACTGAGGAATTAATACATAATAATATAGATACTAATGACATTAGAATTAGTGTTGCTAGTCGTTTTAATCCTAGCAAAATAATTACTATATAATACCTATTTTTAATGCCACTATACATGATATAACACAAATAAAATCTGCTAATAAACCAATAAATAAGGCAGGTTTTATATTTTTATTTTTTAACTTCGAACCATATACAGCAATTACATATATGGTAGTTTCACTAGCTCCCATTATACATGCTGTTACTCTACCTATATCTGAATCTACTCCAACTTTTTGCATAATATCCATACCTATTGCCATAGCTGTACTACCTGAAATTGGTCTTAAAACAGCAAGTGGCACAATTTCTTCAAATACTATTACACTTTTAAATATTAAATATATTTTTTCACTCAAAAAATCGATAGCACCTGAACTACTAAGCATTCCGAACTGCTACAAATAAACCAATTAAAGTTGGAAATAATTCCAACATTAATTTTCCACCAGATTTTACTCCTTCTACAAATAAATCAAATACATTCTTTTTTTCTAGTACAGCAAAAATAACTATTGTACCTATAATAATTATTGTTGCTGAATTCCCTATAAAGCTTACGATTTTCAATTCTATTTTCTCCTTATTTTTAGATAAATTTTAGTAATAATTATAATTGATATAAATGCAACAACAGTAGAAAACCAAACACCTAAAATAATTGAGCCTGGTGCCGTTGAGCCTAATGAACTTCTAATAGTTATTATACTAGTTGGTATAACTTGCAAAGATGCTGTATTTATAGCTATAAACATAATTTCTTCATCAGACAATCTATCTGGCTTATCATTTATTTTTTCTAATTCTTCTACTGCTTTTAAACCTAATGGCGTAGCTGCATTTCCTAATCCCAACATATTTGTTGCCATATTCATACTAATATTTTCATAAGCTGATGAATTTTTATCTAATTTTGCAAAAATAAAATTATTTATTGGTTTTATAAAATTTTTTAATTTATTTTGAAGTGATGTATGCATTGCTATTTCCATAATTCCACTCCAAAAACACATTCCTCCTATCATTTTTATTAATAAAGTCATTGTGTTTTCTATGCTAGAAAACACTGAATTATTAACAGCCTCGATATTTCCGCTAGCTATTCCAAAAATTATTGATATTAAAATAAAAAAACACCATATTTTATTTAGCATTTTATTTCCTCCACTAAATAATATGATGTTTAAATTTTATTTATTCAAAAAATACTGATAAATCTCATTTTTATTGGTATTTCTATCTTTGGCAATTTTCTTAACAATTTCTTTTTTGTCTAACCCTTGTTTTTCATAAAATTCGTAGTGCTCCTCTAATGTTTGTTCATTCAAATTATCAAGTTCAATATCCTTTTTTGAAACAGAATTTCCTTCAACAATAATTACAAATTCACCTTTTATATCCACAATTTGTTCTAATATTGTGGATATCTTTCCTCTAATAAATTCCTCATGAATTTTAGTAAGTTCCCTAGCAAGTACAATATTTCTATCTCCTAATATTTCTAACATACTTTCTAATGTAATTTGTAATTTATGTGGAGCCTCATAAAAAATTAGAGTTCTTGTTTCAAATTTAATTTCTTCTAACTTTTCTCTCTTTTCTTTTTTATTTGCAGATAAAAAACCTATAAATTCGAATTCTTTTGAACTCATACCAGATGCAATTAAAGCATTTACAAAGGCACAAGCACCTGGTATTGGCACAATTTCTATATTATTTTCAATTGCAACTTTAACAATTTCTTCTCCTGGATCTGAAATTCCTGGTGTTCCAGCATCTGAAACTACTGCTATATTTTGCCCCTCTTGTAGTTTTTTTATAAGCATTTCACTCTTCACTTTTTCATTTTGCTTATAATAACTAATAAGTGGCTTAGTAATTTCAAAATGATTTAATAAACCTAATGTATGTCTTGTGTCTTCTGCTGCAATTATATCAACTTCTTTTAACACCTTTAAAGCTCTTAAAGTTATATCTTCTAAGTTGCCTATTGGTGTAGCTACTAAGTATAATTTTCCAGACATTCTTTCATTTCCCTTTCTTATTATATATTTCTAATATTTCATCAGTATATTTTCCATTTTCGTCATAAACAATAAGTGGTTTATCTATTTTCAAGCCATTTCCCCCATCTTTAACACATTTTATTAATACTAAATTGGGTTCTTTAAATACTTTTGAATGAACAAATCTTATTTTTTTAGGTTCCAATTTATATTGTCTTAAATAAAATAGAATGTCTACAATTCTCTCGGCTCTATGAACCATATAAAATTCACCATTACTTTTTAAAAGTTTATAACTTATTTTTATTATATCTTCTAATGTACACTCTACTTCGCATCTTGAAATTAATTTCTTTTTTTCAATGTTTTTTGCACCAGTATTTTCTCTCATATATGGTGGATTCGTAACTATGGCATCAATTTTATTTTGCTGCATTTCTTTAAAAATATCTTTAATATTCATATTTTTTATGCAAAATCTATCTTCAATTCCATTAAGTTTTATACTTCTTCTTGCCATATCTGCTACTTCTGATTGAATTTCAATACCAGTAATATGTGTATTATTTGTTTTTCCTGTAAGTAAAATGCCTATAATTCCTGTACCAGTACCAATATCTATTATTTCTGCACCAGATTTTATATCTTTTGCATAATCAGAAAGTAATACACTATCTATTCCAAAACAAAATCCTGTTGTATTTTGAATTATTTTATAACCTTTAAATTCTAAATCATCTATTCTTTCATTTTCTTTAAGTTCCATATAAATTACCTTTTTATTTTATTTCTAGCTCTGATTATAACACATTTATTTTATTCTTACAAATACATTGTCAAATTTAATTCCATCAGATTCAAAACCTTTATTAGCCTCTCCTTCAATTAAAATTCTAACAGATGTAATTTCTTTTAATTCTGTTACTGTATTTACTATTGAATATATTGAATTTACTTTTGCAACAGCATCTCCTTCTTGCTTTTCAATAAATTCCTTAGATAAATTTACTACTAAGCAATCATTTTCTAAAACTGTTCCTATTAATTTAGTTTCTTTTGGAATAGCACTTTCTAATGTTTCAAGTGTTGTTCCTTCTAATAGCAAATTAATTAACTTATTATACGGATTATCTAATAATTCTTTACTATCAATTAATCTTGTTTCTATTTGCAACTCTTTACTTTCCTTATTTTGAAAATATAAACTAATTATAGTATTTCTGTATTCAGATTCATCAATTTCACTTTCTGGAATATATTCTGTTTCTATACCAACATTAAAATACACAAATACTCCTACAATAATTAATAATAAAATTATTACACCAATTATAATCTTTTTTCGCATAAAATCTACCTCCTTGTACCATAATATTCCTTAGATAGTACAATATTACTATATTAATCTAGTTTTAATAACTAGATGTCATCGTTTTTATTGACTTTTTAGTCAAAATAGTATATTATATCTACATATTAAATTAGAAAGGATATTATTTATGGCAAAACTTCGTGATCCTTTAAATGGTCTTACACATTGTATAGCAGGAGGCCTTTCAGTTATACGGTCTTGTAATTTTAATAGTTTTTTCCTCTATTTGGGGAAATGCATATCATATAGTTTCTTACACAATTTTTGGAACTACATTAGTTTTATTATATTTATTTAGTACACTATATCACTGGTTAAATCTCAGTGAACGTGGAGTTTCAGTTTTTAGAAAATTAGACCATATAATGATTTACCTTTTCATTGCAGCAAGTTATACTCCTATTTGTTTAGTCCCTCTACGCGGACCTTGGGGCTGGACTATATTTGGAATTATTTGGGGATTTGCTATTTTAGGAACTATTCTAAGTGCTATTTGGATAAAAGCTCCAAGAGCAATTACTACTGCTATATATCTTTTTATGGGCTGGGTAGTAATTATAGCTATTTATCCATTAGTTACCACTTTTAGAGATGCTGGTTTACTTTATTCTTTATTTTGGCTAGTACTTGGTGGCATTTTCTATACTATTGGTGGAATTATATATGCTTTTAAATTTCCAAAACGCAAATTTAAAGGTTGGGGATTTCATGAATTATTTCATGTATTTGTAATGCTTGGAAGTGCTTGTCATTATTGGTTTATATTACATTATATTTTAATGTTTAACTAATTAATTATTAGTTGACTAATTCTGAAAAAATGTTATAATATATGTGGGGAAAGCTTTATTTGTGTAAAGCTTTTTTATATAAAATTACAACATTAAAGGATGGTTTATATGGACAAAATATTAAATGTTGGTCTTGACATTGGTTCAACTACAATAAAAATTGTTGTATTAGATGAAAATGAAAAAATAGTTCTTTCAAACTATACAAGACATTTTTCAGATACTAAAAAAACACTTTTTGATACACTAAATAAACTTTTAAAAGACTTTCCAAACTACAATTTTAGAATTGCGTTAACTGGATCAGGTGCAATTGATATTGCTAAATATTTAGATATACCTTTTATTCAAGAGGTAATAGCTTGTAAAAATTCAGTTGAAAAATATATCCCTAAAACTGATGTTGTTATTGAGCTTGGTGGCGAAGACGCTAAAATTATATATTTTGATAAATTTATTGAACAACGAATGAATGGAACTTGTGCTGGTGGCACAGGTGCTTTTTTAGACCAAATGGCTACTTTGCTTAACACTGATACTGCTGGAATGAATGAATTTGCAAAAACACATACTACCATCTATCCTATTGCTTCTCGTTGCGGAGTTTTTGCAAAAACAGATATACAACCTTTATTAAATGAAGGAGCAAAAAAAGAAGATATTTCTGCTTCTATTTTCCAAGCAGTTGTTAATCAAACTATCAGTGGACTAGCTTGTGGAAGACCTATAAAAGGCAATGTTGCTTTTTTAGGTGGACCTTTAAACTATTTACCAGAACTTAGAAATAGATTTATAGAAACTTTAAAATTAAAAGATGAACAAATAATAATACCAGAAAATGCACATCTTTTTGTTGCTAGTGGAGCTTGTTTAGCTTCTTTTGATGGAGAAGTAATTTCAAATGAAGAATTAAAAAATAAATTAAAAGATTTTAAGAAATCAAATTATACAGATAGCAACCATTTACCAGCTCTTTTCGAAACAGAAAAAGATTATGAAGAATTTAAAGTTAGACATGATAAAGATACTGTAAAAAGCAAAGATTTAAAAGATTTTTCTAGCGATTGTTTCTTAGGTATTGATGCTGGTTCTACTACAACAAAATTAGTATTAATCGATAATGAAGGTGCAATACTTTATTCTTTATATAATAATAATGGAGGTAATCCTTTAAAAAGTGTTATCTCTATGTTAAAAAAATTATATAAAGTATTACCAAAAACTGCTAAACTTCGTTTTAGTGGCGTTACTGGTTATGGTGAAAAACTTATTCAAACTGGTTTAAACATAGATTTAAGTGAAATTGAAACAATTGCACACTATACAGCTGCAAAAGAATTTCAACCTAATGTTAATAGTATTATTGACATTGGTGGACAAGATATGAAATACATAAAATTAAAAAATGATACAATCGACAATATTATGCTAAATGAAGCTTGTTCTTCTGGTTGTGGATCTTTCCTAGAAACTTTTGCTAAAAGCTTAGATTTTCCTATTGAAAATTTTGTTAAAGAAGCTATTAATGCAAAAAAGCCTGTTGATTTAGGTTCTAGATGCACTGTATTCATGAATTCTAAAATAAAACAAGCACAAAAAGAAGGCTTTTCAGTTGGAGATATTTCTGCTGGACTTTCATATTCTATTATAAAAAATGCAATTCAAAAAGTTATGAAAATCCGCGATGTAAAATCCCTTGGAAAAAATATTGTTGTACAAGGTGGAACATTTTATAATGACGCTGTTTTAAGAGCTTTCGAACTTATTGTTGGAAAAAATGTAATTAGACCAAACATTTCCGGACTAATGGGTGCTTATGGAGTGGCTTTACTTTCAAAAGAACAATATAATGCTAATTTAGATATGGAATATTATTCTACAATATTAAAAGAAGAGGAAATCAATAAATTAGATATAAAAATAAATCATGTTCGTTGTCAAGGCTGTGAAAACCATTGTTTACTTACTATAAATAGCTTTGCTAATGGTAAAAAATTTATATCTGGAAATAGATGTGAAAAAGGTGCTGGAAATACTGTTGAAAAACAAGATTTACCTAATATGTACAAATATAAATATGAAAGATTATTTAATTATGAACCTTTATCAGAACAAGATGCACTTCGTGGAACTATTGGAATACCTAGGGTTTTAAATATGTATGAAGATTTTCCATTCTGGTTTACTTTTTTCACAAAATTAGGATTTAGAGTTATTCTTTCTGAAAAAAGTAATAGAAAAACTTATGAAAAAGGTATTGAATCTATGCCATCAGAGTCAGTTTGCTATCCTGCAAAACTTGCTCATGGTCATATTATTAGTTTAATAAAACAAGGTATAAAAAATATTTTTTATCCTTGTATTCCTTATTCAAGAAAAGAAAATTTGGGTTCTGATAACCATTATAATTGTCCAATCGTTATTTCTTATTCAGAAGTTTTAAGAAATAATGTTGAGGAAATTGGAAAAAATGATATAAATTTCATGAATCCATTTTTACCAATTGATGATATTAAACATTTAGTAAAATCAATATATAATGCTGATTGTTTTAAACAATTCAATTTCACAAAAGCAGAACTTACCGAAGCAGCCATATCCGCTGAAAATGAATATCAAAAAACTAAGCAAGATATAAAAGACAAGGGACAAGAAATATTAAAATATATGGAAAAGAACAATCTTCGTGGTATTGTTCTTGCTGGTCGTCCTTATCATATAGATCCTGAAATTAATCATGGTATTGATACTTTAATTACAAGCCTTGGCTTATGTGTACTTACAGAAGATAGCATTTATCATTTAGGAGAGATTAAAAGACCTATTCGTGTTGTTGATCAATGGGTTTTCCTTTCAAGACTTTATGCTGCTGCTGATTTTGTTGGAAAAACTGATTCTCTTGAAATGATACAACTTACTTCTTTTGGTTGTGGCGTAGATGCTGTTACAACTGACCAAGTTGAAGAAATTTTAAAAAGTTATGATAATATGTACACTCTTATTAAAATTGATGAAATAAATAATTTAGGTGCAATTCGTATTCGTATTCGTTCTTTACTTGCAAGTATGAACAAAAGAATTCAATTAAAAAAGGAACTTGCTCCTAAAAACATAAAAGAACTTGGAAATTATAGTATTACCAAAGTACCATTTACAAAAGAAATGAAAAAAGATTATACAATATTATGTCCTCAAATGGCTCCAATTCATTTTGAATTAATTGAAGCTGCAATGCAATCATTAGGATATAAATTACATTTACTAAGAGATTGTTCAGATAAAACAGTAGAAACGGGCTTAAAATATGTTAATAACGATGCTTGTTATCCTTCAATCTTAACTACTGGTCAAATGATTGAAGCATTAGAATCTGGAAAATATGATATTAATAAAACAGCTCTTGTTATGTCTCAAACAGGTGGAGGTTGTAGAGCTACAAATTATATCGGTTTTATTAGAAAAGCTCTAAAAGATGCTGGTTTTCCACAAGTACCAGTAATATCATTTAATATGGTTGGGCTTGAAAAATCTAGTGGCTTCAAAATTACGCCAAAAATGATTGAAAAATTGCTAAAATCACTTATTTATGGCGATTTACTACAAAAATTGCTTTATAAAAATAGAGCTAATGAAATTCACATTGGTGAAACTCAGGCATTATTTGATAAATGGCTAGAAAAATGCAAAAAATTAACAAAAAAATCTACAATATATGAGTTTAAACAAAGTATCTATGATATGATTAGAGAATTTGAAGCAATTCCATTAGACACTTCTAAAATAAAACCAAAAGTAGGAATTGTTGGTGAAATTCTCATCAAATATCATCCATTTGGAAATAATTTTGTTGTAAATGTCCTTGAAAAAGAAGGTGCTGAGGTTATTGCTCCTGATTTTATGGGATTTATAAAATATGTTGCTATGAATAAAATAACAAATAGTCATTTATTGCACTTAGATACTGGGAAAGCTGGAATTTATAAAATAGTAATAGATTTAATCGAAGTTTTAGAAAAAGATAGTAAAATAGCATTAGCTAATTCTAAAAAAGGCTATTTACCACCTTCTGACATTAAACATCTAGAACACTCAGTAAATTCAATTTTATCAAGTGGTAACCAAACTGGTGAAGGCTGGTTTTTAACTGCTGAAATGATTGAATATATTGAAAATGATATACCAAATATTGTTTGTGTTCAACCTTTTGCTTGTCTTCCTAACCATGTTGTAGGAAAAGGAGTTATAAAATCAATTAGAGAAAAATATCCATTTGCAAACATATCTCCTATTGATTACGATCCTGGTGCAAGTGAAACAAATCAAACAAATAGAATTAAATTATTAACTACTGTTGCTAAGGATAATTTAAAAAAGAAAAATAATTCAAAAAAAGCAATTGAAATTGAAAATATGGTTAAAGAAAATAATTCAAAAAAAATCAAAAAATAATTATTATGCTCATTTAATTTTATTTATTAAATGAGCATTTTTATTAAATTGTTTTTCGTGAAACATTTTATAAATAATTAATTATTTTATTTATAATTAATTTTATTTTAATAAATGAATATTATTTATATTTTTTCTTTTTTATATAAATATTGTTTTTAATTTATTTATAATAAATAAATTTTTGTTGTTTTTTTGATTCTAATTTTTTGCTATTAAAATTTTTATTTTTAAATGTCATCAAATTTATCCAGAAAATTCCTTGTCAATTTAGCTAAATTCTTTTTTTACAAAATTTCATTTTTTATGCTTCAACATTCTTGACCTTATCTTCTGCTTTATCATTTTTTCATTTTTGCTTCATAAACCTGTTTGTTACTACTTTATGTTAAGTATTTGGTGTTTTCATACAAATCTCTGAAACGCTTATTTTCCACTACTTTTTTGACTTAGACTAATCAAAAAAAGTGCCACTTTTATCAAAAGTGCTTTTATTCCATTTTTCGCTCTCTTTCTTCTCTTCGTCTAAAAAATTTTTTAGCATCAAAATCTTGCTCAAAATTTTTTGTAACATTTCTTAGCAATTTTCAAAAAAATTTTCACTCTTTTTTAATTTCATTTATTTTATTTTTATAAATTAGTCAGTTCTATTTATTTTTTATTATTTTCTTTTAATTAAATTTTGATCTATTTTATTCTTTCATATCTAATTTGTATATTTAATTTATATATTTTAGAAAAATTTTTTCAAATCTTTTGTTTTCCTTTATATATCAGTGTTTTTCAAATTTTTTTTATAATTTTTATTCTAATTTCCATCTTTCAATCATATTTTTACTTTTATTTCTTAATTAATTATTTATTTCTTTTATTTTTATCTTATCTTATTTAATAAAATTTTATTTAAATTAATTAATATTATTTATTTGATTTTTTATTAAATAATTCTCTTCTTTTTTCAAATAATTATTTTTATTAATTATATTTTTAAATTTAATTTTATTTTTAAATTAATTTTTTATAATTATTTAATTCAATTTCTTTTTTCAATATTATTTAATTATATTTTTATAAAATAATTATTGTTTTATTTATAATTATTTTAATTTATTGTCTATAATTAATTTTATTTTTATAAATTATTATTTATTTAATTTTTATTAATTAATATTTTTTCTTTTTATATAAATATTATTTTTGATTTTTTTTATTATAAATATATTTTATTTCTAATACTATTCAAATATTTTTCGTATTACAATTTTTCTTTTTTATATCTTCAAATTTATCTTTAAAAATTGCTTGTCAATTTAGCTAAATTCTTTTTTTACAAAATTTCATTTTTTATGCTTCAACATTCTTGACCTTATCTTCTACTCTATCATTTTTTCATTTTTACTCCATAAACCTGTTTGTTACCACTTTATGTTAAGTATTTGGCTCTTTCACACAATTCTCCGAAACGCTTATTTTCCACTACTTTTTTGACTTACACTAATCAAAAAAAGTGCCACTTTTATCAAAAGTGCTTTTATGTCATTTTTCTCGCTCTTTCTTCTCTTCTTCTAAAAAATTTTTTAGCATCAAAAACCTGCTCAAATTTTTTTGTAACATTTCTCATCGATTTTCAAAAAAATTTTCACTCTTTTTTTATTTCATTTATTTTATTTTTATAAATTGGAAGGTTTTATTTATTTTTTATTATTATCTTTTAATTAAAATTTGATCTATTTTACTCTTTTATATTTAATTCATACACTTTATTTAAATTTATTAAAAATTTCTCTCCCAATCTTTAATTTTCCTTTATATATCAATGTCTTTCAAATTTTTTTATAATATTTATTCTAATTTTCATCTTTTAATCATATTCTTAGCTTTATTTCTTAATTAATTGTTTATTTTTATCATTTATTATTTAATAAAACTTTAAATAAATTAATTTATATTAATTATTCAATATTTAATAAAATAATTATTTTTATTAATAATATTTTTTTAATTTAATTCTATTTTTAAATTAATTTTTTATAATTATTTAATTTCTTTTTTATTATATTTTATAAAAATAATTTTCATTTTATTTATATTTATTATCTATAATTAATTTTATTTTTATGAATTATTATTTATTTAATTTTTATTAATTAATTTTTTTCTTTTTTTATATAAATATTATTTTTGATTTTATTTATTATAAATAAATTTTTATTCTTAATCTGATTCAAATATTTTTCGTATTCCAATTTTTATTTTTTATATCTTTAAAAATTGCTTGTCAATTTAGCTAAATTCTTTTTTTACAAAATTTCATTTTTTATGGTTCGACATTATAGACCTTACCTTCTGCTTAATCATTTTTCCATTTTTGATCCATAAAGTCATTTGTTACTATTTTATGTTAAGTATTTGACGTTTTTATACCAATCTCCGAAACGCTTATTTTCCACTACTTTTTTAACTTACACTAATCAAAAAAAGTGCCACTTTTATCAAAAGTGCTTTTATTCCATTTTTCTTGCTCTTTTTCATCTTCGTCTAAAAATTTTTTAAGCATCAAAAACTTGCTCAAAATTTTTTGTAACATTTCTTAGCAATTTTCAAAAAATTTTTCACTCTTTTTTAATTTCATTTATTTTATTTTTATAAATTGGAAAGTTCTATTTATTTTTTATTATTATCTTTTAATTAAATTTTGACTTATTTTATTCCTGTATATCTAATTTCTATATTTAATTTAATTTTTTTGGAAAGTTTTATTCAAATTCTTTGTTTTCCTTTATATATCAAGGTTTTTCAAATTTTTTATAGTATTTATTCTAATTTTCATCTTTTAATCATATTTTTAGTTTTATTTCTTAATTAATTGTTTATTTTTATCATTTATTATTTAATAAAATTCTATTTTAATTAATTAATATTATTTATTTAATTCTTAATTAATTTATTTCTTTGTTTTTAAATTAATTATTTCTATTTAATTCTATTTTTAAATTTATTTTTTATAATTATTTAATTTAATTTTTTTTTATTGTATTTTATAAAAATAATTTTCATTTTATTTATATTTATTATCTATAATTAATTTAATTTTATGAATTATTATTTATTTAATTTTTATTAATTAATATTTTTTCTTTTTAATTTACTATAAATAAATTTTTATTCTTAATTCTATTTCAATATTTTTTATATAAAAATTTTCAATTATTAATATAATCAAATTTACCTTTGAAATTTTCTTGTCAATTTAGCTAAATCCTTTTTTTACAAAATTTCATTTTTTATGGTTCGACATTATAGACCTTACATTCCGCTCTACCATTTTTTCATTTTTGCTCCATAAAGTAATTTGTTACTATTTTATGTTAAGCATTTGCTGTTTTCATACAAATCTCCGAAACGCTTATTTTCCACTACTTTTTTAACTTACACTAATCAAAAAAAGTGCCACTTTTATCAAAAGTGCTTTTATTCCATTTTTCTTGCTCTTTTTCATCTTCGTCTAAAAATTTTTTAAGCATCAAAAACTTGCTCAAAATTTTTTGTAACATTTCTTAGCAATTTTCAAAAAATTTTTCACTCTTTTTTAATTTCATTTATTTTATTTTTATAAATTGGAGAGTTCTATTTATTTTTTATTATTATCTTTTAATCATATTTTCAGTTTTATTTCTTTCTTTTATTTTTATCTTTTATTATTTATTAAAATCCTATTTTAATTAATTAATATTATTTATTTGATATTTAATTAATTAATTATTTCTATTAATTAAAATTTTCTAATTACTTATTTATACTGTTTTAATTTAATTGTTTTATCATTACTTATATTTTTAATTATATTCTATTAAAATAATTATTGCTTTTATTTAATATATTATTTTCTTTAAATAAAATTCCTTTTAAAATCGATTTTAAGGCAATAAAAAAAGACTAATGATATATTAGTCTTCTTGGCGGAACAGAGAGGATTTGAACCTCCGCGGCCCTTGCGAACCCTAGCAGTTTAGCAAACTGCCCCCTTCAACCACTTGGGTACTGCTCCATATATATAATGCTAGATATTATTATCTAGCATTTCTGGCGGAGAGGGTGGGATTCGAACCCACGGTAGGCTACAAACCTACGCCAATTTTCAAGACTGGTGCCATAAACCAACTCGACCACCTCTCCATTGCATTGCTTTATTAGCAACATATATATCTTAGCATATTACTACGCTAATTGTCAACATTTTTTCAGGTTTTTTTAAAATTTATTTTCTTTATGCTTAGTTTGGAATTCTTTGCCTTGACTAGCTATTTTTATTGCTTCTTCTTCTTCCTCTGAAAGTTTATATGTTGATATACCATTTTTAATTGGTTTTGCATAAATATTTGAGCTTTCTGAACCATATAAGCCATTCAAAACCACTCCATTATTTTCTCTGTCTAGTAAAGCTATCGCAAAACTTAAATCACTTCCAACATTTTGAAACGCATTATAACGAATTAATCCTACTTTTTGTACACTAGATCCTATATCATAATCTAATTTAGTATAATATGCCTTAATTTCACTATTATCTTGCTTTATTTCTTCAACATCTTTTAAATATTTTTTTAACATTTCATCTAAATTTTCGCCTTTTCCAAGTTGTTTCATAAATTTAATATATTTTTTATTCATATTAATTACAAAAAACATTAATACAATAACAAGAATTAATAATATTAAATTTAAAATTGCAGATGTCATAACAAAATTATCTGTTTTAATGAATTCTAAAAAGTTTTCCATCCTTTACACTTCCTTTTATTTTAATAATTCCAAAATACGCTCTAAATCATCATTTGAACTATATTGTATAATTATTTTTCCTTTTTTGCTTCCTGCATCTAATTTAACTTTTGTTCCAAAAAAACCTTGAAATGTATCTTCTATATCTTTATATATTGCTTCATATTTTACATCTTTTTTCTTTGCTGGTTTACGAGCTTTCATTTTCTTTTCAGCATCTCTAACAGTTCCACCAGATTCAATTAAATATAATGCCATATCATATTGCTTATCTCCATCAGTTATAGACATTAATGCTTTACAATGTCCTTCTGTAAGTTTTCCCTCTATTGCTAAATTTATAACTCTTTCATCTAAATTTAATATTCTTACTGTATTAGCTATACTACTTCTACTCTTTCCAACAATTTCAGCAACTTCTGCTTGTGTAAGTTCATATTCATCCATAAGAAGTTTTATTCCTCTTGCCTTTTCTATTGGGTTTAAATCTTCCCTTTGGATATTCTCTATTAAAGAAATTTCTTTATTTCTTTTTTCATCATCTTCTTTTACAATTGCAGGTATTTCAGTAAGTCCAGCTTTTTTTGAAGCTCTCCATCTTCTTTCTCCTGCTACTATTTCATAATATTTGTCTTTTTTACTTACTATAATCGGTTGAATTACGCCATATTCCTTAATAGAATTTGCTAATTCTTCCAAAGCTTCATCATCAAAAATTTTTCTAGCTTGCTTTTTATTTGGCTCTATTTCATTAATTTTTAACATTTTAGCTATTTCATTTGAGCTAACTTCTTCATCATCTATTATTGGTGTGCTAAATAAAGCATCTAACCCTTTTCCTAAACCTGTTTTTTTAGCCATTTTCAGCGCCTCCCACTAATCTTTCTTTTCATTTGCTTTAATAATTTCTCTTGCTAATTTTTCATAACATCTAGCACCCTTAGAATTGGCATCATATAAAGTAATTGGCATTCCATAACTAGGTGCCTCACTAAGTTTAATATTTCTAGGAATTACAGTTTTATAAACTTTATCATCAAAATATCTCTTAACTTCTCTTACTACTTGATTTGAAAGATTTGTTCTCATATCATACATAGTAAGAACAGCCCCTTCAATTGCTAAATTTTTATTCAAATGTTTTTTAACAAGATTTATAGTATTAATAAGTTGTCCTAATCCTTCCAAAGCATAATATTCGCATTGAACAGGAATTAATACAGAATCCGAAGCTGTAAAAGCATTTAAAGTAATTAATCCTAATGATGGTGGACAATCAATAATAATATAATCATATTGATCTCTAATTTCATCTACTTTTTCCTTTAATCTTTGCTCTCTTGACATTAAATTAACTAATTCAACCTCTGCTCCTGCTAAGCTTACATTAGAAGGGCATACTTTTAAAGATTTTACACAAGTATCTTGCAAAGTTAAAGTTATGTCAACTTCATTAACTAAAACATCATATAATGAATTCTCAACATTCTTATCTATTCCAAGTCCACTTGTGGCATTACCTTGTGGATCTCCATCTATTAGTATTACTTTTTTTCCTTTTTTTGCTAAGATTGTGCTTATATTTACTGCTGTTGTAGTCTTTCCAACTCCACCTTTTTGATTTGCTATTGATATTACTTTACCCAAAGTAATCCCTCCTTTTTTATTATATAGAAAAGTTCGTTAGAACTTTTCGAAATAACAAGGTTAAGTTACTTATATTTCGTGTGATTGCAAAGCAATCTATACATCTAGCGAATCTACTTTTCTTATACTTCCTAATCATATAAAAATTTTTTAAATATGTCAATAATAAATGAACATTTTTTTGTATTTTTTTATAAGATTTTTCGACTAAAAAAAGAGCTAGAAATCAACATTTCTAGCTTTTAACTTTTTATCTTATTGGCTCTTTTAAAGGCTTACCTTGTCCTCTTGGATATTTATTAGGAGTATTCTTAATTTTAGAAATTACTATTATATTTCTTTCAATTTCATTATTAATTACTACTTTTTTTATTTCAGTAATTTTTCCACCTAATATATTAATAGCTTTTTCAGCATCTTTTAATTCTTCTTCGTAATTTGGACCTTTCATACATATTGCTTTTCCATTTATCTTTAAGAAAGGTATCATATATTCAGCAATTGTACTAAGATTTGATACAGCCCTTGTTGTAACAAAATCAAACTTTTCTCTATATTCTACTTTTTTAGCTAAATCTTCTGCCCTTGTATGAATTATATCTAACTTATCTAAATGAATTTCATCAGAAATTTCTCTAATAACATTTAATTTTTTATTAACACTGTCTATTAAAGTAACTTTCATATCTGGATTTATAATTTTTAGTGGAATTCCTGGAAATCCTGCCCCTGTTCCAATGTCCAATAATGTTTTTCCATCTTCTACAAAGCTACTGATTGTAAAAGAATCTATAAAATGTTTCACGAGGAACTCTTTTTCATCAGTAATTGCTGTAACATTTATTTTTTCATTCCATTTTATAATTCCTAACATATATTTATAAAATTTCTCTATATCTACATTTGATATTTTAATATTATTTTTATTACATTCTTCTATAAATAACTCTTCAAATTCTTTTAAATTCATATTATTTTCTTTTTAACCCTTCTAAATATATTAAAAGTACTGATATATCTGCTGGTGAAACACCTGATATTCTAGATGCTTGTCCTAATGAATAAGGTTTATATTTATTAAGCTTTTGTCTTGCTTCTAATCTAATTCCCTTTATTTCATTATAATCTATATCTTCTGGTAAAAGTTTTTTCTCTAATTTTTTGAAACCTTCTACTTGTCGTTTTTGCATTTCGATATATCCTTCATATTTTACCATGATTTCAACTTCTTCTCTTACTTGTCTATCAAGTTCTGGTCTATTTTTATCAATTTCTCCAAGTATTTCATAAGTTAATTCTGTTCTTTTTAATAATTCTGCTAACTTAACACCCGCAGTTATTTCAGTCGTTCCATATTTTTTCAAAAAAGCATTGTTTTCTGCATTTGGTTTTACATTTGTCTTTTTTAATCTTTCTATTTCTTCTTCTATTTCTCTTTTTTTCTTTAAGAATTTATTATATCTTTCATCTGAAATAAGTCCTATTTCATGACCATACTCTGTTAATCTTAAATCTGCATTATCTTGTCTTAATAATAATCTATATTCTGCTCTTGAAGTCATCATTCTATATGGTTCAGCTGTGCTTTTAGTAACGATATCATCTATTAAAACACCTATATACGCTTCTGATCTATCTAATATTAAAGGTTTATTTCCTTTTAATTTTTGTGCTGCATTTATACCAGCAATTATACCTTGCGCTGCTGCTTCTTCATATCCTGATGTTCCATTTATTTGTCCTGCAAAAAACATTCCTGATATGTTTTTCAATTCTAATGAACTCTTTAATTGAGATGGCTCAATTGCATCATATTCAATTGCATAAGCTGGTCTTGTAAATTCAGCATGTTCTAGTCCTGGAAGTGTTCTATACATAGCTATTTGAACATCTTCTGGAAGTGAAGAACTCATTCCTTGTATATACATTTCATCAGTATCTAAACCAATTGGTTCAACAAAAATTTGATGGCGCTCTTTATCAGCAAATCTAACTACCTTATCTTCTATTGAAGGACAATATCTTGGACCCGTTCCTTCTATCATACCAGCATATAATGGCGAACGATGTAAATTTGCTTTAATTATTTCATGCGTTCTTTCATTAGTGTAAGTAAGCCAACAAGGAACTTGTTCCATGTGAAACACTTCATCATCAAATGAGAATGGAACAATATCATTATCCCCTTCTTGAATTTCCATCTTTGAAAAATCTATACTATTTTTATTAATTCTAGCTGGCGTTCCTGTTTTAAATCTTTGAATTTCAATACCTAAATTCTTTAAACATTCTGATAATTTATTAGCTGGAAAAACTCCATCTGGTCCACTTTCAAAAGAATTTTCACCTATAAATATTTTTCCTTTTAAATATGTACCTGTTGCTAAAATAACACTATCTACTTCATATATAGCACCTAAATGAGTAGTAACATTTTTTATTTTTCCATCCTCTACACCTATATCTACAATTTCTGCTTGTTTTAAGAATAATTTTTTTTGTTTTTCCAAAGTATGCTTCATTTCCATTTGATATCTTTTTCTATCAGCTTGTGCTCTTAATGAATGTACAGCTGGTCCTTTTGAAGTATTAAGCATTCTTAATTGTATCATTGTTTTATCAATATTCTTTCCCATTTCTCCACCAAGACTATCTATCTCTCTTACTAGATGACCTTTTGAAGTTCCTCCTATATGTGGATTACATGGCATATTTGCAACAGCTTCTAAACTTATAGAAAACATTAAAGTTTTCATTCCTAATCTTGCTGCTGCTAATGCTGCTTCACAACCAGCATGTCCTGCACCTATTACTGCTATATCATATTTTCCTGCATTATAGCTCATTTTCTATATCTCCTTTTAAATGTTTATCGTGGAACAATTTATATTTTAAAAACATTTGTTTTGTTTTCTCTTTATTTTGATTTTTAAGACTATTTTTGCACTTTTTGATGTAATTTATTGGTTTTTATATAAAACTCTTTTATTTTTCATTCTCATCGTTTATCTTTTACTTGTTTTTTATGTTTTTAATTTCATTTTTTATCCATTTTTTATTTATAGTTTTTTGTATTATTTTTTATATAAATTTTATTTTATATTAATTTCTATTTTATCTTATTTTAAAAATTTATTTTTTTATATTTTTATTAATTATTAATTATTTAATATTTTTATTATTAAAATAAAATTAATAAAAAATATTATTTTCCTAAACAGAACTTTGAAAAGATTTCATTAATAACATCTTCTGTAACTGTTTCTCCTGTTATCTTTCCAAGTTCTTCTATTATCTCTTTTAAGTTACCAGAGATAATGTCAATTGGCATTTTGTCAATAATTGTTTGCTTTGCTATCTCTAAATTAGCTTTTGCATTCTTAATTAATTTTTTATGCCTATTATTACTTACAATTAATTCTCCATTATTTGCAATTTCTTTTAAATTATAAATTTCTGATATTTTATTATATAATTCTTCTATACCTTCTTTTGTTTTTGTTGAAAGTTTTACAATAGGTTTATTAGCTTTTTTTATTTTAGTTAAATCTGTATTTGAATTCAAATCTATTTTATTTAGTACTATAATTGCATTCTTTTCACTTACAAGTTTTAGAATTTGCTCATCTTCATCATTTAATTTTCTATTAATATCGAAAATAGCTATTACAATATCGCTATCTTTTGCTATTTCTATTGCTTTTTTTACACCTATTTTTTCAACTTCATCTCTGGCATTTCTTATACCTGCTGTATCAATAATTTTCAGTGGAATTCCATCAACTTGTATATATTCCTCAATGGTATCTCTTGTAGTTCCTTCAATATCTGTAACAATTGCTCTTTCTTCTTTCAAAATAAGATTTAAAAGTGAAGATTTTCCAGCATTTGGTCTTCCTATAATTGCTGTTTTTATACCATCTCTTATTATTTTTCCATTTTCGAAGCTCTTTTCCATAGTATTTATTTTTTTTTCTACCTCTATTAAAGCTTCTAAAATTCTTTTATTAGTAACTTCTTCAATATCATATTCTGGATAATCAATAGTAGCCTCAATATCTGCTAATAATGATATTATTGTTTTTCTAATATCTGTAATTTCTGTTGATAAATTTCCCTCTAATTGCTTTAAAGAAATATTTGCTTCTTTATCTGTTTTGGCATTTATAATATCAATTACAGCTTCTGCTTGTGATAAATCTATTCTTCCATTTAAAAAAGCTTTTTTTGTGAATTCCCCTGCTTCCGCAAGTTCTGCGCCATTTTCTAAGCAAAGCTCTAAAATTTTATTCATTATAATCATACCACCATGTGAATTTATTTCACACATATTTTCTGTGGTATAACTTTTAGGTGCCTTAAAATAAGATACTAAAACTTCGTCAACTACCTCATTTTTAGCATTTACAATGTTTCCATATTTTATTGTATATCCTTTAATTTCAGAAATATTTTGATTTGTTTTAGGTACAAATATTTTATCTAAAATATTAAAACTGTCTTCCCCACTCATTCTAATCATTCCAATACCGCCTACGCCAGGAGCTGTTGAAATTGCAACTATTGTATTCATTTAATTACCTCTTTTAAAAAAATCTTATATATTATATCATATTTACATAAAATTGTAAATTATTAATATTTGCATTATTTTAAATAAAAAAGAAGTCAAAATGAGTATATAATTTATATACATCCTCACTTTGACTTTGGATTTCATATTCACTTATTTATTTAAAGCTACAACAAGCTTTCTATAAGGTTCTTCACCTACACTATATGTTGTTACTTTATCATTACTTTGTAATTTTGTATGAATTATTTTTCTTTCATATGCTGTCATAGGTTCCAAAGTAATTGATTTTCCAGTTTTTACAACACTTGCAGCAATTTTCATTGCTAAATTTTCTAAGTCTTTTTCTCTTTTTTCTCTATATCCACCAATGTTAAGCATTACTTTAATTTTATCTTTATTTCCTTTATTAGCAATGTTTGTAATAACATTTTGAATACTATTTAATACTTCTCCCCTATATCCTATCAAATATCCTGTATCTTCACCGTTTATATCAATTAATAAATTATTACTTTCTGAACTAATTGTATAATTTATATTTGATGTTGGTAATTTTGAAATAAATTCTTTCAAAAAGTTTTCCACATTTGCTTGAACAGTAGTCATATCAATTGATTTTCTTTCAATATTATCTTTTTTAATTTCCTTCATAATATTGCTTGATACAGTTTCTTTTGCTCCTTCTTTAACTGTCATTTCAACTTTTACAACTCTTGGAGCTAAAATACTAAAAAAACTTCTTTTATCTTCTTGCTCTAATACTTTAATATCAACTTTATTTTTAGGAAGTTTTAATTCTTTTAATCCTTTTTCAATGGCTTCATTTGTAGTTTTTCCTTCGAATACATATACTTTATTTTCCATATATTCCTCCTTTTATACATCTTTGCATACTTTATTAATAATTAATCTTTCAGCAATCATAAGTAAATTATTTACTAGCCAATATAAAGCAAGTCCAAGTGGAGCAATTAATGCAATACTTACAGACATAATAGGCATCATATAGCTCATAGTCTTATTCATCTCTGCCATTGCATCTTCTTCCTCTTCCTTATTTTCTTCTGTTTTTTCATTGTTTTCTTCCATTTTAGCTTTTTGCATATTAGTTGTTATTTTCATTGAAACAACTGATGTTAATACATATAATGTTGGTATTATAAAAACTTTCCAATCAGAAAAATTTTTTGAAGGAACTTCACTTAAATCTAAACCTAAGAATTCCATATTTATTCTAACTTTCTCGTCTTCTGCACCTTTTTCCTTAATTATTGCAATTTCTTGATAACTTGTTCTTTCTTCTGAATTTTCTTGAATTTCAGTAGCATATCCATTGATAACTTCTGGATTTACATGAAGCATAAAAGTTAATGGTCTACTTACTAAGAAAAATATTGAAATAATTATTATCATTTGCAATATTGAACTTAAACATCCGCTAAATGGACTCATATTTTCATTCTTATATAAATCCATCATTTCTTGATTTAATCTAACAGGATCATTTTGATATTTATCTTGTAAAACCTTAACTTGTGCTTGTATCTTAGTTGTTTTTTTCATTGTTTTTTGTTGTTTTATACTCATTGGAAGCATTATTAATTTAAGCAAAATAGTAAAAATTATTATAGCAAAACCATAATTTCCAACAAAATTATAAACAAAATTTAAAACATAACCAAATATGTTTGCAAAAAAATCAAACATTGTTTCCTCCTTCTATTTTAGTGGATCAAATCCCCCCTTAGAAAAAGGATTACACCTTAATATTCTTTTAAAGCCTAAAAATGTACCTTTTATTGTGCCATACTTCTCTATTGCTTGTTTAGTATATTCTGAGCATGTTGGTTCATATTTACAGTGAATTCCCAAATGTTCTAAGTACGGTGAAATGAATTTTTTATAAAAATTAATAAGGCTTATAAATATATTTTTCATCTATTTAAGTACTCCTGCTTTTGATAAAATATTTTCAAAATCCTTTTGAATACCATAATATTCTATATTTTCTGATTTTTTATTTTTATTAACTATTATAATTATATTATTGCCTACTCCTATTTTATCCTCATAATTCTTATAATTTTCTCTAATAAGTCTTTTAATTCTATTTCGCTCTACTGCTTTCCCCTGTTTTTTAGAAATTGCAATTCCAAGCTTATTAAAATTAATTTTATTTTTATGAATATACATGTGTATATTTTCTCCATAAAAAAATTTTCCTTTTGAGAAAAAATTTTTAAATTCATAATTCTTTTTAATAATTATAGTATTTTTCATACTTTTCCTCATTTCTTATTATATAGAAAAGTTTTTACTTTTCCACAATAACAAGGCTAAAATCCCTATATTTGATTTTAAATTAATATATATCATTTTTATAGAGAATTTTCTAAAAAAGGACGCATTGCGTCCCTCTTTAAATTAAGCACTGATTTCTTTTCTACCTTTATTTCTTCTTGCTTTTAAAACTTTTCTTCCTGCTCTTGATTGCATTCTTTTTCTAAAACCATGTACTTTACTTCTTTGTCTTTTTTTTGGTTGATAAGTTCTCTTCATTTTAGCACCTCCCTAATCTATTTTAAAATTATTATAAACTCTAATAAACATAAGAATTATACTACAAAACCTATAAAAAAGTCAAGTAATTCACAATATTCTTCTTAATACAAATGTAATTTTTTGTTAAATTTTCTTTTTTACTTGATATTTAAAAATATTTTTGATATGATATGAACACAAGTGAAATATTACGGATATATGAGTTTTCCACATTTTCACACTTCAATTTTTTACTTGACTTTTAGGCAGTTTTGCACAACATTGTGGATAATTTTGTGGACAACTTATTTATATTTTATGAAAGGATGGGGAAAGAATGTGTACTGATAAAGAAGACTTACTTAATAAAGCAAAAGAACTTTTAAAAAATGAAATGTCTTCAATTTCATATATTACATGGATTAAAGGTCTTGAAATTGCATCTTTTAATGATAACAAAATAATATTAGTTGCTCAATCTGAAATGCAAAAAGATGCGCTTGTTGCAAGACATTCAGAACTTATTGAAACTACATTTAATTTTATTACAAATAAACAATGTGAAATTTCAGTTATAACAAAAACAGAAGATAAAGTAGATACAATTCCTGCAAATACTATGGAAAATATAGATGAATCTATTAATTTTTCAAAAACAGAGAATTACAGTAACAGTTTCTTAGACCCAAAATTTACTTTTGATACATTTGTTATTGGAAATAATAATAAATTTGCACATGCAGCAGCATGTGCAGTAGCAGAAGATCCAGCAAAAATTTATAATCCTTTATATATTTATGGAGGAGTTGGTTTAGGAAAAACTCACTTAATGCATGCAATTGGTAATCAAATTATTAAAAATAATCCAAAAATGAAAATATTGTATGTAACTTCTGAAACATTTATCAACGACTTAGTAAATTCTATAAAAGATCCTAGTTTCAAAAATGAATTGTTTAGAAACAAATATAGAAATGTAGATGTTCTTATAGTTGATGATATACAATTTATTGCTGGAAAAAAATTAGGACAAGAGGAATTTTTCCATACATTTAATGCACTTCAATCATCTGGAAAACAAATTATTATTTCAAGTGATAAACCACCAAGAGATATACCTTTATTAGAAGAGAGATTGAAATCAAGATTTGAAGGTGGAATATTAGCAGATGTTTCAGTTCCAGATTATGAAACTCGTTTAGCAATTCTAAGAAGAAAAGTTCAATTAAAAAATATTATTTTTGATGATTATTTATTATCATTAATTGCTAATCGTATAGATTCAAACATTCGTGAACTAGAAGGATCATTAAATAAAATAATAGCTTATGCTAATTTAACACATAGTCCAATAACAATTGAAATTGTTGAAAAATCATTAAATGAATACATACATCAAAAAGAGAAGATTATTTCAGCAGAATATATACAAGAAACAGTTGCTAAATATTTTAATATAAGTAGAGAAGATTTAATTTCTGCAAAAAAATCTAATGATATAGCTTATCCAAGACAAATAGCTATGTATTTATGTAGAAGTGTTGCTCAAATGACATTTCCTAAAATAGGTGCAGAATTCGGTGGGAGAGACCATACGACAGTTATGCATGCATTTAATAAAATAGAAAAAGAAATAAAAGAAAGTAAAGAAAACTCAAATACAAAATTAATTGTGGAAAGTGTTAAAAATATTATTCAAGAATCAAATTAGTTTATTTATAAATGAAAACTTATATTTTTTGAAAATAATGTTTTCCAAACAAATTAATTGCGAACATAACTTCAATTAAAGCCTACGGAAGCAATTAAAAGGTTATCAACAGAACATCTGTGGAAACCGTGTGTAGTACATGTTAATAAAACAATATACACATTATCTTGTGAATATTGTGGAAAATGATTCCATTTTTCCACCTATTTATACACAGAGTTTTGGTTAGGGAAATAGATACTTTCAAAAGTTTTCCACACATTTCACAACACCTACTACTACTACTACTAAAAATATTATATTATAAAGGAGAAGGAAATATGAAAGTTCTTTGCGAAAAAGAAAAAATTCTTAAAGGTATTAATTCCGTTATAAATGGTGTTGCTTCAAAAACAACAATGCCTATATTAGAAGGAATACTTATTCAAACAAATGATAATGAACTAAAATTAACATCTTATGATTTAGAAATAGGAATTGAATATATTTTAGAAGCAGAGATACAAGAACAAGGAAGTACAGTTGTTAATGCTATAATGTTTAGTGAAATTATAAGAAAACTTCCTAATAAGATAATTAAAATTACTATAAATGAGAATAATTTATTAGAAATAGAATGTGAAGGTTCTTTATATAAACTTGCAACTATGAATCCGGACGAATTTCCAGAATTACCTCAAATAAATGTAGATAATTCTATCGAAATAGAACAAACAATTTTAAAAAATATGATAAGAAAAACAATATTTGCTGTAAGTACAGAAGAGAATAGACCAATATTTACAGGTTGCTTATTTGAAGTAGTTGATAATAAATTAAATGTTGTAGCAGTAGATGGTTATAGATTAGCTATAAAAAATAATATTATAAATGAAAAAGTAAATTCTTTTAGTAGTGTAATTCCTGGAAAAACTTTAAATGAAGTAAATAAAATTATTTCTGATAGTTTTGAACCAGTAAAAATAGGAATTTCTAGAAATCAAGCATTATTTGAAATGGAAAATTGTAAAATTGTAACTAGATTATTAGATGGAGAATTTTTAAAATATTCAAATATAATTCCTCAAAATTGGGAAACAAGAATAAAAGTTAATAAGAATAATATTCAAGAATGTTTTGAAAGAATTAAACTTATTTCATCTTCTGCAATAGAAAAAGAAAAAAAATATCCTGTAAAAATAAATGTAGAAGTAGGAAAAGTAACTATTTCTTGTGCAAATCAAACAGGAGATGCAAAAGAAGAAATATATGTTGAAACAGAAGGAAAAGAATTAGAAATAGGATTTAATCCAATATTTTTCTTAGATGCTTTAAAAGCAATCGATGATGAAGATGTTTATATAGAATTTGGAACAAATCGTTCACCATGTATAATTAAACCAATAGATAATGGTGATTATGTATATATGATATTACCAATAAAAATAAAAGAATAATATCCACAAAAAGATAACAAAAAGTGGAAAACTAAGGAGAAGAAATGGAAGATTTTTTCAAAAAAGTGTATGATACAATAGTAGATTGTATATTTGCTATAAATAAAAAATTTGAAAAAGTATCAGATAAAATATTTGAACAAACAGGTACTAAAATCAATATAGGAGCAATAGTTATGGGAGCTATTGGAGTAATAGTTTTATTAATTGTTGTAAAATCAATTTTAAGTTGGCTTTGGAGTTTATTATAAAATAGGGCAGAAATATGTTTATAAAAAAAGTGATATTAGAAAATTTTAGAAATTATAAAAAACAAGAAATTGAATTAGATGATGGTATAAATATTATATATGGAAATAATGCACAAGGGAAAACTAATATAATTGAAGCAATTTTTCTGTGTAGTCTTGGAAAATCATTTAGAACTAATAAAGATAAAGAATTAATAAACTTTGAAGAAAATGAAGCCAATGTTATTATAGAATATGAAAGAGAAGATAGAAAAGGATTTATAAAATCTAATATTTCAGATAAGAAAAGTTTTTATATAAATGAAATAAAGCAAAATAAAATTAGTGATATAATAGGAAAGATAAATGTTATTATATTTACACCAGATAATATTGAAATTATTAAAGATGGACCTCAAAAAAGAAGAAAATTTTTAGATATGATGATAAGTTCTTTAAGACCTAATTATATTCACTTATTAAATACATATAATAAAGCTATTGAACAAAGAAATAATTATTTAAGACAAATAAAATTTGAAGGAAAAAGTGAAGATTTACTAGAAATCTGGGATGAACAATTATCTGAATTATCAAGTAAAATATATGAATATAGAAAAAAATATATAGAAAAATTTTCTGAAAAAATAGATGAAATCCACAAAAAGATAACAAAAAGTGGAAAACTTGAAGAAGAATTAGAAATAAGATATATTAGTAATGGAAAAAATAAAGAAACTTTTTTTGAATCACTAAAAAAATCAAGAAAAATAGATATAAAAAGAGGTTTTACAGCAACAGGTATTCACAGAGATGACTTTTTAGTATATATTAATAAAAGACCAGTTTCTACTTATGGTTCGCAAGGTCAACAAAGAACAGCAGTACTTACTTTAAAACTTACGGAATTAGAAATTGTGAAAGAAGAGATAGGGGAAAGCCCAATACTTCTTTTAGATGATTTTATGTCTGAATTAGATAAAAAAAGAAGAAAGAGTTTTTTAGAAAGTATAGAAGGAAATCAAGTTATAATTACATGTACAGATAATATAGATAACATTGATAATAAAGTAAAAAGAATTTATGTAGAAAGTGGAAAATGTCTTATAAACTAAGGAAAGGAACTTTTTAAAATGTATGTACATATAGGTAAAAACTTAGTTGTTAAAGCAGAAGATATAATAGGAATTTTTAATTTAGATTATATTGGAAATACAAAAGAATATAAAAATTTTAAAAGTAATTTAGAAGAACAAAAATTATTGAAAATAATTACTCCAAATTTAGGAAAAACTTTTATTTTAACAGAAAATCTAGGAAAATCAAAAGCTTATATTACTAACATTGGAGCTAGTACAATAGGTAAAAGAAAAAAGGAATTAGGAGGAAAAAATGGAAAAATTTGAACATGAGTATAATGCAGATCAAATTCAAGTGCTAGAAGGATTAGAAGCTGTTAGAAAAAGACCTGGTATGTATATAGGTAGTGTTTCTGTAAGAGGACTTCACCATTTAGTATATGAAATTGTAGATAATGCTGTTGATGAAGCATTAGCAGGATATTGTACAGATATTAAAGTAACAATTGAAAAAGGAAATGTTATATGCGTAGAAGATAATGGTAGAGGTATTCCAGTTGATATCCATCCTAAAACAAAATTATCTGCTGCTGAAACTGTTTATACAGTTTTACATGCTGGTGGAAAATTTGGTGGAGATAGTGGATATAAAGTATCTGGTGGTCTTCACGGAGTTGGTTCATCTGTTGTAAATGCATTATCTGAATGGACAGAAGTTACTATTCAAAGAGATGGTGGAATTTATCAAATGAAATTCCAAAGAGGAAAAACTGTAAAATCTCTTGAAAAAATAGGAGAATCTAAAAAGACAGGAACAAAAGTTAGATTTTTAGCAGATAATACTATATTTGAGACCTTAGAATATGAATATGAAGTTTTAGAAAATAGATTTAGAGAAATGGCATTTTTAACTAAGGGATTAAAAATAACTATTACAGATGAAAGAGAAAATATTCCAAAAACAAATGAATTTTGTTTTGAAGGTGGATTAAATTCTTTTGTTGAGTATTTGAATAATAATAAAGAAAAATTACATCCAAAGCCAATATACATAGAAAAAGATGGAGAATTTCCAGTTGAAATAGCAATTCAATATACAAGTGCATATTCAGAAAACATATATACATTTGTAAATAATATTAATACAATAGAGGGTGGAACTCATTTAGAGGGATTTAAAAGAGCTTTAACTAAAACATTTAATGATTATGCTAAATCAAAAAATATTTTAAAAGAAAAAGATGGAAATTTACAAGGTGATGATATAAGAGAAGGAATAACAGCTGTTATTTCAGTAAAAGTTAAAGAACCTCAATTTGAAGGACAAACTAAAACTAAACTTGGAAATAGTGAAGTAACAGGTATTGTTCAATCAATGGTAAATGAAAAATTATCAACATTCTTAGAAGAAAATCCAAATGTTGCAAAAGCAATATTAGAAAAATGTGTAAGTGCAGCAAGAGCAAGAGAAGCAGCAAGAAAAGCAAGGGAATTAGTAAGAAGAAAAACATCATTAGAATCAACAACACTTCCTGGAAAATTAGCTGATTGTAGTAGTAAAAATGCAGAAGAATGCGAAGTATATATAGTCGAAGGAGATTCTGCTGGTGGAAGTGCAAAACAAGGTAGAGATAGAAGATTTCAAGCGATACTTCCATTATGGGGAAAAATGCTTAATGTAGAAAAAGCTAGGGCAGATAAGATATATGGAAATGATAAATTAAATCCTGTTATATTAGCAGTTGGTGCTGGTATAGGTGCAGATTTTGATGTAACAAAAATTAGGTATGGAAAAGTTATTATAATGGCTGATGCCGATGTCGATGGTGCACATATTAGAACTTTATTATTAACATTCTTTTTCAGATATATGAGACCTCTTATTGAGAATGGAAATGTTTTCCTTGCTCAACCACCACTATATAAATTTTCTAAAAAGGGAATGGAAGATCTTTATTGGTATGAAGATGATATGTCTGGTGCTTTTAAAATTTTGGAAGAAAGAGGCGTTTCAAGAGATCAAGTTAGTATTCAAAGATATAAAGGTTTAGGTGAAATGAACCCAGAACAACTTTGGGAAACAACAATGGATCCAGCAAGAAGAATTTTAGTAAAAGTTACAATGGACGATGCAATTGAAGCAGATAAAATCTTTACTTTATTAATGGGTGATGATGTAAATCCAAGAAGAGAGTTTATTGAAAAAAATGCAAAATATGTTAAAAATTTAGATATATAATTTGAGAAAGAAAAGTAATCCACAGGTAAAAAACTTGTGGATTATTTTTTATGTGGAAAATTAATTAATATTAATTTGACATTAAGACAATAAAAATACATATTGACAACTATGAAAAAGTGTTGTATTATAATGAAAAATAAATATGAAAGGAGAAGAAAAAATAAAAAAAGAAAAAACGACAAAAGATTGGTTGCCGTTTGAAAAAATTTTAGAAAATGGAATTATAAAAAATAAAAATAATTATATAAAAATTATTAAAGTAATTCCTATCAATTATGATTTGAAATCAAATCTGGAAAAAGAGGCTATTCTAAATGCCTACAAGTTGTTTTTAAAAACTTGTGATTTTAATATTCAAATACTTGTTCAAAGTAAAAAAGAAGATCTATCAAAACATATTTCAAATATTAATCAAATTATATCTAATGAAAAAAATCCTAAAATTATAAAAATGTCTGAAAATTATATTGAATATATTAAAGAAAAAAACAATGAAAATAAATCTTCATCAAAAAACTATTATATTATTTTAAAAAGTGAAGTATCTGATTATCAATTAGAAAATCATTCAAATTTTGAAAAAATAGCTGTGGATAACTTACAAGAAATGTTTTTTAAGGTAAAAGAGAGTTTATCTAGGTGTGGAAATCTAATTCAAGACATTAATTCTAAACAAGAAATCATGGAAATCTTAAAATCTTTTTATAATCCTAGAATGGTTGAAAAATAAAGAAAAAAGAGGTGGTAAGTAATAGAAAATTTTATAAAAGGGGCTGTGGATAACAAAGATATTATAGCTCCATCATATGTGGATAACCAAAATCCACGATATTTTGAAATAGATAATATGTATTTTGTTGGTTTAATTGTTAATGATTATTATAGAGAATATTCTGATATTATTTTTAAAAATATAATCAACACAAATATTAATATGAATTTATCTTGTTTTTATGAAAAGCAAGATTCTTATAAAACAATAAAAGATTTAACATATTATATTGGAAATGTTGGAGTAGATTTAAAGGAAGGAAATACTAATAGAGAAGATATTGAAATTGCAGCATATAGTTATACTGATGCTAAATATATAAGAAAAGAAATGCAGGTTAATAATGAAGATTTATATTATATATATACTTATATTACAGTTTATGGTGAAGATAAAAAAGAAGTGGAATATATAGTAAATAAAGTGGAAGGAATTTTGCAATCAAATGGTTTATCAACAAGAAGAGGAAATTTTAGGCAAGAACCAATATTTATTTCTTGTTCACCAATAATGATAAATAGCAGAGAAATAAAAGAAGCTGGAAGAAGAAATATTTTAAGTAGTAGTTTAGTGTCAACTTATCCATTTATTTCATCAAGTTTATGTGATGAAGAAGGAGTATTTATTGGAACAAATATATATAATAATTCAATGATTCTTGTGGATAGATTTAATAAAGAAAAATACAAAAATGCAAATATGTGTATTTTTGGTACAAGTGGAGCTGGAAAATCTTTTTATGTAAAAAGTTTAATTTTAAGATATAGACTATTGGGTATTTCACAATTTATTATTGATCCAGAAAGAGAATATAATAATTTGTGTAAAAATTTAGATGGAAGTTTAATAAAGCTTCGGACCAACTTCAAATAATTGTATAAATGTTTTAGATATAAGAGAAGAAAATATAGAAGAAGAGCAAGGATATTTAGCAACTAAAATTGGAAAATTAAAAGGATTTTTTTCACTAGTTTTTGGAGAATTAGATGAAGAAAAAATGGGAATTCTAGAAGAAAAATTGATAGAAACATATAAAAGAAAAGGAATAACTTTTGATGATAATACTTTATATAAAGAGGAAAGTTCAAAAATAAATATAAAACCTATATTTAAGGAAAGTAAAGATATGCCAATTTTAGAAGATTTTTATAATGTTATTAGTGAAGATGAAAGTTTAAATTATTTGAAAAACAAAATGTATCCTTTTATAAATGGTTCTTTAAAATTTTTAAATAATTATACTAACATTGAATTAGATAATAAATTAATTGTAGCAGATATTCATGAACTTGGAGAAGATAATATTAAATATGGAATGTATTTATTTATAGATATTTTCTGGGACAAAATTAAAAAGAATCGAATAGAAAAGAAAGCAATTTATATGGATGAAATATGGCAATTAATAGGAGTAACTTCTAATGGATTTGTTGCAAGTTTCATATATAAGATTTTTAAAACTATTAGAAAATATGGTGGAAGTAGTGTAGCTATAACACAAGATATTTCAGATTTATTTAGTTTAGAAGGTGGAATATATGGAAAAAGCATTTTAAATAATTCTAGCATAAAAACATTTTTTAAATTAGAAGAAGAAAGTATAAAAATTTTATCTGAAAATGTTAGTTTAACAGAAAAGGAAAAAATTGAAATTGCTTCCTTAAAAAGAGGTGAAAGTTTAATGTTTATAGGAGATAATCATATTTTAGCAAAAGTAGAAGTATCTGATGAAGAAAAAGAAATTATGGAGGAGGTAAAACTTGAAGAAAATAATAACAGCTATGGGTAATAATAGATTGGCAGAAGAAATAAATAAAACAGGAATGTTTGAGTTAGTAACAAGAGATATACCATATAAGGAAGGGATTTTAGAATTATTAAATGAGATTCCTAAAATAGATATTATAATTGTTAGTGAAATATTAGAAGGTCAAATAGAATTTAAAGAACTAATAAAGAAAATATTACAAAAAAATGCAAAAATAGAAATGATTGTTTTTTTAGAAGAAAAAAATTCAGAAATTCAAAATTTTTTATTTAGTAATGGAATATATAAGATTTATCAAAATAATGAAATAGATTTAGAAAATTTTATTGAAATTTTATCAGGAGACACAAGAAAACCAGATCTAGAATATATAAATAATGAAATGTTAAAAATTAGAGAAATTATAAAAAGACAGAATAATTTAGATAATATTAATTTGGAAGAAAGAGGAAAGGTTATTGCTTTTTCAGGAGCATATAATACAGGAAAAAGTTTATTAACTTGTGTTTTAGGAAATGAGTATTCTAAAAAAGATGTTAAAACTCTTATAATAGATTTTGATACATACAATGGTAGTATAAATACTTTATTTAATATAAAAAAATATAATGATGATATTATAAATATAGAAAATCAAATAATTCATGTTTCTGCTAATTTAGATGTAATATGTGTTATGGATTTATTATTTAATAATGATAATAAAGTTGATTATGTTAATTTAGAAGAAATGATTAAAAAGTTTAAAATAAAATATGATGTTATTTTAATAGATACAACTAGCAATTATAAATATAAATATTTATCGAGAATTTTAAATATATCAGATAAAATAATATTTTTAGTAATACCTAGTATATTAGAATTAAAAAAATCATTTAATCTTTTTGAAATTATATCAGAAGATTTTAAGATTAATAAAAATAAAATTAAAATAATTTTAAATAAAGTAAATGATTTTTCAGTCGATAATAATATTATCCAAAAAATGTTTGGCAATATAGAAATGTTAGGACAAGTAAAATATGATGAAAGTTTAGAAAAAAATACTGTTAATAGAAAGAAAAATAATCTAATTAGAATTAGTGAAATAATAGGAGAATAAAATGGATATGGATTTAACAATAACAGAAGAGATGAATTTACAAGATAATTTGAAATCTGTTCAAGAAAATTTTTTAAAAAGTAATTTGGGCGAAGTTATTAATAATGCAGTAGATATTGGTTTGAAATCAGTTTTACCAGATTTAATAGAAGATGAAGTAATAGATATTAAAAATACTATGTTAGAAAATGGATTTAAAGAAGGATTAAATGAAGCTATTAAAACAGTAATTGATTTTGGAAAAACTGCTATGGGAATAATGACTGGAAATTTTGAAAATATAAATCAAATAAATATAGCAGTTAAAAAAGGTGGAATGATAGATACAATTTCAAATTTATTAGATAATACCATAGAAAAAGTAGAAGATAAGAATTTGATAAATAAAACTACTGCAAAATTAATTAAAAAAGGAAAAAATAATATTTTAGATAATATTTCAGATAAAATAGAAGATAATTTAGAAACACAGGTTAAAAATGTTGAAAAAATAAAGAGCTATTCTGAAAAATGGCAACAAGCTTTTGAAGACAAAGATTTTGATAATATGTCTAAAAATTTTAAAAATATAGAAAAATATTTGAAGAACACAATGCCATTAGAAAATACAATAAAAGAAGCTAGAAAAATTGAAAATCTACATAATTTAATAAAAAATAATGGTAGAAATTTTGAGATAACCGAAGAGGAGAAAAAATTAGCTGAAAAGCTAGTAAATTAGTAGAAAAAGTCATTTTTTTCCTTAAAATTCCTTGCTTTTTTTACCTTAATTTTATATAATACAAATAGAAAAAAGAAGAAGAAAAGAGGAAAGTTGAATGGAAAGACAAGAGGAAAAGATTATTGAACGTAACATTGAAGCAGAAATGAAAACAGCTTATATAGACTATGCAATGAGTGTTATTGTATCAAGAGCTTTACCAGATGCAAGAGATGGTTTAAAACCCGTACATAGAAGAATTCTTTATTCTATGCATGAAGATGGTATTACATCAGACAAGCCTTATAGAAAATGTGCAAACACAGTAGGTTCAGTTTTAGGTAGATATCATCCACACGGAGATGCGTCTGTTTATGATGCTATGGTTAGATTAGCACAAGATTTCTCAATGAGATATATGTTAATAGATGGTCATGGAAATTTTGGTTCAATAGATGGTGATGGCGCTGCTGCAATGAGGTATACAGAATCAAGAATGGCAAAAATAGCTGAGCAAATGCTTGTAGATATAGAAAAAAATACAGTAAACTTTATGCCAAACTATGATGATAGACTTCAAGAACCAACTGTACTTCCAACTAAAATACCAACATTGTTAATTAATGGTTCTTCTGGTATAGCTGTTGGTATGGCAACAAATATACCACCACATAATTTAACAGAGGTAATAAATGGTGCTATTAAAGTAATAGAAGATCCAGATGTTCCAGTAGAAGAATTAATGAAAATAGTAAAAGGTCCTGATTTTCCAACAGGTGCTATGATTTTAGGAAGAGAGGGAATTAAAGAAGCTTATACAACTGGTAGAGGAAAAGTTATAGTTAGAGGTGAAACTGAAATAGAAGAAATGTCTGGAAATAGACAAAGAATAGTAGTTCATTCACTTCCATATCAAGTTAATAAAGCTAAACTTATAGAAACAATAGCAAATTTAGTAAAAGACAGAAAGGTTGAAGGAATTTCAGATATTAGAGATGAGTCTGATAGAGAAGAAAGAGTTAGAATTGTTATTGAATTAAAAAGAGATTCTAGACCACAAGTTATATTAAATCAATTATATAAACATACACAATTACAAGATTCTTTTGGTATTATAATGCTTGCATTAGTTGATGGAGAACCAAAAATATTAACTTTAAAACAATGTTTAGAAGTATTTATTGATCATAGAAAAGAAGTTATTTTTAGAAGAACAAAATTTGAACTTGAAAAAGCAGAAGCAAGAGCTCATATATTAGAAGGTTTAAAAATAGCTATTGATAATATTGATGAAATTATTAATATTATTCGTTCAGCTTATGATGATGCCAAAGAAAAATTAATGAAGAGATTTGGTTTATCTGATATTCAAGCACAAGCAATTTTGGATATGCAACTTAAAAGATTATCTGGTTTGCAAAGAGAAAAACTAGAAGAAGAATATCAAGAACTTATGAAACAAATTGCATATTATAAAGAAATTTTAGCTAGTGAAACATTAGTTTATAATATTATTAAAGATGAATTATTAGAAATTAAAGAAAAATTTGGTGATGAAAGATTAACAAAAATTTGTGCAGCAGAAGGCGAATTTAATGAAGAAGATTTAATAAAAGAAGAACAAGTTGTTATTACTTTATCACACTTTGGATATATTAAAAGAATGCCAGTAGATACATATAAGAGTCAAAGAAGAGGCGGAAAAGGAATTACTGGTATGTCAACAAGAGAAGAAGATTTTGTTAAAGATATTTTTACAGCATCTTCACATGATACAATACTATTTTTCAGTAATTTAGGAAAAATGTATAGACTTCGTGGTTTTGAAATACCAGAATCAGGTAGAACAGCTAAGGGAACAGCAATAGTAAACCTATTAAATCTTGAAGGTGGAGAGAAAATCTCAGCAATTATACCACTTCAAAATTTTGCAGATGGTAAATATATATTAATGGCAACAAGAAATGGTTTAATAAAGAAAACACCATTAAAAGAATATGATTCATCAAGAAAAACAGGATTACTTGGTATAACATTAAAAGAAGGCGATGAACTTATAGATGTTAGACTAACAGATGGAGAAGATAATGTAGTATTAGTTACTAAAAAAGGTATGAGTATTACATTTGATGAAAAAGATGTTAGACCAGTAGGAAGAGTTACACAAGGTGTTATCGGAATGAGAATTGATGATGATGATTCTGTAATTGGAATGGAACCAATTATTCAAGGTGGAAAAGCAACATTATTAGCTATTACAGAAAATGGTTTTGGAAAGAGAACAGAACTTGATGAATATAGAGTACAAAACAGAGGTGGAAGAGGAGTAATTACATATAAAATTACACCTAAAACTGGTGATATTGTTGGTATTAGAGTTGTTAATGGAACAGAAGATGTAATGCTTATAACAGATACTGGAACTATAATTAGACTTAAAGTAGAAGAAGTAAGTATTTTAGGAAGAGCAACACAAGGTGTTACATTAATGAGAACAAATGATGGTTGCAAAGTTGTAAGTATAGAAACAATAGAACCTGAGGAAGATGAAGAATAAATAAAAACAAAAGAAGAGCTTAGATTAATCTAGGCTCTTTTTGTAAATTTGTAGTTTAATAAATTCTTAATATTTCCTCTATTTTTTCTTAATAAAAATATGTTAATATAAAATTATGTTAAAATATTATATTTGAAAGGAGCAATAAAAATGTATAATATTTTAGTTTGTGATGATGACAAGGAAATTGTAAAAGCAATTGATATTTATTTAAGTAAAGAAGGCTACAATATATTAAAAGCTTATAATGGAAATGAAGCATTAGATATTATAAAAAATAATGAAATTCATCTTGTAGTTTTGGATATTATGATGCCAGGAAAAGATGGAATAGAAACTTTACAGGAAATAAGAAAGGAATATTCAATTCCAGTACTTATGCTTTCTGCAAAGTCAGAAGATAGTGATAAAATAATAGGATTAGATTTGGGAGCAGATGATTATGTAACAAAACCTTTTAATCCAATGGAACTTATTGCAAGAGTTAATTCATGTATAAGAAGATATACAAAATTAGGAGCAATTGAGGAAAAAATAGGTGCAAAAATATATAAAAGTGGAGATTTAATGGTTGATGATACTTTGAAAAAAGTAATAGTAGAAGGTAAAGAAGTAAAACTTACTCCAACAGAATATAATATTTTGAAATTTTTAATTAAAAATAAAGGAACAGTTTTTTCAATAGATCAAATATATGAAAATGTTTGGAAAGATGAAGCTTATGCAACTGAAAATATTATTGCAGTACATATAAGACATATAAGAGAAAAAATAGAAATAAATCCAAAAGAGCCAAGATATTTAAAAGTTATTTGGGGAATTGGATATAAAATTGAAAAAATAGATTAAATAAAGAGGGGGATTATTATGAAAAATAGCAAAATTTGTAGAGGTATTTGTTATTTATTAATACCTATTTTAGTTGCTATAATTATCTTATCTAGTTTCTATATTGTTGCTAAGAATGAAGGTTCATTTTCATCAGAAGAAGAATTTTTTAATCGGTGCAAATTTTAAAGGAGCATATCTTGGAAGAATAAGGAGTTTATTAGAAGAGTTGATTTTTGCAGATAAAGGCTATAAAACAATTCAAGATGGAGAAACAACAATTTATTTTTCCAATTATTATCCTATATATGGTATAGAAAATTGTGGAGATTTTTTAGTTATCTATAAAAATAAAGCATTGACTAATATTAATTTTACAGAAAATACAAATACTGTTGAAAAAATAAAAACAAAAGTTTTAGAAGAAAATAAAAATAATTTTTGTTATGAAAATAATCAATATTCTTCTAATGTAGAGGGATTTATTGATGATTATGTAGACAATTTTTTATCAACTGTGGGCGGAATTACTTATTATACTAATAACTTAAATAATAATGTTACACGTAATGAATCAGTATTAGAAAGTAATAATGAAAACGAATATGAAAATGAAATTTTAACTGATACAGAAAATGTTGAAACAGCTTTAACATCCGAAACGCCAGATGTTGTAAGTCCAAGTGAAAATTTAGTACCATCAACAGATGTAGTAAATCCAACTACTCAAAATACTGTTGTGCCAGAAAATAACAGTTATGAATTTGAATATCATACAGCAACATTAGAAGATTTTACTTTTTACACATCATTTAATCCAGAATTACCAGAAGACAATGAAATTAAAATAGCAATTAATTTTATGAAAGAGTTAGCACCATATGAAAAACAAATAATTATTGCAATGCCAATTTCTGTGATTTTGACATTGATAATATGTATATATTTAATAAATTCAATAGGTCATGTAAAAGGTAAAGAAGAAATAGAATTAACAGATTTTGATAAAATGCCATTAGATGTTATATTTATAGTATTTTTCATGATTATTGCACTTTTATGTGTAATAGTTGGGGAAACAAGCACTAGTTTAATGATGGCAACAGATAGTTTTTTAGCAGTAATAATTACAATATATTTATCTATATCAATTTTAACAGAAATGTTTATGGTTACAACTATTGCAAGAATTAAAGCTAAAAAATTATTAGATACTTCAATTTGTGGTAGATTATTAAAATGGTGTATAAAAATATTAAAAGAAGTATTAAATCAAACAATAAAAATATGTCACAAATTTAAAAGTAAATTTTCACAAATTATGAACAGTTTAAATGAAAATGTTAAACTTACTTGGAAAGTAATGATTTATATTGCTTTATATATTATAATTTCATTTATATTAATAGGAATTTTTGATGGATTTGGGTTCTTTTTAGATATTTTAATTTTCTTATATGTACTTTATTTAGTAATATATAGAATAAATAGTTTTACTAAATTAGAAGCTGGTCTTAAAGAAATATATGACGGAAATAATAAAACAAGATTATATAAAGATGATTTTTCAAAAGAATTTGAGAATTGTATAGATTATATAAATGATATTTCAAATGGAATTGAAAAAGCGGTAGAAGAAAGTTTAAAATCTGAGAGATTAAAAACAGAACTTATTACAAATGTTTCACATGATATTAAAACACCACTTACATCAATAATTAATTATGTGGATTTAATTAAAAAAGAAAATATTGATAATGAGAAAGTAAAAGAATATATTGAAATATTAGATAACAAATCACAAAGATTAAAGAAACTTACAGAAGATTTAGTAGAAGCTTCAAAAGCATCTTCTGGAAATGTAAGCTTAAATTTAGAAGAAATTGGTTTAGTAGAACTTTTAAATCAATTAATTGGTGAATATAAAGATAAATTTGAAGAAAAGAATTTAGAAGTAATTTCTAATTTATCAAAAGTAAATGTAAAAATAAAAGCAGATAGCAGATATTTGTATAGAGTAATAGATAATTTATTTGGAAATATTTCAAAATATGCTTTGGAAGGTTCAAGAGTATATATAGAAACAGAAATAATTGATGGTGGAAAAATAAAAACAATATTAAAAAATATTTCTAAGGATAAGTTAAATATTTCAGAAGAGGAATTAATGCAAAGATTTGTTAGAGGAGATAAATCAAGGACAACAGAGGGAAGTGGTTTAGGTTTAGCTATTGCAAGAAGTTTAACAGAACTTCAAAAAGGAAACTTAGATTGTAAAATAGATGGAGATTTATTTAAAGTTGAAATTACATTTGATATAATATAATCAAAAAAGCCTGCATGAGCAGGCTTTTAACTATTATTCTATATTTTTCTTAGATTTTCTCATTCTTAAATCTTCGCCAAAGAATCGTAAAAAACGATAATAACCAGCTAATCTAGAACCAATACGAGTAGTATAAGTTTGAAAAAGTTCTTCTGCTGTAAGATTTGTAGATATAATTGTTTTAGTAATTTTATGATTTTGATTTAAAAGTCTTGTATTTATAATAGTGAATAATTCTTCAATTTTATAATTATTTACAGTTTCTGTACCTAAATCATCAATAATAAGCAAATCTACATTTAATATATTGTCTAATAAATCTATATTAGAATTTTGTTTTCCAAATTTTGCATCAATAATAGTATTTAACATTACTGGTGCAGTTTGATATAAAACTGTTTTTCCTTGTTTTAATATTTCATTAGCAATACAATTAGTAAGGAAAGTTTTTCCTAAGCCAGTATTACCAATAAAAAGCAAATTTTTTTCAACTGGATTGTCAAAATTGTTAATAAAATTTTCTGCTTTTTCTCTAATTAAATTGATATTTTGTCTTGGTGAGATATCTGATTTGTATAATTCTTTATTAGGTTTATCTGAAAAAAATCTAAGATCAAATGTAGAAAAGTTTTCTCTTTCCAAATTTCCCATATTAGATTTATTATAAGCAATGTCATAAATTCGTTGTTTTAAGCAAGTACACATTGTAGATTTTCCATCTCTTAAAACATATCCAGTATCTTTACACATTTTGCACTCAAATTGTGGATTAAGGAAACCAGAATCCTTTGATAAAGATTTTAAAAAAGCATTTTTTTCTTTTATAAGTGCATTAGTTTTCTTTTTTAGGTCTGATAATAATTTATTTTTTTCTTCTTCGTTAGAAATTAAAATTGATTTTGCTGTTTGAATAGAAATTTTTGATAATTCATCTTCAATTTCTGATAATCTAGGATTGACTGCTAAAAGTTCTTGTTTTCTTTCATTAGCTTTAATATTTGCTATATCTCGTTTTTTTTCATATTCATATAAAACTTGTTTTAGCAGTGATTTTTCCATTTAATCCTCCAATTAATTATCATATAAAGATTCCAAATTGTCGAATGTGCTTTGAGTATAACTGTATTCTGGTATCTTTTTTTCTATTTGTTTAATTTTTTTCGTTTGTTCTTTTTTAGATTGTTGATATTGTAAAATATCTTCAACAGAATTTAAACCTTTTTCATGCCAATCTGTAAGAACTTTATCAAAATATTCAAAACTAATGCTACTCATTGAAGAAGTCTTTTTCAATGCTAATTCAATTATAGACATATCGTATTTATAATCATTTATCCATTTTATTATATAATCTTCATCAAATGATGTAAGATTGCGAGATAAACGCAATTTTTGAGAAATTTCTTTTTTTATACTATTTAATTTATCTTGTTTTAATTCATAAGCTTCTAAATCATTGAAATTTTTAATATTATGACTTGCCCATGCATCAGCAACAGTTTGTATATATGCACGATGGAGAGCTCTATTTTCAGCACAATAATTAAATAATGCTAACATAACTTGTTCATCAAAACCATATTTATTAAACCAAAGGTCAATATCATTGTACCAAGTAGGGCTCATTACACCTTGGAAGAATAATGTGTTTATATTCTCAATAGCTTGTGCTCTATATTGATTTTGACGACTTTTTTCAATATCCTCCGGAGAAGAAGTAACTTTTGGAGAATATAATTTAGTAAGTTCTAATTCTTGGATATTTGCAATAGAATAACCATCTGGTAATTTTATAAGAAGTTGTTGTTCTTCTAAATAATTTAAAGCATCTTGAATATCAGGATATGGAAGTCCTAATCGTTTAGATAAATCATTTTTTTTGACATCTTTATTATGCTTCGAAAGAAAAAGAACATATAAATAAACCTTCAAAAAATTACCATTCATTGAAGGTACATGTTCTGTAAAAAATACATCTGGAATCTCTGTACTAGAAAATAATAGAGATTTGTCACTATGTTCTAATTTCATTTGCAAAACCCCTTTTAAAAAAATTATTTATCTTTTGTACAGTATCGAAATTATATCATTTTAATTTTATAATTACAATATAAAAAACGAAAAATCTATATACATAAAAAAATTTTTTTGATATTATATACAATAAGAAATGGAGCAAATATGAAAAAAAGATATATGTTTACAATTGCAATTATAATAATAGCAATAATGGTTATTTTATTTTTAGTAAATGTTGAATTTTTAAAAATATATTTAGCTTTATTAATTGTACTTGCTTTGCTTTTAATTGTACCTTTTTTTATTGTTGATATACAAGCTAAGCCTCCAATTCGTACAATTATACAATATAATGTTAAAGAAGAAAAATTCAAAAACAGAAAAGTGTTTGTAATAACTTCAAAGGAAAATAAAAAGAGTGACAAATATATTTTATATTTACATGGTGGAGCTTATGTAATGGAAGCAACTTATAAGCATTGGCAATTTTTAGAAGAAATTGTTGATAGAACAGGTATGACTCTTATATTACCAGATTATCCATTAACACCTAAAAATACATATAAAGAAGTTTTTGATATGATAGAACCTTTGTATAAAGAAACTATAAAAAAAGTTGGAAATGAAAATTTAATTTTTATGGGAGATTCTGCTGGTGGAGGAATGGCGCTTGGACTATTGCAAAAAATAGGAGAAGAAAATGGTGTTATGCCATACAAAACGATTTTATTATCTCCATGGTTAGATGTTACAATGACAAATCCTGAAATAGAAGAAAAAGAGAAAGTAGATCCAGTATTATTAAAAGAAGCATTAAAAATTGCTGGTAGACATTATGCTGGTATAGACGGAATGGAGAGTTATTTAGTAAATCCTATTTTAGGGCCAGTAGATAAGTTAAAAAATATTACAATATATACAGGGACTTATGATATGTTAAATCCAGATGTACATAAATTTATAGAAAAGACTAAAAAATTAGGTGTAGATATAGATTTAAGAGAGAAAAAGAAAGCAATTCATATTTGGATGACGCATATTGAAAATAAAAATGTTTATTCAGCAAAAGAAACATTTGAAGATATTGTTAAATTATTATATGAGAAAGGCTAAGAATGAAACTAAAAAGAAAAGAAGGATTAGAATGGAGAAAGCTTGATAATTATGCCAAACTTTTTCCATTAGCTTCAACTAAAAAATACAAAACAGTTTTTAGAATATCTGTTGTTTTGAAAGATAAAATTGATAAAGAAATATTAGAAAAAGCAGTAAATACATCATTAAATAAATTTAGATTTTTTAAAGTTAGAATGAGAAAAGGAATATTTTGGTATTATTTTGAAAACAATTTCAAAAATCCAATAATTGAAGAAGAAAATGATTATCCTTGTAGATTTATAGATTTACCACTTAATAATGATTATTTGTTTAAAGTAACTTATTTTGATTGTAAAATTAATTTAGATATTTTTCATTGTTTAACAGATGGAAATAGTGCTACACATTTTTTAAAAGAAATAACTTATAATTATATTGAAATGAAATATTTGAATAATGTGAGTACGACTTTAACAAAGGAAAGAGAAGTAAAATATACAACAGAAGATATATATACTAAAAATTATGATAAAAAAATAAAAGCAAAGAGAGAATCAAAAAAAGCATATAATTTAAAAGGAAGATTACTACCACCAGGAGTAGTATCAGTTACTCATGAGTTTATGAGTTCTAGTAAAGTAAGAGAAATAGCAAAATCAAAAAATGCTACAATTACTCAATTTTTAACAGCACATTTAATATATGCTATTCACGAAGAAGGAGTAAAAAAAGATAAAAGTAAAAGAGAAATAATTATACAAGTACCAGTAAATTTAAAAAAATATTTTCTGTCAGCTACTGGTAGCAATTCTTTTTCATATATAGATATAAAAATTGATACTAATAAATATTTTGAATTTGAAGATATTTTAGAAGAGGTAAAAAAACAATTTGAAGAAAAACTCACTGAAAAAGAATTATTAAAAACAATAGCTGTAAATTTAAGATTATCTAATAATTTTATATTAAAATTAGTGCCACTATTTTTGAAAAAAGTAGTTGTTTCTATAACTCATAGAGAATTTAGAAAATATAATACAACAACTTTGTCTAATATAGGTAGAGTAGGTATTATATCAGAATATAAACCATATATAGATAAATTTTTATTGCTTATTGCACCTGAAAGTGTAGAAAAAATTAAATGTACAATTTGTGCTTATGAGGATAATATGGTGTTTTCGTTTGCTTCTGTTATAGAAGAAAAGGATGTAGAATACAAATTAAAATCCAATTTAGAAAATCAAGGAATAGAAGTACAAATTGAAGGAAATGAGGTGTAATATGCTATATCCACAAATAACTAATGTTAAAAAAAGTAGAGAGGTTACAAATATTTTGATGATTATTTCTATTTTTTTAAGTGTAGTATTAATGGCAATAAATTTATTATTTAGTTCAAGATTAAATTGGTCAATTGTAGTTATATCAAGTGTTATATATTTATGGTTTTCAATAATATATGCATTAGATAAAAGCGTTAATTTAGCTTCATATATCTTTTTTCAAATGATTGGAGATTCTATACTTATATTTATAATAGATTATTTTTTCGGATTTAAAAAATGGTCATTAAGTATAGGAATACCAATAGTAATTTCGGTTTGTAATGTTACTATGCTTATAATAACAATGATAAAATATAAAAAATATATGAAATATGCAATTTATGAAATTTTAATTATTTTGTTTAGTATAATATACGATATTATTATAAGTATAGTATCTGTTCATTTACCACTTTTGAATATAATTACTTTATGGGTATGTATTACTAATTTATCATTTGTATTAATTTTTAATCATGAGGTATTAAAAGTAGAACTCGAAAAAAAATTTCATATATAAGTTAGCTGTTTGAACGAAGTGAAATACAAATAACTTATACATTGGAGCAGTAAAAATAAACGAAGTGTAGTTTTTACGATAAGCGGAAATGTAATCAAAAAGAGCACCATAAAAGGTGCTCTTTTGATAGGGTATCGTGGGCTAATAATCTCAGCCCACGTGTTTGTTGTATAAATATACATTTTGATTTTTAAAGAAATTATACATGTACAAAATAACAGAAATTAAATTTTCTCTACCTAATCCAAATATGCTAAAAAGAACAAGAGGAAAAAAGATAATAATAAAAATATAAATTCGAGATGCAATAGATTTTATAAAAATACTTAATATAAAAGATAATATAAATCCTAATATACTATCTAAAATAGCAGTGGTATAATCTATAAAACCTAATAATTTATATTTAAAACTATAATTTTTTGGAAAAATAAATTTCAATAAAACCTCCTTAATTACTTAAATTTTTTATATTAGAAATTCCAGTAGAAATGTCTGTTGATATACCACCAAAAATTTCTTTCATATAATTGTTTGCACGAGTTAAAGCATAAATAATTCCTATAAATAGAAGTTTAGAAAAATTAGAATTATCAATACTTAAAGATAAAGCTAAACATAAAATTATAGATATTAAAACTTGTACAAGTAATAAAGATATAAAACTACGAAACCATGCTTTGAAAAACCAACTAGAATTGTCAGAGATTAAAGATAGAAAAGCAAAAGGACTAACAAGAATAAAAATTTGTATCATAATATATCTTAAAGAATAATTAAAAAGTAAATTAATAAGTCCAATAGTGCAAAAGGATTTTATAATTCCATCAAAAGATATAATAGAAAATTCTTCTGTATTTATATATATTTTTGTGTTTATAGTATTTATTAAATTAGAAAATGAAATTGCTTGGTTAAAATAATTTTTGCCAATATCTCTAATAAGATTTGTTATAATAGATATTAAATTTATAATTTCAGTACATATCCATAAAGAGGCATTCATTAAAGCAATAAATATAATACATTTAAAGAAAAATTGTGAGGGAGAGGATATTTTTGTATATGTTAAATGAGAAAATAAGAAATTAATTGCATAATATAAAACAAAACCAATAATTAAAGCATTGCAAATAAGTAAAAACCCTTCTGAGGCATTATTTCCAAGTAATTTACTAATTGCAGAATTATTTAAGATATCAGTATTTATAAAGCACAAATTATCTAATAATGAATAAATGCTATTATCAATAGATGAAAAAAGTCTTGAAAAAATATCATTTAAAGATTTAAAAATTGCATCACTTAAATTTAATTTTTCTTCTACCAAAGTACCTCCTTATGATAATAAAGTTTTTATTAAAGATAAAACTAGGTCTACACAAAGAATGAAACCATAGGAAAATAAACTACCTCTAATTAATTTTTTAGCTGTACGAATTTTTTCTTCATCTCCAAAGCTAAATTTTTTCATGAATACACCAGTGCCTACTGCAACAGCTGCTGCCGGAGTAGCAAGTTTTAATAAATAACTTTCTAATTTTTCAAAAGCACCATTTAATGTACTTATAAGTTTAGGATCACTAGCAATTACTTGACAAGAAAACGAAAAAATTAATATGCTAGTTACAAATATTATATAAATTAAGTTATAAATGTTTTTTTGTTTTATCATAATACACCTCCTTCTTAAAATATGGAAACATAGTAATTTTTGTAGGTTTTAAAATATTAAAACCATTAGATAAGAATGCTAAACATTCAAATGTTTTTAAATTTTGTGAAAAGAAATTGGTTTCATAAATGAAATCGTTTTGAGTATATTTATTATAGCTTTCACTTAAACTAGAATTTTGTGAAATAAGTGAATTTGTGATAAAGCTAAAATTAGTTTCTTTTGCATTTTCAGAAATTGTAGTAGAAATTTTTTCTTTATCTTCTTTACCAATTTGTTTTTGAGCTTCTTCAATGGTAAATAAATCATCAGTTCGAAACCATAATTTATTTATTAAATTTTGCAGAATTACTTTTGTAGTAGCTTCATCTTTAATAGTATTTAAAATTGAAGAATAACTTTGAGTAGCAACAATATTTATACATTTTGCCTCTCTGGATTGTGCAAAAAAATCGGAATCTGTTGCTGTTACATATTCATGATATTCATCACTTATAAAAGCAGTTTTTCGTATAGGTTTATTATTACTTAATCTAGACATTACCTCTGTTTGAAAATCTAGTTTTAAATATCCAGCAATAATTTTAGATAGATTTTTATATTCAGCAATATTCATATTTAATACTACTATTTTTCCGGAATTTAGGACATCTTCAAATCCGTTAAAATTTATATTTTCTTTTGTAGGACAAAATGTTTTTGAAACAGTATAATCAGATACGAAAATACTAGTAATACGACTGATTTCAGATTTTAAAATAGATAGAGTTCTTTGATCTAGTGTATAAAATTCTTTTTCGAAAAATTCTATACAAGATAATAAATCAAAAACTTGTGCTTTTGATAATTTACCTGTTTGAAAAAGCTTTCTAACATCTCCGTAATTTTTCTAAATAGTAATATTGAAACATAATAAGTTTGTGTATTTCAGTAAATGTGACATAATTGTTATTATATAATCTACACAATTTAATACATTCAGTTAAAATTTGTTCTGCTTTATCTAACCAGTAAGATTCGCTATTATTAGGACTAAATAAAGTAAGAATAGTTTTTAATCTGTTAGCTAGGACAATAGGTTTTAAATTTGGCTTGTCCAATGGGTTATAGCAATATTTTCCACTTAAATCAATTAAAATAATATCTTTTGAACGATTATATAAAGATGCATATTCTAATACTTTTTGATAATAATTGCCTTTAACATCTAAAATTAAAAGTGCGAGTTTTTCATTTTGATTACTAGCTGAGTATGAGATAAGTTGCTTGGTAAAAGGATACATAGCAGAAGAGGTTTTACCACTTCCAATAGTGCCAGTGATAAGAATATTTTGATATAAACCGATTTTCATGAATATATTTTATGTTTCCATTTTCTGTTTTTCCAATTTTTAAGTAAAGTTTAGAATTATCAACTATTTCACATTCATCTTGTGATATTTCTTTCATAGTTTTATACTTGTGAATATTATTCATAATATAAATATATACTATTAAATAGCATAGAATAAAGCTAATAAAATATGATAGTTTTAAAAAATTCCAAACCTCGGGATATTGTAAACAGATGTCAAATGGATTAATGGCATAAGGAAAAATAAATGAATTTGCAGTTAATATAGGAAAAAATACAATAAAAAGTAAAAAGAGCAGAATTATACAGGGTAAACAAAAGTTAATAATTGTATAAATAATTTTTTTCAAAATTCCTCCTAATGTAATTTTTGTTTTAATTTTAATTTTGAACCTTGCTGATTTTGAGTAAAGAATAACTCAAATAGATAATAAAAAGTAAATGAAATAATAAAAATATAAAGTAAAAAACTAATAAAAAACAGATGAGTTAAAAATGTAATAGTATCACCTTCTTTCTGTTTGGACTATAATACAATATTTTTTTTGGTTTGTCTATACTTTTTTTAAAATTTATGTTAAAATATTTTAGAAATACTTTTAAGGAGGTGCTTAAAGTGATTGAAAAAACAACAAAAATTGGTGATTTATTACAAGAATATCCAGATAAAGCAGATATATTATTAGAAGCTGGAATGCATTGTTTAGGTTGTCCTGCATCACAAATGGAAACTTTGGAAGAAGCTTGTGAAGTACATGGAATAGATGTTGATGAATTAGTTGAAACATTAAACGCAGATATAAAAGAATAAAAAGAAGCTAATGAAAATTAGCTTTTATGTCCTCATAGCTCAGCAGGATAGAGCAGTCGCCTCCTAAGCGACCGATGGTGGTTCGAGTC
>ERZ777011.589-NODE-589-length-53922-cov-83.463456_pt1 | contig 53922 bp, 58 predicted proteins | sample MGYA00374964_ERZ777011 | MGnify/ENA primary metagenome ERZ777011 (study PRJEB29310, sample SAMD00008975) | mouse gut metagenome | study: EMG produced TPA metagenomics assembly of the Metagenome analysis of fecal microbiota from mouse which was promoted...
TGTAACCTTCTGATCCGTAGTCAGATGCTCTATTCAGTTGAGCTAAGGAGCCGTTAAAAACTCTCTATTTCATTGTGACTCCTACAGGATTCAAACCTGTAACCTTCTGATCCGTAGTCAGATGCTCTATTCAGTTGAGCTAAGGAGCCGTTTTGCTCGTTTGCGGTTGCAAAGTTAAGCAACATTTTTTAATTAAGCAAGGCTTTAACTGAAAAAATAAATTATTTAAATTTTCCGCTATAAAATTTTGGTATTAGAAAAATAATGCCTACCTTTGCATCGCAATCGCAAAAATGAGGTTGCCCACTGCGAAAATAGCTCAGTTGGTAGAGCACAACCTTGCCAAGGTTGGGGTCGCGGGTTCGAGTCCCGTTTTTCGCTCAGAGTACTTAAAAATACATGTCAAGCTGACTTTACAATTAATGCGAAAATAGCTCAGTTGGTAGAGCACAACCTTGCCAAGGTTGGGGTCGCGGGTTCGAGTCCCGTTTTTCGCTCAAAGCAATAGGCTTGATTTTGTCCGGGTGGTGGAATTGGTAGACACGCTACTTTGAGGGGGTAGTGGCCGTTCGGCTGTGTGAGTTCGAATCTCATCTCGGACACTTTTGAAAAATCCCAAGTAATTAAATTTCAATTACTTGGGATTTTTCTTTTATCTTTTCGTCAACCATATGTCAACCAAAATGGGGCTCAGATTTAGCTGTTAACTATTTACAAATAGTTAATAAATTATTCTGAGACAGCCGCTATGAAAACTAAAAAGTTATATTGCCGCGACTGCTCCAAAGATTGTGCACGAGCTCGTGTACAATTCCTTTATGTGTCCTGAACGGAGGACAAAAAGTCGGCTCGGAGGACAAAAGCAAAAAGAACAAGACAAAGAAATATAGCCAGAGGATACAATAACGAGCGGACTTAACTAGTGGTTGAACTTATGCATTTTTTGCACAAGTTCAAATGAAGGCCCATATAACAATTTCTTATTAAAGGGGCTCAAGCCGAAATCACGGTGCATTTGTTAAAATTGAAGATTTTAAATGTTAAAGATTAGGCGTATAGTTTGACGAGTCTGAAGATGAAGAAGTCACGGTCTCTTACGCCACGCATCTGCAAGCGGAAGATCTTAACCTTTGAGTTGAACGCCTCGGCAGAGGCGTTGGTGGCACGACGACGGAAGTAGTTGATTATCGTAGGGGCGTGATTCTTGAAAGTCTTGATGACAGAGCGGAAGCTGCTGTTGCCCAATGCCATTACCTTCTCATACCATTCGTTCATCTTCCCCAATGCCTTGGTCGGGGAGATTTTCAGATTGAATATGCGGCGCAGCTCCATCGCAAGCTGATAGGCGGATTTGAGTATCGGATAGTATTTGAACAGGATGCTGGCGCGATGGCGCTGTGTATCAGTCCATTTGTTCTGAGCCATCATCAGTGTGTGCTTGCTGCGGGCCAGTATCTGGCGCATGGTCTCGCCGTTGGAATACGTCACCGGCGGTTCTGACTAGTCACGGATGTTGTCTTCGGCGATAAGTTGCCGGCGGATGTCGACGCGTATCTCGTCAACCGCTTCGTTGTATACCTGCTGCACATGGAAGCGGTCATTGACGACATGTGCGTTGTAGAATACTTCGCCGGCTATCAGCATCATCGATGGAGAAAGGTCGCAGGTAATCTCCCTGACATTGCGTCTAAGCGACTTGCCCATTGCTCCGATCAATATCGATATTATCTCGTCGCTTTTCGTCCCCGGTATGGCGGCTGCCAGCGTTCCCCGGCCTCCGCGACCGTCTTTGTTTGTGAGGAATGTCCATACCTCGCCGTTGCTAAGACAGGTCTCGTCGAGGCTCATGTACGGGCCGATGTTCGCGCCGTTGAAGTAGAAGCCGCAATAAAGTTCGTTCTTGCACCACTCTGCGTATCCACTAAGCTTATTGCGGTACAGGTCAGCGAAATACTTGCCGTTGACGCAGTACATCTGCGCTATGTGTTTAATCGACAGGGCTGTCGTCTCCACCTTCATATTTAAAAAAAGCCACGAACTCGGCGCTGAGTCGTGTCCCTTCCTCATTGGGTAGTTCGAGATTGTAACTGAAAATCTCGTTGGTTGCCTTGTCCCACCATTTGTTCTTGCGCATGTGAAGGTACACCGGCCTACCGCGCATCGGATAGTCCTGTATTGTTGTGTATTCCGTGTATCCACGGGCCACGATGTTCGGATTGCGATAATCCTCATCCGACAGTTTCTTCTTCTCATCAAGCCAGATATCGTATGCTTTATCCGTACGCTCGAACCTGACCATCTCAAACAGCTCGTCCATCCCCTCGGGAAGGCACATCTATATTGCATCTGCGGTTTTCATAACGCAAATTTAACACTTTCTCAAAAATCCATGAACTGAATTTTCGGCTTGTGCCACTAAAACGGAGATTGTGCACACATGTGCGCATAATCTTAGCTGACGCCTGACTCTGGCGTAGGAGGACAAAAGGAGGACAATTTTGAGAAAAGAAATAAGCCAAACTGCTGTGGATTAGCAATTTGGCTTATTTTATTGGTGATCCGCCTGGAATCGGTATTTCTTAACGCCTTAACAATGATTATCAGAGACTTACGCTTAATCTATTTTTATTACTCACGTAGATATCACGTCTCAAAATCAATGTTCTTCCGTGGATTTCCATATCCAACTGTACAAAGTTACGAATATTTCCCTAAACCGCCAAACAGTAGGCGTTTATATTTGAAATTTTTATCATTTCTTGTGATTTCTGCCTTTTCCGGCAAGTGTCCGGTGTTGGGTCCTGCATTTACAAGTATATCATTCTTTGGAATTGCATGGGCGATTGATTTTATAGAATCTCCCTCTCTCTAATTTGTAGTTTTGCTTGTGAGGGTTCTTCGTAAGCGTTGCAGGCAGCAAGGTAGTTTTTCAATTCTGTGAAGTCTGTGCCATAGAGGTTGTCGCTGAACTGGTGGAGCTTGGTCATTACGTTGATATACGCCATCGGGTCTTTGTGACGGGTAAGTTTGCGCAATGCCAGAATATAATCCTCGCGGAAAACTGTCGGCACGATTATTCTTGACTGGTCAGCACGTACGAGTTCGGCATTCATCATCACACGGGCGACACGTCCGTTACCATCATTGAACGGATGCACTTCGCTTATCATGAACATCATGAAGATTGCACGTGCAAACGGGTCGGTCAATGCAGCATAATATTTGAAGCCTTGTGATAAAGTGCCTTTTACAAGCTGATAATCCACGAACTCTGTCATCCCGGCGCGATTGTTTTTTATTTTGAAAATACCGGGATTCATATGCGGTCGTCCTTCAAGCAGTATGCTGTGGCGGTGACTGAGAATTGCAAACAACTCCTTGGGTGATGTCGGTGTTTTCATCATCTCGGCGCGGTTTGACAGCACCTTGAATGTGCCGAGAATGTCATGCGAATCCTCATCACGTCGCGGCATAGGAATACCGGAGTCAACAATCGCCTTAGCCTCGTCCACCTCAAACTCTGTTCCCTCGATATAGTTGGAAAAATAACTCTCGAAGAATGAGAATAGGTGGAAGGATTCTTCATCGGTGTTGCGGTTGTTGCGGATAGCGAAATAACGGTCTTTAATTGCGTCAAACAGGACTTCAAACAGCTCCACTCTTGTTTTGTCGAAAGGATTGCCGGCGGCAAGAGCCTTCGCCGAGTCGGTTGACAGCACTTTCGAATCGTGTGTCGAAAGCAGTGCCGATATGATATTATTTATCTTGGCAAATTCGTTCTGCATACCCAATTCCTCGGCGACAGAACTCAATTCATCTCGATACTCATTCAGGCGGTCTTCACCTCCCGTCAGCAGTATCTGTTCCAGCTTGTTTTCAATAACACTTGTTGGCAAAATACGCGACTCGTCGCCTGACTTTCTCGACACCTGCATATTCTCCAGCATATAGCGGTATTCGCCGGATATGTGCATACCCATAAACGGAATATCGCGTGAAGTCGCTTTCGGACCTTTGACAAAGTTAAGCGTGATACCCGGCAGGTCGGTCACTCGCCTTGTTGTGGAATTGGTGAGGAAGAAATCTCCCGTCGCTGTCGGGCGCATCTCCTTCGCGCTGCGATGGCTTATGAGAGCATCCGGATAACGATACACCAGAATATCCATAAGGTTACGGCGCACGATATTCTCCAGACTGTCTATTAGATTGGTTGTATAGATTCGTGGCGCGACCTTACGCAGCTCACCATTCTTTTCCTTCTTGCTGAGCACACGGGAAATATTCGGATCAGACGAACCGAATATAATCTCTTTTTGGGTGTCAACTTTAACTGCCATACAAAAAATCACGATTAAGAGAATACAAAGGTACAAATTTTTGCGATTATAACCGCGATTTCTACAAAAAACTGCGATTATGGACAACCTAAACGTTATTGGACGCCTTTTCCGCCTTTAACAGACGGTTTATTGTCGTGGCGACACAGCCGTTAAGGAATTGCGCCACCTCCTTATCGTCTTTGAGGTAGATTCTGAGGTCGTGAAGAAGAGCGTCAAGTGCTTTCTTACGCAACTGTTTCAGCTCTCCGTCAACTGGAATCTGACGGTTGGCTTTCCAAAAATCTGTAACGAAGCTCATCATCATGTCTTTCAGCAACCCTTTGACATCTTTCGGCAGTTTCTTGAAGCTTTGATGGGGAACAAATTCCGTCTCACCTTCAAATATGGGGCAGTCGTTGACGGTGTCATACTGCGGGCCATACTGAAGGTAATCCTCAAACATGCCGTGATTGACTTCGACCTCGACATACTCGGTCGGAGGTTGCGGCTTATGTTTCTTTTTCTTTGCCATACACAATCCATTTAGTTGTAATGGAGCGCAAAGGCATCCTGATACGAAATTTCTGCGCGTGTCTGATGGTTCGCAATCCAAGCCTTTTCTTTATGGCTTGTCTCTGAGATTTCTCCGGCGCTCATGTCAGCGAACAATTTGCAGACAGTCTCAACCGTGGCAACTTCCTTTTCGTCCAAGACCGAATAGTCCACTTCGGCGTTTATCTCAAGCTGTATGCCGCTCTGTCCGCTCGGATAGACAAATTCCTCCATTGCGATGCCGGACATAGTTCCATACACAGTGCCCCATGACTCCGGAACGGGGCCATATTGCAACGCTCGATATGACAGGCCGGTTATACCATAGCCATGTCTCTTATAATGAATGAAATCGGCATAAAACATAAGTTTGTTCATCTTTGTGACAAATGTCGAGCCGATTTTAGAGATTAACAAATGTCCAACCGCTGCAACCTTTTCCATTGAGAGCGAGCGATAGCCACTGTAAACAGACGGTTGCTTTGTCATTGCGAAATCACCGTCGGCGTCATCGACTTTCCTGCGGATACGGTTGTACTCCTGTTCCGTCATATCGGCTTTGGAAGCCTCAATGAAGGACAAAAATACTGCTTTCTCTCTCGCTGCAATTATTGTGCGGGCATTGGAAATGCTTGGCACTTCACCATCTTCATACATGCGATACTGATTTATACCGAAACCGAGAATCTGTGCCATCTTCGCTGCTGAAATACCATAGTGCTTGCGCAGCCCGGCTATTTCATCAGGAAAAGGTATTCCATGCTTGGCACGGTACTGGTTGTAAACCTGAAACAGATTGGCCTCGTCCAGTTCTGTAGTGGTCCACATTTCACCGTCCTCATCAATGATACCGGTATGTATGTAAGTGAACTCCTCCTTGCGGAAGGTTGCGGATCTTTCTTCCTGAAAGAATTTATCACCGTTTGACAATACATTACTTTCCATTTGCGTCATCTTTTAGAGGGTAAGACATCGGATGTTCGGCTTTGTGAAATGATATGCAGATGGTATGCGCATTAGGTTTGCCGAGAGTAATCTTGATATACACTTCATTTCCTCTGACATCCTTGCCGAATACCCACATTTCACCTTGATTATTCAATACATCCACGATGGGGCCTTCAGAGTAATCATAGCAATCCAGTTGCATGATGATTTCCAGTCGCTGACTTGGGGTTATTCCGAGTTCCAGCAGGCTGTTCTGATTTTTTGACCTGTCATCACGAAAGCGGATGCCGAAGATTTTAACCTTCAGGCTAAAATCTTCCAAGAATTTCTCGACTTGTTCCTTTGTTATCATGTTGCAAAGTTACGAACTATTTTCAAATAGTACAACTTTACCGTTGCATTTGTTCGGTGCATTAACAATTGATTTCATTCGGATTGCACGGGACAATGCCGTCAGCGGCGTTTGGAGCGGGTCCGGCACTACCGCAGACCGTATTGTCCACGTATGAGAGCAGGCTAAACACCGAGTGATGAATCGCCTGTGCAGGTTGCGCCACAAGTGTCGCTGCTCCTGCTTGTCTATTCCTCACTCCATGTTCTTAACGCCCGCTCCACATCTGTACTACAGGTTTACACCTTATTATATTTAGAGAATTCCCATCTTAGTATGTCGGTCATTCAGTGTCTCCATCAAGGCACTTGCGGCTCAATATTTCTCCACGACAATCGCATATATCACAGTACGGAAAGTATATTCGCTCGGAATGGATAACGTGCCGGGACGTGCTATTCTTTTGCTGACGGCTTAAAAATCTCCAGACTTCACTCCCTGCGGTCGTTCAGCTTGTATTTTTAGCCGTCGGCGAACAGCACTTTGCTCCCGCCACGCCGCAGTGTTATCGAGCGAACATACTTCATACTGCGAAATAGACGCATTGAGGTTTAAAAAAATATCGCCTTATGACACTGAATAACCGACATATTGACAAATCGAGCTTCACACCTTCACCGGCTCATACCGCATTAAGACGGATTGCAAAGGTGGTGGCTATAATCATAGGGGCGATTGTCGGTATAGTCTTTTGGCTGATATTGAAACCGTTATTCCGAGGTGTAGGGTGGATTATTTCAGTTCTCACCGCAATAATGATAATCTATTGGTTACTCATTCTTTAAAAAACACTGATATGGCTACACTGAAATCAAACGACGCTGCAATCGCAGCAATGCAGCAGATGCTCCAGGAGCGTTGCATCGCAGAACCCTCTTTCGCCATTAAAATGGCAAATCCAACCAAGAGTCTTGAGGGTGCAATCGACTATATGTGTTCACAAATAAAAAAGAGCGGAATGTGTATGGTTGACGGGGATACCGTCCTTAACCTGCTGACCCACTACTTTGAAGAACCCGACATTGAGGACTGCGGAAAGGTCTATTGCAATATGGTGGTCGCAAAGCCGGAACTCACCGATGAGGATAAAGCCGAACTCAAGGAGCAGGCAATGATGCAATATAAGCAGGAGCAACTCCGGGAACTCCGCAGACAATCACAACTGAAGGCTCAACCCAAGGCACAACCCAAGCCGACCACCACCGCACCCAAAGCCGGCGCAGAGATAGACACTGCCCCCAACTTATTCGATAATTTCTAAAATTTCAAGACTATGAAACCTCGTAATCTTAAAGAAAAGCATATAGTGGAACTGAACGGGCGACTCCGTCCGCTCACCGCTCCCTAGAAGAATTGGGCACTTAACTCAACCATCAGACATTATGGCTACCGACTCAAATCCGGAATGTGTACCTGCATGAAATGCGGTCACGAATGGTTGGAGACAAGGGATGGAATGTGTTTATGTCCCGAATGTGGCACAATGGTTAAAATCAAGGACACGAAGGAGCGTGTTATCCGTGACAAATCCTATTTCAACGTTATCACCACTATGGAGGGTTATCAGGTAATCCGTATGTTCCTGATGATAGTGGAAATGCGCAAGGGAATGAAGGCAAAACCCGCCTATCTTGAAATCGGCAGTTATTGGATTGACAACGAGGGCAAGACAACCGTCGTAGGACTTCAGCGTACACTCGGTCGATACATCGACAGCTTCGCCTTCGGTTCTCCGTTGGAGATAAGGCGTGACAACGATGCCTTCCAACACATATCAGATGAATGGGTCTATCCTCGCATCAAGGTAACTGACATCATCAAGCGCAATGGCTTCAAAAGCAGTTGCCACCATATCCACCCTGTGACCATGTTTCAAGAACTGCTGACAAATCCTAAGGCCGAGACTTTGATGAAAGCCAATGAGATAGAACTCTTGCGCTATCTTTGTCACAGTCCCTTTAACTCGGACGATGTTGACTTCTATTGGAAATCAATAAAGATTGCCCTGCGCAACGGATATAAGATTGATGATGTTCCGATGTGGTTTGACTACATCAAGATGTTGGAGCAGATGGGCGGAGACATCAAATCTCCTTTGCTGATAGCTCCCAAGGATTTGCAGACGGCCCATGACATATATGTGGCAAAGGTCAACCGCAGGCATCGGAAGGAACAGCAGGAGAAAGAGCGTCAACAAGCTATCGAGGATAAGGCACGTTTTGAGGAACTGAAATCCCGCTATTTCGGAATGGCTATGACTGACGGAGAAATTGAAATCCACTCAATAGACAGCATTGACGCTTACTATGAAATTGGCCAACGGAACAAAATATGCTGCGGTTCAGCCAAATATTTTCTCAAAGAGAATACACTGACCCTCACTGCCTACCTCGGCAACAAGCAGATAGCCACCATTGAAATCTCGCTTGACGACTATTCGATAATTCAGTGCAGGGCATTTGCCAACGGCATCTGCGAATATACCGAGCAGATAGCGGGTATCATCAACGCCAACAAGAAGATGATAGCAGAAAGAAAAAGAGCATAACTAAAGCCATATCAGCGATGAGGGTGGCGGAGCATAAAATCTCCGTCACCCTCATTTTTGCCAAAAATTTCGGCCGCCCAAAGGCGGCGTTGTGCAGGTAATCGTTCCGAAATTCAGCTATTTTTCGTAATTTTGCATTTAGAAACTCATCAAATTCAAAGCAATACAGGAATGATTAAAGCAGAAATAGCGAGTGAAATCGCAAAGACAACCGGCATTGACAAGGCTGCGGTTGTAACCGTTATCGAACAATTCATGACCGTTGTGAAGGACAGTCTCGTACACGGCGAAAACGTGTATCTCCGTGGCTTTGGCAGCTTTATCGTCAAGCGTAGAGCCGAGAAAACAGCCCGCAACATCAGCAAGAATACCACTATAGTAATTCCCGCCCATAACATCCCGGCATTCAAACCCGCCAAAGTATTCCTTGAAGAAGTAGCAAAATAATCAATGGATAAGAAATTTGCAGTCGGGGTTCAAGTCTATCTTAAATCAGGAGGGCCCGATATGACAATTACAAAATACCCGTATTCGGAAGATGGGTCTTCTGATAAATCAAAAGCAGAATGCAGTTGGTTTGATGAAAATAGCAATTTCCACGTCCATGTTTTTCCAATTGTGGCTCTTGAATTTGTATAATCTGAATGATTGAGCGAAATGTGTTCATCTGGATAAGCCTCTATTTGCCAACTTATTTCAGCAACACATATGGCTACCTCTTCCATAAGTCCTTACAATTTTGAAACGACATCCTTCGTCAAGTAAGCACTCTGTGATTTCTTTGAAACAATCTCTGACTTGATTGAAGTTAGGGTTAATAACTTCACCCCATTCTTCCATACATTCCGCAATGAATATCGGAAGGTGGGAGTGCTTTACGCGATGGTGACGTGCCATTTTATGTGAGTCTTCAAGATTGACTACTGCTGCTGTGGAACAATTGTATTCAGGTTCATCATAATCATGCAAATCCACACAAACCACGAGTTGACCTGATATATTGAATCCGACATATATGTCCATTACTAAAGGCTGATCTTCATCAGAACTCATTATATGACAGCAGGGAGAATATAAGCTGTCGCTGATATGTTTTCCCATATTGATTAAAAGTTTACGCCCGAAACCATTGACTGTATGGCTTCGGGCTTTGGTTGTTAACTAATGTCGGCTAAGTTAAATTGTAAAGCCGACTCTCGGTCGGGAGGTCGTTGTCGGCTTTGCTACGGGTGCAGTTGCAGGTATGTCCACTTCTCGTATTTCGGTGAGGGATATATCATCCGTCAATCCCTCACTAATGACCCTGACAGCCATTGAGGGTAGTATCTCGGTCTGAATCATATTCATTACGTGACGGGCATTGCCGAAGTTTTTCTCCCGTTGTGCATAGTCGGCTTTAAGACGAGTAATCAGAGCTTTATGCGCACCGGAAGTCAGAGTATAATTGTTTTGTGAAAGATAATTCTCCGCAATCTCCATCAGCTCTGCTTCTGTGAAATCATCAAAAGTGTAGATGTTGCTGTCAGGAATACGCGACTTGAATCCGGGGTTCATATCGAACATCCGTTTCATCTCGTCGGGATACCCGGCAAGGATAAGCATCCAGTCACGGTTGGTGTCATCAGAGAGTGCCGTCAGTAGGGTCTCAATGACAAATTTGCCCGGATCACGCGGGTCATTGGGCTGATAGAGTTGATATGCTTCATCAATAAACAATATACCGCCTTGCGCTTTCTCTATGGCTTCCAAAGTTTTCTCTGACTCTGAGTTATAGTTTTGCCCAAGAAGCGAAGCTCGTTCACGTACCACTACGTGGCCTTCAGAGAGTACACCTGCCTGAAACAGCATTTTCCCTATCAGCTTCGCAACTGTTGTTTTGCCTGTGCCGGGTGAACCGAGAAACATCGAATGTAACGGCGAGATGGCTACAGGTAGTCCTTTATCAGACCGCATCTTATTGAAGCGCACCACACGCTCATATACGGCCAGTTTCTCTTTTACCGCACGAAGTCCCGTAAGATGGTCGAGCGACAGGGCCGGTTCGCATTTCACTTTGGGTGCTTCTTCCGACGAGTCTTCAACGTCCTCACTTTCGTCAGTAAGCGACGCATCTTCGTCGTATAATTCTTCGAGTTGTGAAGCGAGAAATTTGTCAATGGCATCTTCAAGAGGGTCAACTTCGTATGTGGCATCCGACTCGCCATTTCGATTAAGACGTTTGTCTACCAGAGCTTTTGCCTGATGTGAGGAATACTCGTCCATCGGCTCGATGTCACTTCCAAACCAAACACCGCGTATATCCTCGTCGCTCAAAGTGTCAAAGACGAAGCCGGCAATAGGATATTCCATACAGAGGAGTTCGGCATAAAACACTCCGTTAATTTCATCGGCTGTCTCGAAGGGACATTCAACTGTCCAGCGATTGTCCTTATAGCTGTCAAGATTGCGACAGAATGGTTCCTTGAAGAATGCCTTTACATATTTTCCATCAGGATAGTAAAGTCTTACCTCAAGTTCGGGCATCACTGCCGAAAGTCGGCAACAATTTTCGGGAGCAACGGTGAAGCGCACAAGGTATTCGTGTGCGTCTACGGTGTTAAGTGACTTGAACACATTGTCGCTCCATGAAGGGCGAATCCCTCCATCGCAAATCTGATACCACATAGTTGGGTCGCCCATTGTTGATTTGTCAAGCAGATGGATTATGCTTTCAGTAAGGGGTAGTCCTGCGTTTTCATCGCGTACCACAAGTTTATAAGTGTGGTCACTGACGATGCCCGACGTTTCAGCAGGAAAGTGGATGAAGTAGTCCTTGAAGCCATCGGCAGCAAGATTTATCCTTACTCTTTGAGTGGCCACCTCGCATCGCATAGTCATGTCTACGAGCGTCAGCGAAATGTTTCGGCGAGCACCCTTGTCGAAGCGGTTATTCCACACTTCAACCTTGACGGCAATACCGGCAAAGTTTTTGTCAACAAGGAAATCATGACGATTATCGTAGGGGAATTGTTCGATGAAAACCAGATCATCAGTTTCATCGCAGTTGTAGGTGTAGAATTGGATTATATCTACGGATATGGGTGATTTTCTTTTCATATTCATACAGTTTTATAGGGAGGGCTATTGAAACTCTCCGGGTTAATACTTCATTTTACTAATCTCAGCCGGAGGCTTACCTCCGGAGCCGTACCAACATGTCAATGTACTCCCTGGCTCCGATTGCCGTAATATGGATACGTCAAGACGCACCAAGGGCTATCAGGGCATTTCTGCGGTTGAAAAATGTTGGTGGGAAACTATGCGCACCTCATCTCCGCGCTACCGGGAGGGGCAGCACCGCCGAATTTGCAGTTGTTGAGATGTAGATGCTTCATAGCTAAAAATGAAGTAATTTATACTGTATGAAATGAGTTGCGCCACAAATGGCTACTTCCCATTATGGCGCAAAATTAACGATAAATCTTGGATGTACCAAAGATTTGGGTGAAAAATCACGAAACAAACGCACGAAAACACGCAAAATAACCTGAATTCACGGGATATATCAGAATCCAAAGGACAAAACATAGACTTATGTTCCTAATAGTTTTTATTCGTTTTCTCTTTCTATGAGACAACGAACACTATCAAGAACCTGACCAAGCCAGTTTGAGCCTCGCCAAGTAGAGGAATCTAATGCAAGAGCATCTGATTCGCTCAAGCCTATCCCCCAGATCCTGTCATAGGGACTTGCCTCCACGAATTGAAGTCCGGGATATGATAGTATCGCTTTACGAGCTTTCTCCACTTGAGAAAATTTTGAAAGACAGGCGCGGAACATATAATCTTTACTGACACGTGACCATTCATCCTCAATAAAGTTTTTTACCTGCCGCCCAAGAGCTTTAATCTCTTTAGGATCACGTGCAGCAAGAATTTTTTCAGAGGTTTCTATATCGTTAAAGTGTATAGCTTTGCGATACATGAATTCTTGCTCAGAACAGCAGAATAAAATTCCATCATGAGAGGTGTATTCAGTTCTGGCAAAGTTGCTGAATATTCCGCTCCAAAAGAGAACATATTTATCAGTGATTTTCATTTTATAGTGGAATTATTCTTAAATGTATTTTATATTGTTATTAAAGATTTTGTTTGTTGTGTTTTTAGGGCTGTATTAAAATGATTTACAATGGCGTCCTCTATCGCCTCTTCTTTACTGATATTATAAGAGTGTCCGCCATGCGTGAGTATAAGGGATATGTTACGACAGGTATTATTTAATGCTGCATTATAGGCACTGACAGATTGACCGAACCAAGTTGTAGTGTCATCAATTGTATGGACAAGCAAGGTTGGAACATTCCAGTCATTGACGAAACTTGCCGGATTGATGTCTCTGACATTCTTAGCATAAGCCACTATATCATCGGTATGTCCGTATTCCATCATTATGTCACATACATTACCAGAGCTGTGATATGGGTATGTCGAAAGGTCATAAACACCACAATGAGATACTACTGATTTGAACAATAAATCTTTGTTGTGCTTGCCGTTTATGAGCAATGCTGAATACCCGCCGTAACTTGCGCCATATAATCCCAATCGGTTAGAGTCTACGGTCAATTCAAATTCTATCACAAACTCCCTTGTCGATGAAAGAATATCTTCGACATCGGCAATGCCATATCGACCATATAGTTCTTGTTCCCATTCAGAAGATAGCCCAATCACACCTCTACGCAATGGAATAATGACATGATAACCCTCATTTGAAAAATGCTGGTATAAATTAGGAAGAAATCTTATGTCAGGAACTTTTATAAAAGGGCCACCGAGACAAATTACTATAGCAGGAGCTTTTATATCTCTCTTTTTCGGATATATATGAATACAATATATACCAGACCGGCGAAGAAATACAAAGTGTGCTCTACCATGTTCAATCAGTAGTTGTCGTGGACAGCCATTTTTTAACAGTGTTGAGGTATTGGGGCGCTGATCAACATTACCATGAACGATGTCATAAAAATAACTTTTATATGAAGAGGAGATAACGGCAGTTTCATAAGTTCTCCATAAAAACTTTGCTCCATCAAATTGCAGATGGCTATTTATTCCTTTTTTTATGGTAAGAATATTACGGGCATAATCAAACGCATTTATTTCCGGGTCGTGCCATATCCTTTTGTGGACTTTTGAAATAAGGAGAATCAAGCTATTGCCGGACCAGCATGTGTAGGCAATATAATAATCATCCTCAATCGCTCCGACTGCCCATTCGCAAATTTTTGTCGGTAATGATAGAATGTTGCCATTATCAAAATCCCATCCGGGAACAGCCAGCGTGTGCCGTTTGCTCCGTAAATTAAGATTCACGGGGACATTTTGGGAATGGAAAATCCCATTCATACTTTTCATACAGCTCGAAATACTATCACTATAATCATAGTGAAATACCTCGGCCACATCATTTGCTATTGGATAATTACGGAAAATTCGCTTCATTCCATATACTGTCTTTCTATGATGCCGTTATACGCAAGCATATCTATTGTACTTGGAGTATCATCAGTATCACTAAGTTGTTGAATTGACTCTGAAATATCAAATGACAAGTCAAATGATACATTATCAAACTTAACCATACCCGGAAGACTCTCCATTGCAGCTACTAAAGCATGGAATATTTGTTTATTCTCATCATTAAGTTGCACTGTTTCCGTTCTGCAATTGGTTTGATTGGCAACCTTCTCAATCAATTTTTGCTTGAGAGCCTCTTGCGTTCCGTCAATTTCTTTTACGAAATTGAATACCGAACGTGTCACTTTTGATGTCTTTACCACCAAATCCTTACAGTCCTTATCAGTAATCCCACCACTGATACAATGGCTCTCAATTACTTCAATCATGTGATTATAGTGCTTCATTCTTGACTTAAGGTAATTTAAGCAAATATAAGCAGAACCATTCTGATAAAAAGACTCCGGATTGAATATATCCTCAAACTCTGGGAGCATAAAATTAGAAATGTAATTATCAGACGGTGGTTTTAACCCGTTTTTGTGATTGCAGAATATTACAATGGCTCGCACATAATTCAGCAATAAATCCTGAAGTAATGACAAACATAACCTGACTTGTGTCTCTTGTGGTAGGCGCGCAACATTACGAGCAGTTTCTTTGGCATATACGAACCCCTTGTATCCATAATAGGCTCCTAAGCCGCCTATCAGTGCAGCCGTAATAGAAATTGCGACATTTAATTTAGTCCACCATAAATTCTCTACGGTATAAGGCTCAGGACTACTGTTCTTCGCAAGCTCTCTAAGCAACGGTAAAACAGAAGCCACAGAGTCGCGTATTGCTTCTATATGCTCAGTCTCAATCATTAAAATATGACTCTTTTATAGCATCATATAACTTTGCTTTCTTACCCATAAACATTATTTCTCGGATAAGACTGCATCTTGCCACTTTATCTTCCTCTCGGACTGTTTCCTCTAATTCATAGGCAACAGTTCCTCGTCTTTTGCTAAACTTGTTGATGTTGATATGATCAAAATCACATCGTATCAGGGCGGTTAAGGTCTGCCATACATCTGCCTCGGTTTCTCCGGGATAGCCTATTAGAATCTGAGTGTGTTTATTGACCTTACAATTTTCATTTTTAAGGTCCTCCATACACTTGATAAATGGCTCAATATCGGGATTCCTGTTCATTGCTTTAAGCATCTTGGGACTTCCTGACTGTATAGCGCAGCAAAAGAAGTCAATGAAACCATTGATAAGATATGGTTTTAGTCCATCATAATATCGGGCGAATATGTCAGGATGGATGTAACGAATTGAAACTGTAATCTCCGAGTTCAATGCGTATACATCATCAAGAAGGGTGACAATGTTTTCGCCAAAATCGGTACCATAACAACCGATTTCATCTCCTATAAGCGAGAATCGTTTGAAGCCGGAAGCTATCCCTTCTTGGAATTGTTTAAGTACCAGAGCTTTTGGAACGCTATGAAACTCGCCGATGGCAAGTTTGGTCGCACAATAGTTGCAATGTCCGGGGCAACCGTAAGCAGCTTTTATCTGATAAACATCTTCGTCCTGCCAAATATATCTACGTAATGTGCAGAGATTGTATTGTTGAACGCAGTTAGATGTATGGTTGGTTCTATCAACCGTTTCCATCAGCTGCAAGTCCAAATCTTGGTTTGAGCTGTGAATTGTATCGTCGCGATGTTCCTCTTGTTTCATCATGTGTCCATAATTATAATAGACATCATCCCATGAGGCACCTCCGGGAACAATGTTGTCAAAATTTCGCATCTGGGAATACGACATGAGTTGGGCATTCGGTGCGACCTCCAAGATTCGCTCTGAAGCGAATGCAGGTAAGCATCCACTAACAATAAGCGTCGCATCCTTTTGTTTTCTACTATTAAGGTCTGAGATTATATCAATTGCTTGATTTTCCTCATTATGAGTTACACCGCAACACGTCATTACGATTATATCACCATCTTCGGGGCATTCAACAATATCAACCTTGTTTAGATGGAAGAATTTGGCGATTCTCTCAGTTTCGTGTTTGAGAACTGCGCAACCATTAGTGTGAATATAAACTTTCATTGTTATAATTCTTCGAGCATATGTATTATGAGTTTTACAATGGTATCAATGTCTCGCAAATCTGCCATACCAACAGGTGTGTGCATATAGCGTACCGGATACCCAATGGTTGCAGTGACGTTTCCAGAGCCAGTCAGCTGCATATTGCGAGTATTTGTGCCACCAGATGCCGCGTAGTTTGCCGACAGCTGAATTTTAAGATTGTAGTTCTGTGCCACCGACAATATCTGCTCGACAAAATTTCTGTCTACATCGCCGTTACGATAAACCACAGCACCTTCACCAAGTCTGATATCGCCGACTACACGGGGAGAAATGTCCGGCACATCCGATGAAAATGCGGCATCTATACAAATAATATAATCGTATATTTCACCATAGGCAGCTACGGCCCCACCTTTACATCCCAACTCCTCTTGGGTGGTGAAAGCGAGCGTAATCTGTTTGTCGGATATTGCCGGTAGTTTGTCTATGATTTGTGTGAGAATGAATGCACCCACACGATTATCAATCGCCTTGGACGCAACTCTCATTTCTCCGAGAAGATGTGCATTTGGATTAAATGACACATAATCACCAATACGAACTTTTTTATTAACTGTATCAGCATCAAGTCCAGTATCAATCCACACCGTATCGCAGTCTGGCAGTTTGTTTTTCTCATCGCCTTTCATTAAATGTACCGGTTTACGACCGACCACACCGGTCAGAGATTCATCTCGACATTGAATCTCAACGAAAGAGCCGATAAGTGTGGCTCCGTCTATTCCGCCGCATGGCCTGATATAGACATAGCCGTCGTGGTCGACGTATGTTACCTGAAATCCGATTTCATCAATGTGAGCTTCTATCAGTATACGTGTAGCTGTGTCGGACTCCTTGCTATTTATCTTTGCATACAGGTTGCCAATTCTGTCGTAACAGATTTTGCATTTACCAGCAACTTTTTCTCGGCATAGATCCAAAACCGAGACCTCATTACCGCTTACTCCGGGCTCATTAAGTAACTGGAACAGAAAGTCTATATCCATCATTTCAGTATATATTTACAGATGTAGCGTTCAATAAAATATCTCATTGATTCGCAATATGCGTTCTGACTCTCTTCGTTATCTCCAATTGTCGAATTGTCGGCATAACAGCCGCCAGCACAATGCCAATGTGCAATACAATCTTTGCAACGTTCGTTACGGTTATGGTCGTGGGAAAGTATCTTCTCGAGTTTTTCCTCATCTATCGCAACATTGCCGTCGGAAGTGATATGCCCAAAAATAAAATCGTTATATAATCGGTCTTTTCGCGAGCCTACACAGTGGCAGATTGATATATCGCCGTCGGATGTGACAACAAATTTACCGGGACAAAAGCGGTCGCTCAGACATAAGGCGTTATTAAAGTAGGGCGACGTAAGCCATATTCCCAACTGTTTTGCTAAATCAAGAGCCTTAAAGAAATTGTCAACAAAATCACGATAGTATATTCTTCTTTCATCAGCATCCTTGAAATAATTGTTGGATATTAGTGACTTAAACGATACTTTCTTAACCTTTGGAGTGTTTGCTGCAATGGCATGAAGCATTTCTTCCATTCGCCCTACATTCTCACGGGTAATAACGGTATTGAACGCTAAATCAATTCCAGCATTGGTAAAACGGTTGATGTTTTCGACAACAGTTTCGTAGTGACCGCGTTGCATATTCTGAATTTCGGGCAAAATATCAAATGAAACGCTTAAACTGATTTCGTGCGACTTGAGATAATCAACTATTTCATCGGTCAAAATCGAACCGTTTGTCACGATTGAAACAGGAAGTTTCTGTCCACGTTTTTCAGCGAGACAGAAAGCCAAGTCGAGTGAAGTTTTTACCAAATCCCAAGAAAGCATAGGCTCTCCGCCCCCAAGAATTGATATTGTAAGTCGTTCGCTCGGTGCCCTGTTTGAATCGAGGAAATAACAGATGGCCGATTTCAGTTTATTAGAATCGACGGTTTTACCGCTTCGCCCTTCTGCAGAATAGCAATATGTACATTTGAAGTTACACACATTATTCGGCAAAATCATCATATTCCGGATTCCCGTCACACCATGTTCGGTTATATACACGTTTGACTGCTGGGTAGGCTTGACGTTTGCAATAACTTCGGTTACTGCCGGGTCTACGGCTTGTTCAGATTTTTCTACTGAATCAGTAAGGCTTTGAACCTGCTTTTGCGTCAGTATCCGAGCATACTTCGACAACGGTAGATAAATCAGGTATTGACCGTCCTCCATTTGACGGAAGAAGATATTGTGTTCAGAAAGTGTCATATTGTACCCTCCATATCTTTACCGAGACTATTTGTTACGACAGCCTCGTAAAATTCGCCCGGTATCAGTGATTTGTCAGAAGTTATGATTATCTTGGGATCAGCCATTGGCGTACTGTTCTCCGGCCGTCCTACATAGCATCCAGCCGAGTTCTTTCCATCAATCATTATTTTCATTCGCTTACCAATGTTATTGAGATTGCTTACATTATAAATCTCTCGCTGTATAGCCATAAGTTCAAGAGCTCTTTCTCGTTTTACCGTTTCCGGAATTAAATCCTCATAGTGCTTACCGCTATAAGAGCGCGACTCATGTGAATAGGGAAAGACACCCAACCGGTCAAAGCGACGCTGAGCAATAAAATCCTTGAGTTCCTGATACATTTCCTCAGTTTCACCGGGATGCCCTGTCATTACAGTAGTGCGTATGCTTATATTGTGAGACTTCAGTTCATCCAATAACGCGACAAGACGATCTTTCGACATCGGTCGTCTCATTATTCGGAGCATATCTTCATTACAATGCTGAATGGCCATATCAATATATTTGCAGACATTCTCCTTAGTGGCAATGACATCAATCAGGTCTTTGGGAAAGTTCGTGGGGTAAGCGTAATGAAGCCTTATCCACTTTATCCCTTCAATGTCAGAAATCCGATCGATAAGTTCGGCAATTTTGGGTTTATGATATATATCCCGTCCATAGTCAGTTGTATTCTGCGAAACTATTTGTAGTTCTTTGACTCCCATTCCCGCAAGTGTTCTGCACTCATCAACTACCGTTTCAATAGGCTCTGATTTCAGTGGACCATTAAGAACTGGCTTTATGCAATAGGAACAGGGCATATTACAACCCTCGGAAATTTTAACATAGGCATAATGTCTTGGAGTGGTTATAATACGGTCGGTACTGTTCATCCATGGCTTATTCCCAATGTCGGCGACTATCTGGTACCAATTGAAATTGCCATAAACTCTATCAATCTCTGGTATTCTGCGGGTAATATCATTACCCATTTTCTGTCCATAGCATCCCATAACCCAGAATTGAGAATATTGACCTCCGCGTTTGCGTTTTGCCATGTCGAGGAGCAACGCTACCGAATCTTTCTCTGCATCGGATATGAAGCCACATGTATTGACAATGACAATGTCGCAATAGGTTTCTGTTGGGCCGAAAACGACATCAACACCTGACATCTGAAGTTGCCACAGCAGACGTTCACAGTCAACAAGATTTTTGAAGCAACCTATATTGATAATATTGACTCTCATATATCAACAGCGAACAGGTTGTTTTCTAAACTCAGCCGTCCTTCTACAATCAGATTCTCACCGCAATCCCTCGTCCCGGGTCTTTGAGAATAAGTACGATTGTATATATTGGAAAAATCCCGTCTATTGGTCCCCGATATAGCTCCAGACATAAACTTCTGACTCATTCCGACTTCACTTTGCATATATTCTCGGCGGATTCGGCTCGCAACATCAATAGCAATCTGCATACGCTCGCGTTTGATGTCTTCGGTTACGTCGTCAATATATGCTCTATGTGCGTATGTATTACTGCGCATTGAGAAAGCATAGACATTCACTTCGCCCGGTCTAAATTGTTCAATTAGTTCAACTGACTGTCTGAAATCCGAGTCCGTTTCGCCGCAGAATCCAACCATAATATCAGTGACAATATTCATGTCTGGACAAATTGCCCGTACACGCCCAATTGTTTCAAGATATTGCTCGACGGTGTATCCACGTCTCATGCGATTGAGGACTGCATTGCTTCCGGACTGTACTGGAAGATGCACAACTTTCATTATATTGTCACAATCCGAAACGGCACTGAGGACTTCATCTGAATAAGTCATGGGATGTGAAGATAAATACTTGACCCATGCGTTATGTCGTTCACACTCTTTTGCGACTTCTCGAAGAAGAGTTGCAAAATTGACCCCGGCACACATATATCGGTCAACCATATGACCAACAAGCGTAACAATTCCTCCTTCATGACGATGAAACAGGACATCAAGATTAGCCATTACGGTGTCAGGATTTACATACCGCTCAGCCCCTCGTGTATAGGGTTCTATACAGTAAGCACATTTCTGATTACACCCCTTGCCTAAAATAATCGCACGATTAGGGATATTTAGGTATTCAGATGGGAGAATCTCTTGATATAAATCGTCAGTAATTTCATTACTCACGATGAATCCTACTTCTCCAGCCTCCAGTCTTGATAATGTTTCGGGTATTTCTCGGTAGGATTCAGGAGTGACAACGGCATCAATATTTGGATTGCTTCGTAGAAAACCGGAATCGACAAGTTTTGCAAAACAGCCACATAGTACAGTTTTAATTGATTGGTTGAATTGTTTAAGCTTTCGGACTTTATCCAATGCTGCAATATGCCCGTCTTCCCTGACAGAACAGCAGTTCAGAATGGCAACATCAGCTTTTTCGGGATGATGGACAAGCGTGAACCCGGCGTTGTGCAATATGGCACAAATTATCTCTGTGTCACATGCGTTCATACGGCATCCGTATGTTTGGATAACGACCCTTGTTTCCTTCATTGCTTATTCTTTTTGGCCAACAGTGTCATTTCATACCTCATCTCCATTAGTTTCTCCATATGGCTCTTTTCAGGGCAACAATGATTGAGGGTTAGCCCTTCTTCTTTATTACGAAGACGAACCAACGGACACCCTCCACCACATAATGTGATGAACTCACAATTCAAACACTTGGGGTCACGTGTGTAGTCTGCACCTACGAGATAGCGAGAGAACTTAGCCAAGTCAAGACCGGATCGGACATTTCCCAGTGTCTGTTCTTTATTGCCTACCATACGCCAGCATTTGTAAATCTCGCCCTCCGGCCCGATTACAAATGCAAAATATTTGCTGGCTACGCAGCTATGACGACGGAATTTGGGAAGGAAAGCTTTTATCTCTATACCATAACGGTTGAAGATGTCAAGGGCAAACTGTGCCTTATAGCCACCTTCACTGATGTTGTCTTCCGCAGAAACACATTCATCTGAAAGCAAATCGCTGACAAATCCGGGGTACAGAGTGACACGATTATCAGGTATCTCTTTACGAAATTCCTCATAAAAGGTGTGATATTCATCCATATTTCGGCGGTCGATATTACTTCTGACGTCAATAGTCACACTATGGTTCACGGACAAAAGATATTTGAGATTACTCATTATCTTTTCATAGGTGGGTTGACCTCCAAGAAGCGGGCGACGCTTGTCGTGAATATCGGCAGTACCATCGAGAGTAATCTGGATATTCCGGATTTTAAGCCGTTCAATCTCATTTGCAATATCTTCGGTCAATAGATATCCATTACACACCATTTTGGCACTATACTCAATACCCATGCCTATGAAAGCCTCACTCAATCGCTGTATTGACGGGAAATTGATGAGTGGCTCACCACCATACCAGACTACGCTGAGCCTTTTAAGATTGGGATTGCTCTTGACAAATCGAATGATTGCCTGTTCGGTATCTTCCGACATATTGATCATCGGGCGTTCCTGCTCATAGCAGTAAATACATCCGAAGTTACACCCTCGTGTCGGTAATATTGTAAGAGCGAGGTCGCTTGAATTATAGCGATTCTTCAATACATCGGTGAGGTAAACATTCAGGTCATCATCATCATCCTTAACAATTATGCGCGATTTCAGCAGGAAGTCTCCATTGGAAATCTCGACTACCTTGTCAGGATTTGATTTAAGTTCAAGCCATGCTGGTAAATCTTCATCGCTGATTTGAAGAAAAACCATTGACATAGTATTGAAGAGCAAATGTCCGTATTTGTCAGATTTACTGAGTATATTGTATTTAGACCACTTCATTTTTGTTCGTATTAAAAGGTGAAGTCCCATAAACCGAAATCCATAGGACTTCACCCATTGTTGTGAGATTTACCTCTTGTTAGAGGCTGAGGTCGCCCCAGCACATGTCGCAGGGACCGTTCTGTGAGAAGTTGCAGAACTGGAAAACTTCGTTAGCGTTCTGAGCAGCTTCAACTACGTTGAAATTTAATGCCATAATTGTAAACATTAAAAAGAGAGGTTAATCCTACCCGGTTGTTGGACGGTCGGTTACTCCATGCATACTCTATTGAGGCTTTTTTGCATACGCCTTAATGAAATTTAATCCTGAATCGGAGTTTCGTTCTTCTTGAATAGCCCAACGATGCCTTTGAACAAGCCACCGATGATAGCCATAAGTAGTTTGACAATTCCTCCGAGAATCCATCCGAACAGACTGATTATCCACCCGAACATTACATCGATTATGTCTCCGTCTTTTGCCATATTGATTATTTAATAGATTGTGTTCAATCAAGATTTACCCATCCACGTTCATCACAGTCAAATATATGACCGCAAGATGTGCACTTGGGCACTATAGCTCCGCCGCTATGATATGCCGTCCCCCGCATAGGTTTACCGCAATTAGCGCAAAGAGGCGCTTGTTCATAAACATATACTTTATTGCATTTGCGGCAGGCCATGAGTTTACAATTTGACCCATAAAGCTGATTAACGCATTGTAAATCTGTGCTGCCACAGTTGCGACAAGACGTTACAGAGAAGAGTTTTGAGAAGAATCCCATATTCGTTAATTTATTTTATTTAGATATTTTAAACTTGCATAACCTCGCTGACCATTGTATTCAATGGCGGCGAATCCATTTTCCTTATCTATCACTTCAACCACCTGGCCGTTTCGGAGAGTTCCGAGAACACGGCTGGTTTTATTCGGATGGATTCGGACATTCAAAACTGCTGCCGTACAGCAATATTTGTCGTATATTGGGGTATAAACTTCTGTTTCCGCCACCGGAGTATAGTCATACGAAGGCGAACTATACGCTGCGTAAGCCCAGCCGCCGATGGAAAGTGTCAGAGCTATTAACAGAGTCCATCCATTCCAAAACAAGAATCGGAATCCATACATAACAACATTGACGCCAATCACTATAGCAATTGCTGCCACATACCAAGCTATAACCCCAGCAATACAAACACCAAAAGCCATAAGTAAAGCCATCCAAAACCCATCATCAATCCACGTGGAGATGACTTGTACAATACACGATATGACAATAATTGCCATTGTTGCCAGACTAATCCATCCAAGTACATCCTCAGACTTTTCTGCAAACCAATTGCCGATACTTGCTACCCCATTATTGAAACGTGACCATAGAGATTCACGATGACTATTACCCCAACTTGCATATGAAGTGTATGTTGAGGTATTGCGAGGTATTTCGATTACAGGTGTTCTCTTGGTCAAATTTCCAAAAGACATATCGTTGGGATTAAACCCTGCAGGTAGAGCCATTTCTAAAGATTATTTTATTGCTACTTACAGAAATGTAAATTGGTCTATTCCTATCAACCGTTCCATTAACCATCTCCGAAGTTAATGGATTGATGATGTAGTCGGTAATAGCACGTTTCACAGGACGACCGCCATATTCCGGTTGATAGCCATGATCAACAATAAATCTTACAACCGTCGGTTCGATGACAATTGAAATATTCTTATCTTGTAATTTCTTTTGTTCTTTCTTTAAATTTATTTCTGCAATCTTCGCTACATCGTCTTTTGACAAGGGCATAAACATCACAATATTGTCAATGCGGTTTATAAATTCAGGGGCAACCCTTTGACGCAGTTGCTGCATGACATTATATGTGCATCGTTCTATTTCCTCATCCGATGCTTGTCTCCCGCATAGAGTGCTGAGGATATTTTGCTGTCCCATATTGGAGGTCATGACAATAATCGTGTTTTTGAAATTTACGACTTTGCCTTGACCATCAGTCATACGCCCGTCATCAAGAACCTGAAGTAGTGTTTCATAGATTTTAGGGTGAGCTTTTTCAATCTCGTCAAAAAGCACAACGCTGAAAGGTTTACGATAAACAGCTTCAGTAAGTTGACCGCCCTGCTCATAACCTACATATCCTGGTGGTGGTCCGAAAAGACGGTGAGCAGAGTGCTCTTGCTGGTATTCACTCATATCAATTCTGACCATTTGATTGGAGTCATTGAAAAGAAATTTTGCAATCGCTTTGCAAAGTTCGGTCTTGCCGGTTCCGGTCGTGCCAAGAAATAAGAATGATCCTATGGGACGCGACGCATCCCCAAAGCCCATTCGGCTACGCTTAATAGCATCTGAAACAGCTTTAACAGCCTTATTCTGACCTACTACTGACGCATGGAGTTCCTGCTCGATATTCTGAAGTCTCTCCGTCTCATTAGCATCCATATCATCAACTGGAATACCGGTCCATGCGGTTACGACTTTCATAATATCGTTTACCTCCATTTCTCGCCGTTGTCCACCAGCAATCCTAAGATTAGCAGCTGCTTCGTCAATTAAATCAATTGCTTTATCTGGTAATCTACGATTGGTTATATAACGAGCAGACAGGTTTACAGCGGATTTACAAACCTCATTTGAAATTGAAACGTTATGATAGGCTTCATATTTAGCTTTTGCACCTTGAAGTATCTTAATAGCAGATTCGATATCCGGTTCATCAACGATAACTTTCTGAAAACGTCGCTCAAAAGCGGGATTTTTTTCGATTCGCTTGTATTCATCCAAAGTTGTTGCTCCAAATATCTTAATCTCACCGCGAGCCATTGCGGGCTTTAAGAGATTTGCTATATCATTATCAGAACAATTGCAGGTGCTTATGAGCATATGAATTTCATCAATGAACAGAACAAGAGAGGGATCATTTGTGGCCTCCTCTAAAATACTTTTCATCACTCCAACAGCATCCGGCAGTGATTTTATTGAAGAAAAGTCGAGACTATAAAGTTTTAGCCCTGTTAAATCAGGCGGAACCTGACCATTCAGCAACCTAATAGCCAGTTCCTCTGCAATAGCGGTCTTGCCCGTGCCGGGTTCTCCCACTAATACCGGATTGTTTTTAGTACTCCTCGCAAGAATTAGAAGCACACGTTTCACTTCCTCATCGCGTCCTATTGCATGATTGAGCTTGCCATTTGCTGCAAGTTCAAGCATATTGACACAGAACTCTTTAATGGTTTCTCCTGTAGTGGAATCATCTTCCTGATAGTTACGCATAATACCGGATGGTGGTATTTCTGCCGTGACATGATTTGATGACTTGATTAAATATGAGTCAAGGGTACTACAGTCGGAGTTCAAGAGCTCATTTACAATAGTTGAAATTTCAACTGTCCCTGATTGTGCTGAGGATTTCGCAAAAGCCTCTTCGACTTCGGGATGGAATGACATTCCATCTCCAGACTGAGCCCATGGGATTTCAGCCATGCCTTGTGCAACAGCATCCATAGATGAATCTGGGTCATAGCCTTTGTTTCGTAATACAGAACATACCTCCTCGCCTTTGACAGACGCAAGGCCGCCTATTAGATGACATGGCATGACAATATTGCTATTGAAACTTGACGCAAGACGAGCTGATGTTTCAATAGCTTTAAGAGCCTCTGGAGTGAAACGAGAAAAATCCGTACCCTGCATATGTTAAATGATTACTTGTCCTGTAAACTTGTATCGGATATGTCCTCAAGATTTAGTCCCGAGAAATCGCCGGAACCCATCGCCTTCAATGATTCAAGGAATGTATCATCAGTCGCTAAGGATTCCTTATGTCCGCATAGAGTACAACTATCGTCTTTGGTAATATTTATTCCATACCATTTCATTATAGTTGGCATTCCATCTGTATTATGGAAGCTACCCCAGTTGGTGTATTGACGCTCCCGTCGGTTAGCCCAGATGTAATAGTTTGCCTGAAATTCATCCTCTAATGATGAAATGCCAGACTCTGTTCCGCGTGATAGCTCTACAAGAGCCAGCTTAACCATCATGTTATTTATTGGCTCAATGTCAGCGCCCAAGCCAACTTGCACAAAAGCCTCGGCATCTTCTGCCGAAACGTAAGCTGGAATATGTCCGGCTCTGCGAGCTGATGCTTCGTTGGTAATCTCCTCGTTACTTTGGTCATACCAGTCGCTGCCAAGCAGACAAAAATAGCAAGGCTGACCAGGACGATAAATAAACACATCACCACCTTCGGCTCGTGTTATGGCACGACCAAACAATCCAACCTTGTTATGTTTTACAAGTAGTTCAGAAGTATGAAAACGTGATGAGTTGTTGTCAGTACAACACATTACAATGTCTGCTTTCTTGATTTCTTCTTCAAGAATGTCAAGATTTTTGCTTACATCGATCGGGAGTTTATCAACAACAGCATATGGATTCTTGCCTTTAATCGCATCAGAAACCGCATCGGTTTTTAGTCGTCCTAAATCGTTGAGCGAACAGATGTGTCGTGATAGATTGTGAAGTTCTATTCTGTCAAAATCAGCAAGAGCAAACTGACCGACCCCTGCTTTTGCAAGGTCAACAGCTATCGGAGAGCCTCCGCTTCCAAGTCCAATGATAAGGACTCTCTTATTTGCAAGAATATCGAGTTCTATCAGACCTTTGTTACGTTTGTAGAGATTCTCTCTCGATGGTATTATGGTAACCTCAGTTCCTTCTACAAGGGCAGAGCCATCAGAGGCAACATCAACTTTTATATTCGCATCTGATAAATGTTGTCCATTCTCTTTGACGAAGCTGACTTTCAGAGTCTTGCCAAAAGAATGTTCTAACGGAGAAAAATGAAGATGTGTTACACCTTCTTTTTCCCATTCATAGCCATAACCTGAGCAAACGACCTCTGATGATACCATAAATTGGTTCAACTGTTCACCATCAATGTAGTAAACACGTTTTCCAAAATCAGATTCCGTAATCATGCCGAATAGAAAGGTCTTTTAGATACATCGTTTACAACACTTTGGGTGTCGTTGGCCTGCTCGTTGCTATTCAACTCAACGAATGTCATTGAGTTTTTGTCCCATACGACTCTTTTGCCGTTGGTGTTTCCCTCCTGCTGCTTGCGCATTGCATCGGAGAGTTGATCGAGGTTTAATTCTTGTGCCATATATGCTTTTTTATTTGTTTCTTGTTTTTAGATTGTCTCGATATTTACGCTCAACTATATTATTGTATTTTTCAATAGCTTCACGAAGCAAAGATTCATCATAATTTATTGGATAATCTTTGATAAAGCCTTGCCTAATTTCTCTATTGTGATTTATTATCAATCCTATCAACCTATTAGGATCGACATAATCAGGACTAACCGGCCCATCTACATGAACTATATTCGGATCCAATGCAATCATATCAGATGTGACTGAGTCTGATTCTGAACGTAGTGCGAATGTGTTTTTTTGAGAATCCCAATATAATTTGTCTGCCATAGTCTATCTGATTGTTGAACCATCAGAACCCATGTGACGGAGATAATACTCCATATCATTACGGGTACGAAGAGTCTGTTCGTAGATGTTCAGCCAAAGCACACATCTTACATATACCATCCACAACGACATGTCCGGTTTCCATGCGTCAGGGTGATAATGGCAGATTTGCGTCCATCCGTTAGGGTGAGGACTCAAGGTGTGGTTTTTAGTACTTGCCCCATTCATGAGATTTCCATGGCAGTCTCGAAGCATGCACTCTACATAAGCATTGGGTTTTTGGTTAGGGTATCCGGGGAGTTCTATACGAAGTACATAGACTTTACCGCTATTGGTTCGGGCTGCAATGCGGAGATATGGTTTAGTTGTATTCAAATCACCAAAAGCGAAAGATTTGTTCCCTCCCATATAGTGACTGATTACCTGCTCTTCCAGTTGTTTGCGTTGGTAGTCCATTGTTTACTGTTTTTGCTCTTTTATTTTTTCTGATATATTTTTTATCAAATCTTTCATTTTTGAATCATCTTCCAAAAATTGATTCAGATAGTATCCGGCGTCACGACATTCTTTATTGGCTTTATTGCTATAAAAAACAATAGTGCAAGCAACAATATATGCTTTTAATAAGGAGCTATCGTTAGTCCATTCAAGCATTCTTGAATAATACACTTTAGCTCCATTGAACAAATCCGATAGACGGATGTAATTGATTTCCGAAAGATGTTTTGGCAAAGTCGGTTCCGGAGTATCATCTTCATAATAATAACCGATTTGTATTGATGGCCTGTTTTCAGGAAAGTCGCTTGGTAAAGTCATGCGTACTACGCATTGTTTTCCTTTTGTGAATGGATATGCGACAATATTTACAACCGGAGTTTCAGTAATGTCGCTCCATGCAAATGCTGCGTCATGAAAATAGTATGAAAGGATTTGGTTTTCAGCAGCAATTCGTTCAGTACGTGTTTTCGCCTTGCGGTATTCTTTCTTCTCTTCCTTTGTCAATGGGCCACGCCTTTCCGAACCATAAACATCTTCATCCGTAATCTCATTCGCAGGGAGTGTTTCACAAATAATATTAGGGAGTATAGAAGCTATCCAGCGGCCAAAAGTTACAGTCAAAGATTCTTCTCCAATCTCCCAGTTATTACGATAAGATAAATTATCTCCTGTGGTAGAAGACACTATAGGACTCTTTACGGGGAACCCATACGGCAGTTTTATCGAAAGGCCTTTCTCAACTAAAGAAATTAAAGGCTCTCCGCTTTCGAGAATTTCAGCTTTCACAGTAGTTGCTGGATACATTGATTGAACCATTGAAACAAAAGTTTTCATCGTTTCAACATTCTCTGCTTTCTCCGTTAGCCAATGCAATCTATGTGAAGATGTATCCTTTATCACATTGCGAGTGCTCCGCATTTCACCGTGTGAAGCAAACCGTGTGTATGGATGAATCAATACCGAACGTAGTTCTGCATCAGCAAGTTTCCTAAAAGGGCTCTCAAGGTTAACTATGTCCCAAGCCGCCTGCGAATATTCACGGGGGTTATTTTCGTGAAATATGAATGGATTAACCGTAGTATGAGTGCGAGTACAATTACCAATACATAGTAGCAACCTCGGAAATCCGGGTTTTCCTACACCATATTGCATGGTATTTACATCGCCACCGCTTGGATGGGCGAGCCCGAGTTGGTGGTGAGAATGCCATTCGCCAATATGCTGTAATCTATATCTTTTGTAAAGTTCGTTTCCAACCAATTGCAAATAGTCCTGATCTTGAATAAAAGATGTGGGATTGTGTTTCGCTTGTCGTCCAGGTCCTATTGCATATAGTACTACAGGTATTCCTGTCGCAGTCCAGTATCCGAAAAGCTGACCTCCGGTCTCAATGTCAATATAGTCTAAAATGCATCTTGACATATAGTCAAGTTCACTCTGATATATAATAGCAGTCTGCGCCGGTCTATTAGGATCAACGCAGGCATCTTCAAATCCTGAACTATGTGGACTCGTATTATTTATAGTGTTCCGATTGGATTTACTGAATAGGTCAAAGATTGCCATAAGATTTAATAGTTATATAAGCCTCTCTTAAAAAGAGATTTGGATTAGTACGAAATACATAGTTAGTAGATGGATAGCATCTGCTTATGATGTATTATGCTAAACTCCGACAAACGACAAACCATCAATTGGGGCTTCGGCAAGTGTTAAAAACAACATAAACCATTGAAATGTGCGATTTTTTTACTAACTTTGCAAAGGCTAAGCCTCTCTTTTTAAGAGATTTGGATGTTTGCTAAACTTACCAACGAATAAGCCGTCAAAATTCGTTAGAAATGTTAACTTATATCGAAATTCTATATTTTCTGTGTCCATATTATATCTTGATTTTATAGGCTCTCTAAATAAGAGAATGTGATGATATGTAACGGCACATAAAATCAGGCATTAAGCCATTCTTATTAGTGGCCCTCGCTAAACGAAATCTTGAAAGCAGCCTCAATCTATGAGCTTGTTGATAAATTTTTCGTACTTAACACCTCTTATTTGCAGAAAAATAACTAACTTTGCATATTGAATAAGACTCTCTTATTTAGAGAGTTGGACAGTTGCTAAACAATTAAACCCTGACCTCCACATGGGAAATCAGGGCTATGACTAAAGACTTTTGAGGATTAGGGAGTTGGCACGGTCAACGACGGAGGTGTCGAGGCTGGCGAGGTAGATTTGGGTGGTGGCTTCACTATCGTGACCCATGCCTTCGCTGATTACTGAGAGGGGAATGCCTTTGGCTTTGGCGGCGGAAGCCCAACTGTGGCGGGCTACGTAGAGGGTCAGCGGGATTTGGACTCCTACCATCTTGGCGATCTTTTTCAGGTTGTGGTTGATGTTGTAGCCCATGTTGCGGTAGGTGCATCGCTCGTTGGTGCCGGGGTTCTTGATGATGGGTAGCAGGTAGTCGGTGGCATTCTCGGGAGACTTGTCAAGTATCATCTGCATTTCCTTTGTCCACTCGATTATCAGTTGCTGTCCGGTCTTGCGTCGGCGGTAGGTGACGTATCCGTTTTTGAGGTCTGATTTTTTGAGAAATGCCATGTCGATGAAACTCATTCCACGGAGATAGAAACTCATCAGGAACATATCGCGGGCGTAATCAAGAGAGGTATTGAGAGACAAGTCCAATGCTTTGATTTTCTTGATAACCGGTAGTGGTAAGGCTCGTTTTACTGTCTTGTCTACGCCGGTGTAAACGTGCTTGAACGGATTGCGGTTTTCTATGATGTCATCTTCGACCGCACGGTTATAGACCGCACGGAGTATGCGTGTGTAGAATGATATGGTGTTGGGTGCAACGCCACGACCTTTGTGCCATGCCTCATAAGCCTCCATTATTTCGGAGGTGAGGCAGTCGAGCATTATGTCCTCGTCATGCCTGAACTTTTTGAAACTGCTGAGCGCAGATTTGTATGTCTCGGACGTTCTTACCTTGCCGTTCTGTTTGAGTTTGACGATGATACTCTCCATGAAGTTGAACAGAGAATATTCATTAGCATATCGGTTGAACTCGTCAATGACATCATCGGCGGTGTATGTCAGACCGTTGGCATCAAGTTTCTTGTCAATTTTGTTTAGTCGCTCGACATCCCAACGGATGCGCTCACGGATTGAGAGGATAAACGCCTTGCGCTCACTTTTCTGGGTGGTAGTTACCATTGAGCGGGATTCATCCCACTCCGATGGAAATACTTTGTAGTCGGAAAGGAGTTGTCGCACCTTCCTTTCGTGGATAATTTGATAATAGATTGTGCCCTCGTGGTCAGCGACAGTTGAGGGCCGGAACTTTACTTTTATCGAAGCCATTTGTTTTTTGTGTTTTGAATTGTCTATAAGATACGGCGGAGGGATACACTCCGAAAAGTGCATCCCTCCGGCAGTATCATAAGATATTGTTTTTACGGAACGTATAAGGCGGCAAGTTCCGTCAATCTTCTATTATACAAGCCTCTGTGCCATTTGCCTTTGTAGAGGCAGTGAGAGGTGTAGGACTTGAAGATGTTGCGGTCGCCGGCTTTTAACTTTTTGATTACACTGGACTTGTTGACCGCTCCAGGACCAATATTGTAAGCCAGCGCACCGAGAAGAACCGAGTCTTTGCCATATTGAGAATACATGGAGCAGAACTTCTTCAGGTCTTTACGCAGGAGTGCATCGGCTTCACTCTCAGTTAAAGGTCGATGCTGAGGGAAACGCTCTCCGGGCAGGATTCTATGACCATACCCATAGTAGGGTCTGTGTTTCAACTGATGAAGTGTCTCAAATTTCTTGATTATCAGGACTGCCCGCTCCAAGAGCGGCAGTTCCATTATCGACCGTTTGGCAGCGAAGGCTGGCGTAGTGACCGCGAGGGTCACTATCGCCATGAGGAATATCAGTAGTTTCTTCATAAGCCGATGGGTGTTATGATTCCGGGATTGACAGGGTTGATGATGCCGGGAGTTTTGCCACCATTGTCGCCGCTGTCTTTGCTGTTGAACTCGAAGGTTTGCTGCCACGGGGTCGAATTGAACGAATCCTCCACAACTATTAGGAACTTGTGAGCATCGGAGGAATTGGCGGTATAGTTCAGTCGGAAGGTCTTGCTTTCGAGAAGCACTCGGTCGTTGTTGACCAGTACGGGACCGTCAGCGAGCTTGAGGGTGCCTTCGCCGTCATACTGGAAGTAGCGGATGGTGTAGAGGGTGTTGGCATAGTTCCCTTCGGGCTTGATCTCGAAGCGCAGTTCTACAGTCTCGCCCTTGGTGATTTTGTCGCCGTAGGGCATGACTTCCACAATGAACGGATAGGACTGCTGTACGTCGAGGTCGTCGGAACAGGAGGTCAGAGTGAGGACGAGAGTGAAGAGGATTGCCCAGAACCCGAAGAAACGGGCGGGAGTAAGGCGGATTTCGCCGATTTTGTTGATGATTGTTTTCACGATTTTCAGAGTTTGAGTTTTGTTGATTTTTTCGGATAGAGCGACATGAGATAGTCGTTCAGATCCTTGTGGTTGGGATATAGTGCTGACTTGTCCATGACCTTGTCGCCGAACTCCCTTTGGAGTTTGGCGAGTGCCGCACGACCGGCAGTGTCATTGTCAAGATAGCACTGGATAACAGTGTAGTCGCCGAGGGCTGGGATTGCCTTCTGGAGATTGGATACAGAGTTGAGCACGATGGTGTCGAGCCCGTCGTTATAGCCGAGGCGTTCCGCTGAAAGAAAGTCGATAAAGCCTTCAAACACGTTACACCGGGCATTGCCGTTGGCAATTATGGTGATGTGCTTTGGCGGATACGACCCCTTAAAGAAGGGATTCCTCAACTCTAAGCCATTGGCGTTATTAGGGAAGCCGACGGCATAGTATCGTTTGCCGTGTAGTTCATAATCGACTTGCACACAGTAGCGTTGGGCAATCTCCTTGTGTATGCCCCGGTCAGCAAGATAGTGTAGCAACACAGGCGACTCCAGACGCGACACTTCGATATTTTCAAAGCTCGGTTCCTCGACAAACGGCGTTGGCTTATAGGGTTTAGCGACCGGGAGGCGCATCTTCTCCGCGATGTAATCGGCTTGCCTCAAAAAGTCCGTTTCACCGGACATTTCTCCGGCAAGCGAGAAGATGTCACCACCCGCGCCCGTTCCGAAGTCAAACCACAGATTTCTCCGTGGATTGACATGGAACGACGGTTTCCTTTCACTGCGATACGGAGCGTAGAACCATAGACCTTTCCTGTCGCGTCCGGTGGGCTGATACCCCAACTGATTGAGAAACTCGACAAGCGAGATTTTCTTGATGTCGTCGATGTTCATAGGCGCATCTTCCGTTTTGGGTGATTAGGCTCCTGCTCCTGTTTGGGAGGCTCTACCTTCTGTGACTTATCCACTCCGGACATTTGTCCTGCGATGTAGTGATTCAACTCTGACATATTGCATGAGCCGGTCAGTTCATAAGCGAGGTCATAGATTCCGCCGTATGCGCCGGACTTGGTATCTCGCCAGAGATTTGTCTCAGTGTTGATTACCATTGTCGGACCGGGGTTGGCATCGTATGGAGCATTGTATATGCGGAGATTGCCGTCAGCAGCCACCGGGTGTTCCTGACCGATAGCCTTCATAAAGTCTGTGAGCTTCACTTTCTTTATATCAAGGTTTATTACCGTTGGCTCCTGCGGACGGCGTGCCATAGCCGAAAGTTCCTTGCCCTGCTCATACTCGTTCATATACTTCAGGATGAAGTCACGAGGATCCATGTAGAGATTCGGATTCATCTTCAGGGCGGCAAGGTCGACAATATCGCCACTCTGGTCTGTGGCATGGTCATACCATCGGTTCGTGTTGGTATCAACCACAAGCATTGGTTCCGAGTCGTCACGTTGCGGGGCATAATAGAGTTTCATGTCCCCGAAAGCCTTGACAGGCTTCTCGCCGAGAGCCGCCATGAACTCCGTCAGCGGGATATTCCTGATGTCATTCTTCGTGTACCGCATAGGCTATTCGATTATGAATTTGACACCGACACCATAGGTAGTATGGTATATCTGAACATCGCTCCCGAAAGTGAACCGGCCTTTGACATTAGCGGTCAGTGCAATCTTGTCGGAGAGATAGAACTCTGCCTGTAAGTTGAGCGCACCGCCGTAGATGAAATTGTCGCTGTCATGGAGTGTTGAACCGTCGGACAGTGTTTTCTTACCCCAGTTGACCGTCTCATATCCGGCAAGAGCGGATATGCCACCGTAGAGGTGGAAAGTCATGGAGTAGTCGCTGAGGACATGGAGATTATATCCTGCCTCGCCTGTGAACTGTGTCACCGGGATGCGACCTTTCTCGCCGTATGGCTTGAAGGTCTGGAGATATTCTCCACCGAAAGACCATGTATTGCCATGATTGCCTGTGAAGACGGAGTAGAACACTCCGAGGTCATAACCGCAGTCACGGGACTTTCCGGTGTAGAAACCGTCTGCCATATTCGCCTTAATTTCAACCGCCGACATTCCGGGGAGGCATCGCTGGGCAAATGCTTTCCCTCCGCAGAGGGAAAACACTGCCACAGCGAAGATTGCAAGAATCTTCTTCATAGGGCTTACTGAATTGAAAGTTCGTCAATTACGTTGGCTCTCACTATGTCTTCGTTATCGACCACAAAGGACAGATGACGACCGCCTTCCTTCTCGGCGATCTCGATAACGAGCTGCTTGTCGTCGGGGATGGTGAATTTTTCCAGAGCGAAGACCGTTCTTTCGGAGGACTTGCCGTGTACCACCGTCACATAGTTCTGGGCGCGGAGCGGTTCGAGAACCTGCTCCTGCATGGCGGTTCGTTTTATAACTTTCTTATCCACAATCTTAAAGCTTACATAGTCTATATCGAAAGCGATATTAGAGGTGTTCTTCAGTTCGGTGTGGAAATAGAGAAGACCGTTGTTTGTGTAGATAGACTTCAGGAGAAACTGCACCCCGAAACGCTTTGAGCCGATATGTTTTATCTCGCGCTTGTTCTGCTTGTAGATGCTTTTCATAATCAGCTTGACAAGCATCGGCGACTCTGAGCCGAGACGCTCCAAGTATATCTCCTGAGCGTTGTTCGGGCGGTTCACCGCCTCGCCGTCATGGAGGAAGTCAGTCATCTCAATACTCAGGAGCAGAGGCTCTTTTGCAAACTTAACATTGAATACATAGTAAGAGCCATCATCGGTAATAACCGAGAGGTTAGTCTCCTGCTTGAACGACTTGAAGGCTGACTTGACACGAAGCACATTCTTCGCACCATCGGCTATTCCAGCCACGAGATTTTCATTGCCGAGGTCGCAATATACAATCTCAGCCGGGAAGATGATGTGGGTGGTCTTGTTGTAGCAGACCTCCAGTGCGTGAGGGGGGATCATGCGGTCGAAGCCCACCTTGCGGGTCAGACCGTCGAACTTGTCGCCGTCGGTGTAGTTGGGCCCGTACACGTTCATGTCGTGTTCGGCTACCTGTTCGGTGTCAGGCGACACATTATTATTGGTGTTATCGGGATTTTTGGCGTTGGCAGCGGTGGCCACTCCGAAGAGTGCCACTGCCGCAACAAAGAATTTTGTGATTGTTTTCATTCGTTGTTGTTGGGTGTTTTGGTTTGTTACTGCTCGTTCTGTTTGAGCATGATTTTATAGCCGGATTTGAGGTGAACCTTCACAGTGCGCAGTTTCTTGTTAAGATACTGGCTCACACCGTTTATGAGTCCTTTGCCTACATCGGAGACAAGCTGCGCCCCGGCGTTGGTGGTCAGGTTGATGGAACTACCCATCGTACTGCCCATATTGGCGCCGATTTCGTGAAGCGCATCGCTCTCCATAGAGTTGGGAATGTTGATACCCTCCTGACCGTCGGAGTCATAGACCGATAGGTCAACCTCCATGATGCAGCCGAGAGCCTCGATGTTCTCAATCTTGATTTCAAGACGTTCCCCCTGAAGCCGGGCCACTCCCACGATGGCGGTGTTTTTCGGCAACAGAGAGTTGCCAATCCACATCGGTTCGAGTGTCCGGAGCCTCACGCTCTGCCCGTCGATAACCGACTGGTCAGTGGCGACACAGGCTGAAATGGTATTCTTGAAATTCGTGCGCTTGGTGCCGACGGCGGTAGAGAAAGAGCGGGTATTATCGGTCGAGGCACTGAGAGAAGACACTACATTGCGGTTTACCTGATTGACAGGCATGACCTTACGGTCCTTCTCCGGTTCATCGACAATCACGGCCTGTTGACTGCCATTGCCGGTGCCAAGATACTGCGCCGCCAGCTTGTAGGATTGCTCCATCAGTTCCATCTCGTTGGGTTGCTGACTCTGCTGAACCATAGCGTTCTGCGCCTCCAGCTCGTCAATCCGTGCCTGCAATTCTGCCACCTGAGATGACTGGCTGTAGTCTGGAACATAAAAATCCTGTAGCGATGCTTGCGCCTCCTGATAGGCTTGTGCAGAGGTTTCAATTGGATCAGGCTCAGTGGATTGTGAGGGCGAGGCGATTGTATCTACTGTTTCAGCATAAGAAACAGCCACACTGTCGCGTCTCGCTTTTTCGTCAAGAATTGTCTGTTCTTCAATCGCTTTGAGCTTGTTGCCTTCAATCTCCTGATTATCGCCGTCGGGCAGTTCCATGTTTGCTTTGCTAGTATCGGTTTCTTCTTTTGAAAAAGAACCACCGAAGATAAGCCAGAGCGCGACCAAAAAGGACAGGAACATCGCAGGGAAAACTATGGCATATTTTTTCAGGTTCTGGCGGTCTTTTTCAGTCTTGGGTTGGATCCAGCCGTTAACCTTCGCTTTCAGTTCCTCAAATGTCATGTTCAGGGAATTGGAATCCGGGGGATTTCATGATTACCCCTTTCAGGTAAATCAAGCGATGGAATATGTTTAATCTCAATTGCAGTATGTGCATTGCCCTGTCCGAGACGATAGCAGGCATGACCGAATACGCCAAAGGCAATCAGTATAAACACGGTCAACATTATTGCCACGACAGTCATACGGCGGTTGGGTGGAATGGACTCACACTTTGATTTGACAAGTGATAGAATCCAGACTTTTGGGGTATGCCATACAAAATGGTGTAAGGTTTTGAAATTCATCAGCGTTTGACGGTAGAAATGTCTTTGTTTTCAAGGATTGTGAACCCCTCGATAATAAAACCGTTGGGGTTGTCATCAGACCTTGACGAGTTTGTCAGGCGGCAGACAGTTATCAGACTGCGGTGTGTGACATTGCTTTGACGGATAATCATCTGTCTGGCGTAAGTCTTTGCGGTATAGGGATAGTTGTTGAAGTCGCAGACCACGCTGTCCACGTTGCACACCTGATTGATATTGCCGGAAATTATTCTGTTATAGTACCCTTTCTCTGCGAAGTCCGAATAATAATTATAGGCACTATTGTCTGATAGAATCAGAGCACGGTTAATGTTATGCTCGATTGCGGACTTGTCAGGCGACAAAGTAAAGAACAGTTCATGAAAGCGACGAACATGCTCTCGTGCTTCGGCGGGCCGGTTCTGGCTCATATCCTGTGACAAGGCAAGCATCAAAGACTTGCCATTGTCCAAAACATAGATTTTCTCACGCTGCTTTTCAGCGAAGTTGAAAACCATGATAAGAGCCACAGATACGACCACCGCACACATCGACACGAAAATTATACCGAACAGTCTCAGCTGACGAAATGAACTTTCGATGTTTTTAAGTGATTTGAATTCCAAGTGAACTTATTTTAGAAGTTTTCCGGCTCTGCCGGCCAAATTTCCTGCCACTCCACCTGCCACACTGCCTACCACTGAGCCGCCTTGCATCGCAGTGGTATTGACAGCACGGTTATAATTCCCGGCACCACCTGCCTGAATAATCCAGCCTGATACTGTAGGAATTGTGAAGTATCCGATAATCCCTATAATCATAAAAATTATGTAACAGGTATTTGAACTGTCGAGGTCAGCAGCAGGATTATTTGTCAGCTCGGATATGTCATTCTGAAGCATCAGCACCTGTATTTTTGCAAGGATTGTCGAGAACAGGTCAGCGACCGGCAACCAAAGATAGGTCTGTATGTAGCGTTGTATCCATGTCACAAGAGTTGACTGAAAACCGTCCCATACGGATAAGGCAAAAGCTATCGGGCCAAGAATGGCGAGTACGATGAGAAAGAAAGTCCTTATGGTATCTATGGTGAGAGCCGCAGCCTGAAACAACAGTTCCAACAGTTCTCTGAAGAAATTCTGAATTGCCTTCTTTATCTTATACATTCCTCGCTCGATATACATTCCGGCAGCGGTTCCGACTTCGGTCACTCCGAGTTCATCAATCTGCCTGTCAAACTCAGCGTCATCCACAAGATATGCGGTTGACGGGTCATTCATCATCTTCTCGTATTCCAGTCTGTCCTTTTCCTCGCGATACTTCTTCATGTCCAATGTCTGACCTTCAAGCATGGAAGCAGTGCCTTGGACAATAGGAGACATTACGGTATTTATCGTTCCAAGTACCATAGTCGGAAAGAACATGATGCAGAAACCGATAACAAAGGGACGAAGCAGCGGGAAGACATCAATAGGCTCAGCCCTTGCCAATGACTGCCAGACTCTGTAAGCGACGAAGAACAGTGCCCCGAGCCCGGCTATGGCCTGGGCGACCCCCGCCATATCGGAGCAAAGAGGCATCATCTCATCATAGAGCGAGCGCAGTATGGTGTGAAGGTTTGTGAAATCAATAGCGCAAAGCATGGCTACCAGTATTTTTCAGAGCCGTCTCCATAAAGACTTACTACACGCTGTGTATCAGCTTTCTTTTTTGCCCGTAGATATGATACGCTGATATTCTTGTTAGTGTAGTATGCTGTCAGGTTCTTCAGACGCTTCATCTCCTTGTAGCAGTCATCCACCACATCCATACGGTCTTTGTCGGTCATGGATAATGTTGTGATGTTGACTACCTGTTTCAGATCTCCGAGGACACCATTTGCTTCTTCAAGCAGACGTGTATATCCGGAAGCGATTGCCGAAAGCTCGGAACTGGTGAAGTTCGGATCTGTCAGCATCTTCTTGAAATTGTTGACGTAGTAGCCGGAAATGTCGCCGAGCATCAGGACGGTCTGCTGCACCTTGCGGGCATCGCGGACGAGATTGTTGACCGATTGGAGAGCGTCATAATATTTCTTCGCCTGTTGGTAAATCTTAACCGTCTCCTTGAAGTTATTAACCATATTCGTAGCGGTCGTTGACTCCTGAACGAGTGACTTTGAAGAGTTTACGATGCTCTGGGCGATGTTGGACGGGTCAATGACCGTCCATTGGGCGGAAGCCCTGTCAGTTCCGAAAATCAGAATCAGCAAAGCCGTCACAAGAAAAATTCTAACCTCTGTCATTGTTTTCATTTTTCTGATTATTTATATAGATTTCTCTCAGTTTTGCAGAGCATTCCTCCGGCAGTCCGGTGATAGTCCCTTCTATTTTATCAAGATCATCCCAACCAACGGCAGATTCTGCAAATACCACATCGTATACGTCCACATCCTTTTTTACAGCGGGAGGATTAGGGGGAGCCACATAATTCTCCAATCGTACCAGTTCACCTTCTTTATCTGCGATGATAATGACATCTTTTTCCGGGTCGTAACCCAAAACCAAGGCATTATAGTCCTGCCCGTCGGCATAGAAAATGTATGGGTCCATCGGACAAGAATTGGATCTCCTTATAATATACGTATTAAGAACCGATGGGGAAGGGAGCCTTGCTTCCGCTGTCATAAGGAACACCTCGCCATGCAGGGAAATATGGTAACGAATATCGTCATTCGGATTGCACCACGTACCGCATAGCCTCTTCCGGATTTCAAGATCTTTTGGAATAATCACATATTTTTCTGTCAGATTTTTCACCAACTCGTAGGATAACATTTTATTGAAAAGCTCCCATTGCTGCGGTGTAAAAACCAGACACTTGCTGAGTTTTTTCGATTTGCGCCAATTAATAATGATGTATGCGAGGAGTGCTATCAGACTAATCGAGATGAGCGTCATCACGAGGATGAAAAGTGTTTCAGGCAGTGTGTACATTATAAGTTGAGCAAGCCTGAGAATAGATATTTCCATATTGTTATTATCAGTTTAATTTAGAGGCCATGCCTCCGATTATTTTCACTCCCACGAAAAGCAGGAGCAACGGGAAGGTTATCAGGGCAAGCAGCCCGATGAACAGACCGGCAATTATTGCCCACAGGACATAGAGGACTTTCATAGCGGTAGCCATTGTGAGAGATGGTTAACGATATTTGTAATCACGTCATAGGCAAATGGCTTGGCATACTGTATAGCCTTGTATGTCGCCACGAAGACTGCGGAAAGGACTGCAATACCGGCGAGAAACAGGATAAATCCAGTCAGCACTCCGAGAATCGGGTGAAACGCCTTGGGGATTTTCATGTTGCACCCTCCTTCCTCTCGTTGGCGAGCATTTTGATTGCGGCCTCAGTGTCTCCTCCTAATTGCTTCGCCTTGTTGAGAACCTGAATCTTCTCCGTTTCCTCAGTGGTGTAGCAGAGATATTCCTCCATTGACACCTCCGTGGCATAGACCGCTGACTGTGTACCGCCGAGACCAATCCACACCTCCTTGTAGAGCCGATTGGGATTGTTTGCCATATTGATACTGAGTATCTGGCTTTTCTCCTTGTCGGTCAGACCGAGCAGTTCCTGAATCTGGTCGAAGCGGTTCATGTATTTGCGTTGGTCGAGCAGGATTTTACAGTCGGAGTTGTTGATGATAGTCTCCTTGACAATCGGCGACGAAATGATGTCATCAACCTCCTGCGTCACCACCACCGCCTCGCCAAAGTATTTACGCACAGTCTTATAGAGGTACTTCATATACTCTGCCATGTTAGCCGAGGATAGAGCCTTCCAAGCCTCCTCACAGATAAGGACTTTACGGATTCCTTTGAGCCTTCGCATCTTGTTGATGAAAGCCTCCATGATGATGATTGTCACCACCGGGAAAAGTTCCTTGTTGTCCTTGATGCTGTCTATCTCGAATACCACGAATCTCTTGTTCAGCAGGTCAATGTTGGCTTTAGAGTTGAGAAGGAAGTCGAAACGGCCTCCGTGGTAATATTGCCGCAGGGTGGTCAGGAAGTTGTCGATGTCGAAGTCCTGCTTGTAGATGGGGATAGGACGCTGTCCCATTTCAGCGCGGTACTCGTCACGCATAAACTCATAGAATGAATTGAAGCATGGCACGATGTCCTTATCCTTGTTCATCTTTTCGAGGAACATCGACAACGCTGAACCTAATTCGCCGCTTTCGGTCTTTGTCACTCTGTCGTCCTCTGACTTCCAGAGTGTAAGGAGCAACGTCTTGATCGAATCCTTCTTCTCCACATCGAAAACTCCGTCATCCGTATAGAAGGGATTGAACGAAATCGGGCTGTCCTCGGTGTAGGTGTAATACACACCATCTTCTCCATGCGTCTTGTTATGAATCAGGTTGCAGAGACCCTCATACGAGTTTCCTGTGTCAATCAGGAGGATATGTGCGCCCTGTTCATAATATTGTCGGACAAAATGGTTGGTGAAGAACGACTTGCCGGAACCTGACGGTCCAAGAATGAACTTGTTGCGGTTGGTCGTGATACCACGTTTCATCGGTTCGTCGCTAATATCCAAATGGATAGGTTTACCCGTAAGGCGGTCAACCATCTTGATACCGAAAGGTGACAGGCTACTGCGATAATTTGTCTCGGCAGTGAAGAAGCAGACCGCCGGCTCGATGAAAGTGTAGAAACTTTCCTCGGCAGGGAAGTCTGCCTCGTTTCCGGGCATCGCCGACCAGAACAGTGTCGGACAGTCGATGGTGTTGTGCCGTGGCATACAACCCATAGTCGCCAACTGGCCACCGACATCATTCTTGATGCGCCGCAGTTCCTCGGTGTCTTCGCTCCATGCCATGATGTTGACATGGCAGCGGACGGAGGTAAGACCGTATGAATGAGCCTCGTTGAGATAGCGGTCAATCCACTCCTTGTTTATGGCATTGCTTCGGCTATACCTCGAAAGGCTGTTCATCTTGCGGGCAGTCTTCTCAAATCTTGCCAGGTTCTCATCGTGGTCGTCAATCAGCACATACTGGTTTACGATGTGGTTGCAGGGTAAGAGCAACCCGATGGGACTTGCAAACGAGAGGCGGCAGTCGCTCCGGTCAGTCGATAACCGCTCATAACGGTTATCGGTACTGACCTTTGCGGGGAGATCATCAGTGTCGGACAGAGTGTGCAGACAGAGCATCTTGTCGCCAATCCGCATCTGACGGGCATCGAGGTCGATGTCTTCCAGACAGGTAACATCGTCCATCGTCAGCGACATATACTTCTCGATAAGTCCGGATTTCTTTTCAGTTCCGACCAACTCATCATCAGAAAGGCGACGCAGCTTGATATAACCGGTGTCATTGATGATTCGCTCGAACTGTTCCACCGACTCCATGAACCTGACAACCATCTCGTGATTGAGTTCTTTCGGGGTGATTCGCCCACGGCAGAGAGTGGAGAAGTTGCTCTGCTGACGCGCCCGTTCTTTCGTGGTCTTTGTCAGAAAGAGGTAACACTTATGGGCGAGATATGGACGCTCGTTAAAGTGACGTTCAAAACTCCTGTCCAAAAAGGATAAATCATCCTTCTGGAGTTCCGGCTGATATTTCTCCGCACAGAACCAGTCCTGTTTGTGGACCACCGAATAGTGCGGCAATACCTTGATTGCCTTGCACCATGCTCCGTGCATGGCCTCATATTCAGCGGATGTTACCGTGAACAGTTCCGGCAGACTGACCTCGAAGGCAACCGTGATGTCAGCGTCTTTGCTGATGATGCAGCCGTGTTCAACGGCAAGCAGCGGCAGTTTGGATTCCAGTGTTGTGGCTTTCAATATATTTCTCATTTCTTCCTATATCTGATTAGGCGGTTAAGGCGCAGACGGTTGATGATGTAGCGAGGATGATATTTCACAGCGGCCAACTTCATTAAACCGTACTGCCCGTACTTGGCATTGAGGTGGAAGGTGAGCCAGACAAGGACTGAGGCGGCAGTAACGCCAAATCCTATGCAGATCCATTGGGACAGACCGGCGATATACATGATGACGAACACCACGAACAGGGCGAGCAAGCCCCCGGCAAAGATGAACAGATACTGCGCCTTCAGACCCTTGTACTCTACCGACCGTCCTATGCCCTTGTTGATAGCATATTCGGCCATTGGCTCAGATGATTAGAGGAAGAATGAGCGGAGAATTGTGGCGGCCACAATCAGGAAGATACACGCTCCGAACCACGAGGCGGCAGTCTTAGTGGTGTCGGGATCACCGCTCGACCACTTGGAATAGACCTTGACGCCGCCGATAAGACCGACAACCGCGCCAATGGCGTAAATGAGCTTGGTGCCCGGGTCAAAATATCCTGTTACGAGCGATGTAGCTTCATTGATACCCGCCAGACCGTTTCCGGCGGCAAACATTTCAGAGGCGCAGGCGGCCATGATAGCCACAAGCATCATTTTCGCAACATTAAATCGGCGTGATGGCGTGTTACACCATGCAATGCCTCGGCTATACAGACTTTTGAGAATCTTAATCATAAATTTGGGGTTGGTTTTGATTACTCCGTAGAGCGATGGATCAGTGGTAAATGTTGAAGTCAATGGCATCAATACCCTCAGTGTTTATATCAGCATGATATACTATCTTTTTCGGCTTGGAGGTATCTGTCTTATCGACTTGGGTGTCAGTAGTGTCAGCCTTCTCCTTTGGAATGTGACATTCAATCATCAGGATACGTTTCTGAATCACGGGGTCGAGCTTGATTACCTCAAAGATTGCAGCGTCACCCGCTTCTGACAGGACTCTTTTTGTGGTCTCGATGTCTTCCGGGTTATCGGACTTGCCTTTGAGTACCTTCATTGTCGTATCCATCTGTCTGAAGTCTATTCCGTCTGCCATAGGTGGAGCCGGGGTCGGTGCTTCTCCTGTCAGTTCAGAAGCGGTTTTGTTGGAGAATACATCTTCAAGGTCTTCATTGGCAACAACCTTACGGTATTTCTGAGGCACGTATTCCTCATTATCCCAACCGGCATCGGCAGGTGTGCCGAATTCTTTGATTATGAGCGGGACAACTTCACGGAACTCCTCCCTTATAATCTTGCGCCACTCATCAATATCGAGTACGCTTTTGCCGACAACATCAGCAGTGGATAGTTCCTGTGTAGAATCATCTGACGACTCATTGTCATCAGGTTGGACCGACTTTTTATCATCTTCGGACTTGTCGGATGGCTTTCCTACATTGTTTTTCCGGCATACCACTATCGTGGCAAGAGATATATTGCTGACCAAAAGGAGAAAAATCAGTATTGCGGTCATTGAAACAGATTGGACTTGTTGTCGTCAAATATGCTCTGCATAATGTCGCGGTTCTTCTCAAAATGGTCAAGAATTATCTCCGAGAGATAGCCGCCTATGGTTGCCTGCGGAACGCCACACCTCTGTACCATCCGCTTTATTACGGCAAGTACCTCCGGATAGATATAAGTTTTAGCTGATGCGGAATCTTTCCGGGTCAGATACTTCTCGATATAGGCAATCCGGGCGGGATCAACCGGTGCAACCTCGATTTCTGTGGTATCCTGTGTTACAGCTATAGTGACCTTGTGGGTCGGAATTCTATCGTTTGACATTCGATATTCATAGTCTTTTTTTGATTATATCCTCAAACTCCTTGAAGTGCTCGGCCAGTACATTATTGACATAAGCCTTCACAGAGCATGACGGACCATTTTCGTAAGAAAGTATTCTTCGTATTTTCCTCACAAACTCCGGTGATACCTCTACCATAAGGTATTTCATCTGCGGACGCATATGAGTCATATTCCTCACAAACCGTTGTGAAAACATTTCCTCATCTTCTTTATAGGCACTGCTTCGTTGTCGCGGTTTGACGGCAGATGGCGATTCCGGCGCCGGAGCCGTTTCGGAATTTTTATCCTCAGTGTTATCTGCGGGTTTCTTCTTCAGCGATGACACACCGGAGGGCTCCTCGCGGAATGACCTGATGAAATCGTCGGGATCGACATCCGATTCATAGACTTTTGCCATAGCCGTCAGGATTTGAGCAGCGACAGTATTTCTTCCGCCAGTTCGGGAAGCCTCGAACCCTTGAGCAGCGTTTTGTCCGGTGGCATGACTGTAGAGCGGAACACCGGGCGGTCGAGCGTCTTTGAGCCCTCTCTGCGATACTTCTTGGTGTCAGGAATCTTCGTCTTGAGAGTCTGTAGCCCCAGTTCCTCGAATAACTCTTCATATTGGTCATAGAGGTCGGTTTTCTCACGAGCGTCAACCTGATTCCAGAGAAGATACATCTCCTTTACCTGAGATTTACCGGTAGTGAGCCATTCCTGAATTTTGAGCGCGAAGGCGAGAGAGCTTTCGAGTATTACCTTGTCTGCCGCTATCGGAACTATCACCGAATCCATGCAGTTGATAATATTGACAACTCCACGGTTGTTGACTGTTCCGGGCAGGTCGAAAAAGACTACGTCAATTTCATTGCCCGCCTCGATGATTTCCCTTACCTTGAGCATGGCGTCTTCAGGTTTGACCATGAGCAACGGGTAGGGTTCAAGCCCTGTCCGCCTGCGGTTCTCCATCACAGCCTTTCTGAAGGAGTCGTTGATTTCGAGCAGCGTGGAATCCCGCTTTCTCATTTCCTCAATGCTGAACTGGGGATAGTCACAGTCAACAACGAGGATTTTCAATCCCTTGACATAGTAAAGATAGCTCGCCATCAGTACCGTCATGGTTGTTTTGCCGGCACCACCCTTTTGAGTGGAAAAGGCAACAAACTTTGGATCTTTCATTCTAATTGCAGATAGAGTGGTTTTGTCAGAGCATAGCGATGGCCGTCAGCGCAAGCCTTGCAAACAGACCGGCTCTGTTTCCCGGGGAACTGTTGCTGGCGACCGCCTATGTCTGCGAATTTATTAAATGGTTGGGGTGGAACTTGCTGTCAGCTAGAACCGCTCATATCAGGTGGCAAGATTGTCCGAGAGTAACATTTTGACAACTGCGACTGTTATGCGACTGTTCAAGACCGAAATACTGCAAGCGTTTTCTTGTGCCGGACGGCTATGGTATTCGGGCAAATGCGATTCCTATGGACATTATTTGAACGCTTGGCGGAATACCGTTGACCGGTCAGCAATGCAAAATTACGATATGCAGCAGCCTGTTTCCAAATTTCTAAGTATCGTGGCTTTACAAATACATGATTTGTCCCGATTTGTCACCATCGGTCAGCCATGATCTTCCTACAGCCGTAATCCTGAACATACCCGATACGTGTAAAGACCTTTACGCATATAGATATTAGGATATTAACTATAGATAGATAAATTGACAGTCAATATTACCATTTCTATGATTGAACAGACAATAGGCAGACAGTATGAAGTATTCAAAACAAGTTCCACAAGTAGATAATATGAACTGTCAGTACATCATACATTCAACCTTATTCCTGAATTGTCATAGGGATTATTGAGTGTCATATTGTAAATTCATACGATGTAACTATCTGTTGAAATATCATTCCTTAACACAATACTTTGAACTGTTCAAGAATAGTATCATCGGCTGAATGTGTTGCAAAGTTAATGACTTAATCATAAGGTATCCTAATTTTTAGAGGTCGTGGCATTACGAATGGCCGATATGGCACGGTTTGTCACTTTCGCGACCAGGATCTTTCAACACCCGGAATTTCAAATCAGAAACAATTCCTGACACGTATAAAAGCAAGCCATTTCAAAAAAGTGTCTTCAGCCCCTCTCGAAATTTGGTATATGCCATGACTTTTTTGTAACTTTATATCAGCAAAAGCACCGGAGATACACCACAAGCCGCTCCATGCAAGACAGGAAAACACGCTGATTCGGATTAACCGGCACCGAAATCAACAATATTCCACATATTATATAGGATAGAATGTCCACATAGACATGGCAAGGTATGTGCCACGATGCACGCAATTAAAATTGCGGCACCCGGCACCCTTGCCATGCTGCGCATGGAACAATTTACTCCGAAGTCGTAAATTCTTGCGAATAACCTGCGGTTTGCCACTCACAGTCGCTTTGCGAAACCCACAAATCCACATGATAATTTATGAGTAATAACTATCGAAATGCAGGGCGAAAACCCAAGCTTGATCCGACGGTGTTCCGATGTACGGTCAATTTCAATGCTCAGGAGCACGCCAGACTCATCGCCATGCACGAACGGTCAGGAGTGGAATCTATGGCAGCGTTCATAAAAATGCAATTCTTTGGCAAGCCATTCAAGGTGTTTGTCATAGATGAGAATACACGAAAATTCATAGACCGCCTTTCATCCCTCAACTCCCAGTACCGTACACTTGGAGTAAGTTATGACACTCTGGTCAAGACGTTAAGAGAGAATTTCACCGAAAAGAAAGCAATGACTGCCTTATATCGTCTGGAGCAATACACAAAGGAACTTGCCCGGATAAACAGGCAGATTGTTGATCTCGCCAATAAATTTGACGAGCAATGGTTGCTAAAATCTCGTTAGGCAATTCTCTTTATGGAGCAATAGCATATAACGGGGAGAAAATCAATAAAGATAAAGGTCGGGTACTTGATACAAACCTTATCTTCAATGACGGCTCCGGTCAGATCAATATCGGTCGTGTATTCGAGGATTTCAAACGGTGGATGCCTTCATCCACACGCACCGAAAAGCCTATGATGCACATTTCATTGAATCCGCATCCTGATGATAAACTGAGTGATGTTGATTTCACCCGACTTGCCCATGAGTATATGGAAAAGATGGGATTCGGTGAGATGCCATATCTCATAGTGAAGCACGAAGATATAGACAGGCACCATGTTCATATCGTGGCTCTTAGGGTTGGCACTGACGGTAGATGTATCTCCGACAAGAACAATTTTTACCGTAGCAAGGAGATAACCCGGGAGCTTGAGAAAAAATATGGATTGAAGCCCGCTGAAAGAGAAAAGATTACTCCCGATATGCCTATCCGTAAGGTTGACCCTGACGGAGACATAAAGCGTCAGGTTGCCAATACGGTCAAGATGGTTGGTATGCGTTACAAGTTCCAGACTCTTGGCGAGTTCAATGCAATCCTCTCCTTATATAATATAAGGTGTGAGGCGGCTGACGGAAGAGTTAACGGTCGGGAGTATCACGGGCTGGTATATCATGCTACCGATGATGACGGCAAGACTATCTCAACTCCCTTGAAGGCTTCACGACTTGGAAAGTTTGCAAGCAGAACAGCGATTGAAGCACGTTTTGAAAGAGCCAAAGACAAGATTGACATCCGTCCTACAAAGAGAATGGTTTCCGATGTTATGAGCCGTTCATCCGGTAAAAATGATTTCATAACCGAACTCCATGAACAGAACATCGACCTGATTCTACGCTACACGGACGAAGGTCGAATTTATGGTGCCACTTTCATTGACCATAACACAATGACGGTTTTGAATGGCTCTCGACTTGGCAAAGCATTCTCCGCAAATGCTCTTGAAAACCGGTTCAATAATACCGAGGAAAGACCTCTTGCCCCGGTCAATGAACAAGAACAGCCCGATAGAGAAACACATCAGGACAGCGACGACGGGCAAGCTACAACACAATCTCATGAACCGGCTCCAAATCAGAATCGTCCCTCCACAACTAACAGGGATATTTCAGACGACTATGACCTCACAATTCCCGGGCTGGATCTATTTCAGCAAGGTCAGAGTTTCAATCCGGATGAGGAAGAATTCATCCGTCGCATGAAGAAAAAGAAGAAGCGCGGTCAACGACCGAAACATTAACTATATTATTTAATGTCACAACAGGAAGATGACCTCAGGTCACTGGCCAAAATCATGGATATGCTCCGTGGGATAAGCCTGATACTTGTGGTCGCCAATATCTATTGGTTCTGCCAGTCGCTTATCGGCGGCTGGCGGTTCCACTCCGAGACTATGAAGGTGCTCGGCAATCTCAACGAGGCGGGAGGACTGTTCAATAATCCTTGGAACGCCAAATGGTGGGCTTTACTTCTGCTTGCTCTCTCTTGCTTTGGCACCAAAGGTGTCAAAAATGAGAAAATCAAATGGGGGCAGATCTGGCTGTTCCTCAGTGTTGGTTCTGTTCTATTCTTCTTCAACTGGTGGATGTTGTCATTCGGCTGGACTGTCATCTACATCGTCACAACAGCGGCGGGTTTTGTCTGCCTTCTGTTAGGAGGCGTATGGATGAGCAGATTGCTGAAAAACAACATGATGGATGACCGTTTCAATGATGAGAATGAATCATTCCAGCAGGAAACACGCCTGATGGAAAATGAATATTCAATCAATCTGCCCACCCGGTTCTACTATAAGAGACGGTGGAACAAGGGCTGGATAAACGTGGTGAATCCTTTTCGCGCCTCGATAGTGCTTGGCACCCCCGGCTCCGGTAAGTCATACGCAGTCGTCAATAATTTCATCAAACAGATGATAGAGAAAGGATATAGCGCATACATCTACGATTTCAAGAGCCCGGATTTGAGCATTATAGCATACAATCACCTTAAAAAGCACCTCAAAGCCTACGGCAAGACTCCGCCTAAGTTTTATATGATAAATTTCGATAATCCGGAACGCAGTCACCGCTGTAATCCCATTCATCCTAATTTCATGTCCGACATAGCCGATGCCTACGAGAGTGCATATACTATTATGTTGAATCTCAATAAGTCGTGGGTTCAGAAGCAGGGTGACTTCTTTGTTGAATCTCCAATCGTACTGTTCGCAGCAATTATATGGTTTTTACGCATATACAAGGATGGAGAGTATTGTACGTTTCCACACGCCATTGAATTCCTTTGTCGCAGATATGAGGATATATTCCCTATCCTTACCAGCTATCCTGACTTGGAAAACTACCTGTCTCCATTTATGGACGCATGGCTTGGAGGTGCGGCGGAACAGTTGGCCGGTCAGATTGCATCGGCAAAGATACCGCTGTCCCGAATGATTTCGCCACAGTTGTATTGGGTGATGACGGGCAATGATTTTACTCTCGACATCAACAATCCCAAAGAACCGAAGATTTTGTGTGTCGGCAATAATCCTGACCGCCAGAACATCTATGGCGCAGCCCTCGGTCTTTACAATTCCAGAATTGTCAAACTAATCAACAAGAAAGGAATGTTAAAGTCCGGAGTTATCATAGATGAATTGCCAACCATATATTTCAAGGGTCTCGATAATTTGATAGCTACCGCCCGTAGTAACAAGGTTGCCGTATGTCTCGGCTTTCAGGATTTCTCCCAGTTAGAGCGCGACTATGGCAAACCTGAAGCCGCCGTGGTGATGAACACCGTCGGCAATATCTTCTCCGGGCAAGTCGTAGGTTCTACCGCCAAGACCCTTTCGGAGCGTTTCGGCAAGGTACTCCAGAAGCGACAGTCCATATCAATCAACCGTCAGGATGTAAGTCAGTCTATCAATACACAGATGGACAGCCTTATACCTCCGAGCAAGATTTCAACTCTCACTCAGGGTTTCTTTGTAGGAGCGGTAAGTGATAATCTGACCGAGCGCATTGATCAAAAAATATTCCATGCGGAGATTGTAGTTGACAGCAAAAAGGTTGACGCTGAAATGAAAGCCTATGAGCCTATTCCAATTCTAACCGATTTCAAGGATCCGACGCCCGACAAGCGTCAGATGAAGGCTGATATTCAGGCTAACTATGACAAAGTAAAACAGGATGTTCGCGATATTGTAAGCGACGAACTTGCCCGTATCGCATCGAATCCGAAACTCAGGCACCTGCTTCAACAGAAGGGGTGACACCACAAATCCACAACATAATAATGACTAATAATTTTAGCAGTCGAGGTTATGACCTTGACTATTACAATCTGTTCCTGCGCAATTATTTATCGGAGCACAGATTCCCCGAAGCTGATGACGATACATTCATTGCGACAAGGGCGGAGAAAGCCTATGATGTTTTTGTAGCATCACGACTGGCTGGAGATGAATATTACATTTCAAGTGAGAAAGCAATGGCTGCTCTTTATGAAGGTCTTGAAATTTCAGCTTATGATTTTGTCAGCGAGATATTGATGAACGAATTTACTGACCAGATTTCATTAGAGGAAGAATCCAACGAATTTTGGACATATACATTCCTTGAAGAACTGGCACCGGAGTTCAGAGATATAGAACTGAGCTATGAATGGTTAAACACTACTGAAGGAGCGGTTTTTAGACTTACCATCATAGGACGCATAACATTATTCTTTGAGAAATATGGCCTTTAACCGATTACAGACTATGCGCGACAACATCGAGGCTATACGGATGGCGTTTAGCCTCGGTGTCAAGGGGCGCGGGGCGCAGACTGCCGAGGAGATTGCGGTGCTGCGCAAGTATGCCGGGTTTGGCGGGTTGAAGTGTATTCTCAACGATGCAAACGAGCTGGCGGATGCCGCCAAGTGGAGCAAGTCGGATATTGAGCTGTTTGCACCTACGGTTGAACTGCGCCGCCTTATTCACGACTATTCACGTGACGACAAGGACTTTAACCGCTATATGGAGTCGTTGAAGGCTTCAACGCTGACCGCTTTCTATACTGACAACCGTATTGTTGATGCTATCTCCGACGCACTGAAATATCAGGGAGTCGAGATAAAGAGTTTTCTTGAACCGTCTGCCGGTCAGGGTGTATTCATAGATTCTTTCCTGCGCAATGACAGATACCCCGGAGCTGAGGTGTTGGCATACGAAAAGGATTTGCTCACAGGCAAAATTCTGTCGGCATTACACCCGTCTATACTGACTCGCATAGAGGGGTTCGAGAAGATAGAGCGCGACTTCAACGGATACTTCGATGTCGCTGCATCCAATGTTCCTTTCGGCGATTTTGCGGTTGCAGACCCGGCTTATGCTGTGAGCAAAGAGATTGGTTACCGTCAGGCGGCTAAGTCGTTGCATAACTATTTCTTTCTCAAAAGTCTTGACCAAGTGAGAGAGGGAGGTCTTATCGCCTTTATCACATCTCAGGGTGTGATGAATGCCGCTTCGCCATTCGTCAGAATGGCACTTGTGAAAAAGGCCGACCTTGTGGCAGTTCTGCGACTTCCGAATAATACTTTTTCCGAAAACGCCGGGACGGATGTTGGCTCTGACCTTATCATCTTGCAGAAGCACACCGAAAAGAAATCTTTGTCGGCTGATGAAGAATTTTTCATTCAGTCTGTTGTTGACCGAGGTACTAAGGTGCCGGGCAACAAATTCTTTCAGGCGTTTCCGCAGAACGTGATATGCACGGATGCTAAAGTGGGTACTGACCAGTATGGCAAACCGGCTATCGTGTACCACCATGACGGTGGTATCGACGGCATTGCCACAGATTTGAGAAAGGCACTCGATGAGTCGCTGCGCCTGCGCCTGAATCTGGAATTGTATAATTCCAACGGTATCAAACCGCCTACACCTGACCCTGTTACTCCAACTCCTGCACCTAAACAGGAGGTAAAGGTGGAAACTCCGAAGGTGGAAAAGAAGTCGAGCCTCACGAATACGCCTCTGATGCAGCAGTATCAGGAGATGAAAAAGAAACATCCTGATGCCGTGTTGCTTTTCAGAGTTGGCGATTTCTATGAGATTTTCGGTAAGGATGCGGTTATCGCCTCAGAGATTTTGGGTATAACCCTGACTCGTCGCCAAACCGGTATTGACAGCCGCATAGAGTTGGCTGGCTTTCCGCATCATGCCCTCGACACATATCTTCCCAAACTTGTTCGGGCCGGTAAACGAGTGGCAATATGTGAGCAGTTGGAAGATCCGAAACTGAAAAAGGCTCCCAAGCAGAAGGTGGTTGAGACGGTTACACCTAATCAGCAGCCAAAGGTAGAGCCGAAGCCTGATCCAAAGCCTGAATCTCCGAAAGTAGAACCCACCAAAGAGATAGAGACCGACGGCGGACCCGATTATACCGATAATCCCGACCCTCGTCTGTATGCCTACAATCTTTTTGGCGAGTTGGAGCCAATCGGCAAGCCCCGACGTCAGCCGAAACCCGCGGAGGATGCTCCCAAGCCGAAGCCAAGTGTTGAGGTCAAGGACATTCCTGTCAAGAAATTCCGTCCGCTTAGTGAGAAGGAATTGGAATTTTATGGCTCTCTGAACTGGGAGGACAATCCTCCTATCAATGGATTCTATGAAACCATGATGTCGATTG
>ERZ777011.590-NODE-590-length-53897-cov-70.559563_pt1 | contig 53897 bp, 39 predicted proteins | sample MGYA00374964_ERZ777011 | MGnify/ENA primary metagenome ERZ777011 (study PRJEB29310, sample SAMD00008975) | mouse gut metagenome | study: EMG produced TPA metagenomics assembly of the Metagenome analysis of fecal microbiota from mouse which was promoted...
CTATCAATATCTTTGCCCAGCTTTTCCTTATTTCACTTTTTATGCGTAACTTTGCACAAATAAACTGATTTTATGCTTATTAGTGGACATGCCATGAAATGTCTTGCATCTGCCATACTTATCATTATGATGTCGGTTATGTCGTGCTACGGCACTGTCACCGGCAACAGCGCCCTGTTGTCGCATCTCGACTCACTGATAAGCCACCGCGATGAAATCGAGATGGAAAAGCAGCTCGCCATTGCCGAACTCGGGGCAAAGATGCGCAGTGCCCGCAGCGATGATGAGCGCTACCGCATAAACAACATGCTCTATGACCAATACTACTTTTATAATGTAGACTCGGCGATGAACTTCATCGACCGTAATCTGCATATAGCCGCAAAGTCAGGCAATACAGACAGCATAACCGAATTGAAAATAAAAAAGTCATTTCTGCTGGCTGCTTCAGGGCTTCTTAAAGAATCGGGCGACGTTTTAAGCGGATATTCCGGCGAAATGCTTCCGCTGCCGTTACGGAAAAAGTACTACGGACAGATGATATATCTTTACAGCCACATGGGCAACTATATGGGCGGCCCGGCCGACGGACAGAACTATTATTATGCCGTAGAACAAGAGTATAAAGACTCGCTCGTATCAATTCTCACGCCTGAGGATGCCGATTATCTATGGTATCAGGGCCTCAACAAATGGGGAAACCATTCGGTGAAAAACGACTCGATCGTGACGCAACTCGAAAAAGCGCTTGCCGCGTCAAAGCTTGACTCCCGCGAAGACGCCCAAAAAGCATACATACTCGGATGCCTGTATCTTGACAACGGCGACAGGGAAAACTATCTGAAATATATGATCATGTCGGCCATAGCCGATGTCAACATATGCAACCGCGACATAGCGTCAGTACAGGAGCTCGCCAAAGAATGTTATGCCAACGGCGACATAGACCGCGCCTACAATTATATAGAGTATTGCCTTGAAGCGGCGCTGAAATATCCCAATCGTGTACGCGCCATAACCATAGCCCCGCTCCAACGTCAGATCAACAAGGCCTATCAGGAACGCAACCACCGACAGGAACGCCGGCTCAGGATATTTCTGTTTGTAGTGTGCGGACTCGTACTGGTGCTGGGGTTCACTATATTCACCATATTCCGACAGATGAAGCGGCTGAAATCGCAGGGCGCCAAGCTTGACAAGATAAATCACACGCTCAACACCCATGTCATGGAGCTGTCGCGCGCCAAATCGCAGCTGACCGAAGTCAACGAAAAATTATCGGCGCTCAACACCCAGCTTACCGAAGCCAACGACGGATTGCGCGAGGCCAACTATGTAAAAGAAGAGTATGTAGGGTATGTGTTCTCCATATGTTCAAGCTACATAAGAAAACTTGACGACTTCCGCAAGACCATAAACCGCAAGGCAAAAGCCAAACAATGGGATGGCATAAGGAGCATTACCGACAGCACATCCATGGCCAAAGACGAGTTGCGTGAATTCTACAACAACTTCGACACGATATTTCTACATATATATCCTCACTTCGTAAGCGACTTCAATGCCTTGTTGATGCCGGAGGAGCGCATTACACCCAAAGAAGGCGAACTGCTCAACACCGAATTGCGCATATATGCGCTCGTAAGGCTCGGCATAACCGACAGCGTCAAGATAGCGGAATTTCTGCACTGCTCGGCACAGACAGTCTACAACAACCGGTTCAAGGTACGCAACAAGGCGGTAATTCCCAAGACGGAATTTGCCGAAGCGGTGAAAACACTCGGAAAAGTGGCTATCGAATAAACCGGATCATATCCTTAAATCATTCCAATACGAGTATTGCCGGTTTACTTCACGGCACATATCCGGCACAGATACGTCCTTATAAATCAACATCATAACCTCAGCCCCGGTTTACTTACACATATTACCTGCATGATACGGACACGTAAATAAACCTTAATTTTGCTTCGGGAAGTCATCGACACAACTTCCGCCCATTAACCGAAAATCAATTAACCTAAATAATAACCTAAAACTATCTCAATGAAAACAAGGTGCATTTTTATGCAATTGCCGATTTTCATCACATTATTTTTATGTGCGCTGACAGCATCGGCCAACGAGATGACGATAACGGGAACGGTCTTGGACACCGAGTCGGAACCCGTAATCGGCGCAAGCGTGGTGATAAAGGGCACGAAGCTCGGTGTCGCCACCGACCTCGACGGTAATTTCACCATCAAGGCTCCGGCAGGAGCGACTGTAGTAGTCACATCGGTAGGCTACAAGAAAGTCGAAGTCCCGGCCAAGGCCAAAATGGAGATAATACTCGAAGAGGACAGTGAAGTACTTAACGAAGTGGTCGTAATCGGCTACGGCAGCGTCAAACGCAAGGATGTGACGACAGCCATATCAAGCGTCAGCAGCAAGGACATCGAGAACAGGCCGCTCATATCGGCCGCACAGGCTCTTCAAGGCAAAGCCGCCGGCGTGGCCGTGACCTCACCGAACGGCGCCCCCGGCGGAGAGATGTCGATACGCGTGCGCGGTACCACATCGTTCAACGGCAGCAACGACCCGCTTTATGTAGTTGACGGAGTTCCGGTCGACAACATAAACTTTTTGTCGCCGGGCGACATCGAGAACATACAGATACTCAAAGACGCATCGTCGGCGGCCATATACGGAAGCCGCGCGGCCAACGGAGTAGTGCTCATAACCACAAAAGGAGGCACCCAATCCGACGCCAAAGTCACCCTCAACGCCCAGTTCGGCTTCACGGAAGTAGCCAAGTCAATGGATGTGCTCAACTTCCGCCAGTACAAGGATCTTCAGGACGAAATAGGCATGATATCGCTTCCCGATGACCTTACCGACCGCACCGACTGGTTCAAGGAGACCTACCGCACCGGAGCCACACAGACCTATCAGGTGTCAATATCGCAGTCAGCCGAAAAGATGAAATACTATCTTTCCGGAGGTTACGCCCGCGAAGACGGCATATTGAAAAGCTCGTTCTACCAGCGCTACAATTTCAGAGCCAATGTAGAAGGCACAATCAAGAAGTGGCTGAAAGTATCGGCCAATGTGGTCTACTCCGACTACATATCCAACGGAGGAGGCGCCATGGGCACAGGTTCCAACCGTGGAGGCGTCATCCTTTCAGTAATCAACACGCCCACCTACGCCCCGATATGGGACCCCGAGAAACCCGACCAGTACTACAACAACTTCTACGGCATAGGCAACATAACCAACCCGCTTGAAAACCAAGCACGCAGCGAGAACAGCCGCAACCGTGAAAACCGGCTCATAGCATCGGGCGACCTGCTGTTTACAATCCTGCCCAATCTCACGCTGAAAAGCAAGTTCACGATGGACCGCCGCAACGCCATAAGCACCAGCTTCCTTGATCCGGTGACCACCGCTTGGGGACGCAACCAATACGGCGAAGGCTCCGACAGCCGCAACCAGAACACCGTGCTCGTCTGGGACAACATACTGAACTACAACCTGCAGCTGCGCCGCAACCACTTTGACGTTATGCTCGGCTCGTCATGGACCGACTCGGACTACCGCAACAACTGGATCAACGGCTCGCACTACCGCGACGCCTCGATAGGCACACTCAACGCAGCCAACAAGATATCTTGGACCGGAACCGGCTCCGGAATTTCAGAATGGGGCATCATGTCTTATTTCGGCCGCGTGGCCTATAACTTCGATTCACGCTATCTGCTCACCGGCAATATACGTTTCGACGGGTCGTCAAAACTGCATCCCGACCACCGCTGGAAAGCGTTCCCCTCATTCTCGGCCGCGTGGCGCATGTCGCAGGAGTCATTTATGCGCGACATTTCATGGATTACCGACCTCAAGATACGCGGAGGATGGGGACAGACCGGCAATCAGGGCGGTGTCGGCGACTACGCCTATCTGCAGCGCTACAACATAAACCGCTTGGAGTGGTTCAAAGAGGGACAGGACAACGCCGTGCCCACCATCACCCAAGCCAATCTGCGCACCACCGACCTCACATGGGAGACCACGACACAGACCAACATCGGTCTTGACTTCTCCGTGCTCAGCGGACGTGTGACCCTTAACGCCGACCTGTACTACAAACGCACCACCGACATGCTCATGAACGTGGCCCTACCCGCCGGAGCGTCAGTGGCCAACTCAATACAGCGCAACGAGGGCGAGATGACCAACAAGGGCTTCGAGTTTGCAATAACCTCGCATAACTTCGAGGGTCCGTTCTCTTGGACCACATCGTTCAACATGTCGTTTAACCACAACAAACTCACCAAGCTGGCCCTGCAGAAAGTATACTACACAGCCAAGACCTCCGACTACGTCAACGAAAATGTAGTGCGCAACGAACCGGGACGTCCGCTCGGCGGCTTCTACGGCTATATCAGCGACGGAGTCGATCCGGAAACCGGCGAACTGATGTACCGCGACCTCAACAATGACGGACGCATATCGTCGACCGACCGCACCTACATAGGCGACCCCAACCCCGACTTCACATACGGCATGACCAATACGTTCTCGTGGAAAGGCGTCAACCTGAGCATATTCCTTCAGGGCTCATACGGCAACGACATATACAACGCCTCACGTATGGAGACAGAGGGTATGTACGACGGTAAAAACCAGACCACCCGCGTGCTCAACCGCTGGCGCATACCGGGACAGATCACCGATGTGCCCAAAGCCGGGTTTGACATGAAAAACTCCACCTACTTCGTGGAGGACGGCAGCTACCTGCGTGTAAAAGACATATCGCTGTCCTATACATTCCACGGCGAGTGGATGAGGCGCATAGGTCTGTCACGCCTGCAGCCCTACTTCACCGCCACCAACCTTATTACCTTCACCAAGTACAAGGGCATGGACCCCGAGGTCAACCAATGGGGCAACAGCGGCGCCGTGCAAGGCATAGACTGGGGCACATATCCCCACTGCCGCAGCTTTGTATTCGGACTTAATGTCGAATTTTAACAATCATCGTGCAATATGAAACTGAATTATATACTTACTGCCGTGGCCATAAGCTCAATGATGGCCGCATGCTCGCTGCAGTATGACCCGAAGGACACGTACAGCGACGTCACCGAAGGCGTGACTCCCGATGACGAGGAGATTGTGTTTAAAGACCGCGCATCGGTAGAGAGCTACATGCAGAGAATGTACAAACTCATCACCGACCGTCAGGAGCACTGGTATCTCGACCTGCTTCTTATAGCCGACTCTCACTCCGACAACGCCTATGCCGGCACCACCGGCGCCGAGGTAGTGCCTTACGAAGACAACTCCATAGAGGGCAGCAACTCCGTACTCGCACGCGACTGGGACCGTTATCTGGCCGATGTGGCGGTAGCCAACAAGCTCATATGCAACATCGACAAGGTGGCCGACAACTCTCTGCGTCCCGAAGAGATCAACACCTACCGCGCACAGGCCGAAATATTCCGCGCCATGATATGGTTTGACATGGTAAGGCTGTGGGGCGACATCCCGGTGATAAAGACTGTGGCCGGCAACATCACGGCCGACAACATCGAGGAAGTGTATCCGGCCTACTTCCCGGAACAGAGCACCGAGCTTGAAGCCTATCAGGCCATCGAGGAGGACCTTCTCGACGCCGTACAGTATGCGCCGGAACAGGGCGCCGACAAGACCCGGTTCACAAAAAACGTGGCCCGCTGCCTGCTCGCCAAGATATATGCCGAGAAGCCGCTGCGCGACTACTCCAAAGTCATAACCTACGTGGATCGGATACAGGCCGACGGCATCGACCTCGTCGATGACTTCTCACTATTGTTCGGCATCGACGGCATACCCCACTACGACGAGACCAAAACGGCCACTCCCAAGCAGCTCAACACACGCGAGTCGATACTTGAGGGTCAATTTCCGGTGGGCTCCGGCAACTGGTGCACATGGATGTACGGACGCGACCTGTCAAACTGGGACAACAGTTTCACATGGGCCAAATGGATCACCCCGTCGCGCGACCTGATCGCCGCCTATCAGCGCGAGGGCGACACCAAGCGCTTCAACGAGACCGTAGTGTACTACGAATGTACTTGGAGCAACTACTACCCGTCAGACAACTATCCGTTCATGTACAAGTGCCGCTCCGCCTACAGCAGCATCATCAAATACCGTTTTGCCGACGTGCTGCTGCTTAAGGCCGAAGCCCTGATCATGGGCGACAACCCCGACCTCGCCGCGGCAGCCGACATCATAGACCGCATAAGGCTACGTGCCGGCATATCGAAACTTCCGGCCTCGGTACGCGGCAACAAAGACGCCATGCTCGACGCATTGCTCCATGAACGTCGCCTCGAACTCGCCTTCGAAGGACAGCGGTGGTTTGACCTCGTACGCCTCGACAAAGTAGAGGAAGTCATGAACGCCGTCTATGCCAAAGACAGCGGACGCAAGGCCCAACGCAACATATTCAATGAAAATTCTTACCGGTTGCCCATACCGCAAGGCGCCATCGACGCCAACGACAATCTGGTTCAGAACCCCGGTTACTAAACAGTATAACCTTCAAAAAAGACAAAATCATGAACAGCTTAAAACTGATATTCGGCATAATAGTAAGCAGCGGCGCACTCGTCATGTGCTCCTGCGATGACAACAAGATAGGGCCCCAGCCCGCGCCCGCACCGGCTCCGGTGCCCGGCACACAGGTCAAAGTCATAACCACCACCGCCTCGCGCAGCATGGACCTGAAAGAGACTTGGCTTGACTACAGCAAGAAAGACAACATGTCGCCTACATGCATCACCCTGCTGCCCGGCGAAGAGTATCAGACCATGGACGGCTTCGGAGTGGCCATAACCGGTTCCACATGCTACAATCTGCTGAAAATGTCGCCCGACCTGCGCAAAGACTTCCTTACAGAGACATTCTCCCCCGTCACCGGCTACGGCTTCAGCTACTGCCGCATATCCATAGGCTGCAGCGACTTCTCATTAAGCGAGTACACCTGCTGCGACACTCCGGGCATAGAGAACTTCGCCCTTACATCGGAGGAGACCGAGTACGTGATACCCGTATTGAAAGAGATTCTCGCAGTCAACCCGTCGCTAAAGATCATGGGCACTCCGTGGACCCCTCCCCGCTGGATGAAGGTCAACAATCTTACAGAGCTCAAGCCTCACGACAGCTGGACTTCCGGCTCCCTCAACCCCGCATGTTATCAGGATTATGCCACCTATTTCGTAAAATGGGTCAACGCCATGAAGAGCCACGGCATAGACATATTCTCGATCACTCCGCAGAACGAGCCTCTCAACAGGGGCAACAGCGCGTCATGCTACATGACATGGGAAGAGGAGCGCGATTTCGTCAAGACAGCCCTCGGGCCGGCTTTCGCCGCAGCCGGTCTTGATGTAAAGATATATGCTTTTGACCATAATTACAATTACGACAACGTAGAGTCGCAGAAAGGCTATCCGACAAATATATACGCTGACGCCGACGCGGCCCGATACTTTGCAGGAGCGGCATTTCACAACTACGGCGGCGACAAGGAGGAACTCACCCTTGTGCATAACGCCACACCCGGCATGGACCTCGTGTTCAGCGAGACCTCAATAGGCACTTGGAACGACGGACAGAACCTGTCGACCCGACTGCTCGACGACATGGAGCAGGTGGCGCTCGGCACCGTCAACCGCTGGTGCAAAGGCGTAATCGTATGGAACCTCATGCTTGACGCCGACCGCGGCCCCAACCGTCCCGGAGGATGCCAGACCTGCTACGGAGCCGTAGATATAAACCGCGACTATACGGCCATGACCCGCAACTCGCACTATTATATCATAGCCCATATGTCGAGCGTGGTCAAACCTGACGCAGTACGCATAGGCACCAAAGGCTATACGGCCAACGGCCTCACCTACTCGGCATTCAAGAATCCCGACGGCAGCTACGCTCTCGTGCTCAGCAACTCGGCCGGCGAAGCGCTCAATCTTACCGTCGATGACGGCGAACACCACTTCACGGCAGCCGTGCCCGCACGCAGTGCCGTATCATTTGCTTGGAACATTTAATAAAACGATCACGTCATGAATACATTAAAATACATCACCCTGTCACTGTCGCTTGCATGCGCGTTTACCGCCTGTGACGATGATGACGATTGGGCGGTCGGAAATCCCGTCATGGAATTTGACGGACAGCTTGACCGCATGTGTTTCGGCGACAGTCTGCCGTTCACGGTAAAAGCCACCGATGTCGAAGTACCGCTGTCCACTCTGCGCGCCGAGCTCTACTTCGGCGAAGAGGTAGTGAGCACCACCGTCATAAGGACAAAAGTGAGCGGCAAGGACTATGAAGGCAAGATATATGTACCTTATCTGGCCGACATACCTGACGGACGCGCCACCCTGCGCCTTGTGCTACAGAACATCAACTTCACCACAAGCGAGCTGAACTACGAGGTGCCTATAACCCACCCCGACTATCAGTCACTGACTTTCGTGTCGGCCGAAGGCGATACATATACTATGACCAAGCGCGACAAGTATGTATATGAGTTCACCGAGCGTCTGCCGCAGTCATTGAAAGGCTATATCGTAGCGCCGAAATACGGCGAAAACGGCAACGAACTGCGCTTCGGCTATCAAAGCGGCGCCATAAAGATCGGTGCGGAAGGCACGATACCGTTCTCCAACTCGCGCGCCGGCAAGTACACCGTATCGTTCAACACGTTCTCGTTCACCGGATCGCCATTCGTTGTTCTGGCGTTCAACGGCAACTCTTTTGAGGAAGTAGACGACCACACATCGCGTCTTGACATGCATTTCGACAAGGGCATGACCGTGACTCCTTCCGGCTTCCCCAACTACGACGAATGGTGGATTGACCCCGACTTCTTCACCAAGAACGATGACGGCTCGCTCAAATTCAATGCCATATCGGGCGATTACCGCGTAATCGCCGACCAAGCCCTCAAGTATTTCAGAGTCGAAGTTTTGAAAAATGGCGAACCGGCTTCTCTCGCCGATGACGGCAGCGGTGCCCTGTGGGTAATCGGCGCCGATTTCGGAAAGCCATCCGTTTCATCAAACGAGACAGGCTGGAACACCGGAAAAGCGGTCTGCATGGCTCCTGTAGCCGACAAAGTCTATCAGATGACACTGGTAGGCGGCAAGACCGTCAAGACAAATTCCACCAACTTCAAGTTCTACGGCGCCGCGATGGGCTGGGGCAATGAGTTCAAACATGACCGTCTGACTTCATCGAGCGACAAAATCCTCGTCGGTGACGGCAACGGACATGATGACGGCAACCTCTATCTGGCAGAGGGCGTCACCCTGAAGGACAACATAATTTATGTGTTCACCGTCGACATGACTGCCGGAGTTGACAACGCGGTTCTGTCTGTAACTGAAAACGGAGAGCTTCCGTTTGAAGAAAAAAGGCTGTTCATCAACAATAAGAAGATGACGACCAATGACAACTCCATTTATACCCTTACACTTCCTCTTTCGCAAGGCGACGCGATTGAATTCAACTCACTTGACGGCCTTTCGGAATACTACGTCGATCCCGACTTCTTTGAACTTGATGCAAACGAAGAGACCATATCGTTTATTCCGGCCGACGGCGACTATGAGGTATTGGTAAATAAGACGACAAAGACGATAGGAGCACAGCGAATGGACAACAACAGTCCGGCTTCACTGTCAGATGACGGACACGGTGCAATATACATCATGGGTTGGGGCTGCGGACATCCCTCGCTTGACAAGCAGTTTGGCTGGGACACCTCAAATGCGTTCGGCATGGCGGAGGTTCAGCCCAAAGTATACCGTTTCACGGCTGTTGCCGGTCCCGAAAAGGGCTCTTCCACAGGTCAGAGAATCAGGACGGACTACATAGACATAAAATTATTCTGGCAGAAAGGCTGGGGAGGAGAGTTCAGCAACGACAAGAATCTCACGATGGAGCCGGGTACTGAAAAATACTTGAAAATATCCGATTCAGGCAATATCGGATTGGCCGATAATGTGACGTTAGAAGAGAACTCCACTTATGTCATCACCATCGATTTGTCGCAGGGCAATGACAAGGGTACCGTAAGCATGATAAAAAAGTAAGGTAAAAAGTTGGTGTAATATTGGCTTGGAGCTATATTTGCTCCAAGCCATTGCTTATGAAACAATGTAATGAACAACAATAACATAAAAAAGCAACGATCATGAAAAAACAACTGCTATCACTCATTCTAACGGCAGCATGCTTTACGGCAGGGTCCGCGTCAGCTCCCGCGTATCTCGACGAGACACGTCCAATAGACGAGCGCATAGAGGATGCGTTGTCAAGAATGACATTAGAAGAAAAAGTAGCCGTACTGCACGCGCAGTCCAAGTTTTCATCGGCCGGAGTGCCGCGTCTGGGCATACCCGAGGTATGGACGACCGACGGCCCCCACGGCATACGTGCGGAAGTATTCTGGGACGAGTGGGACCAAGCCGGATGGACCAACGACTCCTGCATAGCGTTTCCCGCACTCACATGTCTTGCCGCGACATGGAATCCTGAAATAAGCTCTCTTTACGGAAAAAGCATAGGCGAAGAGGCCCGTTACAGGAAAAAAGACATACTTCTCGGACCCGGAGTAAACATATGCCGCACTCCGCTCAACGGGCGCAATTTCGAGTATATGGGCGAAGACCCGTATCTGGCCTCCGTAATGGTGGTGCCCTATGTGCAGGGAGTGCAAAGCAACGGTGTGGCCGCATGTGTGAAGCACTACGCCCTGAACAACCACGAGACAAACCGTCACACGACCAATGTCATTGTCGATGACCGCGCGCTGTACGAGATATATCTGCCGGCATTCAAAGCCGCTGTCGACGGAGGAGCGTGGAGCATAATGGGCAGCTACAACCTGTACGACAATGAACACGGATGTCACAACAGCCGTCTGCTCAACGACATACTCAAAGGTGAGTGGGGCTTCGACGGTGTAGTCGTATCGGACTGGGGCGGCACGCACAATACGGCGGAGGCCATAGCCAACGGTCTTGACATGGAGTTTGGCAGCTGGACCAACGGTCTTACCAACGGTTCGAGCAACGCGTACGACAATTACTATCTCGCGCTGCCTTACCTGAATCTTCTGCGCGAAGGCAAAGCCGATACCGCGACGCTCGATGACAAAGTGCGCCGTGTGCTGAGACTGATGTACCGCACCGTGCTTGACCGCAACCGTCCGTTCGGGGCACTCAGAGCGGACAGCCACATAGAAGCGGCCCGTCACATAGGCGAAGAGGGCATAGTGCTTCTTCAGAACCGGGGCGATCTGCTGCCGCTGAACCTTGAGAACAAGCCCGTCATAGCCGTCATTGGTGAAAATGCGATAAAAATGATGACCGTAGGCGGCGGAAGCTCGTCGCTCAAGGCTCAATACGAGATATCGCCGCTTGACGGCATAAAGAAACGTGTGGGCGACAACGGCCGTGTGGTCTATGCACGCGGATACGTGGGCGACGCTTCAGGCGAGTACAACGGCGTGAGCACCGGACAGGATCTCACCGACAAACGCAGTCAGGAAGAGCTTATGGCGGAAGCGGTGGAGACCGCGCGCAACGCCGATTATGTGATATTCGTAGGCGGACTTAACAAATCGGCCCATCAGGACTGCGAGGACTCCGACCGCAGGGGGCTCGAACTGCCCTACGGTCAGGACCGTCTTATATCGGCGCTCGCGGCTGTAAACAAAAACATGATTGTAGTCAACATATCGGGCAATGCGGTAGCCATGCCGTGGGTAAAGGAAGTACCCGCCATTGTTCAGGCTTGGTATCTCGGCACTGAATGTGGCAACGCGCTTGCCGCCGTACTTGCCGGCGACGTCAATCCGTCGGGCAAACTCCCGATGACATTCCCCGTGTCGCTCTCCGACGTAGGCGCACATGCGGGCGGCACATATCCCGGAACTCCGCGCGGCGACGGCAGCGGCATAATAGACTGCGAGTACAACGACGGGCTGTATGTGGGATATCGCTGGACCGACAAGAACAAGCTGAAACCGCTGTTCCCCTTCGGCCACGGACTCAGTTACACCCGGTTTAAATACGGCAAGCCGCAGATTGACAGCAAGACAATGACACCCGACGGCAAAGTCACCGTTACCGTACCGGTAACCAACACAGGCAACCGCGAGGGAGCGGAAGTGGTGCAACTATACATAACCGACGTGAAGTCATCGCTTCCGCGTCCGGTAAAAGAGCTGAAAGGGTTCAAAAAGATAAGCATCGCGCCGCAAGCTACCGAAAATGTGACCTTCACAATCGACAAGAGCGCGTTGAGCTACTTTGACGACAGCAGACACGCATGGGTGTGCGAACCCGGAAAATTCGAGGCGCTCATAGGAGCCTCGGCAGGCGACATACGATGCCATGCCGCATTTGAAGTCATACCCGCCGACAACCGATAATACGATTACCAGTCGACATACATAACCTGAAGGCCGCCCATGTCACGGACGGCCTTATTTTTTGTACAACGAACGCTCTTCAAGCTAATTTTCATCGTTTTGTCCACCTGAATTACGATATGTTTGACTATATTTGCATAACGTCTTAACCTCACGAATTTTAAGCCGCGATTTATCACATATATCACAAATCTTCATACACGATGAAAAAAAGTATCATAACGTTATTGCTGCCGGCCGTCGCCACAGTCGGCATCCGCGCCGCCTCGCCGGTGCAGGCCCACGGCTACCCCATCGACCCTGTGCCGTTTACCTCGGTCAAGGTATCGGACAACTTCTGGGGACAGCGTCTGAAAGCGAGTCGCGAGGTCACCATACCCCTCGCATTCTCCAAGTGCGAGGAGACGGGACGTTATCTCAACTTCATAAACGCAGCCCACCCGAGCGACACGATAAAGGTGGGCGGTTTTTCGTTTGACGACACCGACGTATACAAGACAATAGAGGGAGCGAGCTATCTGCTTCAGACCTACCCCGACAAACAGCTTGAAAAGTATATAGACAGCGTGCTTGTCATCGTGGCGGCCGCACAGGAGCCCGACGGATACCTGTACACAAGCCGTACGATGAACCCGAAACACCCGCACCAATGGGCCGGGAAACGCCGGTGGGAAAAAGTCGAGGAGCTCAGCCATGAGTTCTACAACCTCGGCCATATGATAGAGGGAGCCATAGCGCACTATCAGGCTACCGGCAAGCGCAACTTCCTCGACATAGCCATAAAGTACGCCGACTGCGTATGTCGCGAGATAGGCGACAAGCCCGGACAGCTCGTTCTTGTACCGGGACACCAGATAGCGGAGATGGCCCTTGCGAAACTGTATCTCGTCACCGGCGACAGAAAATACCTCGACCAAGCCAAATTCTTTCTTGACAAGCGCGGACACACATCGCGCCGCGATGCCTACAGTCAGGCCCACAAACCGGTCACCGAACAGGACGAAGCCGTGGGACATGCCGTCAGGGCGGCATACATGTACGCGGGCATGGCCGACGTGGCGGCGCTTACCGGCGACTCCGCCTACATACATGCCATCGACAGGATATGGGACAACATAACAGGCAAGAAGTACTACATAACAGGAGGAATAGGCGCCACAAGCAACGGAGAGGCTTTCGGCGCCAACTACGAGCTGCCCAACATGTCGGCATACTGCGAGACATGCGCCGCCATCGGAAACGTGTATGTCAACCACCGCCTGTTTTTGCTTCACGGCGACTCGAAGTATTATGACGTGCTGGAGCGCACGCTGTACAACGGGCTTATATCGGGAGTGTCGCTTGACGGAGGCGGCTTCTTCTACCCCAATCCGCTTGAGTCGGCAGGCCAGCACCAGCGTCAGCCGTGGTTTGGCTGTGCGTGCTGTCCGTCCAACATATGCCGCTTCATTCCGTCGCTCCCCGGCTACATATACGCGGTCAAGGAGCGCGATGTGTATGTCAATCTGTTTATGTCAAACACCGCGCGGCTCGACGTGGCCGGCAAGCAGGTCACGCTGAGCCAGAGCACCTCCTACCCGTGGAACGGCGACATAGACATAACCGTCGACCGCAACAAGGCAGGCCGCTTCACAATGATGATACGCATACCGGGCTGGGTACGCAACCGCCCCGTGCCGAGCGACCTATACAGATACACCGACGGCAAACAGCCCGAATACTCGGTCAAAGTCAACGGCGAGGCTGTCGACTGCACATTGCGCGACGGATATGTAGGCATCGGCCGCAAGTGGAAGCAGGGCGACCGCGTGGAGATACACTTCGACATGGAGCCCCGCACAGTCAGAGCCGACAGCCGTGTCGTGGCCGACCGCGGACGCATAGCCGTGGAACGCGGCCCTATAGTATACTGCGCCGAGTGGCCTGACAACGAGTTTGACGTGCTCGCCGTGCTCGTCAACCAACATCCCGAATTCAACGTAGTCAGCGCCCCCGAAACGCTTTACGGCATAGACAAGCTCGTGACCGACGCGCAGGTACTGGAATACCGCGCCGACGGACGCCTTGCCGCCGACGACGTGAAGCTGACCCTCATACCTTACTACGCATGGGCCCACCGCGGCCCCGGCAAGATGGCCGTATGGCTTCCGCAGGAAGTAAGCGCAGCCAATCCTGTACCGGCGCCCACACTCGCCACGAGCGGCCGCCTGAGCGCATCGCACCCGTCGCCCTCGCTGGGCGCGGTCAACGACCGTCTTATACCCGCCGACGAAAACGACCGTTCCCTGCCTTACTACCACTGGGGACCGTCGGACAGCGCCACCGAGTGGCTCATATACGAGTTTCCCGAAGCGAAGGAGGTGCGCGGCTCGACAGTGTACTGGTACGATGACGCCCCGTGGGGAGGATGCCGTGTGCCGAAAAGCTGGAGGATCCTGTACCGCGACGCCAACGGCGACTGGCGGCCTGTAAGCGGCGCCGACAGTTACGGCACGGCAAAAGGCACGGCCAATACGGTAAACTTCAGTCCGGTCAAGACTTCAGCCGTAAAGCTCGAAGCGGTCCAGCCTGACGGCAACCGGGCGGGCGTATTTGAGTGGGAACTGTTCTGACATCATTACCCTAACGGGCAGAATAATTGTCACATAATACCCATAAACCTCACATGATTTTTGTCGTGTGAGGTTTTTTACTTAATTTTATGCTCTAATTTTCAAGCTTGTCATGAAAAAAGTATCATTCTCAATCTTGGGCCTCCTGTTTGCACTATGCGTCTACGCCCACTGTCCTGCGAAAGTATCAATTCTCGGTGACTCATACTCTACATTTCAGAACCATGTCGTGCCCGACACAAACTACGTGTGGTATTTTGCCGACGCCAACGAACCCGAACGCACCGACGTGGCTACCGTAGATGATACTTGGTGGATGCGCTTCATAGCCCGCAACGGCCTGCAACTCGAGCGAAACAATTCATTTTCAGGAGCTACGGTGTGCAATCGCGGATATGAGGGTGCCGACTACAGCGACCGCGCGTTCATAAGACGCATGGACAACCTCGGCAATCCGGATCTCATACTGGTATTCGGAGCCACCAACGACTGCTGGGCCAAAGTGCCCCTCGGGAAGAAAGGGTCCGACGACCTGTACACATTCATTCCGGCCATGGACAAGATGCTCCGCGAGCTTCCGACGCTTTATCCCGACGCCCGCATAGTGTTCATGCTCAACGACGAGATACAGGGCGACATGCGCAAGGCCATCACAGAGCTGTGCGCTGACAACAACATCGAGTGCCTCCTTCTAAGCGGCATATCGAAGCGTCAGGGTCATCCCGACAAAGCAGGCATGCAGCAGATAAGCGACCAGCTTACCGACTTTCTGCACTCCGGCCGCTGCAGCCGCCACTGCCACAAACACAGCAACAACTAAAAATCATATATTGCCCGTATTATGAAAAAGACTCTTTTAATCATGGCGGCGCTCATAGCCATATGCACAGGCGCGTCGCAGGCTCAGTCGATAGTGATGTTTGACAAAGGACGTCCGTCCAAGATCATACAGATAGGTGTGCGCGCCGGTTTCAACACATCCAATCTCGCCACCAACTACGACAAGGCCTTCCCCGACATAACGTGGAACCATACCCAATGGCGTCAAGGCCTGACACTGGGAGCAGTCGTGGATATAAATCTACGCAACTTCTTCTCCATACAGTCGGGACTGTTCTACAAATCGCGAGGTAACGACTTCCACTACCTCGTCAACGACAACGAAAGCCTTGTGGCACTTGACGGCAAGTGGCGCGGCAATTATTTCGAGATACCGCTGCTGGCCTCGCTGCGCCTCGGCGTATTTGAGCTCGCGCAACTGCAGGTCGACCTCGGTCCGTACTTCGCGACAGGCTTCGGCGGCAAGGTAAAATACGATGTATTCGAGACCGACACCGAGGATCCGTTGAAACCGGAGATTTCGCACAAAAGCGTCAAAGCCGACTATTTCGGCGACAAAGGCATGGTGCAGCGTTACGACTGGGGTATCAAGACCGGCGTAGGTCTGCTTCTGCTACAGCACTACTACCTCGGCGTACACTTCAACTACAGCTGCCGCAACGTGCTCAAGGAGCTTGACGGCGCGGTAAAACGTCCCAACGGCCACAACAAGGCATGGACTTTCACGCTCGGATATAACTTCTAAGCCGACCCTGCCCTTCATACGACAAAGCCCCGCGGTTGACCGACGGGGCTTTGTAATTTTATGGGTCAGTAGCAAAACCCGGTTGAAATGTTAAAATATAACGGATTGGCAGGGGCACCGGCATCAAACCGCCGCGATTAACATTTCAATCGGGTTTGGCTACCGGTGCGTAGACCAGAGTCGATGAATTAGCTTCGGTGATATAGGTCGAGGCGGCATCGACCACGGCATCGACAGTCACGCTCCGTTGTCGCGGCACGACATCATTTATGTCCTCGCCCCGCGCCTCACACTGCGCGAGAGCCGATGCAAGATTGGCATATCCGAGAGTGCCGAACATGTGACTCGCCTCAAAGCGGTTGAGCACACGCTCCAGCTCACGGACCGACGGCGGCGACGATACAAGCGACAAGGCGGAGTCCGCGAGAGCCTTCTCGGCTTCCTCCACACTCACCCCGTCGCGCAGATGCGCGCTGAGGAGTATGAGCCCCGGATCGCTCGTGCCGGTAATCGAGGCGTCGGCTTTGGAGAAGAGTGTCGTCGCCATAAGCAGATCGCGGTAAAAGCGTGACGAATAACCGGCCGACAGCAGGTCGGTTATCGTATCGCACACAGGATAGGCCTTGTCGTCATATCCCGGCATATGGTATGCCTTATAGATCACAGTCTGCGGCACACGTCCGTATACGGTGGCCCTGCGCGGCTCGGTCTGGACAGGCTCCTGCGGGTAAACATGCGGGGCAATCTGCCGTGCGGAAATCGGGCCAAACCACTTCTGCGCCAGTTCACGCGTACGCTCAAGCGATATGTTTCCGGTTACGGCAAGCACCGCATTGTTCGGCGCATAATGACGGTAGAAAAAGTGGCGCACGTCGGCCTGACTTACTTTCTCTATGTGCGATATCTCCTTGCCTATCACAGGGTAGCGGTAAGGATGCACCTTATAGGCCAGCGCGTTAAGATGGTGGTGCAGGTCGCCGTAGGGCTGGTTAAGACACACTTGCTTGAACTCCTCGCTCACCACCTGACGCTGCACTTCAAGCGACTTGTCATTGAATGCGAGGGCGTTCATGCGGTCGCTTTCGAGCCAGAACGCAGTCTCCGCATTGTGAGCCGGCACTATGTCGTAGAAGTTGGTAAAGTCGCAGTTGGTCCATGCGTTGTTGGTGCCTCCGGCCGCTTCGAGAGCCTTGTCAAACTCGGGTATGTTTTCCGACCCGCCAAACATGAGGTGCTCAAACAGGTGCGCTATGCCCGTAAGGTCGGGCGACTCGTCACGACTGCCGACGTTGTACAATAAGTTTAGTGCCACCATTGCAGTGGCACTATCCTGATTGTGTATTACCTTTAGCCCGTTTGACAGGGTGAAGCGGTTGACCGGAATCATTTCTCGACAGTCATCTTTATTATTTTCACATCCTCTTTCGGACGGTCGCCGGGAAGTGTGGGTGTCTTTTCGATTTTTTCAACCACGTCCATGCCTTCGATGACCTCGCCAAACACCGTGTACTGCCCGTCAAGATGCGGAGTACCGCCCACGGTCGAGTATGCCTCGCGCTGCTCGGGAGTGAGTTTTGCCGGGTTCTTGGCCACTTCAGCCTCTGTAAGAGCTATCAGCTCCTCCTGAAGTGCCTGAAGTCCGGCCTGATCGCGGTTGCGGCGGAGCTGCATTATGGAGTCGCGGCGCTCCGATGCGAGACGGTTGAATACATCCTGCTGCTGCATCATGATCATCTGCTTCTCCATCTGCGCAAGCTGCGCTTCATTGTAAGCCTTGCCGGTGACTATATAGAACTGCGAGCCCGACGACTTGCGCTCGGGATTCACATTGTCGCCCTGACGCGCGGCGGCCAGAGCGCCGCGTTTATGGAAGTGCTTGGGATATACAAACTCGGCGTCAATCGTATAGCCCGGGCCGCCGCTGCCAAGCTGCTTGCCTGCAGGGGCTCCCTTCGAGTCAGGATCGCCGGCCTGTACCATAAACTCGTTTATCACACGGTGAAACAGAGTGCCGTCATAGTAGCCCTCGTTGACCAGTTTCACGAAGTTGTCGCGATGCTTCGGGGTGTCACCAAAAAGCAGCACCTTTATATCGCCCATTGTCGTCGATATGTCAACGACCACATCATTTTTGTTTATTTCCGTCATTTTGGTTTCGTTTTCAGTTTCTGCGGTTTCGGTAGCTGCCGCCGATTTTGTTTCGGTGCAGGATGCCAATTTGATGCTTAACGCGACAATCAGCAATAATGTTTTCAATCTTGACATGACAGAGCTCTGTTATATACCGGTCGGATACATACGTTTATATATTCGGCGGAAGTTATCGTCGGCAGCGCTTAGCTCATCCTTATGCTCCTCGTAGTCATTGCCCCACAAAGTCAGCAGATCGCCTATGTAGCGGCGTTCGCGGTCCTTTACAATAGCAGCGCCGATAAGACGCGATATGGCGTCATGATACTTTGTCTTGTCGATGGCATACAGATAACGCGCCGCGCTCACCGTAAACTGCCCGTTCAGGTCGACAGCTATCATGTTGTCGACCAGCTCGTCGATGACATCATCGATCGAGTCAATATGATTGGCTATATACTCATAAGTAAGAAGCCCGTCGGTATCCTCACCTAAAAGCCGTTTTATATCCTCGTTCATCGTAATGATAAATAAAGTTGATATGCAAAGATACGAATAAGTCGAGTGCAAAAGCAAATAAAATTTGATTTTGCCGAGCGGAAGTATCTAAGACATACTCAAAGATACGAATAAGCCGAGCGCAAATGCAAATAAAATTTGATTTTGCCGAGCGGAAGTATCTAAGACGTAGTCAAAGATACGAATAAGCCAAGCGCAAATGCAAATTCAGGCCCAAGTATTACACTATATTTTAACAGCGTTCAATAGCCCCGTCCACTATATTTTTGTAATTTTGCATCAAAACCAATCCTTATGCGACACACACTGCTTGTCATCATATCAATTGCGGCATTATGCATCGCGGCATGCAGCCGGCAGTATGACCCTCGGCTTATAGCGGCCGAGTCAGCCATGACCGAGCATCCCGACTCCGCGCTGGCCATGCTGAATGCTATCGACCGTAGCACCGTCACGTCTGACCGTGACCGCGCCCTCTACGCCCTGCTCATGTCGCAGGCCCTCGACAAAAACTTCATCTACGTGACTGATGATTCCCTTATATCGATAGCCTACGACTATTACTCCAGCCACGACGACAAGCGCCGCCACATGCAGTCGCAGTATTATCTCGGCCGCGTCAGTCTAAATGCCGCCGACTATCCCCGCAGTCTGTTTCTGTTCTTCAAGACCATGCAACAGGCCAAAGAACTCGACGACCCTTTCTGGATGGGAATGACTGCCCGAAACATACGTGACACCTATGACTATACCTATAATAATATTGAAGCACTGGAGTATGCACGCATATCTTCTGAAAACATGTTGCGCACCGGTAAAAAGCCATATATCGACTGGGCACTGTATGACTTGGCCCAGTCACTGCACAATATAGCCAAATATCATGAAAGCCTTGAAGTATCGTTAGAGCTTTTTAAATCACCGTCAATATCCGACGAGCCCCACTTTAAAGAAGATTTATACCGATTGATTGGAAAATCATTGATTGGGACGGATGATTATAGCAGGGCATTGCCATTTTTCGAATATCTGTGCTCCACTCCCGACGCGACCTCCTCCGATTTCGCGTTTTTAGGTGATATCCACCTTAAAAACGGCAACTTGCAGAAGGCCAAATCAGCATTGGAAAAAGTGACCGAGGACGATGTTGCCGCTACAAGCCTGAAGTCCAAAATATACCTTTATGAAAAGGACTATCTTAATGCATATAATACATTAGAGGAAATTCGGCAAACTACCGACCAATATTATGTCAACAGCATAACCAGTAAAATAACAGGAACTGTAGAGGACTACTATAAATATGAACAGGCGCTCGCCGATGCCGAATTAAAAAAGTCAAGAGTCATAAGATATTCAATACTCATCATAGCGTCTCTGATTATAATAGTGCTGTCAATAATCTTCTACTATTATCGTCGCAATAAATTGGTTCAGCTGGAACACTCTATAATGATAACCGAAGAGCTAAAGAAACTCCTGACCGATAACAATTCAAAATACAACCGGGCGGAGGCCTCCATAAAAACGTTACTGTCATCCCGATATGAAACGCTTGACAAATTGTGCAACACCTACTATGAATATCACGATAGCCCCAAAATGACAAAACACATATCGGATGAAATAATTGCAATGATTGAACAGATAGCTTCCGAACCCGACAAAATAAAGGAAATCGAAGATGCAATCAATCTCTACGAACCTGAATTAATGACAAACTTCCGTGCCGATTTCCCGAATATAAAAGATGAAGATTACAAGCTGTTCATGTTTTCAGTATTAGGACTTTCAATAAACACAATCTCAATATTTCTAAACGCACCCAATTTAAGATCGGTCTACAATCGAAAAGCACGACTAAAAGACAAAATACAACGTCTGGATGAAACTAAAAGAAAACAATACCTCGATTTCATGTAGCAATTTATTTTCATCGCCGACACCCGCCTCTATTTCCCATTAAAAATCAGCATAATATCCCCCATACGCACTTAAGATAAAAATTATTTTTTATCTTGCATACAAACCGCTAATAATTAAGCCTTTATTTAGGACGAAAAATAAACTAAACTTCAAGGATACGAGCCCAGTTTTAAACTTTTAATTATATCTTTGGAATTAATTAATTATGAAATCATGAAATTGTTATTTACCTTACTCATCACTTTATGTTTGGGATACGGGAATATTGTATTGGCCGATAATCCCACCCAAAGTTCATCACAAAGTAACGCAATCGTGATGAAAGAGCGAAAATCAACCAATCGGAGAAATGCGCCAAGTAAAGTTTATATTATTTGTCATTATTCAGTCGGGCAATTATCTTTTGATTTACCCAATTATATTGAGTATATAGACATAACTATAAACGACGCAACGAATCTGATATGGACAGGTTATGCCAATCATAACAACTATACCCTTGACATTCCTTGCTTACATGGCGAATATGAAATTTCCTGCACTACCGACCAAAACCGCACTCTAACCGGCATACTACAATTTGACTAATACTAATCGTATAAATCAATACATTTATGAGAATCAAACCTATCGCTACCGCAATATTGGCCTTCAGTATGGCCGCTTGCGACAATGACATGGAGCAACTGATAAGCTCCTCCACACAGGAAATGACTGAAGAGACTACTGCACTAAGCCGTTCTTCCGAAGAATCACTATCAGATTCCATCGGCACTCTTATCCCCTACATACCCACGGAAGAAGAAATTGAGCAAATAAAAATTATCGAATCCCTAAGAGCAAAAAAATCTCTTTCCCGTATATCTTCGGAAAACTACGACCGTTTTTTGTCATCAAACCTTGAAGCGATAAAGGATCTTCCTTTCAATATAAAAGTTTACTCAATTGCATCCAATTCCACTTCAGGATATAATTATCTTTATGCGACAGGAAAAAATAAAGAAATGTACCTATCTAATAAATCTACGGACAAGGGATCTTTATTCTATCTGGTCTATCCGGTATTTGCTTTTGGATATGGTCCTCAAATATTTTCAAGTTTAACCAATACAGAACTTTGTGTTGGAATAAACACAAAGAATCCTGAACGGAAATATCTCATGCCCGGGCCTGACAATTCGTCGGACATCTCATCAATAAAGACATATTGGAACTTTATTCCAACGCAGCATAACGGTTATTTCTACTTTGAATGTAAATCAACCGTTGAACAAGACAATAATTCAAATTTCTATTATAAGGTCATTGAAGCCCTGTCTCGCAATTGTATAGGATTCGCAAAGCGCATAGACAACAAGTCCCAACAAGAATTTATGATTGCCCTAAAAGATGGTTTTCAGTTTAGCAATGTGGAATTTGATACCGAAAATGCCGTCATAACAGACGGTCCACTATTTGTTGCAGCGAAGAAAACTGTTGTCAATGAATATAGCTATAAGTTACCCACGACACTGGACATTTCCGCAACCACTTATGAAACCTCCCAATTTGTTGAGAACCCTTGCGCTATCCAATTTAATTTATTAAATGTCGCATCTGTAAAACTACCACGGCCTATAGTAGTATCCAGAAGAGCGGTCATTGACATTGCGCCCAAAGATGCCGTTTATTTACCTTCTATAATAAAAAAATATTCTAAAACGGTAAATTACTCAACAGGCATAACCCTTAAGCCAAATTCATCGTTGGAACTGACATGTAAATTTCACACTTACAATATAGAAGTGCCATACGTGGCAGTTGCAAAACTAAATGAGCGAGAAGTAAAAATGTCCGGTGTATGGAAAGGTTATGTTTTGGCCAACCCGACACAGGTGCCCCCCATTCTCGAACCTCATTTCTATGATCTCGAAACAGGAGCCGAAATTCAATAACCTGATTAATACTTAACATGATTAATAAAATAGACGTTCAAACGAAATTTAAATATATTTCTTACACTCTATTGTTCGCATTAGCAGGCTGTACTTCAGAAGAATACTTCAATTGCGAACCGGATAAAGATGATGACGGAATCATTATTCTCCAAGAGCGCAATCCCAAGTTGCCCAAGACTGCCGTGACACGACCTATTATTAAGCCTACATCAGGAAGCAGAAGCGATGGAGGAATTAATTCCAACGAGAGGTTAGGTTTTTCATACGCTGCCGGCAACTCCATACTCGGTGATGTCGATAACATCGGCATGGAGGTAATAGATTTAAAAAAAGTCCAAGACCTCCTGCCGGGATATATAGGTTCAGAACGACCCAGAAGCTTTGACAGTTATAAATTTGCATTTTCTGATTACAACACCTATGAATCTACATTAAAGCAAAGTAAAAAAATACATTCAGGCTTCTCTATCGATCTCCTCGGATTCAAGCTCGGAAGAAAAAGAGAGCATGACAAAACGTTCAACTCAACAATCACATCGTCGAGCAATGTCGTATACGGTGAATTGGATATGCTATATAAAGACGCGTCATTCAATCTATCAACCGCAGGAGGTGCGATGAAACTGTATGCACGCGAATGTCTGGCATCTTCATTTATAAGTAACTTATTCTCGTCCACGATAGGAAGTCTAATTGACGCCTACGGCGAATATGTCATTACAGGTTATTACACGGGTGGCAAAGCATGCGCACTATTTGCCGGTCTGGATAATAGCAGTGCCTCCCAATCACAACGTGAGAACAATCTTCTTGATGATATAAATGCGTCCTTTAAATGGGATGAAAACAAGTCGATAGGAGGAAACTACAATTTCGGTAAAAACAAAGGAGACTCTACATCTTATACCTATCATACTCAATCTTTATATACCAAGTTGCTTATATACGGCGGTACACCTTTCGGCATATCGCTTAACGGCGCCGATAAGATTGATAATATCAATCTCGACCTCACCCAATGGGTAACCTCCTTGTCGAATCCCGCCACCCATACCATTGTAGATTTTAAAGAAAGCGGACTTTACTCATTATCTGATTTGATATCGGAAGCCAACTTTAAACGTCGTTTTGATGACACTGCGTCTGAGATTCTTTATCCGTTTCCCCATTTCATCACTCCCTATATAGAGATTACTCGTGTATTTGTACGCTACTCATCTACAGGGGAGGCCCTCTATGATATAGCTCCGGTGCTCCTCACCCGTCAAGGCGACCGTATAGTGCTACACCGTCATGACCCGTCACAACTAACTGACGCAGAATTGCGAACTAACGAGTCGGCTGAAGTGTTTAATCAAAAAGCTCTCGAGATTAAACAACAAGTGCAAGACTACTACGAACTTGAAATAAGGTCAAACTCTGTAAAGAGACTTAATCCGATAGTAGGAAATCCGCTTTGCATGGATCTCGGAGTTGTAACTGAGGGAGAGATGGCTATCTACGAAAATCCGCGTACTGGAATTAATTATATTTACGATTTTAAACGTAAAATAGCGTTTTCTTATCTTGTAGATATATTCGATGGAGACATGGTTCTTGACGTATACGGAATCAGAAACTGGGTAGAATCCCTACCTCACAAATCAGTCAATATAGCATCATTACTTAGCACTTGCACTATAATAGGACTTTAACATGAACACTAAGAAACTTCTTATCGCTCTGGCACTGGTGATTGGCATCGCGACTACGGCATGTAACGACGATGACGGCGCTTACATTACAGGCACGACAAAGGAAACCAACGACTGCCTGCGCAATGGCATATCGGTAGGACCGAACATGTCACTCCTGACTCTCGAATTCAATCACTCTCAAGGTGAGCTGAAAGTCAGCAGCGATGCCGGCGGATGGATGGAAATCACGACCGAACCGTCATTAGGCGAAATATCGACAACCGTAAACATCAAGATACTTCCCAATGACGACTGGGGCGAGCGCAAATGCACACTGTCGCTGTCGCTGCTCGACAAATATGTCGAGATTCCCGTAACACAGAATGAGGGTTTCAAAGTAGAACCTCAAAGCAGATTATATAATGTAGGGCGAGAAGGCGGCGACTTCACCGTCAAGGTCAGGGCCAACACCGACGAGCTTACGCCTAAAATCGAATTTGTCGAGTCGAGGGATGAATGGCTACGCTATGACGGATATGAGAAAACAGGCGACAATGAGTACACCTTGCGCTTCCACGCCGACCCAAACACCGCAGGACTCGGCCGCATGTGCGGCATATTATATACCCGCACCACACCCGGAGACTCCAGAAAGTTCTGCATTTGGCAGGAGCCGAGGATATTCAACGCCGACGAATATATTGACCTCCACTTTGGATGTCTCTACATATATCTCGGCACGGACCGAGAAAACATCAGGCGAATTAGGCATCTGACTCTAAAAGGCTCTATCAACGACATCGACTGGTCAGCCCTGAAGCAACTGTGCATATTTGACAGCGGAGGCAATAAAGCGCCCCAAGACCGCATGATAACTCTGGACCTGAGCAACGTGATAACATTTGACGGAGAGACTTCTCCATATAGCCAGATTGGTTTCGTCCATGATAAAGTGACATGCAAGTCAGGAGGCGACGACCAAATACCGGAAAGTGTGTTTCAATACGTCACCAACCTTGCCGACATAAAAATGCCGCTCGGTACAGCAATCATCCAGCCCTACGCATTCAGCAGCTGCACCGGGCTCAATCACATAGAGATACCCAAAAGCGTAACAATCATCTGTCAGGGAGCATTCAAATTCAGTGAAAACCTGTCGGAAATCATAATCGGAAACTACTCCATGCTGCGGCGCGTAGGGCAGATGGCTTTTATGAACTGCGGCCCCATAAAGATGCTGAACCTGCCGGCGACACTGACCGACTTGGATTTCGGCAGTCTGCAGTGCTCGGTCATCGACATGAAAGTAGGCTGGCTGACACCTCCCGACCTTAACCCCTACCCGAGGGTATATGAAAACAGCACCCTCTTCGTGCCGCCCGGCACTGTCGAAGCCTACCGCGCCCACAAGGGGTGGTCGCGCTTCCCCAAGATAGTCGAGCGCGACGACATGGACAAGGACGGCAACATACTGACGCCAGAATGGTAATTATGCTACACACACTTATTTATTCCGAAAAGATAACATTGAACTGTTTTTAGAATGGTTGAGAAAACACACGAAAAATATCATCATTTGCATTCAGTAAAAGCCCCTGCCGACGATGACGCGAGTCAACGCCGGCAGGGGCCTACTGTCTTTGTCAATATCGGCCTGATGTCAGAAACCCGACTTACGCCTACGGCCTGATGAAGTAAGTGTCGGCGGCCTGATAGTGGGTGGCATCGAAGTCGATCATCAGCCGGCCACAGCTTATCTCCGCCCAGAGTATGCGGTCTATGCGCAGTATGTCGGCACGGTCAAGCTGCATCCACTGGTACTGCTCATCGGCTCCGGGAGCTATGCGCCCTTCGTCCTCGGCAAAAGTAAGCACGTTATCGCAAATATCGCGGAAACCCACACCGTCGGTCTGCGCGTCTATGTAACCAAGCACCTTTACCTTTAATTCGTCGTCGGTATACCCTACGCGTACCGACGTCACTCCTAATTTAACTTTCATCATGATAAATAACGATTTTATAATATAACATCGCCGTATCACAAAAAGTTATAACCGCCCGAAATGTTAAATGCGGCCGGTTGGCAGGGGCACCGTTTAACAACGTGAATTGACACGGTGACAGTCTGAAATACAGCAGGCCGGATATGCGGAGGAAGGTGTCAGGGGAGCGGATCGAAGCCGAGCGACTTGATTTTTTCGATGACGGCGGCGTGGTCGTGGTCGCCCTCGACGTAGGCTATGCCGGAGGAGAGGTCGACAGCAACCGATGTCACTCCGGGGATGAGAGCAAGGTTCTTCTCCACGGTAGCCTTGCAGTGGGCACAGCTCATGCCCTTGATTTTGTATTCTTTGCTCATAGTCGTTATTGTTTGATGTTTACGATTGTGCAGTTTCAATATAAATGCGGTGACAAGGAGTCCGGCGAGTATGACGGAGCAGAGGGTGTCAAACCACGAGAGGGCTGCATGACAGGCTCCGTGGGGCAACGCGGCAAGAGGGAGCGTAAACCACTCGCGGGGCAGCAGATAGTCGATAGCCAGCCCGAACGCCATGGCCCCGACCACTATCGATGATATGTAGACCGCGGCGCTGCGGCGCCCCATCGTGCGTGAAATTATGGCAATAGAGGCAAAGTTGGCCGCGGGACCGGCCATCAGGAGCACCAGAGCGGTGCCGGGCGAGAGACCTTTCATCATCAACGAAAGGGCAATCGGTATCGAACCGGTGGCACAGACATACATGGGCACGGCTATTGCCACGACCGCAAGCATGGCCAGCAACGGACGGTCGCCGAGCGACACGAAGAAATCGGCCGGCACAAGAACAGTGATGAGCGCGGCAATGACAAGTCCGAGCACGAGCCACTTGCCTATGCTCTGCACCATCTGAACGAAGCCATAGTACAAGGCCTCCTTCATGCGGGCCGCAAACGACGGGGTATGCGCCTCCGCAACGGCTCCGCCATCAGTCACAGGACAAGATGTGCCGGCATTGTCGGCGGAGCGCGTCTCCGATACGCCGACAAGACACCCCCCGACAGCCGCAGTGACGAGTGCCGCCACCGGCCTGACCACGGCAAAGGCCGGCCCAAGCAGCGAGTATGTGGCGGCTATGCTGTCGACCCCGGTCTGCGGCGTCGATATGAGAAACGAGGCCGAGGCCGCCCGTGAAGCTCCGTTGCGCCTCATCGCCACAGCCGTCGGCAGCACTCCGCACGAGCACAGCGGGAGCGGTACCCCTATCATGGCGGCCTTGAGCACCGAGCGCCATCCGGAACCTGACAGATGCCGGCTCATAATGCGTGCCGGCACGAAGGCATGTAGCAGTCCGGCGATGAAAAGGCCCAGCAGTATGTAGGGCGACATCTCATTGAGCATATTAATAAAAGCGTCGAGTATCTCCATAAGTAACAGTATTACGATTATTTCACGGCACAAAGTTACGACATACGGGACGGATGTATGTTATACAATTTTTCAAATATGTTGCATCATGCTACACCTTGTCAAGCGGACGACGGACGCCGGCGCCGGCGCGATATTGAGTCACGGTCATGCCCGTCACCGCACGGAACTGTCGCGACAGGTGGGCTACGCTCGAGTAACCCGTTCGGTAGGCTATCTCGGAGGCAGTGAGCCGGCCGTAATCGAGCAGTTCCTTGACATACTCGATTTTCTGGCTGATAAAATAGTTTTCCACAGTACGGCCCTCGACCAATGCAAATGCACTTACGAGAGTACGATAGTCGACACCCGTACGCTCCTCAAGCCATGACGAGAGTTTCAGCTTTGTGCCCGACCCGGAGCGAGCAAGCCCTATCAGCAAGGTCTTCACTTTCTGCGCCGTCAGTCGGGTCTTATCCTCGATAAGGCCGAAGCCGAGGCTCCGAAGCTCGTCGGCCACCGACGCCAATGCATTATCGTCAAGCTGCTCGGCAATCTCGGCACTGCCGAGAGCGACACCGGTCACAGTGTAACCAAGCCGCCGCAACAGGCCGTCCACAACCATAATGCATCGGTCACATACCATATTTTCGATATTCAGCGTCATAATTGTACAAAACTACACATTTTTAATGAACAATAGGGGCTGTATGGTCCGTTTTATAGCAAACAACTATTTATTTTTACCTGTAATGACAACACAGACTACACTATTCAGTCCGCGCAATCTGAGCCTTCTGATGGATCTTTATGAGCTGACCATGGCCAACGGCTATTTCACGGCCGGCATCAAAGACACCCGGGCGGTGTTTGACCTTTTTTACCGTTCAAATCCTGATGACGGAGGCTTTGCCATTTTCGCCGGGCTTGAGCAGGCTCTCGATTATGTGGAGCACATACACTTCGACCGCGACGACATCGATTATCTGCGGTCGCTCGGGCTCTTCTCGGCCGAATTTCTCGACTACCTCGCCACGTTCCGCTTCACCGGCGACATATATGCCATCGACGAGGGCACGGTAGTGTATCCCAACGAGCCGCTGGTCACTGTCGTGGCCCCGCTGATCGAGGCGCAGATAATAGAGACGGCCATGCTGTCGCAGATCAACCACCAGTCGCTCATAGCCACGAAAGCCAACCGCATAGTGCGCGCGGCTCAGGGGCGTATGGTGTCGGACATGGGCGCCCGTCGCGCCCACAATGCGGACGCGGCCGTATACGGCGCCCGCGCAGCCTTCATAGGCGGCGTGGAGACGACAGCCACACTGCTTGCCGGCAAGATGTTCGGCATACCGGTCACGGGCACCATGGCCCACAGCTGGATCATGTCATTCGCAAGCGAATATGAGGCATTCAAGGTCTATGCACAGGTATACGGAAGCAGTTCGGTGTTTCTCGTCGACACATACAATACCCTGAAATCGGGGCTGCCCAACGCCATAAAAGTGGCCCGCGACATACTGCTGCCCGCCGGGCAGAGGCTCAAGGGCATCCGCATCGACTCGGGCGACATAGCCTATCTGTCAAAAGAAGCGCGCCGGATGCTCGATGAAGCCGGACTTGAAGACTGTAGCATAGTAGCATCAAACAGCCTTGACGAGTTCAACATAAGGTCCATTATATCGCAGGGCGGGTGTATCGACATTTTCGGTGTGGGCGAGCGGCTCATAACCTCCAAGAGCGACTCTGCGTTTGGCGGCGTATACAAACTTACCGCGCTCGAAGAGGACGGACAATGGGTACCTAAAATAAAGGTGTCGGACAATGTGGTGAAAATAACCAACCCCGGGCGCAAGGACCTGTACAGAGTCTATGACCCCGACGGCAAAAGCATAGCGGAACTGATAGCCGAACACGGCGAGCCGGTAAACGGCGCCGTACCTGAACTGGTAAGCGCCGACCGTCCGTGGCAGAACCTCGACTTCTTGGGGTGCACGTTCAAGAAACTGCAACATCAGGTCATGGCCGGCGGACAGCGTACGTCGAAACCGTGTCCGCTGCCGCAACTGCAGGACTATGTAAGAGAACAGATGATACTCGAAGTGCGCGAAGAGGAGCAACGTCTCGACAATCCCGACATCCACACACTGGCCATGACGTATGGCTACTACAACCGCAAACTGGCCCTGCTTAAGGACACCGAAGCCTGCCTCGGCGGCGAGTGATATAACAGAACAGCTTATATAAAATAGAAAAGGCTTGCGATTGCAAGCCTTTTTAGTGGCGGGGACAGGACTCGAACCTGTGACCTTTGGGTTATGAGCCCAACGAGCTACCACTGCTCCACCCCGCGATGTCGTTTTGTGAGTGCAAAGGTAGGCAGTTTTGATGAATTATCCAAACCACAGCGGCAAAACATCGCCATTTTAACCTCTTTTAATGATACACGAATACGGAATCGACCGCAAAACGCGGTTGAACCACTGTTTTTTCAAATCAGTACTTATACGAAAAGTGCCGGTGAGCGGAAGGCTCCACCGGCACTTTATAGCGGTAAATAAACTGTTTTACTTGTTTACTTGGTATTTGTTTATGCCGTCACGAAGATAAGCCACTACCTGATGTGCGGCCGCTATGCCGGCATTGATATTAGCTTCAGCGGTCTGCGCACCCATCTTCTTGGGTGTGAAGAAAACACGGTCGCCGAACTTGGCTTTAAGCTCCTCGGCATTATCGGGCTTCACATCGGCCACATACTTCAGGTCGGGACGTGCCTCAAGAGCCTTCTCAAGACCGGCTTCATCCACGACTTCCTTACGGGCGGTATTGATAAGCACACCACCCTTGGGCATCTTCGTTATAAGATCGTAGCCTATGCTCTTTTTGGTCTCGGGAGTGGCGGGAATATGTATCGATACAAAGTCATTGCCGGCGTAGAGCTCATCAACGGAGTGAACGGGCTTAATACCGTCAGCTGTCATGACCTCATCGGGGCAATACGGATCATAGGCCGACACCTCCATGCCTACACCTTTAGCAATGCGGGCGACATTGCGTCCTACCTGACCATAAGCCTGAAGACCGAGACGCTTGCCTTTCATCTCCGTACCGGAAGTACCGTTATACATATTGCGCACAGCCATTATGGCCATACCGAACACCAGTTCGGCAACAGCGTTTGAGTTCTGTCCGGGAGTATTCTCCACAACCACGCCGTGAGCAGTGGCGGCAGCAAGGTCTACATTGTCATAACCGGCTCCGGCACGTACCACAATCTTCAAATTTTTGGCGGCGTCGAGGACTTCGGCATCGATAACGTCGCTACGTATTATGACAGCATCAGCATCGGCAACAGCATCGAGCAGATCGGCCTTGGATGAATATTTCTCAAGCAATCCGAGCTCGTAACCCGCGTCAGCTATAACTTTGCGTATACCGTCGACAGCGACTGCGGCAAACGGTTTTTCAGTAGCTACAAGTACTTTCATAGTCAACGAAACGATTAATGATTTTTCTCAAATTCCTTCATTGCATCTACAAGCACCTTCACGCTCTCTATGGGAAGAGCGTTATAAAGCGATGCACGGAAGCCGCCTACCGAACGGTGACCCTTTATACCGACAATGCCCTTGGTAGTGGCAAAGTCGATGAACTCCTTGTCAAGTCCGTCATATTCGGGCTTCATGACGAAGCATACGTTCATGATCGAGCGATCCTCGGGGGCAACGGTTCCGACAAACACGCGGCTTGCATCAATAGCCTCATAGAGCATCTCGGCCTTGGCAAGGTCGCGGCGCTGCATCTCTTCTACTCCACCAAGCTCCTTGTAATATTTAAGAGTCTGAAGTGCCGAGTAGATGGGAAGTACGGGAGGAGTATTGAACATGGAACCCTTCTTCACGTGGGTGCGGTAATCAAGCATGGTGGGTATAGCACGGTCCACATTGCCGAGGGCGTCTTCCTTGACAATAACGATAGTCACACCTGCGGGGGCGAGATTCTTCTGCGCGCCGGCGTAAATGACATCGTACTTGGACACATCTATGGGACGAGAGAAAATGTCGCTCGACATGTCGGCCACGAGGGGCACTTTAACATCGGGGTCATGACGCAACTCCGTACCGTAGATAGTATTGTTGGTAGTATAGTGGAAATAGTCGGCATCCTCGGGAACGGTAAAGTTCTTGGGGATGAACGTATAGTTCTTGTCCTTGCTCGAAGCAACGACATCGACCTCGCCAAACAGGCGCGCTTCCTTTATGGCATTGGAGGCCCAAGTACCGGTATCGAGATATGCGGCTTTCTTCTTCAACAGGTTGTAAGGCACCATGCAGAACTGCATCGACGCGCCACCGCCGAGAAAAAGCACTTGATAGCCGGCAGGCACATCAAGAAGCTCCTTCACGAGTTGCTGTGCCTCATCCATGACAGCGACAAACTCCTTACTGCGGTGAGAGACTTCAAGGATTGACAATCCGGTACCCGCGAAGTCCTTGATGGCTTCGGCTGTATTCTTTATCGTGTACTCACTAAGAATTGATGGCCCGGCATAAAAATTATGCTTTTTCATAAATTTATAGTTAATGATTATCGTTAGGCTTGCAAATTTAATGAATTTCCCCTATTCGTGTCAACAAAAAACGGCAAAATCCGGCATTTTCTTTCATTTTTCATCGCAAACGACAAATTTTCCGACATTTTTACAACACATAGCCCGTATTGCCATACATAATAACAGCGATACAGGCACTTCGGCGGCAAAAGTGAATATACAATTATTCATTGCATAATATTGCCGCATATATTAACTTTGCGTGACGTAAAACAAAACTATGACCGATCATTCCGCACTTCACGATACATGGGACCATGACCACCTCTGGCATCCCTACACCTCGACAATAGATCCGTTGCCAACCTACAAGGTCGACTCGGCAAGCGGCTCAACGATAACCCTCGCCGACGGCACCCGCCTTATCGACGGCATGTCGTCATGGTGGTGCACCATACACGGCTACAACCATCCGGCAATCAACGCGGCAGCCGCCCGGCAGATAGACAAAATGTCGCACGTTATGTTCGGGGGCTTCACCCATGAACCCGCCATAGAGCTCGGCAAGAAACTGCTGGCCATGGCTCCGCCGTCAATGAACAACATATTTTATGCCGACTCAGGCTCGGTAGCCGTCGAAGTAGCCATGAAAATGGCAATACAGGCGGCCATATCGCGAAGCGGCCGACATGAAAAGAGCAACTTTGTAACCATACGGTCAGGGTATCACGGCGACACATGGAACGCCATGAGCGTATGCGACCCCGTGACCGGCATGCACGGTGCGTTCGGCCCCGCCTTGCCTATCAGATACTTCGTAGAGGCTCCTTCGGTAGGGTTCTACGAAGAGTGGCGGCCGGAAGCGGTCGCCGGTCTGGAGGCCGTACTGCGGGAGCATAACGATGACATAGCCGCGTTAATACTCGAACCGATAGTACAGGGGGCCGGAGGCATGCGGTTTTATCATCCGCAATACCTGCGCGAGGCCCGCAAGCTATGTGACCGCTACGGGGTATACCTTATATTTGACGAAATCGCTACAGGCTTCTGGCGGACAGGACGACGCTTCGCATGGGAATGGGCGGGGGTTGAACCCGACATAATGTGCATAGGCAAGGGTTTGACCGCCGGCTATCTGACCATGAGTGCCGTGATGACGACAAAAGATGTGGCCGACACCATATCGCGCGGCGAAGCGGGAGTGATGATGCACGGCCCCACATTTATGGCCAACCCGCTCGCCTGTGCCATAGCCTGCGAGTCGCTGCGGCTGCTTGAGTCGCAGGACATGCCCGCATGTATAGCCCGCATAGAGACTATAATCAAACGCGAACTCGCCCCCGCCCGCGATATCGACAGGGTCAAGGATGTAAGAGTACTCGGCACAATCGGCGTTGTCGAGATGAAGGAACCGGTCGATGTGGGCGCCTTTCAGAAGCGATGTGTGGAGCGCGGCATATGGGTGCGTCCGTTCGGCCGCAACGTGTACATCATGCCACCTTATGTCATAACCGACGAAGAGCTGACCTGCCTCTGCCGCACGATGCTCGACATACTTCCCTGACACAAAGCCAACAAAATGGCATAGACAAGTGTTAAAATTTCATCTCATCATGTTAAAAAACGACATTTCTACAATGAAGTATACTATCAGTCAGATATCAGAGATACTTGAGTTAAAAGCTCCGGCATTTCTACTGCACACAATATCGGTACTGCTTACCGACTCGCGGTCGGTCACCTACCCGAGCGAGTCGCTGTTTTTCGCGTTGCGCACGCGCAACAATGACGGCCACCGTTACATCAAGGAGCTTATCGAGAAAGGGGTGCGCAACTTCATTGTCGACAATGTGCCGATTGACGTGGTCGGCACTCCAAATGTAAATTTTCTTGTTGTCAAGGATGTAAAAAAAGCTCTGCATACGATAGCCCGCTATCACCGCATGCAGTACGACATACCGGTAATAGGCATAACCGGCAGCCGCGGCAAGACCACATTGAAAGAATGGCTGTACCAATTGCTGCAGCCCGACTACCGCATAGTCAGGAGCCCGCGCAGCTTCAACAGCCAGATAGGTGTGCCGTTGTCGCTGTGGGAGATGAACCGCGACAGCGAGATAGGCATATTTGAGGCGGGCATATCGCTCAGCGGCGAGATGAAAGAGCTTCAGGCAATGATACAGCCCACGCTCGGCATACTTACCAACATAGGCGGAGAGCACGCCGAGGGATTTCCGTCGAAGCGCGAGAAGTGCCGCGAGAAGATAAGACTGTTCAAAGAGTGCGAGAGCGTGATATACTGCAGCGACGACCCGCTCGTAAGAGAGGTGATGGAGGAGGAAGAGATAGCCGCCCGGCATCTCGACTGGTCCGTCACAGATCCGGAAGCGACGGTAAAAGTAACCATCAACAAACGCAGCAACGGCACAACCGGCATAAAATGCCTGATGAACGGCAAGGATTATGAGGCGTCAATCAATTTCAACGACCCCGCCTCGATAGAAAACGCCGTAGGGGCCATTATAGCCCTTATATATATAGGTGTGCCGCAAGAAAAGATAGCGGCCCGCATGGAGAAGCTCACACCCGTGGGCACAAGGCTCAACGTCATCGAAGGAGTCAACGACTGTCTGCTCATATATGACTCGTACACCGGTGACTACCACTCGCTGAGCCCGGCGCTCGACTTCATGCAGAGGCGCGCCACGGCCGACCGTACATCGACCGTGATACTCAGCGACGTCATGCACGAGACCATGACGTCGGAAAACATGTACAGCAACATAGCCCATCTGCTGAAGCAGAAAGGAGTTACGCGCATAATCGGCATAGGCGAGGAAATATCGCGCCATGCCCCCTACTTCAACCAGAATTCGAAGTTCTACCGTTCGACCGAAGAGTTTCTCGCCGACACAACGCCCAATGACTTCAGCCATGAGCTGATACTGATCAAAGGCTCCGACGACTTCGGATTTCACCGCCTGAGCGACGTGCTTGAGGCACGCCAGCACGAGACCGTGCTTGAGGTAAACCTCGACGCGGTGGTGCACAACTTCAACAATTTCCGTTCGCGCATAAAACCGACGACCGGCATGGTGGCCATGGTGAAGGCGTCAGGCTACGGCGCCGGATCATACGAACTGGCCAAGACACTTCAGTCGCAGGGCGCGGCCTATCTGGCCGTAGCCGTGGCCGACGAGGGGGTAGACCTGCGCAAAGCCGGCATAACCATGCCCATCATGGTACTCAACCCGCGTGTGGTCAACTACACGACACTCTTCGACTATCGTCTTGAGCCGGAAATCTACTCATTCGAAATACTTGAGGAGTTCATAAAGGAGGGACGCCGCCACGGCATACACGACTATCCCGTACACATAAAACTTGACACCGGCATGCACCGGCTGGGATTTCTCGAGCCCGACATGTCGCGGCTAAAGAAAGTGCTTCAATCGCAGGATGTGCTTACACCAAAGTCAGTATTCAGTCATCTCGCCGCCGCCGACTCGCCGGAGATGGACGACTACACAATGGAACAGTTCGCCATATTCGCACGTTGCAGCGAGTCGTTGCAACGAGGCTTCAGCCATCATATACTGCGCCATATCCTCAACTCGACGGGCATCACGCGCTTCCCGGAATACCAATATGACATGGTGCGTCTGGGCATATGTCTTTACGGCATACCCACCATGCCCGACAACTCACAGGGCGACCTGCGTCCTGTAAGCACCCTGCGCACATCGGTCATATCGATAAAAGAGTGGCCTGCGGGCACCACCATAGGATATTCGCGCAAAGGGCTGCTACACAGACGCTCGCGCATAGCCACACTGCCCATAGGTTATGCCGACGGACTGAACCGGCATTTAGGCTACGGCAATGCGGCGGTATGGATCAACGGACACCGCTGTCCCACAGTAGGAAGCATATGCATGGACGTATGCATGGTCGACGTCACCGACACCCCCTGCAAAGTGGGCGACAGCGTGGAAGTGTTCGGACATAACATATCGGTCATGGAGCTGGCCGACACACTCGGCACCATACCCTACGAAGTGCTTACGTCAGTAGCGTCGCGCGTCAAGAGGGTGTACTATCGGGAGTGACGGCCCGGGCATCCGGCTTGGGGGCGGCCGGTACGAGAAGCGCCCCGAACTCCCATAGCAGATAGACGGGAAGAAATACGACGGCCAGCGTAAACGGGTCGCCGGTGGGTGTTATGAATGCCGCCACAACAAGCAGCACCACGATGGCATGCCGTCGATAACGGTTGAAGAGGCCACGGTGTACTATCCCCAGCCTGCCGAGAAGCCAGCAAAGCAACGGAAGTTCAAAGACAAGCCCCATGACGAAAATCATCATCAGGAAATTGTCCATGTAGGAATCGAGAGATATATGATTGGGCACAGCCGCGCTTACCTGATAGTCGGCAAGAAACCGCAGTGTGATCGGGAATACGAGGAAATAGCCTGCGGCAAGCCCGGCAAAGAACATGACATTGCCAAGAAGGAAAGCGGTCCTGACTCCACGCCGCTCATGATTGTACAGAGCCGGACTGACAAATGTCCACAGCAGATACATTATGACCGGACATGAAAACACCAGAGCCAACCAGAACGAAGAGGACACATGTATGAAAAATTGCGACGCCAGCTTTATGTTCACTATCGTCACGGAGAAGTCGCCGGCACCGAGCAGCCCGTAGAGCCAGAAGTCGCTGCGACACGGAGCCATAATGACCTCATCGAAGAGCCGGGGCATGACAGCAAAAAACAGCGCCGTCAGCGCCACGACAACCCCGGCGGCGCGCAATATCACACCACGCAACGCGTCGGCATGGTCCCAAAACGACATCTCTTCCTGACCGCCCCGCTTAAGAGAGTCATCGGTCGCCGTCGCCATCTGATTTCTTTTCGGTCGGCTTTGTTATCTCATCCTGAATTTCGTTCATGCCCTGCTTGAAGCTGCTCACGCCCTTTCCGAGGCCGCGCATCAGCTCAGGTATTTTACGTCCGCCGAAAAACAGCAGCACCACAAGCGCTATGATAAGTATTTCGGCGAGCCCGAGATTGCCGAATAAAAGAGGTATAATGTTCATTGTCAATGATAAAAATTAGTATATCTGCACTTTCAATAAGCGTAAAGATACGAATTTAATCGCATATTGTCGCAATTATGGAAAAAAATCCGTAATTTTGCAACCTGATTTAACATATAATCCAATCACTTAAAGATTATGAAAGCATTTGTATTCCCCGGACAAGGGGCACAATTCGTAGGCATGGGCAAGGACCTGTACGACAACAACCCCGTAGCCCGCGAAATGTTTGAGAAGGCCAACGACATCCTCGGCTTCCGCATCACCGACCTTATGTTCAACGGTACCGATGAGGATCTTCGCCAGACAAGAGTAACCCAGCCAGCCATATTTCTCCACTCGGTGATACTTGCCAAGACTCTTGAAAACGAGATCAAGCCCGACATGACCGCCGGCCACTCGCTCGGCGAGTTTTCGGCTCTTGTAGCAGCAGGCGCCCTTAGCTTCGAGGACGGACTTCGCCTCGTAAGCGCACGTGCGCAGGCCATGCAGAAAGCATGTGAGCTCAAGCCCTCGACAATGGCCGCAGTGCTCGCACTCTCCGACGAGACCGTGGAGGAGATATGCGCCTCTGTTGACGGAGTGGTAGTATGTGCCAACTACAACTGCCCGGGACAGATTGTAATATCGGGCGAGGAAGCCGCCATCGACGCCGCATGCGAAAAGGCTCTCGCAGCAGGTGCCAAGCGCGCTCTCAAACTGAAGGTAGGCGGCGCGTTCCACAGCCCCTGCATGGAGCCCGCCCGTGCCGAGCTCGCCGAAGCCATCGAAAAGACTCCCGTACACACTCCCGTATGCCCCGTATACCAGAACGTGGATGCAAAGCCCCACACCGATCCGGCCGAAATCAAGGCCAACCTCGTGGCACAGCTTACCGCTCCCGTGCGCTGGACACAGACAGTACAGAACATGGTTGCCGACGGAGCCACCGAGTTTATCGAAATCGGCCCGGGCAAAGTGCTTCAGGGACTTATCGGCAAGATAGCCCGCGGCATGGAAGTGTCAGGCCGTCAGTGATAATCATCAGTACAAATACGCATATACAAAAAAAGAGCACAAGTCTGTGCTCTTTTTTTTGCCCTCTGCCCGTCCCTCACACAGGTCCGTGGCCGACACGCGGTAGTGCTTGATGAATATCCGCGGCTATGCGGAATGTGCATGATGCGCCTGTACGCCATACGGGACTTTACACTGTAAAATCATGCTTCCGTCCCGAGAAGCTGCACCAATGCCGGCAACCCCGGCGGGTTTGTGTCCCAACCCCGGCCCTGTATTACTCCTTACTATATTATTCCTTCAGATCCACGGTCCAGTTGATGCTCTGGATCTTCATGTCGAGCTCGCGAAGACTGCGCGAGCGCTCGTCAAGCTTACGGCGGGCCTCGGCCACATCGATAAGCCTTACGGTCTTTATCTCGTTGCGCCCATAACGGTTGTCAGGCTCCGACACAAAATCGAGCACTTCCCGCATCGACGAGACCCTCAGCGTGAGCACATCGCGGCGTGCTATCAGCGCCGTAAGAGTAGTGCCTTCGTCATCGACAGTAGCGAGATTGGTCACATTTATACGGTAAATCAGCTTTTCAAGCTGCGCCAACAGCGCGTCAAACTCCTTCTCGAGAACGGCGATATCCTCGGGAGGCGTATCGCCCTCTTGAACTTTGGCGCTCTCTTTCATGCGCCCTTTCAACTGCGCGAGCCGCTTCTGCAGGTCGGCACGCAGGCTCAAAGCTTCGGCCAGTTTCATATCTTGTAGTCTTTTGAAGTTTTATCGTCTTAATAACAAAAATACGACGATATTGTTAACCGACAATCATCTTACCGGGTAGGCACCACAGGCTTTATGGAGCCGTCAGGGTTAAATTCGAGCCTGTCTATGCATACCTGACGGTGTATGCCCGGCTTCTTGTCTTTGTCGATATAATCGGGATGTATGCGATGATACACTATGCGCCACTCATCGGTACCGGGAATATTGATTACCGAATTGTGAGCCGTGCCGTATATCCTCTTTTCCGGATTCTGTACAAGTACATTGCATGGCTCGGCCACCTTGATCTTGCCGAGCGGGGAGTCAGACGTACCGTAAGCCACATGATAATTGGGCGAACCGGTATCGTCGACCGACCACATGAAGTAGTAGACGCCATTGCGGAAGAACACATACGGAGCCTCGCGGAACGCATAAGTATCAAGAGTACCGCCCTCAGGAGTCATGACGGTCACTGTCTCCTCCTTTATCGACGTCATGTCATCGTTAAGCTCGGCCCCGGCCATATAGCCGTTGCCCCAGTAAAGATAGTATTTACCCGTGGCCGGGTCCTGAAATACGTCGACATCGATCTGCTGTCCGCCGCCGACAGGCGACTTGTCCACAATAGGCCGGTCAACGGCATAGAACGGACCCGCCGGGTCATCGGCCACAGCCACGCCTATGGCCTTGCGGTTGTTCAGCGGATTATGTCCGCTGAAGTAAAAATAGTATTTATAGCCGTTGTCCTCCTTGCGCTCGATGATAGCCGGCGCCCAAGCGTTTCCGACAGCCCACGGCACCTGCGTGCCTTTGACGTCAAGCATGATGCCCTCATCGGTCCAATCGGCAAGATTATGCGACGAGAACACACGGAAGTAATGTCCGCCCCACCCCTGAGTACCGTCAGTGGTCGAATAGATATAGTACTTGCCGGTCTTGTTTGAGTACAAAATCTCCGGGTCGGCATGAAATCCCGGCAGTATAGGGTTGTGCTTGTTGTCGAGGGCTGAATAAAGAGTGCTTATTCCGGCGGCCGACGCATGAATCGGGCGTATGGTGCCGTCATCGTTATATTCCAGCGGTTCGGCAATCACCGAGCGGCTGCCGCTGCCTCCGCCAAGTCCGCCTATGTGTGAGAAGAAATAATTCTTGCCCTTGAACTCCACTATGGCGGGGTGAGTCGTATTGCTGTTGCCGGCCACTTCCGATATTATGCCCTGATATTCCCACGGGCCATTGATGTCGTCGCTCATAGCATAGGCAATCTTCTCGGGCCATTGTGCCGCATAGGTAAGGTAGTATTTGCCGCCGCGTTTATGAATCCACGGCGCTTCGGTAAAATCGGGGACATGCACCCGCTTTATCTCGCCGTCAAGTTCAAGCATGTTTTCTTTAAGTTTGGCATAGTAGCATAGCTGGTTGCCCCAGAACAGATAAGCCTGCCCGTCGTCATCAATGAAAACGGTGGGGTCGATACTCACCCAGCTGTGGTTGGCGCCCTCGCAATCGGCCATGGTGATAAGAGGCTTGCCTACGGCATCCTTGAACGGGCCCTGCGGAGTATCGCTGACAGCCACGCCTATACCGGAGCCGTTGGTGCTGATAAAGTAATAATACCGGCCGTCGCGCTCTATACACTGGGCCGCATATGAAGCGTGTGAGCTGTCCCACTTGAAATCCTTTACGGCAAGCGGCATCGGATACTCGGTCCAGTGCTGCATGTCGGTCGTGGAGAACACGCACCAGTTGGGCATATGATAGCCCGGTTTGTTGCCCGGTTCGTCGGTGCCCGTATAAAGCCAGAGCGTGTCGCCGATGACCAAAGTGGCAGGGTCGGCCGTGTGCTTATGTTTTATAAGCGGGTTACCGGTGTTGACGAAATGATACAGTGTGGTATCGCCTCCGGCAGCGGTGTCAGGTGCCGCGACCGCCTGAACCGCAGGTACGGCGCACATCAGTGCGAGTAAAAGAGTATGATACTTCATGCTGTTTATTTTATAATGAGATGAATGAATTGTCGGCTTACATAAGGCACCACGCCCTACTATCTGCAAATATAACAAGATACTTTTGTCTTGCAAAATCAAAATTTTATTTGCATTTGCGCTCGGCTTATTCGTATCTTTGACTACGTCTTAGATACTTCCGCTCGGCAAATTGCAATTTATTTGCTTTTGCACTCGACTTATTCGTATCTTTGACATCCGTCTTAGATACTTCCGCTCGGCAAAATCAAATTTTATTTGCTTTTGCGCTCGACTTATTCGTATCTTTGTAAAAAATACAATAATTCTCACATTCTATGCAAGAGAAAATCATTATTCTTGACTTTGGATCGCAGACCACACAGCTTATCGGACGTCGCGTACGCGAGCTGAATACCTACTGCGAGATATTGCCTTACAATAAGTTTCCTCACGACGATCCGTCGGTGATAGGTGTTATCCTTTCAGGCAGCCCCTTCTCGGTCTATGATGAGAAAGCGTTTAAAATCGACTTGAGCCGTATAAGAGGCAAGTATCCGGTGCTCGGCATATGCTACGGCGCCCAGTTCATGGCCTACAGCAACGGCGGCACCGTCGAGCCGGCCGGTTCGCGCGAATACGGCAGGGCCCATCTCGAGAAGTTTGACCACAGCAATCCTCTGCTCAAAGGACTGCCCGAGCACTCACAGGTGTGGATGAGCCACGGCGACACCATCACATCAATTCCCGACAACTTCAAGATCATAGCCTCAACCGACAAAGTGGCCATAGCCGCCTATCAGATTGAGGGCGAGAAGTCATGGGGCGTGCAGTTCCACCCCGAGGTATATCATTCGACCGACGGCACTCAGCTTCTGAAAAATTTTGTAGTCGACATATGCGGCAGCCGTCAGGACTGGAGCGCGGCATCGTTTATAGAAAGTACCGTGGCACAGCTTAAAGAGCAACTCGGCGACGACAAGGTGGTGCTCGGACTAAGCGGCGGCGTGGACTCTTCGGTTGCGGCAGTGCTTCTCAACAAGGCCATAGGCAAAAACCTCACCTGTATATTCGTCGATCATGGCATGCTGCGCAAAAACGAGTTCAAAAATGTACTCCATGACTACGAATGCCTCGGACTTAATGTGATAGGCGTCGATGCTTCGGCTAAGTTCTTTGGCGAACTTGCCGGCGTGACCGACCCCGAGCGCAAGCGCAAGATAATCGGCAAGGGCTTCATCGATGTCTTTGATGAAGAGGCCCACAAGATAAAAGATGTGAAATGGCTCGCGCAAGGCACCATATACCCCGACTGCATAGAATCGCTGTCTATAACCGGCACCACCATCAAGAGCCACCACAACGTGGGAGGTCTGCCCGAGAAGATGAACCTCAAACTGTGTGAACCGCTCCGACTTCTGTTCAAGGACGAAGTACGTGCAGTAGGTCGCGAACTCGGCATGCCGGAGCACCTCATCAAGCGTCATCCGTTCCCGGGCCCGGGACTGGCAGTGCGCATACTCGGCGACATAACACCCGAAAAAGTGCGTATACTTCAGGATGCCGACGACATTTTCATTCAGGGACTCCGCGACCGGGGACTCTACGATCAGGTTTGGCAGGCGGGAGTCATACTGCTTCCCGTACAGAGCGTGGGCGTCATGGGCGACGAGCGCACCTACGAGCGTGCCGTAGCACTGAGAGCGGTGACCTCAACCGATGCCATGACAGCCGACTGGGCCCACCTGCCCTACGACTTCCTTGCCAAAGTCAGCAATGACATCATCAACAAAGTCAAGGGCGTCAACCGCGTATGCTACGACATCTCCTCCAAGCCACCGGCAACAATCGAGTGGGAATAAAATACAGCAATATCAACGGGGCTGAACCATACGGTTTCAGCCCCGTTGTCATAAGACTCATGCCGACAATAACAAGCACGAGTCTTTACAGACTCGGACATGTTTGAGACAATTTCCCCCTCCGGACACTTCGTGCCCGGCTTACAAATGGCACGAGCCTTTACAGGCTCGCACGGTTGGCAGGAGTGCCGGCACCACGGCGGCCGCATGCCTTATGCTGTGGTCATGCTCATCAGAGTCTCAAAAGTCCAACAAGACCTTCAGCGATGTGGAAGAGGAATTTGCCGCCACACTGTCGGCCAACGACACAACCGAAGTGCTCACGGCAGGCACGGCACTGCTCGACAGCCTTAAAGCCGGCAAAATCGACGTGGCTGTCAACATGCTCAATACTACCGACGCAGAGGGCAACATAGTTCCGTTATCGGACGAAAAGCGCAGTCAGCTTGTCACACGCTTTGAACGCTTTCCCGTGGTGGACTACGAGCTCGAATACTACAACTTCTCGCTTCCGGCGCTTAACGACCTGAAGTACCGCACGTTTTTCAGCGAAAAGGATGCGTCAGGCAACGCTCCCGCGCTGTCGCTGATGCTTAATCCGGTTAAGAAAGACGGCAAGTGGTATCTGTGCCTCAAAGAGGCCGGCCAGCCCGCCAAAGACGCAGCCAACGCAGTCAACCCCGACCTCATCATAGCACAATAACGGCCACTGTGAGCCGGGCTCCGGATTATACGTAGATCATTTTACGGGTCATGCCCCCGTCGATGACGATATTCTCGCCGTTTATGAAGTCATTGTCGGGCAATGACAGGAAGAGACACATGCGGGCTATGTCCTCCGGACACCCTACACGGCCTGACGGATGCTGATTATGATCGGCATCTGTCAGGCCGTCATAATTCTCACAGCATATCCACCCCGGAGATATGGAATTGACCGTAACGCCGTAAGGAGCCATGGACATCATGAGCGCATGGGTCAGCGACGACACGGCTCCTTTTGACGCGGTATAAGCCTCCGTACCCCTCTCGCTCATCATGTAGCGTGTGGAACTGATATTGATTATGCGTCCGTAATGCGGCTCACCCGACATGCGCCGGTGCACGGCAAGCAACCGCGACGTCACAAACACGGGCCTTACATTGATATGCTGCACGCGGTCAAACTCCTCGACCGTCATCTCATCAAGAGGCCTGAATACCGATACACATACATTATTGACAAGCACGTCGATGTCGCCCCACGCCTCAATCACGCGGGTTACACACGCTTCAAGCGCCGCCACATCGGCCACATCCACAGGATGAAACTGTGCTCCCGAAGTCTGTGCGGTGGCTGCACCCGACTTGGCGTCAATATCACAGAAAGCCACCCGGCACCCGGCGTTGCAGAAAGCTTTCACTATAGCCTTGCCGATACCCGAAGCACCACCGGTGACAAACACACGTCTCGGCGGAAACTTGACCGACAGCCGTCCCGGCCTGTCGCCCGAGGGAGTAAGCTTGGCGCGGTATCCCGAGGATTTGCCTGAACGGTACTCCTCCATCTTGCGTTCCAAATAATTATCAGCCATATTTCATCGAATAAAAAAGCGCGCCGCATTTATAAACATACGACGCGCTATAAATATACTAAATTTTTAAGCCTCCAATACTATAGGCTGACTTGAAGCGGGAGCGGGGGTCTGACGCGCTTCCCAGCCGAGTGCGCTGGCGCCGAGCACGGCGGCATCGCTCTCCTTGAGTTCGGAAAGAAGCAGTTTTGTCTTGCCCTTGAACACATTGAGCATATTGCGGTCCATCGACTCCTTGATAGGCTTCATGAGCAGATCGCCTGAACGCGACAATCCGCCGAAGAGTATTATGGCCTCGGGGCTTGAGAATGCCACGAAATTGGCAAACGCACGGCCCATGATCTCGCCTGTATACTGGAATATCTCTTTGGCCAGCTTATCGCCGAGCACGGCGGCGTCATACACGTCCTTTGAAGTGATCTCCTCCACGGGAATATCACGTAGCTTGGACGGATCGGTGCGTATCTCAAGGAATTCGCGTGCGGTGCGGGCAACACCCGTAGCCGAACAGTAAGCCTCAAGACATCCGCTGCGGCCACAACCGCACATACGTCCGTTGGAGGGCTTCACGATGACATGTCCGAGCTCGCCGGCAAAACCGTCGTGGCCGTATACAAGCTGTCCGTTGACAACGATGCCGCTACCTACGCCCGTGCCGAGAGTTATCATTATAAAATCCTTCATACCGCGAGCCACACCATAAGTCATCTCGCCGATAGCTGCGGCGTTGGCGTCGTTGGTAAGTGCTACGGGCACACCGAAAGCTTCATGAAGCAGATGGGCGAAAGGTATTTTGCCTTTCCACGGAAGATTCGGCGGATTTTCTATACATCCCGAGAAATAGTTGCCGTTAGGAGCGCCTACTCCTATACCGGCTATCTTGTCGACAGCGTCGTGAGCCTCAAGCAATGAAGTCAGAGCCGACTTAAGGTCAGCCACATAGTCATTCACATCGGCAAACTTACCGGTCTTTATGGAACTGCTGGCAATCACGTTGCCGCGTGCATCTACAATTCCGAACACAGTATTGGTACCGCCTATATCGATACCTACTACATAAGGTTTCATGTTAATTGATATAATTTGGTTAACTTATTATTGGTTTTCCACAAAGTTAAGCAAATAAATCATACTTCAACCACATTTGACGGTTAAATTGTTAAAAAACGCCGTCGTGGTCCGCTATGCGCGCGTTCATCACATTGGCCGGCGCCCGGTGGGCCTCAAGCTCGGCTTTCATGAAATCCATGTAGGGAGCCACATGCTCGAAGAAGCGGTAGTAGCCCCGGCACAGATAGTTAAGGCCCGGTTCGCCGTCGGCGGTCATGGCAAACCGGTTTTTCGGACACTCCCCGTTGCATATGTCAAGGAAGCGGCAGTCCATGCACTGCCGGGGCAGCGATTGACGCTTGGCAAGCCCGAAATCGGTCTGACGCCGGCTCATTACCATCTCGACAAGCGACTGCGACGCAATGTTGCCCAGCCTATATTCGGGAAATACGAAATGGTCGCAGGAGTATACATCGCCGTTATATTCAAGTACAAGCGCATGGCCGCATGTCTTGCCGAGCGAGCAGATGCCGGGTTCCTGCCCCACCCAGTTGGCCAGAGTGGCATCGAAGAGCTGTATGAAGTAGCTGCCCACATCGTGGCGCACCCACTCGTCAAATATCGCGCACAGGAAGTTGCCCCACTGCTCGGGCGTCACGGAGAAGTCGGCAAGCTGTATGTCGCCCCTGTCGGCCGGCGATGCAAGATGTCGGCCGTCATCATGAGGCAGAATACGCTCAACTATCGGGGCAAACTGGATATAACGGCACCCTATATCCTTGAAAAAGTGATAGAAGTCAAGCGGATAGTCAGCGTTGAAATCGTTGACAACGGCCATGGCGTTCCACTCCACTCCGTGGCGGTTGAGCATGTCGATGCCGCGCATGACCTTGTTGAACGTGCGCGCGCCCTGACGCGTGCGCCTGTACTCGTCGTGGAACTCCTCGGGGCCGTCGACCGATATGCCCACAAGCCAATTATGCTCCTTGAAAAAACGGCACCACTCATCGGTAAGCAGAGTGCCGTTGGTCTGTATGCAGTTGTCGATGACTCGTCCGCGGGCATACTTGCGCTGAAGCTCCACCACGCGGCGATAAAACGACAGAGGACGCATGAGCGACTCGCCGCCGTGCCATGTAAACAGCACCTGCGGCATACTTTGCGAATTGATATAGCGCTCGATGAAGAGCTCAAGCATGGAGTCGTCCATGAGAAAGCGCCGCGCACCGGCGGCATCTTTATATATGTTGGACTTCTCGAGGTAGTAGCAGTATTTGCAATTAAGATTGCACATGCTGCCGGCCGGTTTTGTCATGACATAAAACGGCTTGGCAAAAGGTGTATACAGTTCCATGCCCTCACTCTTTGCGCAGTGCCTCGGGCTTAAACTCCCTGATGTATACAACTGTCATGTCGGGATTGACACGTATGCCGCCTTTCTCCTCGATAGTCTTCAGCTGTTCTTCGCGAAGCCGGGCTATGGCTGCTTCGGCCTTCTTTGGAGTGTCGGCCATAAGTTTTCTTATGACACGCGACTCCAGACCTATTTTATAGAAGGCTATGCGTATGAACTTCCAGTTCTGATCGGTGAGGTCATATTTTTTCTGCAAACGATCGGCTATGCTTATACCTTCGGCATTGGCTTCCGCGTCATAGACTCCCCGGTAGTATTGCGCGAGCTGTTCCTGATCGAGAATCGAGGCGAGAGCGTTGTCACGTAGCTTGCGCATGCGGTTTCGGGTCTTCACCGACATAACACCGTTATCGGCAGCGATAAGACTGACAAATTCCTCATTCTCGCTGTCTATGGCTTCGGCGAGTTTTATCTGCTGCGGCGCGGTCAGCTTGACGTATCGGCATATCTCGAACACCTCTCTGACAGTAGAGGGCGAAAAAGACTTGAGAGCATCGGTATCAAGTGTCTGTGCATAAATCGAAACAGTGGCCGACAATAATAGTGCACCTATAATTGCAATGAAATGCTTTAGCATGGATGTAAATTTTAATATGAAAGTATTTTTATTTCGCTTGAAAATACAATTATTTCGTTTAAAAGTATTAACTTCGTACAAAACTAATAAAAACTTTAAATATAATCATGAAACCCGGTAAAAAATTTAATTTTTTATTGTGTGGCGTAAATGCCCTTGCCATGACCTCGATGTACGCATCGGCACAAGACAATAAAAATGCAGCTTCCGACACAAGGCCCAATGTGCTCTTCATAGCCATCGACGATATGAAACCGTGGATATCGCCCTACGGCGACAAAATAGCCCGCACCCCGGCATTTGACAATCTCGCATCGCGCGGAGTCACTTTTAACAACGCATACTGTCAGGTGGCGCTCAGCGGTCCCACGCGGTCAAGTCTGCTTACCGGACTTAATCCCGACCACACCGGTGTATGGTGGCTCATGGGCTCGTTCCGCAAAAACAATCCCGACATAGTGTCAATGCCGCAGGCACTTAAAGACAACGGCTACGAAACGGTGGGTGTAGGCAAAGTATATCATCCGTTGACCGACCGGGCCGTACGCAACGATCCTCCGTCGTGGAGCAGACCTTACGTCAAGGCACAAGGAGCGACCTACGCACTCGCCAACGGACGTGTGGCCACGGAGTGCGCCGACGTGCCCGACAACGGATATATCGACGGAGTCATCGCCGACGAAGCCGTCAAGACCATGAAGCAGCTGAAGAAAGAGGGCAAGCCGTTTTTCCTCGGAGTCGGCTTCAAAAAGCCGCATCTGCCCTTTTGCGCACCCAAAAAGTATTGGGACATGTATGAACGCGACGCTATGCCGGTAGCCGAATTTCAGGACATGGCCGACGATGCGGTAGAGTATGCCTACCATAACTCGCTCGAAGTAAAGGGCTACTCCGACATACCGCCGTTCGAGAGCTACATGGACACACGCCGGCTTGACACCGACACCCAGAAACGCCTGCTGCACGCCTACTATGCCTGCATATCGTATGTCGACGCACAGGTGGGAAAACTGCTTGACGCACTTGACGAAAACGGCCTTGCCGACAATACTATAATAGTTATGTTCGGCGACCACGGATACCACCTCGGCGACCATGGCCTGTGGAACAAGCTGACCAACTTCGAGCAGGCCACCCGGGTGCCTATGATCGTAGCCGCACCGGGCATGAAACGCGGAGTGCATTCCGATGCCATGGTGGAGTTTCTTGACATTTTCCCGACCATATGCGAGCTGACCTCGACCGAGCATCCGCAACAGCTCGACGGAGCAAGCCTCGTACCGGTGCTTAAAAATCCGAAAGCCAAGATCAAGGACTATTCGATAAGCCAGTTCAGCCGCAGCACGACTGAAAATTATACAATAAACAGCGATACCGACCTTAAAGGCAAGGCCGATGAACTCGCCGACGACATAATGGGCTACGCACTGCGCGATAAGCGCTACCGACTCGTCGAGTGGACCAAAGGCTTCAAGACCTACATGCCGTTTGACGAAGCGAAAGTGCTGGCTTACGAACTCTATGACTACGAGAAGGATCCGCAGGAGACGCGCAATCTCGCAAACGACCCGAAGTATGCCGGCGTGGTCAAGCGCCTCAAGGGTCAGCTTCATGACTACTATGCCCGTAGCTACGCCTCGCCCATGAGCGCCCCGATAGCCGCAAAGGCCGCCGAAAAAATAATCGGCGGCTCGCAGACGCCGTAAGCATAAACTTTTACATTGACATAGATGTTATTATGACGATGTGAGAAAATCTCACGTTGAAAAAAACATTTATCTATATGAAAAAGAATTTATTATTATTGTTTATTGCAGTTTGCGGGTTTATGGCGTTTCAGAGTTGTAGCGATGATGACGACAATGATCTCGGTCAGGTATCGGAAGAATTTGTTAACGCGTTGAAGAACAAGTTTCCCGACGCCACAGGAGTCAAATGGGAACAGAAGTCGACCTATCGTGTAGCCGAATTCAATAAAAACATGACCGATATAGATGTGTGGTTCAACCCCAAAGCCGAATGGGTCATGACCAACACCGATTACGGCAAGGACCTGTTCATGCTTCCTTCAGAAATAGGAAAAGCATTTGCCGACAGTCAGTTCGCCGACTGGACGATAGATGATATCGACCTGTACGAACGCCCCGATAAAAGCTTCTACGTATTTGAGGTGGAGAAGAAGGGTATGCGCGACATGGAGCTTTATTTCAACACTGACGGCAGCATGATAAAGGCTATCGAAGACGCAGATATGGACATACTTCCCACAACTCCGGTATAATTACATACAATACACACATAAATAAATATATAATGGCCCGCGGCATCACTGTCGCGGGCCAACTATATTGAGTCATCGCAATGAAATTATACTTGAACCTTAGTTACGAGAGTAATTAAGCTTCATCCATCAAATAATATATGTTGTAAATAGACTCAATCAAGATTGTAATCCATGAACGGCAGAGCAAAGATAAAAATATTTCGGTTAAACTAAAAATTTTAATTTAATTTATGCTATCTTTGACATATAGATATTTAAATAAATGACCATGACAAAGTGCTTATTGTATGTAGCCGCCACGCTATTTCCGCTCGTTTCGGGCGCGGCAACCGTGAAAAGCCCCGACGGGAAACTCTCTGTAGACATAACCTCAAATGACGGCAACCCCGTATACTCGGTTGTCCTTGAAGGCGATACCATATTGTCAAAATCGCCACTCGGATTCATATCAGACACAGGCGACTTCAGCCGGGGCATGAAGATAATGAAGGTAAGCGAGGATGCTGTAAAAAAGACTTACCGTCAAGATAAAATCAAAAAAAGCGACATTGCCTACAACGCCAACGTGCTTAAAGTCGATTTCAAGAATGACAGCGGCAATGCCATGACGGTCGAGTGCAGGGTAAGCGACAACAACGTGGCCGTACGCTATATTATTCCGCGCCAGAACGGAGGCGAAACCGGTGCCATGGTCATCAATGAAGAAAAGACGGGCTTCCGCTTTCCCGAAGGTACGACTACATTCCTTACACCGCAGAGCGACGCCATGATAGGATGGAAACGTACCAAACCCAGCTATGAAGAGTTTTACACAGTCGATGCGCCGATGGACACAGTGTCGCAGTTCGGCCATGGATATACATTTCCGGCTCTTTTCAGAATAGGCGACAAGGGGTGGGCCCTAATTAGCGAGACGGATGTCGACGGATACTACTGCGCAAGCCACCTGAGCGATTATGACAACGGTGTATATACGATAGCATATCCGATGGCCGAAGAGAACAACGGCAACGGCTCCGCGGCTCCCGGAATAGCATTGGAGGGCAACACTCCGTGGCGTACGATAACCATAGGCCGTGACCTCGCGCCCATTGTCGAGACAACGGTAATGTGGGACCTCGTCGAACCGCGTTACGAGGCTTCACGCCCGGCGGCTCCGGCCAAAGGCACATGGAGCTGGATCATATGGCAGGATGCAAGCATCAACTTTGACGACCAGAAGAGATACATAGACCTTGCCGCCGACATGGGCTACGACCACGCCCTTATCGACAACTGGTGGGATACCAACATAGGCCGTGATGGCATAGAACGTCTTGCCCGCTACGCCAAGTCAAAGGGTGTCAACATAGCCATGTGGTACTCGTCAAGCGGCCATTGGAACGACATAGTACAAGGACCCACCGGACTTATGGACCGTCCGATAGTAAGAAAGAAGGAGATGAAATGGCTCCAAGACATAGGCGTCAAAACAATCAAGGTTGACTTCTTCGGCGGCGATAAGCAGGAGACAATGCGCCTGTACGAAGACATACTGAGCGATGCGGCCGACCACGGCATTGACGTAATATTTCACGGTTGCACACTGCCGCGAGGCTGGGAGCGCATGTATCCCAACTATGTAGGCAGTGAGGCCGTACTTGCGTCGGAAAACCTTGTATTTGACCAGCACCACTGCGACATAGAAGCGTTCAGCACCACACTCCATCCGTTTATTCGCAATGCTTCAGGAATCATGGAATATGGCGGCACAGTACTGAACCGGCGTCTGCACCGAAGCAATAATGACGGCACGACACGCCGTACGGGCGATGCATTCCAGCTCGCTACATCCGTACTGTTTCAAAATCCGGTGCAGAACTTCGCTCTCACGCCCAACAATCTTACCGATGCGCCGGCAGAGGCTATCGAGTTCATGAAAGATGTACCCACGACTTGGGACGACGTGAAACTTATCGAAGGCTATCCCGGCAAATATGTTGTACTTGCACGCCGCCATGGCGACAAATGGTATATTGCCGGAGTCAATGCAGGTCCCGACACTAAAAAGATCGTGCTCCCCCAATTTAACGCATCCAAAGGCACTCTGATAATTGACAAGGACACAGCCTCACTGCAGAAGAAGGAAGTGAAACTTAACGGAAAGAGCTCAATAGAGCTTCCTGTCAACTGCGGTTTTGTGCTTATCACGGAGTAACAGGTTAAAAGCGATTAAATATATTTTAAAATAATTCAATAATTTTTGGTGGTTTCAAAAACATTGATTATATTTGCATAAATTAAACACTAACGGATAAATACATTTTTTTGCACAATTCGCCTCGTAAACCTGCATTAACCATTACTATATAATGCAACGAGTCCGATCTAATGAAAAAACTTTTTTAAATGACAATGAAGCCGATTCTTGCGGATCGGCTTTATTGCGTCTAAGCCTTAGCATTGTCTTTGATTTCGGCTATCTCGACAAAGTACACGGAGAGGACTATCAGGCCCATGGCCAGCACCTGCCACCAGCTGAACCTGTCCTGCCCCAATATGTAGCTTGCTATCGAAGCCACGACGAGTATAAGATAACCATAAAGGGCCACCACGGTAGCGCTCAGATTGCGAAGCCCCACGGTTATAAGAAAATAGCTTATGACGGTGGTAAATACAAGGACAAACAGCAGAGCGAGCATAGGTGTCGAGAAAAGCGACTGATGGAGCACCGGAGCAAACCATCCGGTAAAGGCAATCATGATGAGAGCTGAAAAGAAGCCTCCGAGAAATGTCCACTTCGATACGGTAACCTTGTCGATTTTTTTAAGCAACTGCTTCTCGAAAATCAGATACAGTGAATAAAGCACTGACGAGGCAAGACAAAACATATTGCCCTTCAACGGGTCAGTAGCTATGTCGGAACCCTTCTGCGTAAGTATTATAGTAAGCGCTCCGCCGAGACCGAGCAGTATGCCGACAATCTTCCGGAATGTGACATGCTCATGAAGGAAAATGACACATATGACAAACACCCACACAGGCTGCATACTTATAAATATCGAGGAGGAAATCGGGGTCGTATACGTAAGTCCGATAAGCAGACAGTACATGTAGCCAAACACGCATACCGCACCGAGCAGAAACAACAAAGCCCGCTGCCGTACAGTAACGGCTGTAGCGGTATGCCGCGTAAAGAGCCCGATAATCCAGAATATGGCACTCCCGAAACCGAGACGCATCACCACGCCTGAGTAAGCCGACATCCAATCGGGAAGAAGATATCGCAACGCATTCTCATTAAGTCCTGAAAATGTCTTGGAGACGAGCATGGCAAGATTGCCCTTTACTTTACCGGAAGCCATAATACAAACAGTTGTTACATTATTAAGAATAACTTACCCGGGCGCAATAATGTTTGAACCAATCTAAAAAAACGGGTCAATGTAAAAACTCGGGGGCAGGGGTATCCGGATTTTTCGGGCGGGGTATAAAAAAAGGGTGCAAGCGTTGTGCTTGCACCCTGAAGGGGGCGG
>ERZ777011.593-NODE-593-length-53618-cov-6.032186_pt1 | contig 53618 bp, 44 predicted proteins | sample MGYA00374964_ERZ777011 | MGnify/ENA primary metagenome ERZ777011 (study PRJEB29310, sample SAMD00008975) | mouse gut metagenome | study: EMG produced TPA metagenomics assembly of the Metagenome analysis of fecal microbiota from mouse which was promoted...
CTCTTTCTCAAATCGGATAGTTAATAACCCGTCCAACTTTTTGGGGTCACTTCACAACTGGAAACGGATCTTTCGATTATAACCAACCGCTATGGTGAATTATCCAATTTCCTGAAAGGATTGGAAACAAAGCTCTCTACCCCGAAAAGCAGAGATGCGCTCTACAAATCTGTCGTAATAGCAGATTCTCTTAAACTATCGGTTGACAGTTGCATAAGCTCGGTGGCTGAAGATAAGACAAAATACCGGAATCTTGTCAGCAAAGCCAATAGACTGGAGATTTACAACAACTCTGTCATGAGTCATGCCCAGACAATAATGTTTGGAAAAGGAGGTGAGCCCTTATGGGATTTTTGTAATCACTTTTCAACCCGTTGGTGTGAATTTAAGGATGACCTGATATGGCGTTTCTTTACCGGACAGAGCGACTTGGAGGACTGGAACTCAAAAGAGGACAGGATGTATGAATATATGGATATAAAATTCTATATATCACTGGTTCTTGCAATATGTTTCTATCTTTTGGCCCGCTTCACCCGGTTTTGCCCCGGCTGGATAGCAAAGAAACGCATTTACTGGACTCTGTGTTTCTGGCTGTTGACTAATGTTATCGGATTAATCATCATTCTGCTGATAATAGGATTCGCCCCGATGCTTCAGATTATCGTGTCGTTGGACTGCGAAATCTTTTTATTGGCATTGTTGATTCTTACATCATCAACTGTAAGACTTAAGAAAAGTCAGATATGGAGAACTCTTCTTTCCTATCTACCGATGTTTGCATTGACCTATATTCTGATAGAATACCGTCAGGATCTCGTGCCTATTTCTACAGTGACTTTCACGGTGCCTTTCTTCTTTTTCTTGGCTGTCGTAGGACAGACGGTTATAATGGCACTGAATCTGAAAAAACTTGACAATACAGACCGAAGGATGGCATGGGTCAATATTACCGTCATTGCCTCATGCTTTATTTTCATTTGCTTCGGATACACAATACTTGGCAGTCTGGTGTTCCTCCTCTGGATTGGCCTTGTCACCGGAATCCTGTTCTTTGAACTGGTAAAGGCTTTCATAAACAAAAAACAACTCGTAAAAAACAGTGTCGCCAGCATGACGGTGCGTTTGCTTATATACCCGTTGGCAATACCGGCTATTGTCTTTGCCGCTATATCATGGGTGGCACATATATATAATTTTACCTTATGGTTCTTAGAATTGATGAATACTCCGTTTGTGAACATGCCTGACAAAATCGGTGTGATATCCATAGCGAAGATTCTATATATTTATAGTCTCGGGGTGATTGTCAATTACGGGCTGACACTGGCAAAACACATTCTTCGTCGTAACGCTGCCAACCGTCAGGGGCAAGTGGCTGTATGGATTTCCATCGGAAATATCATCACATGGCTCTGCTATATTATAGCGGTCATACTCATTCTTGACATCAACAAGGCTGGACTTATCGCCGCTGTCGGAGGCGCCAGCGTAGGTATCGGTTTCGCCTTGAAGAATACGTTTGAAAATTTCTTCTCCGGTATGTCGTTGATGACCGGACGGCTTCGTCCCGGTGACATATTGGAATATGAAGGCGTAAGAGGAAAAGTTCTTGACATAGGAATCATCTCCACCCGAATGGAAACTGAGGACGGCCCTATCATGACAATGCCCAACCGTCAACTCTTTGAAAAGAATTTCAAGAATATGACTCGCAACCATAGCGTTGAGTTGCGTCACATTGTTTTTGATATATCTGAAAACAATGATCCTAAATTAGTCCGCAAGATAATCCTTGACTCTTTCCAAGACATTGACGGTGTGGATGAGAACCGTAAACATGTTGTTATCATGCGCAACTTCGGTAGCGGAGTGATGAGAGTCGAATTGAAAGTATGGATTGACTCCGAGAAATATCTGGCAACCGAGCCGGCAGTCCGTGAAGCAATCTTTGAAGCCTTCAGAAGTCACGACATTCATGCGGCTACATTTCTTCAGCAAATAGCAGCCAAGAGCGCTTATTCTTTTATGACAGATCAGGTAATAAAAATATTGTAATATGCTGCAAAGATATACCCAAAATATAGTACAGTTATTTTTGCACTCCGTTCTTGAATCTACGTTTGGAATCTTCAGATTATAGTTGAACCATATAAACGCTGAGCTATGGAAAGTATATATTGGTATGTCATTCTTGCTTCGGGTGCAATAATCATAATAGCACTTGGGGGTCTGACCATTTATTACAGAAATAAGTTGGAGAAATGCAAGACAACCTTGATAAGGTATATCAATGAGAATATCGAGATGAAGGAGAAACTCCCGGAGTATGAATTACCGAATTTCATAAACAATGAGGAAATCACTCCGTCCGAGTTCTCCAGAATCATGACTAACGTAATGAAAAGACTGCTTTTCATTGCATAGCCATTGGGGTTCCCAATCTACAGCTTGGACAATTAAATATCATATTTATAAAAACTAAGATTATAATGGATAACATCCATCGCCTGTTACTCATAGGTATATTATGTGCGGCTTTCGTATCCTGTGGCGCTAACTACGAAAAGAATAAAGCAATGACGAAAGAACAACTTATGAGAGAGGCTATCCGTCTTTCCGAAAAAAACGTAACTATCGGCAATGACAAGGACGATGCGAAAGCAATCGACTTCGACGACTCCTTCATATACGACGAACTCGCATTGCCACGTGGAGAACGGCGCCTCCCGGTTGAGGTCCTTCTTGACAACGAGGCGATAAAAGTTTTTGAAATGTGGAAAAACAAAGCAGACAAAGTAGAATATTGATGAAACTTAAAATATCAAAGATTTTTCCTAAGGCTATTATGTTCATAGCCTCCGTATGCCTGTTTATATGCTGTGAAAGGGATGATGCGGAACTCGACCACACGTTAAATTGGAAGGCTGAAACGATAGTCGATGAAAATGAAGTTGCCGCAACCGGGTTATCCAACTGGTTTAAGGCAGAAGAAATTTCAGATAAGGTTTTCAGCCGTATGTGGTTGAAATCTTGGAAGGAGAACTGTCCGCTCAACCATTCCGAACTTAGATATCTGAAAGTATTGCATAGAAATGACGATGGCAAACCATAACGTGGTGAAATGGTCGTAAATGTTGCAATAGCGGATAAGGTTCTGACAATATTCCGGCAACTTTATACGGCAGGTTACCGGATTGAACGGATGGTACTAATTGATAACTTCGATGCCGATGATGAGACATCAATGAGGGCTAACAATTCGTCATCATTCAATTTCAGGTTTATGACAGGCTCCACAACCAAAATTTCAAAGCACGGTCTCGGTCTGGCGATTGACATCAACACTCTCTATAATCCCTATGTGAAACAGAAATCCGATGGTACATGGCATATCGAACCGGCGACAGGAGAGGAATATGCTTTCAATCGCGACAACCGCACTGACATACCTTATAAAATCGATCATGAAGATTTGGCATATAAGCTTTTCACTGCGGCAGGATTTGAGTGGGGTGGAGACTGGACTTCGCTCAAAGATTACCAACATTTTGAAATTGATTTATAGCATATAATTAAGTCGATATATAAAACATGAGATTTGTTAATATTCAATTTCATGTTTCTTTGGGTTTATCCCCTGTCGGCCAAAACGGAAACCAAAGATACATATAAAATCCCCTGCTGGCACTCCACACACTATGCCAACAGTGGTCATTTTTATTCTGGGCAAAGGGGGCAATTCAATTTTGGCTTATGGGGTCAAATCAACCTGGCCGCAGGGGTCATCCGCGCCTGGGTGTTCCACGCACTGATTGAAATGACTCCCCCGAATGAAAACCCATGAAAACATAAATCTTTGCCGCCTCTGTGTTGGCGGCGATGAACTGGAACACTGAAAAAGAAAACCGTGGCAGCCCCGATAAAAAAGAAGTGTGCCGCAATGACGAGGATTTGCAATACCCGGCATTGCGACACTGTTCTTTTCGGTGGCTGCTGTTCAAACGGCGAGTGGCGGAGCGGTCGAAAAATAATTACTTTCATCGCTAATCTTCATACTCATCTTCCACAATCTGTTTTTTTCTTGGATAAATCATCAATTCTTCTGCTGAACCATCTGTAAATAAGATAGAATCCAATTACCAGCAAGGCGATGAGAACGGATTTACTTGTCGGCGAAAGGAGGTCATGACGGCGTAGGTACTGGTTGCAGAGGACCATGACCGCTCCATACATACCGGACATCAGCAATAACAAAAGGATTGCTGATATAGTCTTTTTCGCGGTTGTGCTCAGTTTCATTATTTTGCGACCTCTTCCTTGAAGGTGTGGCGGGTTTGAATGCCTGGATATTGCGGACCGGTATTATTACGGTGGCAGACATGCCAATATTTTATTATCCAGTTACTTTCCTCTTACATAAGATTCGTAGGGTGATACATAAAAGCATCCGAACCTTATGCCATCTGAAACGGGAGATGGAAAAATTCATGTTAAGACGAAATCTTCGTAACTATCAGCATCTCAGTTAAATAAAAACGCCTATTCATCTTAATAATGAATAGGCGTTTTATGTACTTGTTGCCTTGGAAAGACTCGAACTCTCACAAACGGAACCAGAATCCGGTGTGCTACCATTACACCACAAGGCAATTTTTTCGGCAACTCTATTGTCGCTTTGTCGCTACGTTTCCGTTTTGACACTGCAAAATTAGTGCTATTTTGCGAATCCACCAAATTTTTTCAGAACTTTTTTCAAAAAAAATATCATTATTTTTTCATTCACTTGTATATCAGCTATTTCCTAAATCCGTTTTTTTACTATAAAAGTAATTTGATTTCTGCCCCTATCCTATCAGGCAGTCGGATTAACCTTCCTCAGTAATACAGATAAAAATCGCGGCACAACGCGCGGTGCCCGTCTGAGGGTATTCCAGGCGATATTTCCAGGATAAGACTATTATCGGTTCCGGGAGGCATAATCCGAATAGACTTTTTTCTGTCGTAGCCTACGCCAAATTCGAGGAGAATTCTTTTTGGCGGTTTAGCAGGAGTGCCTTTCACATACTGATATCGGAGCAGACATAATCCATTTTTATTTGCGAGTTCCGCAAGCGGTGCTCCTTTATCAGCGGTAGTTATCATCGAAAGTCTGCCACGATCGGCAAGAAGCGGCCTACAGTTTTCAATAAGAGTAGCCGGCGAAAGTATCCCCTCATGCCTTGCAATGATGCGCGGAGTGTCGGCCGATGATATCCCGGATGAAAAAAATGGAGGATTGGAGACAATGAGATTGAACTTACGCTGCTCGCCGACCGAAAGTGATAGAAAATCGGCTTCCCTCGCCTCGAGCCGGCCGCTCCAGAGGGAATTGCTGAAATTGCCCGCAGCCTCCTCGACAGAATCGCGATGAATGTCAATGGCAAGCACTCTCGCCGTCGGATTACGCTGGGCGCACATCAATGCGATAAGACCGCATCCGGTCCCTACATCGAGGATTTCGGAGCACCCGGACACATCGGCCCAGGCACCGGTGAGAACCCCGTCGACACCTATTTTTATGGCACTGAGGCCATGACTGCAAGTGAATTGTTTGAACCGAAATACATTTTCACTCATGGCCGAGGGAATATGTAATGAAAAATTGCTAACTTTGCACCTGATTTCCCGGAATCCGCGCGACAGGCGATATTTCCGGATGCCGCAAATTTACATAATATATGTCAACAAAAAAAGATATAGACAATTTTTTCAAAGATATAGTCGATTCCCCTTCCATTTATGCGAAGGACCACCGTAGCCGCCGACGGATGCGGGTTCTTGATGACGCCTTCATTATCCCTCTGGAGAATGAGGCGTATCTTCCGTATATGAAAGTAGGTATCGCGCTGGACAATCCGTACACCCAACAGATGGTGATTTATGCCCACAAGAACAATCTGCCAGTATTTATCACCTCTCTTCCGGAATCCACCAGGCCCGACCAGGAACTCACGGAAGAGGAAGAAACAGCGGAATGGCAGGAACTCGTGGGGCGTACCGGATGCATCGCCATGATTGTCGATACGACTGGTGCTGATTCCGAAGGAGTGCTCCACGCACTTGTCCACACCGGCTTCCAGGCGACATTGAAATTTCTCGAACATATCAGTATCGGAGATAATGACCTGACAGTCGGAACAGTTGAGGAGGATGCGCTGAAATACGTAAATGTGGATATTGTGAGTGACCAGGCCGTCAACGAACTGCTTGAGTCCACCTATCTCTCAGCAGAGCATTTTCTCAACGAGCAGGACCGCAAGAATCTTCATGCAAATCTGGGAAAGATTGAAAAATATACCCTTCGGTGGCTGCATTTCATGATTCAGAACTCTCCGGTGAACTGGAGCAGTCAGTACGACCTGCTATGCATCAGAGACATAGAGAAGCGCCGCGAACGCTTTCTTGAATTGCTGACCCTTGAGATGCAGAAGCTTATGGTGAAGGAGGAGATACAGCGCCGTACGGCCTCGCAACTGTCCAGACGACAGAAGGAGGAGTTCCTGCGCTCGCAGATCCGCACCATGCAGGATGAGCTCGGAATGGATCAGGATGACGACGAATTGGCAGAACTCCGCGAGCGCGCCTCCAGAAAGGAATGGTCGGAAGAGACCGGCATGGCATTCGAGAAGGAAATGAGGCGTCTGATGCGCTACAGCATGAACTCGCCTGAATACGCATTGCAGTATTCCTATCTGGATACATTCCTCGATCTGCCGTGGAATCACTGCGACAACGAAGTGTTCGACCTTGCCGATGTCGAAAGGGTGCTCGACCGTGACCATTACGGACTTGAGAAGGTGAAGGAGCGGATAGTGGAACAGATGGCGGTAATCAAACTCCGCAACGACCTGAAGGCCCCCATTCTCTGTTTTTACGGTCCTCCTGGAGTTGGAAAGACGTCTCTCGGAAAATCTATCGCCGAAGCTCTCGGCAGAAAATATGTCAGGGTGGCTCTCGGAGGAATCCATGACGAGTCGGAAATCCGCGGCCACCGCCGCACCTACCTCGGCTCAATGCCTGGAAGAATCATAAGCGCCCTGGAAAAATGCGGCACTAGCAATCCGGTGATGATGCTTGACGAAATCGACAAGATAGGAAGCGACTTCAAGGGAGACCCTTCGACAGCATTGCTCGAAGTGCTTGATCCGGAACAGAACTGCAGGTTCCATGACAATTACATCGATCATGACTATGACCTGTCGAAAGTACTGTTCATTGCCACAGCCAATAGTCTTCAGACCGTGTCGGTGCCTCTGCTCGACAGAATGGAACTTATAGAGATAGGCAGTTATGTCGAAGACGAGAAAATCCAGATAGCGTTACGACATCTGTTGCCAAAGACTCTGGCGGACCATGGTTTCGAGACGGACGAGGTGAAGTTCACTACAGAGGCTGTGGCCGAGATCATTTCCGAATATACCAGAGAGAGCGGTGTGCGCCGGCTTGAGAAGAGAATTTCGGACGTGTTGCGCAAGATAGCGCGTCTGAAGGCTTCCGGCAAGGATTTCCCGCATGTTGTGGATGAAACGCTTGTCCGCGAATATCTCGGCAAGCCGGATGTCATACCCGACAGTTACGAGAACAACGACAAGCCGGGAGTAGTGACCGGTCTGGCATGGACCCAGGCCGGAGGTGAGATTCTTTTCATTGAATCCGCACTCTCGCCCGGCAAGGGAGACAAGCTCACGCTGACAGGTAATTTAGGCACTGTCATGAAAGAGTCGGCCATGATCGCACTCCAGTATCTCAAGAGCAACGCCAAGCGGTTCGGAATCGACAGCAAGAAATTCGAGGAGAACGACGTGCACATCCATGTTCCGGAAGGTGCCATCCCCAAAGACGGTCCTTCGGCGGGCATAACTATGCTTACATCCCTCGCATCAACGTTCACAGGACGCAAAGTCGCCGCACGCATTGCCATGACAGGAGAGTTCACACTCCGCGGCAGAGTACTGCCCGTAGGCGGTATAAAAGAAAAGATCCTGGCAGCAAAACGCGCCGGGATCCATACCGTGATTCTTTGCGATAAAAACCGCAAGGACATCGAGGAAATCAACAGCCGATACATCGAGGGAATGAAATTTCACTTCGTTGAATCGGCATCGGAAGTGCTTGAGCTTGCCTTGCTCGACGAGACTGCCGACTGACCGGATTTCCTTCTGCCGCGTCCGCGGTAGTTCTTCCGGTTCCGGTCTTTGGAATCTTTCCGGTCTTCAGTTTTTTTCCGGTCTCCGCGATCCTTACGGCCACGTCCTCTGCCCTCATTACCTCTTTTACGCCCCCTGCCCCTTTCGTGCGAATCTCCGCCGCCGGGTCGGGGGGCTTCTCCGAATTCGGCAGGGACTTCCTCCCGGGGAATTTCCTTTTCGAGAAGTTTCTCAATCTTGCGCAGACGGAACATTTCGTCGGGCGAGACGAACGTCACCGCCTCCCCTTCCCTGTTGGCACGCGCGGTACGCCCTATCCGATGTACGTAATCCTCCGCCTCGCGCGGCACATCGAAGTTGATCACCATCTCGATGTCATCTATATCTATGCCACGGGCAAGAATGTCGGTGGCTACTATCACATGGGTCTTACCCGACTTGAAATCAAGCATGACATTGTCGCGCTGCGTCTGGTCGAGATCGGAATGCATCTCGGCGATCCTGTATCGTGACTTCCTCAGCTCCCTGGCAAGATTTTTTACCTTAAGTTTGGAGGATGAAAATATTATGACGCGTTGCGGAGGGGTTGTCTCGAATATTCTCTTGAGAACAGGCAGTTTCTGTGGCTCATAGCATATATAAGCCGACTGCTTGATCTTCTCGGCAGGCTTCGACACCGCAATTTTCACTTCAACAGGATTCTTAAGAATCTTGTTGGCCATCTGCTGTATTTTGGGAGGCATTGTGGCCGAAAACATCAGCACCTGCACATTCTTGGGCAAATGGGAATAAATCTGCATGATGTCGTCGTAGAATCCCATGTCAAGCATCCGGTCGGCCTCGTCGAGAATAAAAAACGACACCTTCGAGAGGTCCACATATCCCATGCTGAGATGTGCGAGAAGTCGTCCGGGAGTGGCGATCACCACATCGGCTCCCGATTTGAGTCCTTTCCGTTGCTGGTCGTAAGCGAAGCCATCGGTACCGCCATATATAGCTATGCTGCTCACCGGCATGAAGTAGGCGAATCCCTGAAGCTGTCTGTCAATCTGCTGGGCAAGTTCTCTGGTAGGAGCCATTACCACGCAGTTCACGGCATCAGAAGGAAAACCGCCATCGGCAAGCCTGTTGATCACGGGCAGCAGATATGCGGCAGTCTTACCGGTGCCGGTCTGTGCGCAAGCGAGCAAATCTTTCCCCTCCAGCACCGAAGGTATGGTCTGTTCCTGAATCGGGGTGCATTCGTCGAAATGCATATCCCAGAGTCCGTCGAGAACATCATCGTTGGTCAGTATCTCATCAAATCTCATTGTCTTGTTTTCTTCTTTTTTATTTCACATTGAACTCTGGCAATTGATTCTGCCGTTCAATGGCGGCAGGAACGCGTCGGGGTAATGATCAAGTTCATAGTTGCCGCGCGTTCCTGTCAGGGTTATTATGTCGAAGCGGTACTCATAAAGATGCGGCTGAGCCTTCAGATAGGCGTTGGCGCCGATAACCATTTTCGACCTCTTTTTTCTATCGACAGCTTCAACCGGGTCTTTACTCTTCCGGGCTTTGACCTCTACGAACACTATCACGTTTTCCATCTGCGCGATGATGTCGATCTCAAGTGCGGATCCGATTCTCCAGTTCATTTCACGGACAGTGTATCCCTGCGAGATCAGATAGTCGCGTGCAAGCATTTCCGCATCATGCCCCCAGTCATTCGCCTCAGAACCCAACTGACTTCTGCCACCGTCGTTCTCGGCTGCCATCCATCAATATGCCTTGAACGACATGTCGAGCCCCTTGACGCTATGTGTAAGGGCACCCACGGAGATAAAGTCCACGCCGGTCTCGCCGTATGCCCGAAGATTATCTATAGTTATGCCTCCGGAGGATTCAGTCTCGACTTTTCCGTCTACGAGCAACACGGCCTCCCGGGTAAGTTCCGGAGTGAAATTGTCGAACATAATCCTATCCACGCCGCCATGCGCCAGCACTCTCCGGATATCGTCAAGACTGCGTACCTCCACTTCTATCCTGAGTTTCTTTCCGGTCTCCATGCAATACTGCTGTGCCCGGGATATCGCTTTCTCGATACCTCCGGCGAAATCTATATGATTGTCCTTGATCAGTATCATGTCGAAAAGTCCTATCCTATGGTTGGTGCCACCACCGGTAGCCACGGCCTCTTTCTCAAGCATCCGCATTCCCGGAGTGGTCTTGCGGGTGTCGAGCACACGCGTACGGAGACCCTTCAGCTGATCCTGATATCGGCGGGTCATGGTCGCCACGCCGCTCATACGCTGCATTATGTTGAGCATGGTCCGCTCCGCTATGAGCAACGACCGCACAGGACCTTCGGCCGTGAATGCCACATCTCCTTTATTGACTTCGGCACCATCACCGATCATTACCGTCATCTTTATGGAAGGATCGACGCGATGGAGCACCTTCTCGGCCACTTTCACCCCCGCCAGTATACCGTCTTCCTTTATAATAAGTCTGGACCGACCCATCGCATTCTCCGGAATTGTGGAGAGCGTGGTGTGGTCACCGTCTCCCAGATCCTCTGCAAACGCCAGATCAAGGAGATCATCGATAAGCTCATCTTTTGTTTTCATATCAGTATATGTATTGACCAATATAAATGTAAAGGGAGGGGGACCAAGCCCCCTCCTCGTTGTTAACTAACTAAGGATTTTATTTTTCAGGAATTATACCGTCGCGTTTCAGGAGTGCGTCGGCCGTGGGCTGCTTGCCTCGGAATTCCACATAAAGTTCCATCGGGTCGCGAGTGTCGCCGGCCTGGAGCATCTTCTTGAATTTCTGCGCGGTCTTCTTGTCAAAGATGCCGTTTTCAAGGAATGCCGCGAAAGCGTCCGCATCAAGAAGCTCCGACCACTTGTAACCATAGTAACCGGCTGCGTAGCCACCGGAAAATACATGGGTGAAGGCCGGAGAAATAAGACAGCCTTCCTCCATGGGGAATATTTCAACCGGGGCCAGAGCCTTCTCCTCGAAGGCAGCGATATCGGCCGAGGCACGGAGCGGTTCCTCAATGGTGTGATACGCCATGTCAAGATATCCGAAACCGAGCTGACGCATCGTGGAGTATGCGGCCGCGAACTGCGCCGCCTTAACGAAGCGGTCTATCAGGTCCTGGGGCATTTTCCTGCCGGTCTTGTAATGCTTTGCAAAACCGTCGAGATACTTTTTCTGAGTGAGGAAATTCTCATTGAACTGCGAGAACAATTCCACGAAATCATGGTCCACGTTGGTACCGCTCAGACTCTTGTACTTTGCCTCGGCCGACAGACCGTGGAGAGCGTGACCGAATTCATGCAGGAACGTCTCAACCTCGTCGGAATTGAGAAGCACCGGGTCGCTGCCTGTAGGTTTCGAGAAATTGCAGACAATCGAAATCAACGGTATCGACTTGTTACCCTCGTCATCTTTTGTCTCGGTACGGAATTCAGTCATCCAGGCACCCGAACTCTTGCCGGGACGATAGAAGAAATCGGCATAAAGGATACCGAGAAGCTTTCCGTTATCCTCGTACACATCATAGACTCTCACATCGGGATGATATTTGTCTATCTTCGTGTTCTCCTTGAACTTGTAGCCATAGAGTTTGGTGGCGAGCCCGAACACTCCGTCAATCGTGTTGTCCAGTTCGAAATAAGGTTTCAGCTCCTCCTCGTCGAACGCATAGCTGGCATTTTTCAACTTGTCGGCCCAATAGGAATAATCCCATGGTTTTAGTGTAAAACCTTCACCCTCGCTTTTACGGGCGAACTGCTCGATTTCGGCAATCTCGGCCTTCATCGGCGCGGTATAGTTCTTACGCAGGTTCTCAAGGAACTCCATCACAGCCCCGGGAGTCTTGGCCATGGTGTTCTGCAACTGATACTCAGCGAAATTCTTCTTGCCCATGAGCTGTGCTATCTCAAGACGGATATTTGCGATATCCTTGAGTATCTGCAGATTGTTGAACTCTCCTTCGGTATTTTTCGAAGCGTTCAGCCTATAGAGCTTCTCGCGGAGGTCCCTGTTCTCCGCATACGTCATGAAGGGAGCGTAGGAAGGTCTGAAAATGGTGACGAGATAGAGACCCGGATCGTCCGCCTTACCCTCATCTGCAAGAGCTTCGGCCGCAGCCGCACGATATGCCGTCTTGATGGACTCAGGTATACCGACGAGGTCGCCTTCATGCAGCCAGAGTCTGCGCGCAGGATCCTTCATGGCGTTGGTGGCGTTCTGCGCGTAACGCACGTTCAGGTCGGAGAGTTCCGCATTGAGGCGGCGGTATTTCTCACGCGCCTCACCTGTGAGATTTGCTCCCGAAGTCAGGAACGCATCGTATGTTTTCTTTATGAGCCGAAGGTCCTCTGAAGAGAGCGACGTGTCCTTCCCGCTGTTGTCGTACACGCTTTTTATGCGGTTCCAGAGGGCCTCGTTGAGGATGATGTCAGTGTTGTGGCGCGAGAGTTCCGGAGTGACTTCGGCAAGCACGCGCATCATCACGGTGTCGCCCATCGCATGCTCGAGGTTGCTTAGAGCGAGCACGGAGCGGTCAAGCACCTCTCCGGAGCGGTCGAGAGCCACGATTGTGTTCTCGAATGTGGGGATACTGCGCTGGTTCACGATTGCCTCCACCTCCTGATTCTGGAGACGAATGCCTTCGAGGACACCCTCTTTGTAATCCGCCGGCGTAAGCGAGGTGAAAGGTAATGTGCCGTATTGACCTTGGGGACCGCTTATCAGCGGATTTGTCCCGGCTGCCGATGATTCAGTTGAAATTGTCATAAGTGAAAGGGCTGCAACCGAATGCAACAATAGTTTTTTCATACCGTCTGTTTATAGCTCGTTTCTTATAATAAAAAAAGCCCCTGACATGAACATGCCTGTTGATGTGTTCATGCCACGGGGCGCTAATAATTTAAAACAATGTCATTCACCGAGATAACTCTTGAGAAGTCTGCTTTTCTGGCCTTTCAGCCTTCGAATGGCCTTCTCCTTGATTTGCCTGACACGTTCGCGAGTCAGGTCGAATTTGGCTCCGATTTCCTCAAGAGTCATTTCCTGACAACCGATTCCAAAGAACATTTTCAGAATTTCCCTCTCGCGGTCGTACAGCTGACGGAGCGCGCGGTCCACCTCTTTCGACAGCGATTCCTTATTGAGATCGGAGTCGGCGAGCGGACTGTCATCGTTTGTAAGCACGTCAAGAAGAGAATTGTCCTCACCTTCCACAAAGGGAGCATCCACCGATATGTGACGTCCGGAAACCTGAATGGTGTCCGAGACCTTGTCGACCGCCATATCGAGGCGTTCGGCAAGTTCCTCAGTGGAAGGACGACGTTCATTCTCCTGCTCGAAGCGCGCCATTTCCTTGGTAATCTTGTTCAGGGAGCCAACCTGATTGAGCGGCAGACGCACTATTCTCGACTGCTCGGCAAGCGCCTGCAGAATCGACTGGCGGATCCACCACACGGCATAAGAGATAAATTTGAAACCGCGCGTTTCATCAAATTTCTGAGCCGCGCGAATCAGGCCCAAGTTTCCCTCGTCGATCAGGTCGGGAAGACTGAGGCCCTGGTTCTGGTACTGTTTTGCCACCGACACCACGAAGCGCAGATTTGCCCTTGTAAGTTTGTCTAACGCTTTCTGGTCGCCTTGTTTGATCCGCTGGGCGAGCTCCACCTCTTCACTGGGGGAGATCAGCTCCTCACGGCCTATTTCCTGTAGATATTTGTCAAGGGACGCGCTTTCGCGATTGGTGATTGATTTGGTTATCTTTAATTGTCTCATAGATGTCAACCGGAAATTCCCGCAAAATTAATCATTTTTTTTGAAATTCAAAACAACTAATGTACGGAGGGTTGTGTAACAGGGATGGCAGGAAATATTCTCAGCCACAACTTTGTCCTATTACATAACAAAAAAAAGGCCTGTTTATTGAATAACCCATCAATATTTTTATTAATCAAGGTTCTGTCTGTCACCTATTATCAGGTATCTCAATCGGTTGCCCTGTATGGCGACGGATCATCACCCTCTATTTTTTGTTGCGGCTTTTTCTGAACTCATCCCATCTTCGGTTGAAATTACGGTGGGACTTGAAATAGGAGATTCCCGTGACCTGCTTCAACATGTTCAACGCACGATGGCCGATTGTGAAGTTCTTGCGGCTGTCAATCTGACTGACATACCGGCGGTCGGGTGTGAAATCCAGCCGCACGCGATTCCTGTCGATATTGTCCACGCGCGCGATCAGTCTCCGGATGTCAGGGGCAAGCGCCGGAGCGTCCTGTGGTTCGTAGATATCTATTTCTTCTTCATCAAATTTCCACGCATACCATTTCTTCGCCTCCTTCACTGTGATGAACTCCTTGTCGAGAACATAAACATCGGCCTCTGTACTGACAAAAAATGGTTCATCGACCTTGTGAAACATGAACATATCGCGTCCCCGGCCGTTTGACTCGATATGGTAAGAATAGCCCACGATATCGAAGGACGTTATCGAGTCGGCTATGACGTTGTCGTAGTCAGCCGACATTCTGAATTTTTCAAAGTCGACATTCTGGCTGAAGAATCCAGAAAAATTGGGAACCCACCTTCTGGAATCCATGTCGGCAAGAACATTAATCCCTACAGATACATGCCCCTTGTCCCTGGACCATATTTCAGCCGGACTATATTTCCCGCACACGGTGTCCTGCCCTATCCTGACATTTCTAAGCTTCGCCGGCAGCTTCATCCCAGGCGGTAACTCCATCCAGTCCGACCATGAAAAATGGTGCCTCACAGCATCACTCACACTGTCAAGTCCATTGGCATTGGAAAACCTGACGTAAGATCTGGAGGTCAGAATCCTTGGCAAATTCCATCCTTTGAATCGCATCTTCCTGTCGGTAGGCAACATGAAGTCAACCATCTTTTCCCTGAAAAGGAATATGGTGTCGGTATATGAAGAAAGAGTGGAATATTCCCGCACGTATGCCAGAATATGGAGAAATTTCTGTCTTCTGGATTCAACTACAAACTCCGGAAGGTCAGAAAAATCCTCCTGAAGGAAAACTGTGTCGGCGCCAGCAAGTACTTTCTTATCCTTGAAACCTACATAACGTATTGTAAGAGGATAAGACAGAGTGCGTATGCCATGTATCCTACCCTTGCCGTCACCCATGCCGACTGCTTTCCCGTTACGGTCATACACCGATGCGTTTGGGAGCGGCATCCGTGTCACGGAATCGGCGACAACGATATAACTCTCCTTTCCTTCTGCCAGTGCTATGGAAAAAAGGAGCATTATATATATCGCCACCCGCTTCAGCATGCCTTGTTCATCGAAGATTTTCAGGAATCGTAATTTCAGTCTCCCCGATAGTATTGCTGGAGATAGCACCTCGCTATGAAGTCGCGGTTTGCGGCGACTGTCAGTCTGTCGTCTGTCCCTGGGAAAACGGCGTCGGGCAACCAGTCGTGCTCGAAGATGTATTGCAACAGATCGCCGGGACAAAGTCCACGTACGGAAATCAGTTCGAACGCATGGTCACGCGCGTACCCATTGTCATACAGCGGGTTCTCGGGGTCGGATATACAACGCGCTATTCCCCGGGCCATCAGCATCCCTTTGTCGTGGTTTACAAGCAGGACATAATCAGCAGCGCCTTTTGCCATCGACAGATGTTCCTTGCCGGACTCCCATCCCATGCCGTCGATGAAAAACCGGTTCATATCCTCATAACTTGAGAAATATGCTATCCGTTTTCCGCCGGTAGCCTTGACAAACGCAGAGTAATAAGGATGCGGGCCGGCAGTCTCTTCTCCCTGCCCGCGTGCCGGTCCGGGCAACTTTCCTTCCATCAGCAGACAGAGCCACTCGGTGGCATAGAACGCAAGAGGTCCTGTGGGACTCTCCATCATGGCACTTTCAAGCCGGCGCTGAAGATACTCCGTACCGTTCTCTTTTGCCATATCGGGATCGGACACTATCTCCATAAGGTCAAGAGAGAATGCGGGAGTAAGAAGATAGCTGCTAAGGAAGAGCCAGTGACCGAGACTATAGATACGCTCTTTGTCGTCCGGGTCTTTCAGATCAAGACCCAGAGTCAGCCTCCAGTCCTCGGGAAGTGGCGCCTCGTCATATACGCTCTCAAGTAGCGAGAAAGCCCCGTCGGCCATTTCCATCAGTTGCTTGTCAAGCGGATACAAGTATCGGTGTTCCTCAGAGAGCATGGCAACTGAATACCACACAAGGAAGCGCACATCCTCGATGTTGAGTTCATAGTCCACATACTCGATACCGGTTGTATAGAAAGGAACTGTACGGCCATACATTTTTCTGTTGGCGTCGACAAAACTACGCCACATACCGCCGTCGGCCACAATATCCTGCAGATAGTCCGTCAGATTCAGAGCCATGCGCTTGAGCACGGAGGGATTGAGACTGACTGAAAAATTACATTTCGACATGCGCACGGCCAACCGACGAGCTACCTCGAGATAGAAGTCGGCTGTTGTCGGCTCTCCGGTGAACGCCGGCTGGCGCACCAGAAAATCCTGCATCTGAATCAAAGGCGTCTCCGGCACGTCGCCGCACACTGCCCCGCTGTTATTTTTATCCACTTACTCCTGTTTTAACAATTCGATGGTCCGGGAGAGAGTCAGCACCTGCTGTTCTCCCGTTATCATATCCTTAACAACAATCGAATCCCTGCCGAGTTCGGACTCGCCGACAAATGCCACGTAAGGAATCCGGTCGCAGTCAGCCATGGCCATCTGTTTCTTCAGTTTGGCAGCATCAGGATAAAGTTCCGCCGGGATTCCCGCCTCACGGAGAGCCTTGACATACTTCATGGCCTGCATAGCTTCCCTCTCTCCGAAATTAACGAAAAGGACGCGCACCGAACAGGTCACTTCCGCCGGATAGAGATCAAGCTGGTTCATCACATCGTAAATCCGGTCGGCGCCGAACGATATTCCTACACCCGAAAGCCCCGGCATACCGAACACGCCGGTAAGGTTGTCATAGCGACCTCCTCCGGTTATGCTACCGATTTCGACATCGGCGGCCTTCACTTCGATGATGGTGCCGGTGTAATAATTCAAACCTCTGGCGAGAGAGATATCCACCTCCACCTTTGCCTTGTGGCCGAGGGCATCGATACCGGCAAGAACCTCGCGCATCTCCTCTACTCCCTTGCGTCCGGTTTCAGAAGACTTAAGGAATTCTGAAATGGCCTCGATCTTGTCTGCATTCCCGCCCTCAAGAGTGAGGACAGGCTGCAACGCCTCGACCGCTTCCTCCGACAGACCTTTCTCCTTCAGTTCTACATTCACGTTGTCAAGACCAATCTTGTCTATCTTGTCGATGGCCACAGTGATATCCACTATCTTGTCGGCAGCGCCTATGGTTTCAGCTATACCACTCAATATCTTTCGGTTATTGATTTTAACCACTGTATTTATGCCCAGTTTGGCAAAAACCATGTCTATCAGCGAGACAAGTTCTATCTCATTGTTCAGAGAATCACTGCCCACCACATCGGCATCGCACTGGTAGAACTCGCGGTAACGGCCTTTCTGCGGACGGTCCGCACGCCATACAGGCTGGATCTGATAGCGCTTGAACGGCATGGTGAGTTCATTGCGGTTCTGGACCACAAATCTGGCAAACGGCACCGTCAGGTCATAACGAAGTCCCTTCTCCGAAATCTTGCTGGTGAGCCTGATGCAATTACGCTCCAGAAGTTCCTGATCGGAGACAGATTTCAGAAAATCCCCTGAATTGAGTATTTTAAAGAGCAGTTTGTCGCCTTCCTCACCATATTTTCCCATCAGAGTCGATAGATTCTCCATTGCCGGTGTCTCAATCTGCTTGTAACCGAACAGACGGAACGCACTTCTGATCGTATCGAATATGTAATTTCTGCGCGCCATCTCGAGAGGAGAGAAATCGCGGGTGCCTTTAGGTATGCCTGTCTTTTGAGCCATAAGAGTCTATAAGTAAAATTGTGTTGGGATTTAAACCGTTTTACACTTACAAAATTAACAATTTCCGGGTATGTCACCAAATCTGCACAAAGGAAACTGCAGGGAAAACCAGAATAACAAGAAAAAAAGGCACCCGGGCTAATCCCGGATGCCTCTATGCTGAATTACAGGTTGATTGGTATTTTTTGAGCATGCATTTGCATAGCAGCGCCTATCGTCACCTCAATGTTACTCCGCTTGTCTTGAGGTCCTCGGTCCCCGGGGTATTCGAGTCCCCGGGAATATCCTCCTCGGAGGCAACAACCTTCACCTTGTACTCGACAATGGCGAATCCAAGAGACTTTCCTTCCTGAAGCACCTCCATGTTCAGACGCAGGATATGGTTGCCGACCGGAGTGGCGGAGGTGTCGAACACCTGAGTGAACGGAGCCACAAACGAGAACAATCCGCCGACATAGTCCCAATAATACGTCACACTGGATATCAACGCATTGGCACCGATTCCCTCGCACGTTACGGAACGGACAGCAAATCCCTTGTCCTGGACCACGTACAGAATGCCATCCTCTTTTACAACATTGTCAAAGGTTACATTGATGTCCACATCGGGCACATCGTTGCCATCATCGCACGAAGCAAGAAATCCCAAAGGGAGTAGCAACAACAGGTATAAAAACTTTTTCATAACCATAGTACCTTTTAATATAATTTATGTCATTATAACGGATGATCTCAAAAAAGGTTCTATTCCCTCAGAATCCGGTACTGACAATTTTGAGAAACGCGTACTACGAAACATACGCCATGCCTGTTTGCAGGATTTTTCGATAAAACGGACTATAAATTTTGCAATCCGCAAGATAAATCAGTAATTTTGTAGAAAAACAGACAATCTATGCGGCTATCGGATTTGAAACCTGGTCAGACAGGGGTAATTACCAAGATTCTCGGTCACGGAGCTTTCAGAAAGCGCGTAATGGAAATGGGATTTGTCAGAGGGCGTGAGATACGTGTGATACTCAACGCGCCACTGCAGGATCCGGTGAAATATGCCCTGATGGACTATGAGGTGTCGCTGCGCAGGTCCGAGGCGGCCCTTGTCGAGGTAGAACTTCTGGAAATATGGAAACATGCCGCCACCAGCGCCGACCTTGCCATGGAATGCCGCGAAGAGTCGGAGCCGGATGCCGATCCCATACCCCTCCGCAAAGACAAGATTATAAATGTGGCGTTGGTGGGCAACCCCAACTGCGGCAAGACATCGATGTTCAACATGGTTTCGGGAGCCCATGAGCATGTCGGGAACTATGCGGGAGTCACTGTCGGAGCCAAGGAGGGAACTCTTAAATACAAAGGATACCGCTTCAACATAGTTGATCTTCCCGGCACATATTCCTTGTCGGCCTACTCCCCCGAGGAACTCTACGTGATGAGATACCTCCGCGAGGAGACCCCCGATGTTATAATAAATGTTGTTGTGGCCTCGAACCTTGAGCGTAACCTCTATCTCACCACAGAACTCATCGACATGAACAGACCGATGGTGATAGACCTGAACATGTTCGACGAGCTGAAGCGCAGCAATGCCAATCTCGATTACGATTCCCTTGGAAAGATGCTCGGAGTTCCGATTATACCCACTATAGCCAACACCGGCTGGGGCATCGACAAACTCCTCGATACCGTGATAGATGTGTTCGAGATGAAGAATCCTGACACAAGGCATATCCATGTGCCCCTAAATCCGGAGATAGAACGTAACGTGACCGCAATCAACCGGGTCATCAAGGGGGACCACGCCATATCCGACCACTTCTCGCCCAGATTCCTCGCAATAAAATTCATGGAGCACGATCCCGAGGTGGAGAAAATGCTGGCCGACGCGCCCTGTTATCCAACCCTGACGCAGATCCGGGAAAGCGCTCAGAAGAGCGTGTCGGCCAAGCTAAAGGAGGATATGGCCTCGACCATATCGGCCGATAAATACGGCTTCATCCAGGGAGCGCTTGCCGAGACCATGGAGGGCAGCATAGTAAAGGACGAGAAGACAACAAAGATAATCGACACATTCGTCACCAACAAACTATTCGGATTTCCGATATTTCTGGCCATAATGTGGATGATGTTCTGGTGCACATTCGAATTGGGTTCATATCCGATGGGATGGATCGAGAGTCTGGTAAGCTGGATATCCGGACTGATCGGACGTCTCATGACCGACGGACCTCTGAAGGACCTCCTGCTCGACGGAGTGATCGGAGGCGTGGGAGGCGTTATTGTATTCTTACCCAACATTCTGATACTATATGCATTCATATCGTTCATGGAAGATTCGGGCTATATGGCCCGGGTGGCATTCATAATGGACAAACTCATGCACAAGATGGGATTGCACGGAAAATCGTTTATTCCTCTTGTGATGGGATTCGGCTGCAACGTGCCGGCCATAATGTCGACACGCATAATCGAAAGCAAGTCAAGCCGACTTATCACGATTCTGATCAACCCCTTCATCAGCTGTTCGGCGCGTATACCGATCTATGTCCTGCTTGTGGGAGCCTTCTTCCCCGCGCACGGAGCATTGGTGTTTGTCGGACTTTATCTTTTGGGAGTCATTGTCGCTGTGGTGACTGCCCGAATGCTACGCAAATTCTGGTTCAAGGCCGACGAGACTCCCTTTGTAATGGAACTTCCCCCTTACAGAATACCGACCATGAGGGCCACATTGCGCAACATGTGGAGCAAAGCCGAGCAATATCTGCGCAAGATGGGAGGTCTTATTCTTGTGGCTTCCGTAATAATCTGGGCCCTCTCCTACTTCCCTCATTATACTGCAACTGATGTTCCCGCCGATTTCCGTGCAAGCGCACTGTCGGAAATGCCGGCCTCCACACTTGCGAGCCAGACTCCGGAGCAGATAGATGAACTTATCGCCACCGAATATCAGCAGAGCCATTCGATACTGGGCCACGTCGGAAAATTCGTTGAGCCAGTGGTCAGGCCAATGGAGTTCGGATGGAAAACGTGTGTGTCGCTGATAGCCGGTTCGGCTGCAAAAGAGGTTGTTGTGTCCACATTGGGTGTGCTCTATGTCGGGGATGATGACGCTGAGGCACTCTCCCAGCGACTCAAGACACCTTCCAAAATAACCGGAGAGCCGCCCTTCACGCAGGCTTCGGCACTCGCCTTCATGGTGTTCGTGCTGCTATACTTCCCCTGTATAGCCACGCTTGCCGCAGTCTCCCGCGAGACGGGGTCATGGAAATACACTCTGTTCACTCTGCTGTACAACACCGGAATAGCGTGGGTCCTTGCTTTCGCCACATTCCACATCGCCGCTCTGTTCATTTAGGACCGGGATACGCTCCTCAATATAAAATGACAAGGGACTTTATGCGTAGAAAGTCAGTGGCGTCTGACGAGGGCGGCGAGCATGCCTTCCAATTCGGCGCGGGTTTTCTCAAGAATGTTTATCGCCTCCACACGGCGCGACAGATTGCGGCGGTTATCGGCAAATTCCCTCTTGGCCGCATCCATCCTCAGCCCCTTGTCTTTGAGTAGATATCGGATTATCCGCAGGATGCGTATGTCATCTGGAGAGTAGTATCGTCTGTTGGTGTCGCTCCTGCGCGGGGAAATCTCGGGGAATTCCGACTCCCAGTAACGGAGCGTGCTTGCCGGGACAGAGAGAATCTCAGCCACATCCTTGATTTTATAATATTTCTTGTCGAATTCTTCCATCGGCCTTTAGAGAGTGTTTGAATTTAAACCGTTTAACGCCAGAAGTATCAAAAAAATTCCAGGCGATCAAGTTGAAATCAGTCCATCACATGACCTGCGTTTTCCGCAAGCTGCACCATCTCGGCGTACTGGTCCGGAGTCAGATCCATGAAATAATAGTTTACCGGATTCTGCGGCTCATCCTTAAAACGCACTTCGTAATGGAGGTGCGGACCGGTGGACTTGCCTGTGGAGCCGACATAACCTATGAGTTCTCCACGTTTTACATTCTGACCGCTCCTGACAATAATCCGGCTTAAGTGAGCATAGCGAGTCAGATAATTGTAACCATGGTCAATATCAATGCAATTACCGTATCCGCTCTGACGGTCGGCTACAGTGACTATTCCGTCGGCGGTGGCGAAAACCGGAGTACCGGTTTTCGCGGCGAAATCAAGGCCGGCATGAAATTTGGTGCTTCCGTAGACAGGATCACGCCGCACGCCATAGCCCGACGACATGGTGAAATCCTTTATATTGATTGGCATAACCGATGGAATATGCGCGAGTTTGTCCTTCTGACGCACGGCTGTGGCACGAAGCTGATCGAAAGAAATTGACTGTGCATAGAGCTGACGGTCAAAGAGATCGAGCCGCTGTGAAAGGAGTTGCACCACCTCGCCGTCATCCATGCGCTGGAGCTCCTTATATCGCTTCTCATTGTCGAGACCGGCATATCTCTGGCTCCTGCTCACTGGATCCATCTGCATCATGACGCGATAGAAATTGTCATCGCGGTTGCGGATATCTTCCATGATACGGAGAGAGTTGTCGAGGCGACGGTTGAGAATGTTGTACCGGCTCTTGAGCATGGCATTCTCCTTGCGGAGGTTCTTCTCGGTAGGGGCATCGAAGATGACCATGCCGAGAAAAAGCAGTAAGGAGGCCATGGCAAGCGACGAAATCATCAGCCGCGCGAATCCGGCCATACGCGACTTGAACGTAGGGAAGATACGCTCGTAATTGTCGGTGTCCGGATTGTAACGGTAATAGATATTCTTTTTCATCCTCTTAGATACCAAATTCTTTGCAAAAATAGCAAAAAATCGTTAATTTTGCAATTTGAAAAAATCGAATACAGAATCTGAAAGTCGAGAACATAATGACGTCAAATGAAATTAGGGAGTCGTTCAAGAACTTCTTCGCCGGCAAGGGCCACAAGATAGTGCCCTCTGCACCGATGGTTCTAAAGGATGACCCGACGCTGATGTTTACCAACGCCGGAATGAATCAGTTCAAGGATATAATCCTTGGCAACCGTGTGCCTGAATGCAGGCGAATGACCGACAGCCAGAAATGTCTGCGCGTATCGGGGAAGCACAACGACCTCGAGGAGGTTGGACACGACACATACCACCATACGATGTTCGAGATGCTTGGCAACTGGTCGTTTGGAGACTACTTCAAGCAGGAGGCCATAGACTGGGCATGGGAATATCTGGTGGATGTGCTGAAGCTGAATCCCGACCGCCTTTACGCCACAGTCTTCGAAGGCTATGCCCCGGAGGGACTCGAAAGGGACAACGAGGCCGCCGGCATCTGGGAGCGGCATCTTCCAGCGTCGCATATCATCAACGGCAACCGTCATGACAATTTCTGGGAGATGGGCGAGACCGGCCCCTGCGGTCCGTGCAGCGAGATCCACATAGATCTGCGCCCAGATGAGGAACGCGCCAAAACGGACGGCGCCACGCTCGTCAACAAGGACAATCCTCTGGTGATCGAGATATGGAATCTTGTTTTCATGCAGTACAACAGAAAAGCCGACGGCCATCTGGAACCGCTTCCCGCCAAAGTGATAGACACCGGCATGGGTTTCGAACGCCTCTGCATGGCTCTCGAGGGAAAGACGTCCAATTACGACACGGATGTATTCACACCGCTGATCAGCAAGATAAGCGAGCTTTCCGGAAAGAAATATGGCGAGGACGAGAAAACCGATGTGGCGATGCGTGTCGCAGCCGACCACGTGCGCACCATTTCTTTCTCCATAGCAGACTCCCAGCTCCCCTCCAACGCCAAGGCCGGATATGTGATCCGCCGTATTCTGCGCCGCGCGGTAAGGTATGTATACACATTCCTCGGTCAGCGCGAGGCATTCCTTTATAAGCTTGTCGACACACTGGTGGCACAGATGGGTGGCGCCTACCCCGAACTTCCAGCACAGAAAGAACTTATCAAAAAGGTAATCAAGGAGGAAGAAGATTCTTTCCTCCGCACTCTCGACAACGGTATCAGAATGCTTGACGGCAAGATCCGCGAACAGCGGGCCAAGGGCTCTGATGAAATTGCCGGAGAGGATGCGTTCCTGCTTTATGACACATACGGATTCCCCCTTGACCTCACCGAACTCATACTGCGCGAGCAGGGAATGAGCGTAGACAAGGCCGGATTCGACCGAGAGATGGAGAAGCAGAAACAGCGTGCCCGCAACGCCGCCTCCATGGAAGCCACCGACTGGGTGGAGGTAAGTCAGGGCGATGTGGAGTTTGTAGGCTACGACAGCCCCGAAGCCGAGACAGCCATACTCCGATACCGCAAGGTACGGCAGAAAGGAAAGGAATATTACCAGATAATGCTCGGAAAAACACCGTTCTATGCCGAAATGGGTGGCCAGGTGGGCGACTCCGGCACACTTACCGGCAAAGACGGGGAAACTATCGAGATTTTCGACACAAAGAGGGAGAACAATGTTGCGGTCCATCTGGCCAACAGCATTCCCTCCAATCCGGCACAGATATTCACCGCCCGTATAAATGAAAAGAACAGAGCCCGCAGCGCCGCCAACCATTCGGCAACACATCTCATACATGAGGCCCTGCGCGAGGTGCTCGGAACACATGTGGAGCAGAAAGGTTCATACGTATCGCCCGACTCCCTGCGGTTTGACTTCTCCCACTTCCAGAAAGTCTCCTCAGAAGAGATAAGGAAGGTAGAGCACATAGTCAATGAGCGGATCCGCCGGGCCATTCCTCTTGAGGAACACCGCGACATGCCGATAGCAGAGGCTCGTGCCTTGGGAGCCATGGCATTGTTCGGAGAGAAATACGGTGACAAAGTCCGCGTGGTAAAATTCGGGGAATCCGTCGAACTCTGCGGAGGCACCCACGTATGCAACACAGGCAATATCGGAATGGTAAAAATCATCGGCGAGAGTTCCATAGCCGCGGGAATCCGACGCATCGAGGCTGTCTCCGGACTCGGAGTGGAGAAGATACTCGACTCGCTGCAGGACACATTACAGGATATCCGCATGCTCCTGGGCAATGTAGGCGACGTGAGGGGTGCCATCCAGAAGGCTATCGGAGAGAATTCCTCCCTAAAGTCGCAGGTAGAGGATTTCATGAAGGAACGCATCAAGAATCTTTCCGCCGAAGCTTTGGCATCCGCCCGACAGATCAATGGCGTGAACCTTGTAGTCGTAGGAGGCCCGAGATTCCCCGAAGTGGTAAAAAACGTCGCGTTCGAGGTGCGCAAACAAAGCCCGGAGCATACTGTCTTTGTCGCCGCCACTGAAGACAACGGCAAACCTCTCCTCACGCTGATGCTAACTGACGACCTTGTAAAGCAGGGACTCAACGCGTCGGCGATAGTTCGCGAAGCGGCGAAACTCATCAAAGGAGGAGGAGGCGGACAGCAGTTCTTCGCCCAGGCTGGAGGAAAGGACGTATCAGGTATTCTCGGCGCCCGCGACAAAATGATTGAACTGCTGAATCTATGATTTCCCAATAACCACAGAATCCCCGTCCCGCATAGTGTATGCGGGACGGGTTGTCATTACCCTTTTTTACAGCTCTTCAAAACCTTTTGGCCTTAGGGAGGTTCTTTATGTATAAGCCTCTGTCATTTTGTAGAAAATGTTATGATACTATTATGGAAACTGAAACATCCATATTGACGTGCAGAGACACTCTGCATTTCGAACCTTGCAGCAGACAGATCATACCTCTGCTTGAGAAACTTTTCACAAGGTTCCCCTCAAGGTCATGCGATTTTTCATTAGGCGGGATATTCATGTGGAAAGAATATCTCGACTATCAATGCTGCTTTCTCGACAACACATTCTTTCTCAAAGGGAAGTCTCCCGATTCCGGATGCGATATTTTCTACCGTCCCATAGGTCTCCTCAACGAGGAGGAGGGCATAAGGCTTATACGGGCATATTGCCGGAATAATAACATTAAAGGAAATCTGCTGCTTTCGGAAACAGTTATAGGGAAACCTGACGAAATCAGAGGATACGACCCTCTGCATTACATCGACGACTGGAAGGAATATCTATACTCCATCGACAGTTTCATCCGTTTCCCCGGTAAGAAGATGGAGAAGAAAAGGAATCATTACAACTTCTTCATCTCTCACTATGAAGACAGGACGATAGAGACGATCGGACCGGAAAACATAGATGAACTCGTCACGTTCACACACTGGTTCTGCGAGTCGCATGCCGCCGACGAACTTCTCGACTATGAGAGCGCGGGAACAATAGAGGCGCTGCTTGACTATGGAGCATTTCCTTATCACGGCATATTGATACGGATCGGGGGACGCATAGCCGGATTCACTTTCGGAGAACATTCCGGTGACACATTTTTTGTCCATGTCGAGAAAGGAAATATCGAATATAGAGGTATTTATCAGGCTCTGGCGTCATTTCTTGCAGAGCACGTAAAGGCAAGATATCCAGATGTGGTGTGGTTGAACAGAGAAGATGACACGGGGAGCGCAGATCTCCGCAGAAGCAAGATGTCGTACCACCCCGCAGGCTTTGTAGTCAAAAGAATAGTCGAAATATAGCGTATGTTCCATGCCCGGTTACATTTCCCGACCCGCGAGGCCGGAAGAGACTTTAGGAAAGATTTGATTCGAATGTTTGCCGGAACGGACTGAATTTACTATTTTTGTAGAGAAATACGCAAATATACGACATCAATGAGTGAGGCTCTGGTCATAATACCGACATATAACGAGATTGAGAATATAGGGAAAATCATCGATGCAGTGATGAGACTTTCCGACGGCTTTGACGTGCTTGTCATTGACGACGCCTCGCCTGACGGCACGCAGGATGCTGTCCTCAGCAAGATAGAGCAATATCCGGGCCGCGTATACATGGAGACCCGGCAGGGAAAACTCGGACTTGGCACTGCCTATATCCATGGTTTCAAATGGGCGCTGTCCCGACAGTACGGATATGTCATCGAGATGGATGCCGACTTCTCGCACAATCCCGACGACCTGCCGAAACTCTACCATCAATGCCGCGACCATGGTGCCGACATAGCTATCGGATCGAGATACGTGTCGGGCGTGAATGTCGTGAACTGGCCGATGAGGCGCGTACTGATGTCATACTTTGCATCGATGTATGTAAGGGTTATCACCCGCATGCCTCTCCGCGACTCAACCGCAGGATTTGTATGCTATCGCGCCGAGGTACTCCGCACGCTGAATCTCGACAACATACAGTTCAAAGGATATGCGTTCCAGATAGAGATGAAGTTCAAGAGCTGGTTCAGGAAGTTCAAAATAGTGGAAGTGCCGATTGTGTTTGTGAACAGACAACTCGGCACCTCCAAAATGAATTCCAGTATATTCGGCGAAGCCGTCTTCGGTGTCATCTCGCTTCGCCTGAAAAGCATCTTCTCAAGGAAGACCTTTACATAAAGTCCAACCCTATTCCCGAAATTGTCACAAAGGGCCCTGAATTAAAATACTATACGCCCTTTCTTAGCCAGATCGAGCATTTTCTTGCCCGGCATCAGATAGACTTCGAGCCGACGGTTCTTATCACGATTCTCCATTGAATTGTTTCTTACGAGAGGCATCTCGTCACCCATGGCGTACGGGAAGAGATATTTTGTCTCCACACCTTGCGAGGCAAACCAGTCGAAGACGGAAGCCGCACGTTCCTCAGTTATGTAGTCACGGTATTTTTCCGAACCTGTATTGTCGGTATGCATCACCATCAACACCCTGTACATGTCGGGATCCTTAAGATATCTTTTCAGCGGAGCAAGCATAGCGTCGGCGCCATGCCTCAGCTCTGTCTCGTTCGGCCCGAACAGTTTTGATGCAGGAATTGTCACCAACAAGACCTCCTTGTTACGGAAAGTTTCCACCGAACTTCCGTTTTTAGAGTTATAATCGCGTGTGTGGAGCCTGTTGCGTCCCTCCTTTTCCTGAAATTTTCTTATCAAAGCCGCACTCTTCTCATCAAGCGGCACAGAATTTATCATCTCAATGAACGACATGTCATCAAGATTCTCGTCGCGCACCGGTTGCACGGCTTCTTTCGGTTCCTGCTTCTTCTTCGGCTTGAACGGATTCCATGCGTTAGCCTCCTGACATGGAGCGAAAACCATGGAAACAGCCAAGAGGGAACTAAAAAGAATTGTCGATAGATTCTTCATATTGCAATTCACCTTTAACAATCAATCCCACATCGTCGGGATCCATCATTATCTCTTTATCATTCCGGATCTCTTTCCTGACGTAAGCCACGAGCTGTTCCTCGTCAAGCAGTCCGTCATCCGTGACCTCGGTGTCGAGCGACAGATAACCGTTTTTCTCGTACCAGTCCCATATCGTGTCGATCACGTACAGAATTTCATCATCCGAGTATTTCTCACTGACACTCTCCGGAAGCGTCTCGCGGATGAAATTCACGGCGTCATCTTCATCGAATTTCATTATTTCATCACTCATGGCATCATGATTTTGAAGCTTATTCAACTTTTGAGTTAAGATTCACAAGTCCTTCGGGCAAATCCGTGTATATCACATTTTCTCCCTCATCTATTTCCTCGATAAAATCATCGACAAAAGGGATAAACACGTCTTCGCCGACCTCATTCTCCACCACAAGGAGAACGTTTTCGGTGTTGTCGTCAATACCGGCAACCTTCCCTATCCTGCCTGCCTTACGGTCTCTGACCTCATATCCGATCAGCTCTCCTTCAGTGAAAACATCACCGTCCTCCACATCCAGATATGCGGCCAGATCGGCACGGCGCGCATACATTGTCCTGTTGACGAATGCTGAAGCCGCAGCCTGGGAATCGACTCCTTTAAGTTTCAGCAAATATGAATCCGCGCCTTTGGTGCGCACCGATTCAGGATAGAAGGGCACATTGATTCCGTCGATATCTATTATTACCGGATTTTCTCCTTCAAGGAAATCGCCTTCCACGACCTGATCGAGAACAACATTAAGTTCTCCCTGCAGACCATGGGTTTTCTGAAATTTCCCTATTTCGAGTAATTCATTGTTCGTAATCATTTCCAATTTCCTTAACAAGATAAAACCATAAGGAGTCTTTGTGGCACCTATTCATCAATTCTAATGATTTTAGCCCCCAATTTGTTGAGCCGAACGTCAATATTTTGATATCCGCGGTCTATCTGATTGATGTTCTGGATATGGCTTGTGCCTTTGGCACCGAGGGCCGCAATAAGCATGGCTATTCCAGCACGTATATCAGGCGACACCATATCGGTTGCACGGAGACAGTTGAATTTACCAGCCCCGATCACAACCGCGCGGTGCGGATCGCAAAGAATTATCCGAGCCCCCATGTCTATCAGCTTGTCGACGAAGAAGAGGCGGCTCTCGAACATCTTCTGATGAATCAACACACTTCCCCGCGCCTGGGCTGCCACCACAAGCAGGATGCTGATGAGGTCGGGCGACAGACCTGGCCACGGCGCATCTGCGACGGTCATCACCGAACCGTCGATAAACTGGTCGATCTCATAGATATCACGCTGGTCTATCCGAATGTCGTCACCTTGTGTCACCACATTGATTCCGAGACGTTCGAAAGCCTGGGGAAGCAGCCCGAGGTCGCGCACACCCGCATTGCGGATCAGAATGTCGCTGCCGGTCATAGCCGCAATACCGATAAAGCTGCCGACCTCTATCATATCGGAAAGGAGCCGGTGGTCGGTTCCGCCGAGCCTGTCAGTACCTGTGATGGTAAGCATGTTGGAACCGATTCCTTCTATCCTGGCACCCATGCGCACAAGCATCCGGCACAGTTGCTGGATGTAAGGCTCGCATGCAGCATTATATATCACGGTCTCACCCTTGGAGAGCACAGCCGCCATAATGATGTTGGCAGTACCGGTGACCGAAGCCTCGTCGAGCAGCATGTAGGTGCCTTTCAGACCTTGAGGCGCCGTGATATTGTATGTCCGCCGTTCGGATAAATATTCGAACTCCGCTCCAAGATTATGCAACCCTATGAAGTGGGTGTCGAGACGCCGACGACCGATCTTGTCGCCGCCCGGTTTTGGAAGTGCGGCAACTCCAAACCGCGCCACCATCGGCCCAAGCACCATCACCGAACCGCGCAGCGATTCGGCCTTGCGCCTGTATTCTTCAGTCCGGATATAGTCAAGATTTACATCATCTGCCTGGAATTCGCACTCCGAAGGTGTGTTATATTTCACTTTAACACCCATTTCCGCAAGCATCGATATTAGATTTGTCACATCGGAGATTACGGGGAGATTGGATATGGTGACCTTCTCATCGGTCAGCAGCGTGGCGCATATAACCTCCAGAGCCTCGTTTTTCGCACCTTGGATTTCAACCGCTCCCTCGAGCCTGTGGCCACCTTCGACAATAAAACTACTCATATCGGTCTGTCAGCGTTTCTTACGTTTCTTTCCCTGATGTGCGGGCATCTTAACCTCCTTGAACTCATGCAGGAGATAAGTTTTAGGGTCAAGATTGATCTTGCCTCCGGAATATAGCGACAGGTCGCGAAGTATCTTTGCGTCATCCACGCCTTCCTTATTATGGACCAGCATGAGTTTCTTCATGTGGTGTGCAATCATCGAGATCAGCTGCTCCTTCTCCGGACCATCCTCCATGTCTGCCACGGTGGCTATCATTTTCTCTATATTCTTGCCGTAATGCCTGAACCGCATCGAACTTGAGGTGTATGGAATATTCTCCGGCTTAGGATTCATTTTCTCACGGGTTATGACCTCGCACGGGAAATCGATGTCGAGCTCAAAGCGCGACATTATATTGATATTGTCCCAGACTTTGGTCATATCCTTGTTTTCGCCTACAAGCTGCGGGAAAAGGGAAGCAACAATATTGGCGATGCCGAAGGCACATGCAGTGCGCTCCCCGCGATCCGGAATACTTACGCAATAATCCACCATATTCTGGATATTGCGTCCGAATTCAGGGAGCACCACCGGCTCCATATCTGTATTATAGGGTATCATGTTTATTTTCTTTTAACTTTTGGGTCATCGGCCGGAAGCCGTCAGAAAATGCAAATATAACAAAAAAATCCGATAGTGCGGCAATCCCATCAGGAAAGAGTCTTGGCGAGCGGATTGACCGGAAGAACCGCGTTGTACTCTTTCAGGTAGGCCGGCACCGAGTACGCCACATCGAGAAAATCCTCTTCACGCAAAGCCTTTTCCGACAGCGCCAGCATATCCTTGGCCATCGGCAGCAGTCCGTCGATCCAATGGGCGCGGGGCGACCTGATCACCTGTTTCGCCTTCTCCGCACCGTCTCCGAAAAACCATAGATCGCGGTCGCGCAGCAATTCGGAGAAAGAATCCTCATCAAGCACAAGAGCCGCAGGAGACATCAGTTCATTCAACGCGAAGTCGTATGCGGCACAATAAACCTCCATACGCCGCGCATCGATCATCGGTACCAGTATTTCATCCCCCTGCCAGCCGATGTTGCGGAACATGGCCTTTACAGCAAGAATCTTCAGTGTGTCCACCCCGATGAGCGGAACATCAAGACTATAGGCGAGTCCTTTGGCCATCGACAGACCTATTCTAAGACCGGTATAGCTTCCCGGACCCATACTCACCGCCACCGCATCCGGACGATTACCCATACGGTGCATCTCTTCGAGACAACTTTCCACAAAAGGCGCGAGGGCCGTCGAATGATTCATGCCGCGGTCATCGTCCCACTGCTTTTCAAGAGCCATGTCTTTAGTGAAAGCCACACTGCATATCTTTCCGGAAGTCTCTATGTTTATTATGTTAGCCACTTTGTTTTATTTTTCAAGTTGATCTGTAATTCCGGTATTTTCTGTATTGCCGATATATACGGCGAAAGCGTCGGCACATCGCATACCGTCGATTGCGGCCGAAACTATTCCCCCTGCATATCCGGCTCCCTCTCCGGCCGGGAAGAGTCCGGCGACACCGGTGCTCTGGAGCGTCACGCTGTCACGCGTGATCCTCACCGGAGATGAAGTCCTCGACTCGAGACCGATGAGAATCGCCTCGTCGGAGAGAAATCCCTTCGACTTCCGTCCGAACTCCATGAAGCCGTCGCGAAGACGCGCCGATATGAAATGAGGGAGAAGAGTGTTGAAATCCCCCGCCTGAATTCCAGGAGCATACGACGATGCCGGAAGGGACTTCGACATGTGTCCATTTACGAAATCCGTCATACGCTGCGCAGGAGCGACTATAGTGTTGCCCGCCGCCTGAAACATCTTTCGCTCAAGACTCTCCTGTAATTCAAGCATCTCGAGCGGGCCATGGCCGGAATATTCCGGAAAATCGCCGGGATGAATCTCCACAACCATTCCCGAGTTGGCCCATCGTCCGGCTCGCGCCGATGCCGACATGCCGTTTACCACCAGCTCACCGTCGGAACTCCCGGCCGGGACGACCACTCCACCCGGACACATGCAGAAGGAATATACGCCCCTGCCGTCCGACTGGGTCACGAAGCTGTATTCGGCCGCCGGCAGATACCGGCCTCTCCCCTTCTCCGAATGATACCGGATGCAGTCGATGAGATGCTGCGGGTGTTCGAGACGAACACCCATCGCTATTCCTTTTGCCTCAAGCGGGACATCGGAGGCATGCAGACTGCGGAACACGTCGTGGGCAGAATGGCCAGTGGCAAGCACCACACCGTCAGCCCGGATTTCTCCGGTATCGGTACGCACTCCTTTGGCAACCCCATCTTCTATGACAAGACTGCGGGCCGTGGTCATGAACCTCACCTCTCCACCGCATTCCAGAATCTGATTGCGGATATTCCTGATGACATGCGGAAGCAGGTCGCTGCCTATGTGCGGATGGGCGTCCACGAGAATATCGGGACTGGCACCATGCTGTACAAACAGGGCCAGCACCTCGTCGATATTGCCCCGCTTCCTGCTCCTTGTATAAAGCTTGCCGTCGCTGTAAGCTCCCGCTCCCCCCTCTCCGAAACAATAGTTGCTCTCGGGATTGATCCGCTTGCTGCGGGATATTTCGGCGAGATCAACACGCCTGGAATCCACATCCCTGCCCCGTTCCAGCACTATCGGCCGTATACCATGGCGTATAGCCTCGAGGGCACAGAAAAGTCCCGCAGGACCGGCTCCGACCACAAGCAGTACCGGGGCGCCATCTGCAACACGGGAAAACTCTACCGGCGTGAAACACGCGCCAACTTCCCTGTCGTCACCAACAGCACACCTCAGAACTATATCTATCTGTATATTGCGTTTGCGGGCATCAATCGACCTGCGCACCACCCTGACATCATTGACCGACGCCATGCTGATACCAAGTGCACTCGCCGCACAGCGCTTCAGTTCCCTGATATCTGTCGCCGCGGCGGGTGTCACCCGCACATTCACATTCTCAATCATACTGCAAAATTAATCCAAATTTCCGCATGTTCAAAGAATAAGCGGAATAAACCGAACTTTTGTCTCTCCTTGACGGTTATACCAACAGATGCATGAATTGATTCCATTCAGTATCGATTTCATGTTGTAAACAAATACAAAAGAGAAAATACTATGAAAGAATTATTGAAACCGGAACATCTTGTTCCAAATGCAATCCACGTGGCAATGTCAACCGCACTTATCGTGCTCTCCGCAGAAATCCTAAAGAAACTCCACAGAGCCTGCAGAGGTATCCGCGAAATAAAGGAAGGACACGAAGAAATGCGCAAAGGAATACATGAGCTCGGCAGATTCCGCAAGTAAACACACGAAACAGCCGTCGCCTTTCGGCTGCGGTCATTCATAAGACAGGGCCATCGAATCCTGATTCGATGGCCCTGTCTCATATTTCAATATGCGACATAATTGTTACTAAATATTAAAAAAAACTAATTTTACAGAAGCGGTTTTCAACATATCGGGGATTTTTTGCAATTTTGCATAGGATTTCAGAGCAATCCTGTAAATGACTCCAGAACCATCCTTCAGTCGGTACCATCCTGCAGACGCAATGGGTTTGAAGCCCGTTGCCTGAATTTATTGTGGGTTATAAGCCCACAAGAACTGTTAATTATCAGCAGGATGCGCTCGTTTTGCATATAACAAATGACAAAATAGAATTAGGTTATGAAAAAGAAGAATCTGAATGCATTGGCGATGTCAATGATGGGCGTCGCCATGATTCTCCCTTCCTGCAAGGGAGACAGACAGCAACAGCAGCAGGCTGAGGCGCCGGAACTCTCCGTTATCACCGTTGGAGAGGAAAGCGCTCGGCTTGAAAGCGGTATTCCCTGTACTCTTCAGGGAGAGAATGATGTTGAGATACGTCCTCAGATACAAGGATTTCTCACGCGCGTCAACGTAGAGGAGGGCCAGCATGTTTCCAAGGGCCAGACTCTGTTTGTGATCGATCAGGTGCAGCTGCAGGCCGCTGTCGATGCAGCCAAGGCACAGGTGGAGGTGGCGAAGGCCAGCGTGAATACCGCGCAGACCAACGCAAACAACAACAAGATACTACTCGACAAAAACATAATCAGCGCTCCGGCCTACCAGACATCTGTCGATGCGCTGAACGCCGCCAAGGCACAGTACAACGCCGCGCTCGCAAACCTCACAAGCGCCCGCAAAAACCTATCCTATACCAACGTGACGGCTCCTATCAGCGGAGTCATCGGCTCAATCGATTTCAAGGAGGGTTCGCTTGTATCACCCCAGACACTTCTCACGGTAGTATCCAACAACGCCGACATGCAGGCCAATTTCTCCTTCAACGAGAAGGATATCCTCGCAATGACCGACAACGGTCGCCGCTCCATCGACGAGGCAATCAGACAGCTGCCTCCTGTCACCCTGCTTATGGCCAACGGCGAGCGCTACGGCATACCGGGCAAAGTCACTGCCGTCTCCGGAGTGATCGACCCCAATACCGGGAGCGCTTCGGCCAAGGCAATATTCCGCAATCCCGACGGGATGCTCCACAGCGGCAACACCGGACAGATCCTGATGCCGAGCGTGCGCCATAACGCCATGCTTGTGCCACAGTCGGCTACCTACGAGGTGCAGGACATGAAATTCGTATATGTGGTCGGCGACAGCAACAAGGTGCACTCCCGCGCCATCCAGATCACCGAGGACAACGACGGCAAGAACTATATCGTGACCGGCGGCCTCAAGCCCGGAGAGACAATAGTTGTGGAGGGAGTCGGCATCACAGTCAAGGACAACATGCAGATCAAGCCTAAAAAATAACTGAGATGAATATATCCACCTTCATAAAGAGGCCTGTACTCTCGACCGTGATCTCGATTTTCATCGTGCTTCTCGGTCTGCTGGGCCTCGCTTCGCTCCCTGTCGAGCAATACCCCAACATCGCCCCGCCGACCATCAGCGTGTCGACCACCTACACCGGAGCCAACGCGCAGAGCGTGCTCAACTCAGTTATCGCACCTCTCGAGGAACAGATCAACGGCGCCGAGAACATGGACTATATGTATTCGTCGGCGGCCAACAACGGTTCGGCACAGATCCAGATATATTTCAAGCCGGGCACAGACCCGAACATGGCGGCAGTCGACGTTCAGAACCGCGTGACCAAAGCCGCCAGCTTCCTCCCCGCGGAGGTGAATCAGGTAGGTGTCATCACAAACAAACGTCAGAGTTCGCAGCTGATGGTGTTCAACGTATACGCGGATTCCGACCAATACTCTGAGGAATTCGTAGAGAACTATCTTGGAATTAACGTAATTCCCGACATCAAGCGAATCAACGGCGTGGGCGAGGCCATGGTGCTCGGCGCCGACTATTCGATGCGTATCTGGCTTAAGCCGGATGTAATGGCCCAGTACGGCCTGATGCCTTCCGACATCTCCTCCGCACTTGCCGAACAGAACATTGAAGCGGCCCCTGGCCAGTTCGGCGAGAACGGAAACCAGAGCTATCAGTACGTGATGCGCTACAAAGGACGCCTTCAGAATGAAAAGGAATTCGAGGACATAATAGTCCGCGCCACCCCGGACGGCGAGATTCTCCGCCTCGGCGACGTGGCCGACGTGGAGCTTGGCCGTCTCTCCTACGGCTTCCACTCCACCACCAACGGCAAGACAGGCGTGGCCGCCATGGTGATGCAGAGTCCCGGTTCCAACGCCACCGAGACCGTCAAGGAAATTCAGAAGGAACTCGACCGCTTCCAGAAAGAGGCACCTGAAGGAATCAAGATAGTGACCACGATGGATGTCAACCAGTTCCTGTACGCTTCCATCCATGAAGTGATCAAGACTCTGCTCGAGGCGTTCGCACTGGTGTTCCTCGTGGTGTTCATCTTCCTCCAGGATTTCCGCTCCACTATAATACCTATGATCGCGATTCCCGTGGCTCTTGTCGGAACATTCTTCCTTATGGGAATCTTCGGGTTCTCGCTCAACCTTCTTACGCTGTCGGCACTTGTGCTTGCCATCGCGATTGTGGTGGACGACGCGATAGTGGTGGTGGAGGCGGTCCACGCCAAGCTTGACCAGGGATACACGTCGTCGAAGGCCGCCGCTATCGACGCCATGCAGGAAATCACAAGCGCGCTGATATCAATCACACTGGTAATGATGCTCGTGTTTATTCCCGTATCGTTCATGGGAGGTACCTCCGGAGTGTTCTACCGCCAGTTCGGTCTGACCATGGCAATGGCCATCGCCCTTTCAGCCGTGAACGCGCTCACACTTTCCCCTGCCCTCTGCGCCATCTTCCTCAAGCCCCACAAGAAGGAGGACGGCTCCGTCCCCCCGCTCAAGGAGCGCATGAAAGATGCATACTCCGCCGCCGGAGAAGCCGTGAAGACCACATATAAGAAACGCGTGCGGCTGCAGATGCCTCCGATCGTGACATCGCTGCTGCTGCTCGCAGCAATAGTATTCCTCGTGCTCGGATGGTTCAGCTTCAATAATGTTCTGCTCGGTGTGATCGCCTGCGCGGTAGCTCTTCTCGGAGTGGCCGGCATGTTCCAGCGCAGTTTTATCGATGCGTTCAACCGCGTGTTCGACCGGCTGCTCGCATGGTACAGGAAAGCCACCGACTGGTTCATCAGCCATAAACTCATCAGCTTCGCCACCGTGGCGGCTTCGGTCGGAGTGCTTGTGTGGCTCATGAGCACCACCGCGACTTCCCTCGTGCCCAACGAAGACACCGGAACAATCATGGGCGTGGTCGACATGCCGCCGGCAACATCCATGGAGCGCACCCAGAAGATCATGAACCAGGTGGACAGCATCTGCGGCACCATACCAGCCATCCAGATCAGAAACGCCATCACCGGCTACAGCTTCGTGTCAGGTCAGGGAAACACATACGGCTCCTTCATCATCAAGCTTAAACCCTGGGAGGAGCGCGATGAGAACACCGAGAATGCCCAGGCCATAGTGGGACAGCTTTTCCAGAAAGTAAGCACCATCCACGACGCCCGCATCATGTTCTTCCAGCCGCCGATGATTTCCGGATATTCCGCCACAAACGGATTCGAGATAAAACTTCAGGACAAGACCGGAGGAGACCTCAATAATTTCTTCCAGGTCTACCAGCGGTTCATAGCCGCGCTCAACGCACGTCCGGAGATATCGATGGCCTACTCGTCGTTCAATCCGAGTTATCCGCAGTACCTTGTGGAACTCGACGTGGCTAAAATCAAGCAGGCCGGACTGACACAGAACCAGATACTCTCCACCCTCCAGGGATACTACGGAGGTATGTATGTGTCGAACTTCAATAAATTCGGCAAACTGTACCGCGTGATGATGCAGGCCAATCCCGAGGCGCGCGTGTCGCCCGAGACTCTGAAGAGAATCAAGGTCAGAAACGGATCCGTGATGGCACCCATCGACAATTTCGTGAAATTGAAGCGCGTCTACGGCCCGGACATCATCAACCGGTTCAACATGTACACCACTATAGCGGTAACCGGTTCGCCGGCTGCCGGAGTCTCCTCCGGACAGGCAATCGAGGCAATCGAGGAGGTGGCAGCCGAAACACTCCCTTCCGGCTACGGCTACGACTATTCGGGACTCACCCGCGAGGAGGCCAAGGGAGGCAGCTCGCAGACCGCCCTCATCTTCGGTCTGGTGCTTCTATTCGTCTATCTGCTCCTATCGGCGCAGTATGAGAGCTATATGCTTCCCTGGGCCGTGATCCTTTCCATTCCTTTCGGACTCATGGGAACATTCATCTTCGCCCGGATAATGGGAATCGACAACAATATCTATCTGCAGATCGCACTGATCATGCTCATCGGTCTGCTCGCCAAGAACGCCATCCTCATCGTGCAGTTCGCGCTTGAGCGCCGGCAGTCAGGCGTGAGCATAGTCAAGTCGGCAATCCTCGGCGCAACCGCGCGTCTGCGACCGATCCTGATGACATCGCTCGCCATGATCATCGGCCTGCTTCCGCTGATGTTCGCTCACGGAGCGGGAGCCAACGGTTATCAGACTCTCGGCACTGGAGCGATCGGAGGCATGCTTATAGGCATGATTCTGCAGGTGCTCGTAGTGCCGGCTCTCTACGTGGTATTCGAGAAACTGCAGGAGAAGTTCAAACCTCTCAAGTGGAAAGACAAGGACAATTACGGCATCCGCTCGGAAGTGGAGCAATACAGTATAGATGAACACAAGTAAAAAGATGAAGAAGATAACAATACTGGGTGTGGCCGCCATTATGCTGCTTCCTTTAGGCGGCTGCCACATCTACCGGAAATATGAACTGCCGACGGAAAATCCATACGTAAGCAGATTCGAGGAATCGTCAGCCCGGACAGACTCCACCTCCCTCCCCTTCATAGGGTGGGAGGAAGTCTTCACGGATCCCGTGCTGCGGGAATACATCGACACAGCACTGGTACGCAACAAAGACCTGGACAACGCCCGCCGCAACATCGAGATTGCACGCGCGCAGCTCAAGGGAGCCAAGCTGAGCTATTTCCCCTCTGCCACGCTCACTCCCAACGGGGGGACAGCCAAATACGGCGGCATGCCGATGGGCGACTGGTCCTATTCGATACCGCTGAACCTCTCATGGGAAATCGATGCCTTCGGTAAGATTCTCAACCGCAAGCGCGGTGCCAAGGTGGCCGTGGAACAGATGGAGGACTACCGTCAGGCGGTACGGTCGCAGATCGTATGCGGCGTGGCCAACACATACTACGGACTGATGCTGCTCCATCAGCAGCTGGAACTCACCAGGCGTACCTCCGAGATATGGAAAGACCAGGTTGAGTCCATGAAGCTGATGAAAGAGGCCGCTATGGTCAACGAGGCGGCGGTGGTACAGAGCGAGGCCAACTACTGGAGCATCATGAGCTCCATTCCCGATATCGAACAGAGCATCCATGAACTCGACAACACGATGAGCCTTCTTCTCCATAGCGATCCGCAGGAGTGGAAAGTGAGCGGAAACCTCGATTTCAGTCTGCCGGTATCGCTTGAGGCGGGCATACCTCTCTCCTATCTTGCTGCAAGACCCGATGTGCGAGCCGCTGAGCGCGGACTCGCGGCAGCCTACTACACCACCAATTCGGCACGCGCCGCATTCTATCCCAGTCTCGTGATTTCATCGCAGGGTGGTTTCACCAACCTTCTCGGCTCAATTATATCCAATCCGGGAAAATGGTTCGTGCAACTGGCCGGCCAGCTTGCCGCCCCCCTATTCTCGAGAGGCCAGAACATAGCCACTCTCGAGGCAGCCAGACAGCGTCAGGCCATCGCGATGAACGACTTCGAGAAGAGCGTGCTTTCGGCAAGTGCCGAGGTAAGCGATGCCTTCTCAAAGTACTCCAACAACCACCAGAAACGGGAATTTCTGTTAAAACAGATCGATTGTCTGGAAAAAAGTGTGGAATATACGCAGGAATTATTAACTTTGGACCAGCGAACCACCTACCTGGAGGTCCTCACAGCCCGTTCGAGCCTTCTTTCGGCGCAGTTGTCGAGCCTCGCATGCTGGCACGGCAAGGTCTCTGCCCTCGTCAGCCTCTATCAGGCAGTTGGCGGAGGAAGATAACCTTAAACCTGAAAACTATGTCTACAATAAGCAACCTCGCTTTCATTCATCCCGATGCCAGACTCGGCGAGAACGTAGTGGTCGATGCCTTCGCGCATATCGACCGGGATACCGTAATCGGCGACAACTGTCACATCCGCCCACATGTCAGCATTCTGGCCGGAGCCAGGATCGGAAACAACAACACCTTCTATGAAGGCTGTGTGATCGCCGCCACGCCGCAGGACTTCCGCTGGAAAGGAGAAGACAGCCATGTGGTGATCGGCGACAACAATGTGATACGTGAGCATGTGATAATCAACCGCAGCATCATCGGAGGAGGCGCCACGCGAATCGGCAGCAACTCCTTTGTAATGGCCCAGAGCCATATCGCGCACGACTCCGAAATCGGAGACTGTGTAGTGATCGGAAATTCCGTCAAGGTAGCCGGGAAGGTGCGTATCGGCGATTACACCATAGTATCGTCGTGCGCGCTCGTCCATGAAGGATTCGAACTGGGAAAATGGGTGCTCATCAAAGGAGGCTGCCGCGTCAATAACAACGTGCCTCCGTATTGCGTAATGGCGCACAACCCCATCTCATACTTCGGAGTTAACTCATGGGTGCTTCGCAAGGCCGGCAAGAGCGAGGATCTGATCGATGAGGTTGCAAAGTGCTACCGCCACCTCTACCAGTCGAACACTTCTCCGTTCAATGCCGTGCGCCGCATCATGGCCGACGTGGAGCCGTCGGAAGAACGTGACGACATACTCGACTTCGTGAAAGGCCACAACTATCATCTGGCCGCAATATCACTGTCCGACTATCTCGAGGACTGACCCCATACCATCAAACAATCATAAGCGAGCGGACCCTTGACGGGCCCGCTCGCTCTGTAAACCGGAATCACTTGCCGAAAGCCAGATACCGACGGAGGTGATTGTCCGTTCTCAGGACAATATGTCGCTGAAGTTAAACGCTATTTACGATTCAATAATACTTGGACAACTCCTCTTCGAGAGCCTGACATGACTGCACTCCTGACTGGCGCCATTTAAGCTCCCCTTTCTGAAAAATCATCAAAGTCGGAACGGAACGGACATTATGGACCGCCGACAATTCCTGATTTCTGTCTATATCGATTTTGATGATTCGGGCTTTCTCCCCTACCTTTTCTGCCAATTCCTCAAGAACCGGGTGCATCATCTTGCAGGGACCACACCACGTCGCAAAGAAATCAATCAGAACCGGTTTGTCCGATTTAATGAGATCTTGAAATTTTTCCATATTATATTCTGATAATTATACCCAGTCATTACATTCCGGCATTATTTCGACGGATTACAGATGCTTTATAACATCTTTCATATTTAAAACAACGCAAACACTTGCAAGTTCAGAATAATTCAGATATATTTGCATCGCTTTTCGCCGTTTGCCCTGACAGGCTCTGCGGCATTACCTTATATCTACCATAGACATTACACATCATGAGTCTTAACGTTTCCCTGAATCCCAACCGTGTGGTTCAGTTCCTTAAGAAGGAACCGTCACAGTTCCTCAAGTCAGATATCATCCGTTTCGTCAAGGAGAACGAAATCAAGATGATCAATTTCATGTATCCCGCCGATGACAACCGCCTGAAGACCCTCAACTTCGTGATCAACTCCGAGGAATATCTCGATTCAATCCTGACCTTCGGAGAGCGCGTGGACGGCTCCAGCCTGTTCCCTTTCATCGAAGCCGGCAACTCAGACCTCTATGTGATTCCAAAATACTCCACTGCATTCGTCGATCCCTTCGCGGAAATCCCCACTCTGTCGATGCTCTGCTCATTCTTCGACAACGAAGGCAACCCCATGCAGTCTTCTCCTGAAAACGCTCTTCGTCTTGCCTCGGAGGCATTCAAAAAGACTACCGGCATGGAGTTCTACGCCATGGGAGAACTTGAGTATTACGTGATTTCAGAAGATCAGGGCCTCTTCCCGGCAACCGACCAGAAAGGCTATCACGAGTCTGCGCCTTTCGCGAAGTTCAACGATTTCCGCGTTGAGTGCATGTCCCTCATCGCTCAGGCCGGAGGCTCCATAAAGTATGGCCACAACGAGGTGGGTAATTTCACTATCGAAGGCAAAATCTTCGAGCAGAATGAAATCGAGTTCCTCCCCGTTCCGGCAATCGAAGCCGCCGACTCGCTGATGATCGCCAAGTGGATTATCTGCACCGCCGGAATGAAGCATGGATATGACGTGACATTCGCTCCGAAAATCACAGCTGGAAAAGCAGGCAGCGGACTCCACATCCATTTCAAACTGATGAAGGACGGACGCAACATGATGAGCGAAAACGGTCGCCTGAGCGACTCCGCAAAGAAGGCTATCGTGGGAATTCTCGAGCATGCGCCCGCAATCACTGCAATGGGCAACAAGGTGCCGACAAGCTACTTCCGACTCGTTCCCCATCAGGAAGCACCCACATCCGTATGCTGGGGCGACAGAAACCGCTCGGTACTCGTGCGCGTTCCGCTCGGATGGACCGGCGATAAGGACATGTGCTCGCAGGTGAATGTGCTTGAGACTCCCTCCACAACCGATCCGCAGAAGCAGACCGTGGAACTCCGCAGCGCGGACGGTTCCGCCAACGTATATCAGCTGATGGCCGCCATGATAGTGTCCGCACGCATCGGTTTCGAGATGGACAACTCCCTCAAGCGCGCCGAGGAGCTCTACGTGAGCGTGAACATCCACAACGACGAGAACAAGGAAAAACTCGCCCAGCTCGCCTCTCTGCCCGACAGCTGCGCCGCCTCGGCAAAAGCACTGGAGGATGACCGCGAGATTTTCGAACGCTACGGTGTATTCGCTCCCGCAATGCTCGACGGAATCATCAGGAAGCTCAATTCCTTCAATGACAAGAATCTGAGAGCCGAAATAGGCACTGACCGCAAGGAGATGCTCAACCTTGTGAACAAGTACTGGCACTGCTGATGTTATCCGTCGAAATTACGGATAACATATAAAATAAATACGAATGTATCGGTAACGCCCGGATTTTAATTCAGGCGTTACTTTTTCTATATACATACGCAATCAGCAGGTGGCACACAGCGTTAACCAATAATAACCGTTATCATACCAAACATCCGCCATGAACCGGTATTCCCGTCTGGCCGCCATTCCCTCGTTCGGAGAGGAAGGCGTGCGCAAACTCCGTGAGTCAAGAGTACTTGTGATCGGTTGCGGCGCCCTCGGATCGCATTGTGCGATGGGGCTTGCCGCCTCCGGCATCGGCAATATCTGTATTGCCGATTTCGACACCATAGACCTCTCAAATCTGCAAAGGCAGTTCTTCTTCCGGGAATCGGAGACCGGACAAGCCAAAGCAGACATCCTCTCCACCCGAATCAGGGAGCTTAATTCGGAAGTGGAAGTGGAAGTGATAAATAAGCTTGTCGACACGTCCCTCGCAAGATTCATTTTCCCCGATTTCGACTTTATCATCGACGGAAGCGACAATCCGGCAACCAAGTATATGACCGACAGTATCTGCGCCGAGAGCGGCACAGCCTGTTGCATAGGAGGGGTACGCGATTTCCAGGGACAAGTGATGAGCTGGCAACCAGGTACCACCCGCTATTCGGATATATACGGCCCGGAGCCGCCCGACGGACCCGTGCTCCCATGCACAGCCGGTGGCGTAGCCGGACCCGCAGCCGCCATCGCAGCCTCCGTGCAATGCGCCGAAGCGATAAAGCGGATTGCCGGTGTCGGCAATCCGCTTTATGACAAGCTTTTTATGTTTGACCTTCTTATCCCCGAAACAAGAGTCCTCGAGGTCGGATAATATCATTCCTCTTTTTCCACCACCCGCTGGAGATGAACATCCATCTGCGGGAACGGGAAGGATAATCCTTTCTGCTGCAGCTCGGTGTACATACGCTCGTTGATGTCGTAAAATACAGGCCAATAGTTGGACTGATGTGTCCAGGCCCTCACCACAAACACTATGGCGCTGTCACCCATCTCCTTGAGAGCGACGAAAGGCTTTCTTTCTATTTTCTGCGGAATAACCACCTCGAGATCATCGGCCGCCGAGCTGCCCGTCACCCTCGCATCGGGCGCTTTTGGTGCGCGGTGAAATATCCGCACATACCACGGTTTATTCCTTTCAATATCCTCCAGGTGGTGGAATTTTTCCGTCTCCTCCTTTATCTTTTCCTGCTCGCGGAATGCAATGTCATCCTCGACATATCGCTTTACTATGCGGTCGTCGCTCTCAAGGATATCGATTATCGCTTTTTTGGCCTCCGTCAGATCCGTGCCGTAGGACAACCCGACGGACCATACCACACACCGGTACTGCTCGAGCGAATAATTGTTGATGGAACTTGTGGAGAGCGCGCCGTTAGGCACGATGATCGCTTTGTTATCTACTGTATTTATGACTGTATTGAAAAGCTGTATTGACTTCACCTTGCCGGAATATCCCTGTACCTCGATGAAGTCGCCCACCTTGTATGGCTTCAGCAACAGTATGAGGACGCCGCCGGCGAAGTTCTGGAGAGTACCGCTCAAAGCCATACCGATCGCCACTCCGGCAGATGCGAAAATCGCTATGAAGCTGCTCGTCTCAATCCCTAAAATACCGATTATGGTGATTATAAGGATAAAATAGAGCACCATCTTTATAAGCGACAGCACGAAGGTAGTGAGCGACGGATCGAGATGACGATGAGTCATCATGCTGAACACCCCTTTGTAGATCTTGCGTATCAGAAAACGCCCCGCATAGAATACAAGGACCGCTATCAGGGCCTTGAAGCAGAAGCCTACGAGGCTATTGGCTATCAGAGAGAGAGCATCATCGAATTCAAGACCTTTGAATCTGGTCCAGAAAGATGAGTCGATCAGATTCTCTCCGGCATTTGTGTCGGGAGCCGGCAATCCGGTCGGCATCTGTGAAAAAATACCTGTCATTTTGACGTTTCTCTTTAAGAGTGTAAGCGGTTTTCGGACAGTTGAATATTACGTATAAGGTCCTGGACCGCCTTATTTTTATTTTCTTTCAAGTCTTATCACGTTTTCCACGTGATGCGTATGCGGGAACATGTCGACCGGCTGGATGTCGGTCACACGGTACAACGCGTCCAACATGGCTATGTCGCGGGCCTGGGTGGCAGGATTGCAGCTGACATATACAATCACGGCGGGCGATGCGTTCAGTATCACTTTTATCACATCCTCATGCATTCCGGCACGGGGAGGGTCTATTATCATCACGTCGGGACGGCCATGCTCCGAGATGAAACTGTCGGTAAGGACATCCTTCATGTCGCCGGCATAGAAAAGTGTATTGTCGATACCGTTCACAGCCGAATTAACTTTCGCATCGGCAATAGCCTCCTCCACATATTCTATGCCTACCACCTGCCGTGCTCCGCGGGCTACGAAATTTGCGATTGTCCCCGTACCGGAGTACAGGTCGTACACAAGCGGAAGTGTCTCACGGCCGCCTCCATTTTTCAGATCCGGCTCAAGTCCGGCAAATCGACGTGCCACCTTGTAGAGATTATACGCCTGGCGCGAATTGGTCTGATAGAATGATTTGGCGTTGATTCTGAAACGGAGCCCCTCCATCTCTTCCTCGATATAGTCCGGTCCGCGGAAAGGAATCACATCCTGATCGGAGATAGAATCGTTCAGTTTGAGATTCACCACATACAACAGCGAGGTTATCCCGGGAAACCTCTCCCCTATGGCATGCATGACGCTTTTTATCCTCTCCGGATCGTTATCGCCGAACACCACACACACCATTACCTCTCCGGTAGACGCGGTACGGATCATCAGCGTCCGCAACAATCCGCTATTCTCACGTATATTATAAAATGTCAATCCCTTGGAACATGCGTAGTCGTATATGAAATTACGAATCTCATCGCCGATGTTACATTGCAGATGGCATTCCTCTATATGCAGCACCTTGTCGAAGGCTCCGGGTATATGAAATCCCAAAGCGTCATTACTGTCGGTGAATTCCCGGCCGGAACGCAGTTCCTCCCAGCTCCGCCATTTCTTGTCGGAAAACGTGTACTCCATCTTGTTCCGATATTCCCACACCGATTCCGAACCCAGTATTTCGCTCACCGGAGGCAGCTCCACCTTGGCAATCCGGGTAAGCGCATCCTCCACCTGCCTCTGCTTCCACTGCAATTGCTCCGAATATGGCAGATGCTGCCATTTACAGCCTCCGCAAAGCGTGAAATGACGGCATCTCGACGCCTCCCTTTTGTCGGAAGGACGGACAATGCGGACTATGTGTCCTTCGGCATAACTGCGCTTTCTGCGGTCTATCTGTATGTCGGCCACGTCACCCGGTGCCGCATACGGGACAAACACAACCATCTCCGATTCGGCCTCCGGCGACATCCGGACACGGCATATCGCCTTACCTTCGGCCGCAACACCTTCAATCTCCACCGACTCCAGCAGAGGCAATGCTTTTTTCTTTCTTGACATATACTATACCCGTACTATACCCGGCATCGGACAGACCTGGCGATCGCCGATACCTGCTTTTTCTTAACTATGGACAATTATTGTCAAAAAACGTATTTACTGACTGAAATTACATTGATTGACGTGAATTTAATATAAATTTCACTGCAAAATTACGAAATTATCACAACAATTTATTAAATTTGCAGGCCAATTTGTGAGAAACATAAAAAAACTTCAAATTGACCTCTTTTAAAGAACCCCGTATCCTCTTCCTTCCGTTGGAATTATAAGGAACCACGCTTTCGGTTACACTGACAAAAAGCGCGACAATCTATCAATAAAGACAAATAATATCTATAAAATATTAAATAAAACCCAAAGAGCTCTATGGCAAAAAAAATTTATACGTTCGGTGACGGCAAAGCCGAAGGTAAGGCCGACATGAGAAATCTTCTCGGCGGCAAAGGAGCAAATCTTGCTGAGATGAATCTGATGGGAATGCCCGTACCTCCGGGATTCACCATCACTACCGAAGTTTGTACGGAATATACACAGCTGGGCCGCGATGCCGTTGTCAATGACATCAAGGCGGAAGTGGAGAAAGCTATCGCCCATGTGGAAAATCTTACCGGAAAGAAATTTGATGACCCCGCCAATCCTCTTCTCGTATCCGTACGCTCCGGCGCACGCGCCTCTATGCCCGGTATGATGGACACCGTCCTCAACCTCGGTATGAACGATGCCACTGTAGCCACTATGGCCGAAAAAAGCGGCAATCCCCGCTTCGCATGGGACAGCTATCGCCGCTTCGTGCAGATGTACGGCGACGTTGTGCTCGGTATGAAGCCGAAAAGCAAAACCGACATCGATCCCTTCGAGGCCATCATGGACCAGGTGAAAGAGGAAAAAGGTGTCAAATTCGACAATGAGCTCAATGTTGACGATTTCAAAGAGCTTGTGGTCCGCTTCAAGAAAGCCGTGAAGGAATACACCGGCAAAGACTTCCCTGAATCGGCATGGGAACAGCTCTGGGGCGGTATCTGCGCCGTTTTCGACAGCTGGATGAACGAACGCGCCATAATCTATCGCCGCATGAATCAGATTCCAGAGGAATGGGGAACTGCCGTCAACGTGCAGGCCATGGTATATGGAAACATGGGTGACAACTCCGCCACCGGCGTGGCTTTCAGCCGTGACGCCGCAACCGGTGAGAACCTTTTCAATGGAGAATATCTCATCAACGCCCAGGGCGAGGATGTCGTGGCCGGTGTCCGCACTCCCCAGCAGATCACCATCGAAGGCTCGCGCCGCTGGGCAGCCCTCCAGGGTATCAGCGAGGATGAGCGCCGTATGAAATATCCCTCTCTCGAGGAATCCATGCCCACCCTCGCCGCCGAGCTCATAGCCATAGCCAATAAGCTCGAAGATCATTACAGAGACATGCAGGACATGGAGTTCACAATCCAGGACGGCAAACTCTGGATGCTCCAGACCCGTAACGGCAAGCGTACCGGCGCCGCTATGGTACGCATCGCTATGGACCTCCTCCGCGAAAACATGATCGACGAGAAAACCGCACTCCTCCGCATGGAGCCGCAGAAACTCGACGAACTCCTCCACCCCGTGTTCGACAAAGACGCCCTCAAACGCGCCAATATTGTCGCAAAGGGCCTTCCCGCATCACCCGGTGCCGCCACAGGTCAGATCGTATTCCAGGCTGAGGATGCCGAGGAATGGGCTGAGAAAAAGAAGAAAGTCATCCTCGTCCGCATCGAGACATCTCCCGAAGATCTCCGCGGTATGGCTGTCGCCCAGGGTATCCTCACAATGCGCGGCGGTATGACATCGCACGCCGCAGTCGTTGCCCGCGGCATGGGCAAATGCTGCGTTTCCGGTGCTGGCGAAATCAAAGTGGACTATAAGGAGAAAACCGTAGAAATGGGCGGCAAAGTCTACAAGGAAGGAGACTGGATCTCGCTCAACGGCTCCACCGGCGATGTATACGAAGGACAGGTTCCCACCACCGAACCTGAGCTCGACGGAGATTTCGGCGCCATCATGAATCTCGCCGACAAGTTCACCAACTGTCTGGTCCGTACCAACGCCGACACCCCACGCGATGCAAAACAGGCACGCCACTTCGGCGCGCAGGGTATCGGTCTCTGCCGCACAGAGCACATGTTCTTCGAGGGCGACCGTATCAAGGCTATCCGCGAAATGATCCTTTCCTCCGACGAAGAGGGTCGCCGCGCCGCCCTTGCCAAACTCCTGCCTATGCAGCGCATGGACTTCGAAGGCATTTTCGAAGCAATGGACGGCTACGGTGTGACAGTTCGTCTGCTTGACCCGCCGTTACATGAGTTCGTTCCTCACCAGACTGCCACACAGAAAGAGATGGCAGAAGAAATGGGACTCACTCTTGAGGCTGTCAAAGCCAAAGTAGACAGCCTTGAAGAATTCAACCCGATGCTCGGACACCGCGGCTGCCGCCTCGGAATCACTTATCCCGAGATCACGGAAATGCAGACCAGAGCTATCATCGAGGCAGCTCTCAACTGCAAGTCCCGCGGCATAAAGGTCTATCCGGAAATCATGATTCCCCTTGTAGGAACACTCAAAGAGCTCCAGCATCAGGCCAACGTAATCAACACTACCGCAGCACGCGTATTCGACGAGCGTGGAGAGACCGTCTCCTACAAGGTCGGCACGATGATCGAGGTACCCCGCGCAGCCCTTACCGCAAACGAGATAGCGGAAGTCGCAGACTTCTTCTCATTCGGTACCAACGACCTCACCCAGATGACTTTCGGATACTCCCGCGACGACGCTCCCAAGTTCCTCAAATACTACAAAGAAAAAGGAATTCTCAAAGTAGATCCCTTCGAGGTCCTCGACCAGGAAGGAGTAGGACAGCTTGTCCGCATGGGTGTGGAGAAAGGCCGCTCGACCAAACCCGAACTCAAAGTCGGCATCTGCGGCGAGCACGGAGGTGAACCCAGCAGCGTGAAGTTCTGCGCCAAACTCGGCATGAACTACGTAAGCTGCTCCCCCTTCCGCGTGCCCATCGCCCGCGTAGCAGCGGCGCAGGCTGCCATCGAAGAGTAAGAGATAGCCAATACAATTAGTTTTTAGACTAATATCCAATAATTTAAAACAGGTCTGTCATTAGTTTGGCAGACCTGTTTTATTGTATGTTTTGGCTATTATTGAATTAATGTTTGATGCTATGTTTGATAGAGATTTACTCAATGTTTGATATTAAAATTGTCAGATAAATCACTTATAATTAATCAAATATGGCAACCTTCAAAGCCTGTGTGAGAACGCCGAGGAATGATGGTCTATACTCCGTGTTTATCAGAGTCACACATAACAGAGTGGCAAGATACATAGCCACAAACAAGACCATAGACAAGGGAAAGTTGAGAAAGGGAGAGATAAGAGACCCTGCGATTCTCTCTTACTGTTCAACTCTCATAAGACAGTATGCCGAAAGGCTCAATGCAGTGGATATATCCTTGTGGGATATTAATGAGGTGATAAGATACCTCACTAATATTGACGAGGATATTTCTTTCTCCAAGTATGCCATGAGATATATCTTCCGAATGGCTGATGATTGGGGTATGAAAAGAAACTCCAAGAACTATAATTGGGCTTTACTCTCCTTGCAGAAGTATCTCGGCAAAAGTGATGTGATGTTTTCAGACCTTACCACCAAAACCATTCAGAACTGGATTAACTCACTTTCTACAACAAGCAGGGCTAAAGAAATGTACCCTGTCTGCATAAGGATAATGTATAATGCAGCAATGGATGAGTTTAATGATGAGGAAAAGAATATCATCAGAATTAAGCGCAATCCTTTCAAGAAGATAGTTATTCCAAAGGCAGATGTGCCGGAGAAAAGAGCTGTATCAGTTGAGGCGTTACAGCAGTTTTTCAATGCACCTCTGCCTGAGAGTAAAATGAAAGATTCCTTGCCTGAACTTGGGAGAGATGTGGCTGAAATGGTATTCTGTCTTGCTGGGATGAATACAGCAGACCTCTTTGAACTGAGAAAAGACAATCTCAGAGACGGGGTTTTATGTTATCATCGTCAGAAAACAAAGAAATTCAGAAGAGATGGAGCCTATCTTGAAGTCAAGATACCCAAAAGACTTTTACCTTTGTTTGAAAAGTATCAATCAGACAATGACTATCTTCTTAATTTCAATATCAGATACCAAGACAACAACAGTTTCAATGTTAATGTCAATAATGGTATAAAGAAGTTCTGCAAAGCTAATGGTCTACCAAACCTTTGTGTCTATACATTCAGGCACTCGTGGGCTACAATAGCTCAAAATGAATGTGGTGCCTCAACAGCAGAAGTAGGCTTTGCCTTAAACCACTCATCGGCTCATAGGGTTACTGAGGGATATATCCGGAAGGACTACTCTCCAATCAGCACCCTTAATGAGAAAGTCATTGATGTGGTATTCCCATCTTGAAAAATAGCCTGTAGCCCATTGGGTTATGGGCTAATTTTTATAATTTTGTATATGGAATAAAATTTCCCACCATAATGGAGAATAAAATTAAGATTTGGAATGATATAATCCAACGAGATATTTGGATGAGGAACAAGCAAGAAAGAGAAGTATTTTTGGCTTCACTTCCTCATACGCATAGTATCATAAGCTCACTTCCTATTCCTTATAAATATGCTGGGTCTTTTGCTCTGATTCCAAATAACTGGGATTATGAAAGGCATATGGCTGAATATCCTTTAACAGACTATCTATTTGTTGAAACACCGAATGGCAAAATCAAGACTATCAATCGAAATGGTATAGAACAGAGCTATTTTGATAAGGATAGGCTAATGTATATAATTGGCTTGATTAGTTCAATCCCAGCTAAAAATAAGGACTCCATTACAGAAGATGGTTTTGTTTTGATTAATTCAAAATTACTACGTGGTTTTTTCAAGGACTATCTGAGTTATTTGGATTATCTACTCCAAACAAATGTGCTTATAACTGATGGCGAATATATTGCAGGGGTTAAGTCATTGGGGTACAAATTCTCGGAACAATACAACAATGCGCCTCTAATAGACTACCAATATAACAATATCCCTCTTCAAGAAATATCGGGTATAAATCAAGAGATTTATGACGAAGAGACAAACTCATTCATCACAAATCCTGTGTTGGATTTTCCATATTTATATTATTGGTATAGCACTAATGGACTGACGATACAAAAGGATGAGGCTATTGAATTTGCAAATCACGAAAGGCAAAGGAAACTTGCTTTAGGGAGAAGTCATTGGGATATAAATAGGGATTTATCCACCTCCAATAAGATTGTTTATAAAAATCCCACGACACAATATAATGCTGCTATTCATAATATTACAGCTTTAGATTTATGTCGATATAATGTCCAAATAGACAGCAATGTCCATAGATTACACTCGGTCATTACAAACATTCAGAAAGTCTATCGTAGCTATTTGAGATATAACGGAAGTCCATTGATTGGGATTGATATATCCAATAGCCAACCATATATACTTTGCCTGCTTTTGAATCTTCAATTTTGGGATAGTTGTGGCGACTATAATATTACTCTATGTCATCTACCACACAATATTCAACAATATTTTAGTAATGAGAAGATTGCAGAAATAAAAGAGTATCTTTCAACAGTGGATGAACAGAGCCTAAATAATTACAAGTCAAGGGCATCGCAGGGGCAAGTGTATGAATATATGAGAGATACGATAAATAGTGATGGTTATTCTCTATCAAGAGATGATGTAAAGACCATGATGATGACTGTGTTATTCTCAGACAATAGATACATGCCTATCCTAAAAAAACTTTTCAAAGAAAAGTTTCCTGCAATATATGGCTTAATCAAAATAATCAAGAGAGGAAACCATCGTTCATTACCCTGTTTATTACAGAGTGTTGAGAGTGAGATTGTTCTTCATAGGTGCTGTAAAAGAGTTTGGGAAGAATATAATCATGAAATACCTGTGTTTACAATTCATGACTCAATATGTACTAACCCTCAATATGTTGAAGCGGTTAGAACAATTATGAATGATGAATTTGAAAATGCAATCGGATTAACACCTCTCCTAAAAATTGAGAATTGGTGAAGTCCATAAATAAGAACTTATCCAAAATCCCCTGTTTCCAGCTATGGAGACGGGGGATTGGTTTATCTGCACATATTAAATAGTATAACTAAATTTACTGCCTTTGACATATCTTTTAATGCTTTAGAAAGACATATACTATCCACATAGATTACACAAAAAACTTTCTAAAATTATTTTTTCTGAAATTTTTTTGAAGTTTGATTGAATTATTACGAGCGTGGGATACTCCAACTGCACCCTCCCCATCACTTAGCCAGTGGGGATGCTCCCCCTATGCTAATTACAAGTGGAGCTAATTACTCCTCCTCTGTAGCTGACAAACCAAGCAGTTGGATATTCCGCTGTACAACAATAAATCATCAAACAAATGGATAATCTAAAGTTCGTTGAAACTCTGTCTGTAGCAGAGTTCAAGGCACAGAAGAATGTGCAGAAAATTGAGATGAAACAAAATCCTCACAATGGCAAATGCTTCTTCGTATATGGATGTGAAGTAGGCGCAGTAAGTGAAAAGTTCCTCAAAGGAAAACTCACAAATCCAGTAATCTCACAGGTATGCTCGGCTGAAACAGGTGATATGTTCTACCTGTTGCATCAGCAGGGAGAAGGAGGTGCGCCTGTCTTGGCTACTCTCTAACTCTATAGGCAGACGAAAAAGGCAAGGGGGAGAAATCTCTCTTGCTTTTTTATTTCTGAAAAATCTAAGAGTGTGTTTAGTTTTAACTGAAATTTAATTTTACAAGTGAGCAAGGAGCAA
>ERZ777011.597-NODE-597-length-53364-cov-54.891294_pt1 | contig 53364 bp, 37 predicted proteins | sample MGYA00374964_ERZ777011 | MGnify/ENA primary metagenome ERZ777011 (study PRJEB29310, sample SAMD00008975) | mouse gut metagenome | study: EMG produced TPA metagenomics assembly of the Metagenome analysis of fecal microbiota from mouse which was promoted...
GTGCAAAGGTAGGCACTTTCCACGAACCCTCCAAATATTTCATGATGTTTTAACATAATTTTAACAATTAAATCATTCCACACACCCAAAAACCCGCATACCACATTATTATATAGTAAAGTATATAGTAAAATGACATTTCCTTAAGGATAAAACATAAAAATAATAGCAATGACAAAACATAAAAATAATAGCCCTACGTGACATAGAGCTATTATCTAAAAATTTTCACAAAAGCGTAGTTCAATATCTGAAAGAAGACCCTCCGAGGAACTCACGCAAAAGAGATGTCGGGGGTATAAGCCTGTCAGAAATTTGCGCAAAATAGCCGAGGAATTTCCGCAAACGATGCACTTCAGCATATTCAGGCACATCATTAGGCACTTCACGAAGCACATGCTCCGCCTCATCACGCATCACCCCAAGCTCAAAAAGCAACGATGAATTAAACATGGAATCGGCATTTTCCTGATACGGAAAAATCCATTTTTCCTCACCACGGCGCACACTGGGCCACCGGCGTATAGTGTCAAGGGCAGATGTGCCACGGTATTTATAGTCGCGGATGATACGACGCAGGAGTCGATTGTCGGTCGTGGGCACCCAATTGTGGTCGTCGATGGCAAGTGTAGTCAGAGCAGAGACATAAATGCTATATTTCATGTTATGGTCAACATCGCGTGTCAATTCCGGATTAAGACCATGAATACCCTCAATAAGCAGGACAGTGCCCTCGCCAAGCTTTATGCGCTCGCCACGGTACTCACGCTCGCCACGTTCAAAATTATAGTATGGCAATTCAACCTCCTCACCGGCTATAAGGCGGTTAAGATGATCATTAAACAGCTCAAGGTCAAGCGCAAACAGGGACTCATAATCATAATCGCCACTCTCGTCGAGCGGAGTATGCTCCCGGTCAATGAAATAATTGTCAAGTGAGATCATCACGGGTCGCAGCAGATTTGTAAGGAGCTGCACAGCCAAACGCTTGGTGAAAGTAGTCTTTCCTGACGAGGACGGACCGGCGATAAGAACCACCTTAGCCCCACCGGCATGATACCGCTCGGTGATGCGTGAAGCGATCTCATCGATATATTTGGCATGTAACGCCTCGGCGACATTGATCATCATACCCGTCCCGCCGGCTTTCACCACGCTATTGACATCAGCGGCATTCTGAATACCCACTATGTGGTTGAACCGCAGATAATCGGTAAACGCCTTATACAATTTAGGCTGGAACAATGGAGTAGCCGGACGCGACGGATCAGCCACATCGGGACCAAGTAGAAGCAGCCCCTCCTCGTAAGGCACGAGGTCGAACACATTCAGCAGCCCGGTAGATGGCGCAAGTTCGCCATAATAGCTATCGCACAGCCCGTCAAGGCGCCAATAGACCCAATAGAGCGAATGTAGCGACTCAAGCAGCCGAACCTTATTGTTCAGCCCCTGACGTCTGAATATATCTATCACGTCGGTTGTCAACCGCTCCTTACGCTCAAAGGGTAAATTGCGATCGACAATCCTACGCATCTCATTTTTGAGATTTTCAGCTATCGCCGAGTCGGGCTTCACACCCACGAGTCGGCAGTAGTAACCACGTGACACCGAATGGCAGATTAAAAGCCTTGTGCCCGGATACACATTTTCCACAGCCCGATAAAGCACCATACAGAGCGAGCGCACATAGCACCTGTGACCCGACGAGGACTCCACAGGGAGAAATTCCACCTGCTTTGGCATAAACACCGGGAACGACAAGCTTTCAGTCTTGTTATTGACACGAGCGCATATCGGAGCGAACGGTATGCGATCCTTCAGACGGTCATACACCTCGCTAAGCGTCTCACCTCCTGTGACGGGGATATATTCCCCTATATTGACACAATAAATCTTTAATTGGCTGCTCATAATGTGCGAATTTTATTGCATTGAACCATAATCGATTCAATCCTCAGCAAATATAACAATTCTATGGGTCAAGAGTTGTGAAAAAGTGTAGAATTTTAACTTGCTGCTGTTAACATTGATTAAACGCCCGACGAGCAAACATAACTTTTATGTACTCTCCAATCTTTTTAGTAATTTTGCAGGATAATACTTTTAGCACTAATTTCACACTACTAATTTAGATGAAACCAATCCTATCTCTGATCACAATATTTTGCTGCATACTCTTTTCTTCATGTCATAAGAAACATGACGAACCGGGAAAAGAGGACGACGCCATACACCGCACAGTGTTGGTATACATGGTAGCCGACAACACCCTCGGCGACGCATACTGCGACAACAGCGACCTTCAGGAGATGCTTGCCGCAGCCAAAGCCGACAAACTGAACGGAGGGCGTCTTTTGGTGTATCACAACCGTCCCGGAACAGGCTTCGGCAAAGCTCCGCAGCTTCTTGAAATCACAAAAGAAGGCTCGGTGGTAATAAAAGAATACCCCAACGACCCCGCCATTTACTCTGTTGACCCCGCCAGAATAAAGGAAGTGATAGCCGACACAAAAAAATTAGCCCCCGCCAAAGATTACGGGCTGGTGCTCTGGAGCCATGCCGACGGATGGCTTGAACATGAAGGCGACTACAGTTCAAGATCGTTTGGCGACGACCGCAAAAAGCATATCACCTTGCCCGGACTTGCCAAAGCGCTTGAAAAAAATTATTTCAGCTTCATCTACTTTGATTGTTGCCTTATGGGGAACATTGAGGTAGCATACGAGTTACGCCGACTCACTCCGGTGATAGTGGCATCACCCACAGAATTGCCGATCGACGGAATGCCCTACGATGAAAACGTAGAGTGTTTCTTCGCCAACGGAGAGCCGAACATGCTCAACGCAGCCTATAACACCTACAAACATTACGCAAACGGCAACCGTGACCCGTATTGTCAGATGGTGGTGATAAACACAGACCAACTTGACGCACTCGCCTCAGCTTCACGCAGCATTTTAGCGAAGGTAAACACCTACCCCACCGACGATGAGATCTCAGGCATACAGAAATACTCTATCGACGCCAGATGCTGGAGCTACGACATGAAACAGTACTTCGAGCTGATCAGCGGCAAGGGATCAACTTATCCCGCTTGGGAATCAGCGTTCAATTCCACCATAGCGGCAGCTCATTCCACACCACTCGGCATCTGGAATCTCAAAATACATACTTACAACGGACTTGGGTCATTCATAATATCCTCACCCTCCGACATCACATACAGGGGCTACAACAATTGCGCATGGTATAAGGATGTCGTATCAGCATCGCCGATTTACAAAGGGAAATAGGCAAAACATCCTTTAAGGAATCTTTGTTAACATATATGCAAGGGGGCAGTCAACCGCTCCCTGCATAACTTCTCACCAAAATTATACAACGGGGCATGTTCCAATTTGATATTTTACCCACCACAACCACACCAACAGACACAATCCCAACAGCGGCACAAGAAACAAGCATGTTGAAAAACATGTCGTTCGACCAACTGATGGACACCTTAGTCCATGATATAGTCCATTTTGCCATATCGCTCGCTGTCGCAATACTGGTATTTTACGTAGGCAAATTTATCATCAACCGCCTTTACTCGCTCGTAGAAACCATCCTGCATAAAAGAAAAATCGAGGCATCGCTCACCACATTCGTGCTGAGCCTTGTAAGGATAGTGCTCTATTTCATACTCATAGTGACGGTAATAGGGATTCTCGGCATAGAAACAAGCTCCTTCCTCGCACTCTTTGCCTCAGCCGGTGTTGCCATCGGTATGGCGCTGAGCGGAACTCTGCAGAATTTTGCCGGCGGCGTCTTGATATTGCTATTAAAGCCCTATAGAATAGGCGACTACATCGAAGCTCAGGGATTCGCAGGGACTGTGACCAAAATTGAGATTTTCAACACCATAATCTGCACACCCGACAACAAATCAATCATAATTCCTAACGGTGGACTATCCACAGGCTCCATAAACAATTATTCCACACAGGAGTACCGTCGTGTAGACTGGCCGCTCGGAATATCATACGGCGACAGCTTCGAGAACGCCCGTGACGCCATACTCAAAATGCTATCAACCGACCCGCGTGTCATCCAAGAGGCGATACCCGACACGCCAACCGCCGCTCCGACAGTAAAACTTGCCTCCCTCGCCGACTCATCCGTGCAGCTCTCAGCCCGTGTCTGGGTGAAGAGCGCCGACTATTGGGGAGTATATTTCGATTTCAACGAAAAGTTCTATGCCGAGCTTCCCAAGGCAGCCGGCATCTCCTTCCCCTTCCCGCAATTGGATGTGCATATCACAAAAGAGTGATTCTTAACTCTAAATAACATTTATTATTACACTTTATCTGAAAATTCTGTTTAAATTTGCAGATGAATGTATACGTATGCGATCGGCGCTCTCTCCTTGCAGTCAATTTGCCTCACAGGCACTCTACCATGATCACTCCTCATCATCACTTTTAGCCCGGCGCACATTATGCTTCTTTGCCACCCATGATGATTAATCCCATGCGGTGTCATCCTTCTTTTGAAATAAAAAAGAAACAACATAAATGACAAGTAAATGGAATTACTGTCCCCTTACATCCGACGAGCAAGAAGTGGAATCCGGGCTGGCGAAACGCTATGCCGGGGTGCCTCCGATTAGTGAGCTGTTAGTGCAGCGGGGCATTTCCTCGGTGGAAGAAGCTGAAAAATTCTTCAAGCCCTCGCTGAGCGACATGCACGACCCGTTCCTTATGCCTGACATGGATAAAGCTGTGAACCGGCTAAACCGTGCCATGGGAGCAAAAGAGAGGATTATGGTATATGGAGACTATGACGTTGACGGCACTACAGCCGTGGCTCTCGTTTACAAATACCTCCTCAACTATTACTCCAACATAGAGTACTATATACCCACAAGGTATGAGGACGGCTATGGCATATCAAAAGCCACCGTTGACATGGCAGCCCGTCAAGGGGTCAAACTCATCATCATTCTTGATTGCGGAATCAAGGCGACTGATGAAATCGAATATGCCCGGAGCATGGGTATCGATTTTATCATCTGTGACCATCATGTGCCCGACGAGACGCTTCCTCCCGCCGTGGCTATCCTTAATCCAAAGCTTGAGGGCTCTACTTATCCGTGCCCTCACCTGTCGGGATGTGGCGTGGGCTATAAGTTCATGCAGGCATTTGCCATATCCAACGGTCTGGCTTCGAACGACCTTGAGGGCATGCTCGATCTCGTCGCAGTGTCGATAGCTGCCGACATCGTTCCTATGGTCGGCGAGAACCGAATCATGACTTACCACGGGCTGAAAAGGCTGAACTCCAACCCTAACATGGGGCTGCGCGCCATCATACGCATCTGCGGGTTGAGCAGCCGTGAAATCACCATCAGCGACGTGATTTTCAAGATCGGTCCCCGCATCAACGCATCGGGTAGAATGCAGAGCGGCAAAGAAGCCGTGGATCTTCTTGTGTCAAGAGATGTCTCAGACGCATTTAACAAAGCCAAGGAGATAGACCGATACAATCAGGACCGCAAGGAATTAGATAAACAGATTACTGAGGAAGCAAATGCCATCCTTGAAGAGAGGGGCGAAATGACTTCCGACAAAAAGTCGATAGTGATCTACAACAAGAACTGGCACAAAGGCATAATAGGTATTGTGGCATCACGCCTGACTGAACTTTACTATAAGCCGTCAGTAGTGCTCACGTTCTCCAACGGTCTTGCAACAGGCTCTTCCCGCTCGGTGCAGGGATTCGATGTGTACAAGGCGGTAGATTCGGCACGTGATCTGCTTGAAAACTTCGGAGGACACACCTACGCCGTAGGTCTGTCGCTTAAGGAGGAGAATATCCCTGAATTCACCCGGCGGTTTGAAAATTACGTGGCTGAAAACATACGCCCCGAACAGCTGACACCGCTGCTTGACATAGACTCATACCTGACATTCGCTGAAATCACGCCTGAGTTTTTAAGCCTTCTGCGCCAATTCAACCCGTTCGGACCCGGAAACAACAAACCGGTATTCTGCACGAGGGGTGTGATGGATTTCGGCACAAGCAAACTCGTGGGTCGCCACAATGAGCATATAAAGCTTGAGCTGGTCGATGACACCTGCGGCAAGGTAATGAACGGTATCGTGTTCAACAGCGCCCATCTTTTCGATCACATCCATTCCCGCAAGCCATTCAGCATCTGCTACACCATTGAGGAGAACAAGCATAAAGGCTCATCCTCAATCCAACTCTTCATAAAAGAGATACATTTGGAATGACCCCAATAGAGGTTCTTCAAAAGCATTGGGGGTATGATTCGTTCCGCCCGCTACAGCTTGAGATAATAGAATCGGTGCTATCGGGACATGACACCCTCGGACTGCTGCCAACCGGTGGCGGCAAATCTCTTACATTCCAAGTGCCGGCAATGATGTTGCCGGGAGTCACATTGGTAGTCACACCTCTGATATCCCTGATGAAGGATCAGGTGGACAATCTGCTTGACCGAGGGATACGAGCCGTGCATTTCCACTCCGGGCTTACCCGCCGGGAGGTTGACCTTGCGTTGACACGTTGCCGTCTGGGTAAAGCGAAACTCGCATACGTGTCCCCTGAAAGGCTACAAAATGAAAATTTCATAGCTGAGCTGCGTTCACTTCCCATATCACTTATAGTTGTGGACGAGGCTCACTGTATCTCGCAATGGGGCTATGACTTCCGCCCTTCCTATCTCAAGATAGCACGATTGAGGGAACTGGCAGGTGAAAATGTACCGGTACTCGCCCTAACGGCATCGGCAACCCCCGATGTTACCAAAGACATCATGCGCTCGCTCCAGTTTAAGGAGGAGCGCATATTTGCCAAGAGTTTTAGTCGTGACAATCTTTCATACGTGGTGCGCTATGCCGATTTCAAGGACGCAATGCTCCTGAAAGTACTCCGGTCAACCGCCGGATGCTCTATAATATATGTACGTTCCCGCAAACGCACACGTGAGATAGCAGAAATGCTCATGCGTGAAGGTATCTCGTCCGATTTCTACCATGCCGGATTATCACCTGAGGACAAAAATGAGAAGCAGAACCGTTGGAAAGCCGACGAAGTGCGTGTGATGGTAGCCACAAACGCATTCGGAATGGGTATCGACAAGCCGGATGTCAGATTAGTAGTGCATTACGACCTCCCTTCCTCGCTCGAAGAGTATTATCAAGAAGCGGGAAGAGCGGGAAGAGACGGGAAGGAGGCATACGCTGTTGTGATAGCATCCAAGTATGACAAGTCTACCCTATCACGCCGCGTCGCCGACAGCTTTCCTGATAAGGATTTCATCCGCCATGTCTATGAATTAGCCGGCAATTTCCTTGACGTGGCGGTTGGCGAAGGCTATGGACAGGTTTATGAATTCAATTTCACGCTTTTCTGCCATACATTTAATCTGCCGCCCGTACCAACCCAAAGCGCACTCATATTGCTGACCCGTTCCGGCTATATAGAATATGTCGAGGAGACCACCTCACGCTCACGCCTGATGGTGATTATGAAAAAGAACGAGCTTTACTCGCTCGACCTTGACACAGACACTGAGGAGGTCTTTCAGTATGTCCTACGCAATTACACCGGTCTTTTTGCCGATTATGTATATATAAATGAGGTTATGATAGCCCAATCGCTGAGACTGTCATCGGAAACTGTATACCAGTCACTTCTTTACCTCACACGCCTGCACGCCATACACTATATCCCGAGGAAAACCACACCTTATATTATATATACTACCTCACGCGAGTTGCCGAAGTACCTTATAATACCGCTTGAAGTGTACGAGCGTCAGCGTGAACGCATGGAACGCCGAATTGACGCAATGAAAAACTTCGCTTTCGGGATGGAAGGATGCCGGGTTAACACCATGCTCCGTTATTTCGGAGAGACACCCGAATGTGAGTGTGGCAAATGCGACCTCTGCCGGGCTAAGAAGAGGGCAAATATGCAAGCGACTAACCGCATTGACGACACCACTCTGACCGAAAGCATACTATATCTCGCCTCCCAACCCGGCGGAAGAACGGTTGACCATATCATAGCACAGATTTCCGCTCCCTCCGACACCGTTATTGCCAAAATCCGCCAACTTTTAGACGCCCGCATCCTGAATTTTGACGCCGGGAAGCTCACCAAGCAACCATAAGAAGCGAAATCGCCTATTCTTCCCCCGCACTCAGCGGAGCCTCATCCCACTTAGAGGTGTTTAATAACCTCTTAATTTATTTGCATTTTTTATCCGATACTTTGCATAATATAACATGCGGATTTCGGGGCAGTTAGCTGCGCACCTACACTATTCACATTTTTAACTCCTCATAGTGATAATTTTATGTTAATTTTTGTTGGAGATTAAATATATTTACTTATATTTGCATGTAAATAGCCTAATATCAGGCTATTTTCTCTACGACAACCCCATGAAAACCTCTAAGTGGATACAATATTGATTTATCCGTTTTTTACAATAATTCACTTAAATAAAACAAATACAATAGCCCTAAAATTCAATCACTTGCCAATGAACTAAAACCCCTACAAAAAACAAAACCGAACCATTTACCCATCTCGTCACCCATACAATAACTCTTGATCCCTTCTACCTTCTACTACCATAACTCTAAGTGTTTTTTATGGCGCGACTCTCGGAATGGGAATTTAAAATTCTACCTTAAAACCAAAAACTACTTTATTTTCATGAAGTGCACAGTCCATTATTTAAGGTCCGTAGTGCTTTTCTTGGTCTGTATGACCCCACTATGGGCATTTCCCCAAAACATTACTGTGACGGGAACTGTGCTCGATGAAGCGGGCGATCCGCTCATCGGAGCAACAGTACAACAAAAAGGAGCTGCCAACGGTATCGCCACTGATATTGACGGTAATTTCAAGCTCAATGTCCCCAAAAACGCCACACTCGTGGTATCTTACGTCGGTTACAACACCCAAAGTGTTGCAGTTGACGGTCGCACAAACATCACTATTACCCTTAAAGAGAACGCAGAGATGCTCGACGAGGTTGTAGTGGTAGGTTACGGACAGATGAAACGTTCCGATATGACCGGTTCAGTGGTTTCCGTAAATGATGCAGCCATTAAGAAATCGATCCCCACAAGTATCGACCAAGTGCTGCAAGGCCGTGCTGCCGGTGTGCAGATTCAAGCCAACTCAGGTACTCCGGGAGCATCAACCTCTATCCGCATCCGTGGTATCAACTCTCTTAACGCCACCAACCAGCCTATATTCGTGATTGACGGTGTTGTAATTGACTCTGCCACTGACGATGAGTCATCAAACCCGCTCAGCGCCATCAACCCGTCAGACATCGTGTCAATGGACATCTTAAAGGATGCCTCCGCAACCGCCATCTACGGTTCACGCGCTTCAAACGGTGTGATAATGATCACCACAAAACGCGGTCAGGCAGGCAACGCAACAGTTACTTACGATGGATATGCCGGATGGCAGGAGATGCCTAAGAAGTATGACATGCTTAATCTTCAGGAATATGCGCATCACCATAATTACCGTGCCAACGACCTCCACCTCCTTGACCCGTCAAGCGCATTCGTCAATCCCGATGCCCTCGGCGAAGGTACCGACTGGCAGGACGAACTTTTCAAAAAAGCATTCATGACGAGCCACAACATCTCGGTGTCCGGTGGTAATGAAAAGACCACTTACGCTTTCTCAGGAGTTCAAGACCCTTGCCGCAACTGGCAAACTCATCCGCATCACCGAACTTGATGTTGCTCTCGGAACCGCAAGCCCATCGGCTGCCGACCTCCAGACACAGAGCGACATTTACCAGATGATACTTACATCATTCTTCGAAAATGTTCCCGAGGTTCAGCAGAGCGCCATCACAATATGGGGTCTCAGCGACAACTCCAAGGAGCATGAGTACTGGCTGAAGGACGAATCCCCCAACATCTTTGATGCAAGTTATGGCAGAAAGGTAGCTTACAAAGGTGTTTGCGATGCCATTGCTGGAGAAGATGTGAGCGCAGGGTTCACAAGCCCCAACTACCATCAGACCTCAGGTAAGTAATCCTGTCTCCGGATTCGATTATGAACCCACATAGAACCAAATGATAGCTGAAAACTCCCGCAGCCTTACCCATGGCATGGCTGTGGGCTGCGGGAGTTCTTTTTTACCCAGATATTATATCTAAATTTATTATATCCAATGCTCAGAACCATACTTATAGTCATCCTGATCTGCACATTCGCACAGGCTCGATCGGAATCCCGATTAGAGAAACAAGGCACAGCGACCCGTCTGATAGTTGATGATGCTCCCTATATTATAATAGGTGGCGAGACCGGCAATTCTATGGGTTCATCTACCGCCGATGTCAGCGAATGTATTGCCAAAGCAAAGGCTCACGGTTACAATACGGTACTGTTCCCCGTGTCATGGGAACTTATCGAACCCGAAAAAGGAAAATTCGACTTTGCGACAGTGGATGACATAATCTCACAGGCTTCAGCCGAGGAGCTGAAGGTGGTGTTCCTATGGTTTGGCGCATGGAAAAATTCTATGAGCTGTTATGCCCCGGAGTGGTTCAAACGTGACACCAAATTCTATCCACGTGCGCGCACTGCATCGGGAAAACCGCTTGAAATCGCATCCGCATTTTCCAAAAATGTGTTCGATGCTGATGCCAAAGCCTTTACTTCGCTGCTTCGGCATATAAAAGAGACAGACAAATCAGGTACTGTCATAATGCTACAGGTTGAGAATGAGATAGGTATGCTTGAAGATGCCCGTGACCATTCCGACCTCGCAAATGCAGCTTACAACAAGGGTGTGCCCGCTGAATTGGTGTCACATCTTAAAAAATATAAGAAATCACTTCATCCTCAGCTCCTATCCAAGTGGCAAAAAGCCGGGATGAAGCAATCAGGAAGCTGGACTGAGGTGTTTGGCGATGACATTTTCACCGACGAGATATTCATGGCATACTATTATGCCAAATATGTGGAAGGTCTTGCCCAAATCGCACGTTCTATTTTCCCAGACATGCCACTTTATGTAAACGCAGCGATGAACTCACGAGGACGCCTTCCGGGAGAATACCCCTCGGCAGGTCCGTTAGCGCATCTCAAAGATATATGGCACGCAGCTGCCCCGACTATTAATTTTCTGTCACCGGATCTCTATGACTCCGGATTCACCTCATGGGTTGCCACATACGCACTCCCCGATAACCCTCTTTTTATCCCTGAAATTAAAGCTACACCCGCCAACAGCGCGCAGGCTTACTATGTGATAGGAGAACATAACGCCATCGGGCTTTCACCTTTTGCATTCAATCTGCGTCCGGAGGCTGACTATGAATACCAGCGAAAAGGCAACGAGACACTGCAATCGCTCACGCCCGTCATAGCCCGGCATCTCGGCAAAGGGACCATGAACGGATTCTATTTCGACTCCGATTCCGTATCAAGGACTATTGAACGGGACGGTGTGCGCATAAAAGCCTCACACTACTTCACCCTACCATGGGATCCGAGAGCCACCGACGGCTCCCCGTGGAAACCGGTCGGCGGACTAATCATAAACATCTCACCCTTGGAATACATAGTGGCAGGCTCCGGCTTAGTCCTAACCTTCGAACCCGCCCTAAGCAAAGCCCCCACCACAACAGCCATCCTCGGCGAAGACGGCTTCGCCCTCACCCCCACCGCCAAGAGCTCCGATAAGTCCGATACGTTTCATAAATCCGATTCGTCCGATAAGTCCGATAAGTCTGATCCGTCCGATTCGTCCGATTCCCCCTTCCCCCGCCTCGGCTTAGCCTCCGTCACCGAAGTATCCGTTTCGCCTGACGGCGCCCTTCACCGCATCCGCACTTTTAACGGAGATGAGACGCATCAGGGACGCCATATACGCATCGGAGTGGATGATTTCAAGATATTACACGTCAAACTCTACGAATACGAATGAAAAAGATTTATTTTTAAATCCCCTATCTCAACTATATCCACTAATTTTGAGTACTCAAAATTTTTAACACATGAAAGCATCCTGCATATTTTCATCACTGCTCGCCTTGACTTTTACCATTCAGCTTGCAGAAGCCAAAGTAACTCTCCCTCAAATTATCTCCGACGGCATGGTTGTGCAACGTGACCGTCCGCTCACTCTTTGGGGAACAGCTGCCCCCGGTGAGGAAGTGACCGTGAAAGTTGAGAAAGGGAAAAAGGCAACTGTCACAGCCGACTCAGCCGGCAACTGGAAAGCCGAACTCCCGGCTCTAAAAACAGGCAAAACATATACCGTGACCGTTAACGACCTCACGATTTCAAATGTCGCTGTGGGCGATGTCTTCCTCTGTTCGGGACAATCGAACATGGAGCTTCCCGTGCGCCGTGTCACCGACATGTTCGCTGATGAAATCAACGAGTACCACAATCCCAACATACGTCATTTTATCGTCCCGAAAGAGACGGAATTCCATTGCACACGCACCGATGTAAGCCCCGCATCATGGAAATCTGTTGACGAGGATGTGATGAATTTTTCGGCTGTCGCTTACTTTACAGCCAAAGCACTTACCGAGAAAACAGGTCTCCCGGTCGGAATCATAAACGCTTCTTGGGGCGGTACACCGGTGGAATCATGGATTTCAGAACAGTATCTTGCTGATTTCCCCCTCTACCTCAACAAAAAACATATCTACGACAACGACTCATACCGTGATGCCATAAAAGAACAGGAAGGACGTAATTATGCTGCATGGAATTCAACGATTGACGCAGCCGATCCCGGTCTCAAAGCAGGAGCTAAGTATTATTCTCCCGACTTTGATGATTCATCATGGCGTGAAGTCGATCTACTCTCCACCAATTGGGGTACTGACGGAGTGAATCCCATAAACGGCTCTCACTGGTTCCGCCGCAGCGTGAATATTGACGACGCACATGCCGGACAGCCGGCTACCCTGCGCCTCGGCTGCATTGTAGATGCCGATTCCGTATGGGTTAATGGCGAACAGGTAGGCTTTACATCCTATCAATATCCTCCTCGCATCTACCCTATCCGTAAAGGTTTGCTCAAGAAGGGTGAGAACATAATAACCATACGCCTTATGTCAAGCAATGGCGCACCACATTTCGTACCTGAAAAGCCTTATAAGATAATTTTCGGCGATCGCCCCTACGCTCGCTACGGAGTTAAAGCCGATGACGAAATCTCGCTCGAAGGCAATTGGAAATATGCTCTCGGCGCTCCTATGCCAAACGGTCCGGACATGATGTTCTATTGCTATTTGCCGGCAGTGCTCTACAACGGCATGATATCACCTGTCATAAACTATCCTGTAAGCGGTACTATCTGGTATCAGGGCGAATCAAATGTAAACACCCGCAACCAATATCCTGCGCTGCTTGAAACAATGATACGCAACTGGCGTGATGCTTCCGGCGATGCCGACATGCCATTCTACATCATCGAACTGGCTGACTTCATCCATCACGACAACAAGTGGGAACGCAGCAAATGGCAGGATATGCGTGACCGTCAGGCTCAAGTTGCACGTGAAACGCCCAACACTACCCTCATCCGTAATTCCGACCTCGGAGAATGGAATGACATACATCCACTTGACAAAAAGACACTTGGGACACGTGTAGCCGATGCGATAGCCGGCAAAACAACCAAATGAAACGGATAAATACATTTCTGAAACAAATATTAACCATTTTTTGAAATATAAATTCTAATTTTGCGATGTGTCATCTCTTCTACTACACAGCGTAAATATAATCATCCCATGGAAGCTTCTATTAATCTCACGAAATCACAGGAAGCCAAAGGCTTCTATAAGGTATCAATGCTGCAATGCATAGGTTTCGGCTCCGGCGACCTTGCTCAGAACCTGATTTATCAGACCATCAGCATGTACCTTCTGTTTTTCTACACCAATGTCTACGGTCTTGACCCCGCTGTGGCAGCCGTAATGTTCCTCATCGTGCGCATTGTCGATGTGATCTGGGACCCGTTGGTAGGTACTTTTGTTGACAAACATGACCCGAAACTCGGAAAATACCGTGCCTATCTCATTCTTGGCGGTATACCATTGACAGCATTTGCGCTGCTCTGTTTCTGGAATGGATTTTCAGGGTCATTACTTTATGCTTATATAACCTACGTGGGGCTTTCAATGTGCTACACACTTGTAAACGTGCCTTACGGAGCGCTGAATGCATCTCTTACCCGCGACACTGCCGAAATCACAAAACTGACAGCAGTACGCATGTTCATGGCTAATGTCGGTGGTCTCGCCGTAGGAATGGGTATACCTATCGTCCTGAAGATTTTCGACCCCACAGAAACCACAGACATGTCAATGAACGACACCGCATGGTTTGCCACTATGGCTATCTATGGTTGCGTAGGTCTCGCACTCCTCTTCTTCTGCTTCTCCCAATGCCGTGAGCGAGTGGTGATGGACAAGAAAGCTACTGAAAATGTGAAAGTATCTGACCTCTGGATGGAATTTGCACATAATCGTCCTCTCAGAATCCTTGCATTTTTCTTCATCACAGCTTTTGCCATGATGGCTATCGGAAACGCTGCCGGCGCATATTATATCAATTATAATCTCGGTGGCACAGCAGGCGAACTATCCATATTCATGGGTCTCGGCTCCATCCCCGCATTCATCTTCATGCCTATGATCCCCGCCATAAAGAGAAGAGTAGGTAAAAAAGGTATGTTCTATATATTCCTTATCACAGCTATCGTCGGTATGGCAATGCTCTATGCCATCTCCATGATTCCATCATTGCGTGAACACATGATACTCGTATACATAGCTCAATTTATCAAATCAACTGGTATAATCGTGGCTACAGGTTATATGTGGGCTCTCGTTCCGGAAGTCATATCATTCGGAGAATACACCCATGGTCGCCGCATATCGGGTATCGTCAACGCACTCACCGGAATATTTTATAAAGCCGGCATGGCTCTCGGTGGGGTTGTTCCCGGATTGGTGCTTGCATTCGTAGGATTCAATAAAGACGCTGCTACCCAGACACCATTTGCCGAGCAGGGCATCCTATGGCTTGTTGCAGTCATACCAGCCATATTGCTCGTCCTCGCCATGTTCATTATCTCACGTTACGAACTTGACGACGATGTGATTGACAATATCAACCGTGAAATTGAAGCTCGCCATTCAAATTAAATTAATTAAACCATAACTTCATGAAGCTATTATCAGTCATATTACCATTATCAATATTAGCAATCTCCTGCCAGAAAGCACCTGAAACCCCTACTCTGAAGGAGCATTTTAAAGATGATTTCCTTATCGGAGCAGCCGTAAATGTCAGACACATAAACGGACTTGACAAGAAGGCTGACTCGATAGTTACACGTCACTTCAATTCGATTGTTCCCGAAAACTGCATGAAGAGCGAGGAGATTCATCCCGCCGAAGGAGAATACAACTGGACAGATGCCGACGCTTTTGTAAAATATGGCGAAGAGCGTGGAATGGCAATGATCGGTCATACCCTTATATGGCACTCACAACTTGCTCCATGGTTCGCAGTTGACTCTGCCGGTAATTATGTGACTCCCGAAGTGCTCAAAGAGCGTATGTGCGAGCACATAACCACCGTTATGACCCGCTATAAGGGCAAAATCAAAGGATGGGATGTGGTGAACGAGCCTATTCTTGAAGACGGTTCATACCGCAAATCACCCTTCTATGAAATATTAGGTGAGGAATTCATACCTCTCGCATTCCAATATGCCCACGAGGCTGACCCTGACGCTGAGCTTTATATCAACGACTATGGTATGAATAACCCGGCAAAGCGTGATGCATACGTCAAGATAGTCAACGACATGAAAGCAAAGGGCTTGCGTGTTGATGCCATAGGTATGCAGGGACACATGGGTATGGATTACCCTGATATCGACGAGTTTGAGAAATCGATTGAAGCGTTTGCCTCAACCGGTGCAAACGTAATGATTACCGAATGGGACATGAGCGCACTCCCCACTGTAAGCCGAAGCTCGAACGTGACTGACAGTGTGGAATTTAACGAGTTGCTCAACCCTTATCCCGACGGACTTCCCGAAGATGTTTCAGCGCAGTGGAATGAGCGCATGAGCGCATTCCTGAACCTCTTCAAGAAACATTCCGATGTTATAACCCGTGTCACTGCGTGGGGAACCGAAGACGGTATGTCATGGAAAAACAATTTCCCGATGAGAGGACGCGTGGAGTACCCCTTGCTCTTCGACCGAAATTATAATCTCAAACCGTTCCTTGAAAAAGAACTTGCCTCAACTCCTGAATAATCCGATAAAAACAGACTATAATGAATCTCCTAAAACCCACCAAACGTTATCTCTTCCCTGCCGACTACATGGCTGACCCGAGTGTCCATGTGTTTAACGGTAAACTTTATGTATATCCTTCCCATGACTGGGAATGTGAAAATGTCGAAAATGATAATGGCGACCAGTATGTGATGAAGGATATGCATGTCCTTTCTACAGACGACCCCATGAACGGCGAAGTCATAGACCATGGAAAGGCTCTCGACATAGCCGACATACCTTGGGCTGGACGACAGCTTTGGGATTGCGACTGTGCGGAAAAAGATGGTAAATACTATCTCTATTTCCCGCTAAAAGACAAAAACGACATATTCCGTATAGGTGTTGCGATCGCCGACAGTCCCGAAGGTCCGTTCATCCCTCAACCCGATCCGATCCGTGGCAGCTACTCTATGGATATATGCGTACTGCCTGAGGATGGCGAATATTATCTCTATTTCGGTGGTCTGTGGGGCGGACAGCTCCAGCGTTACCGTGACAACAAAGCGTTGGAATGTGCCGACCTGCCCGAAGGTGACGAGCCTTCGCTTCCGAGCCGCTGCGTACGCCTTACCAAAGATATGCTACAGTTCGCTGAAGAACCGCGACCCATACAGGTAGTGGATGCCGATGGTAATCCTCTTAAGGCTAATGACCCACACCGCTTCTTTGAAGCTTCTTGGGTACATAAATACAACGGTAAATACTATTTCTCTTATTCCACCGGCGACAGCCATCTCCTTTGCTATGCCATCGGTGATAACCCATACGGACCATTCGTTTATCAGGGTGTCATATTAACTCCCGTGGTTGGTTGGACCACACACCACTGTATAGTTGAATATAAGGGCAAATGGTATCTGTTCCATCACGACAGTGTGCCTTCAGGTGGCAAATCATGGCTTCGCAGTCTGAAAGTATGCGAACTCACATACGATGCAGACGGTCATATCCTACCTATTGACGGCGGTGGTGACCCTATTGAATAATTAATCGGATTCCTGTAAAATGCGTAATCATATCCTTTCCTTTCTTATAGCCATAGCGGCAATTTTCCCGGGAAGCGCAGTCGCTGCTGACGGTTCACACCTTTGGCTTAAATCAGTGTCGAACACTCGGCAAGAGATGCAGCCTACAAATGTGACCTTTGACCGCAAAAAACTTTCACCGACGCTCAACGAAGCGTTCCGGGCTCTTAAAGGCGAATCGCTTAAAAACTATGACATAAAAGTGTCACTAAAAGGTCCTAAGAGTTTAGGGAAGGAGGGATATGAGATAAGCGCATCAGGCAATAAGATAACACTTACGGCAAATACCGATATCGGTGCCCTGTACGGAGCGTACACACTCCTGCGGATCGCTGATTCGGGTCAACCGATGCCTGAAGAATTGGTAGAAAAGCCTGCATACGACCTTCGTATTCTCAATCACTGGGACAACCTTGACGGCACCATAGAGCGTGGCTATGCCGGAAAATCATTATGGGAATGGGAACAGCTTCCCGACTCAGTGTCGCCACGTTATGAAGCATACGCACGTGCGAATGCTTCGATAGGCATAAACGGCACTGTGATAAACAATGTCAACGCATCCCCAAATATTCTCTCAGACTCATATTTGAACAAAATAAAGAGTCTGGCTAACATTTTCCGTCCTTTCGGACTAAAAGTGTATCTCTCGGTCAATTTTGCCTCCCCAATGGCTCTCGACTCACTCCCCACTGCTGATCCTCTTGACCCGCAAGTGCAGAAATGGTGGAACAAAAAAGCCGATAAAATTTACAAACTGATACCCGATTTCGGCGGCTTCCTCGTAAAAGCCAATTCAGAGGGGCAGCCCGGTCCGATGGACTTCGGTCGCACACATGCCGACGGAGCAAACATGCTCGCCCGTGCCCTTGCTCCTCACAAAGGTATAGTAATGTGGCGTTCATTCGTATACTCCCCAATTGATGCCGACCGTGCAAAGCAAGCATATATGGAGTTCCAGCCACTTGACGGGGAGTTTGCACCCAATGTCATTATTCAGATTAAAAACGGTCCGGTGGACTTCCAGCCCCGCGAGCCATACAGCCCCTTGTTCGGAGCAATGCCCTCGACACCTAAAATGGTGGAGTTTCAGATTACTCAGGAGTATCTCGGACACTCTAACCATTTGGCGTACCTTGCCCCCATGTGGAAAGAGTTCTTTGAATATGTGCCGGCATCGTCCATCAAAGCGGCTGCCGGAGTGACCAATATCGGCAATGACAAGAACTGGACCGGTCACCCATTGGCGCAAGCCAACTGGTATGCTTTCGGCAGACTCGCATGGAATCCGGAACTGACCTCAGAGCAGATTGCGGACGAATGGCTTGCCCTCACCCTCATTGCCCCGACAAACACACCGGCTGAAATCCGCAAAAATCTCTCTGACATGCTGCTTACAAGTAGAGAGACAGTGGTTGATTATATGATGCCTCTCGGACTACATCACATCTTCGCATTCGGACACCATTATGGACCGGAACCTTGGTGTGACGTTCCGGGCGCACGTCCTGACTGGTTGCCCAATTACTATCACCGTGCCGACTCTGCAGGTATCGGTTTCGACCGCTCACCTTCAGGCAGCAATGCAGTGGAACAATATCCCGAACCGCTCCGCTCGCAACTTGCAGATATGGATAAATGTCCCGAGGAACTATTACTATGGTTCCACCATGTGCCTTGGCTTAAGAAACTCAAATCAGGACGCACACTTTGGGATGAAATCTGCATTGCCTACCAGCGTGGATATGACAAGTCTATCGAATACCAGAAAGTATGGGAGGCAGCCAAACCTTACATCGACCCTGAAATATTTTCAGACGTGCAACAACGACTCATGACCCAAACCCGTGACGCACAATGGTGGAAAGATGCATGTATCCTATATTTTCAGGAATTTTCCAAGCTACCCATACCATCCGAAGTCGATCCTCCGGTTCATACCCTCACCGAGATGAAAAATATCAATCTCGGCATAAGCAACTACGAGTCACCGACACCCGAACTGCTGAACCGAAACAGATAATTTCCGTCATAATTTTTTGTGGATGTTGAGAGAATAAACTACCTTTGCGTAACTAACCTCGCAATTCTCCACATTATGAAGATTAAATATATTTTAGCGTCAATAGTCGCTGTACTATCAGTAAGTTGCACAAAAACTGTAGACATTCCTGCAAACGACCCGGACATTCTATACATGGGTAGAATACACTGGGGCGATTCGCTTGCGCCACAGTTCACTTATCCCGGCACCACAGCCATGCTTAACTTCGAGGGTAAATCTCTCAGCATGGGCGCCCGTCCCGGCAGCGGACAATTCATAGTGGAAATTGACACCCGCGAACCGTTTAAAATCAACTTCACTGATACCGATTCGCTGATACTGCTTGCCGACTCACTTCCTGACGGTCCCCACTCGGCACGTATCACATACGCTATCGAGGGATACGATCACCATCCCGAATTCAGAGGTTTCCGCATCACTGACGGTAAGATTCTCCCCGCTCCCGAACGTCCTGAACTCAAAATAGAGTTCATAGGCAACTCTATCACATGCGGATATGGCATTGAGTCCACCGACCCTCAGGAGGGATTTTCATACGAGACTGAAAACCATGCTCTGACCTACGCACACCGCACTGCCCGTGCTCTAAATGCCGATTACAATGTGGTGGCACGCTCCGGCATAGGAATATATAGAAATTACAACGGTCCCCGTGAAGGAGACAAGGAGACCATGGTAACCGAGTATGACAACACCATGCTGTATCAACCCGAACATAAATGGGATTTCTCCAAATTCCAGCCTGATATAGTGTGCATCAACCTCGGCACCAACGACACCTCCACAGACAATTACGACATAACCCTATACGGAGCAAAATACAGAGACTTTCTGCATCATCTGCGGGAGATATATCCTTCTGCCAAAATAGTACTTTTGACCGGCTCTATGATGTCAGGGAAACCCCTTGAGGATGTCAAAGGTGCTCTTGACAGACTTGCCGCCGAGGATGAGAATATCTATCGTTTCGACATGTCGCCCCAGACAGGTGAATTTGGCTATGGAGGTGACTACCATCCCTCACGCCGCCAAGCCCAACTCATGGCTGCAGAGCTTATCCCCTATCTTAAAGGATTGGTTGCTGCCGACAACAAATAACCTGCGAATCTGAATCACCATCAAATACACGCTATGAAATAAATTCACCGGTCATACCGACCGGTGCCGAACTTTTTATTATACTTGATTTTGGAAGATTTTCAGAGACTCCTTCGGGAAAGAATACTTGTACTTGACGGTGCCATAGGCACTATGATTCAAGGATATAAACTCACTGAATCAGATTTCCGCGGCGAAAGATTCAACGGATGGCATTGTGACCTGCGTGGAAATAATGACCTGTTAAATATAACACGCCCGGATGTTATATCAGAAATCTGCCGGAGCTATATAGATGCCGGAGCTGATATAGTATCCACTAACACATTCAATGCCAACGCCATATCAATGGCTGACTATGACATGCAGGATTTAGTGACCGAAATAAATCTTGCAGGTGCGAAGTTGATACGCAATATTGCCGACAAAGCAATGGCAGGTACACGCGGCAGGAAAATATGGGTGGCGGGGTCTATCGGACCGACAAACAAGACTGCTTCCATGAGCCCTGATGTCAGCGATCCGGGATTTCGTGCCGTAACCTACGATGACTTATTCAACGCTTATCTCGAACAGGTCAAGGCTCTGATAGAAGGTGGTGCGGATATACTGCTTTTCGAAACTATTTTCGACACCCTGAATGTGAAGGCAGGGCTTGACGCGGCATTCAAGGCTATGGAACAACTTGGAGTCAGACGCCCTGTGATGCTGTCACTCACACTGTCAGGACAAGACGGAAGGACATTCTCAGGTCAAACGCTTAAGGCGTTTCTTGCATCAGTGGAACACTCGCATATAGTATCCATAGGGCTTAACTGCTCGTTTGGTGCGTCAGAGATGAAACGTTTCCTTAAAGAGCTTGCCGACGCTGCCCCCTACCCCATATCGGCACATCCAAATGCCGGTCTTCCAAACGCAATGGGGACATACGACGAGACGCCTGAAAAGATGGCTGCCCTGATGTCTCAATTTGTTGACGAAGAGCTTGTGAACATAATCGGAGGATGCTGCGGCACCACACCGGCACATATAGCCAAATATCCTGCGATAGTTGCGGGGAAGAAACCGCATGTTCCCGTGAAACGTCATGAGGGTTTATGGCTTTCAGGACTTGAACTGCTTGAAGTAAAACGTCAAAACAACTTCATAAATGTAGGAGAGCGTTGCAATGTGGCAGGCTCACGCAAATTCCTGCGCCTTATAAAAGAGGGCAGCTATGACGAAGCCCTCGCAATAGCACGCAAACAAGTCGAAGACGGCGCCCAGATAATAGATATAAACATGGATGACGGAATGCTTGACGCATCCAAAGAGATGACTACATTCCTCAACCTCATAGCTGCCGAGCCTGATATAGCCCGTGTCCCTGTCATGGTCGATTCATCCAAATGGGAAGTAATCGAAGCAGGACTAAAGTGTATTCAGGGCAAGTCTATTGTCAATTCTATCTCCCTGAAAGAGGGTGAAGAGAAATTTATATCCCATGCACGGCGCATACGGCAACTCGGAGCTGCAGTGGTAGTCATGGCGTTCGACGAGACAGGACAGGCTGACACCTTTGAGCGTAAGATTGAAGTTTGCCAACGTGCTTACCGACTGCTGACGGAAAAGGTAAGATTTGACCCTGAAAATATAATTTTTGACCCCAATATACTTGCCATAGCCACAGGTATAGAAGAGCACAACCGCTACGGCGTTGACTTCATAAATGCCGTGGAGTGGATAAAGAAGAATCTGCCGGGAGCCAAGGTAAGCGGCGGTGTCAGCAACTTGTCATTCTCATTCCGTGGCAACAACTACTTGCGTGAAGCGATACATGCAGTGTTTCTCTACCATGCCATAGCCAAAGGTATGGATATGGGTATTGTCAACCCCTCATCAGCGGTCACATACGAGGATATTGAACCTCAGTTGCGTTCACTAATTGAGGATGTGATACTATACCGCCGTCAGGAGGCTGCTGAAGAGCTTATAGCTTATGCCCAGTCAGAAGCAGAAAAAAAAGCAGCCGGCGAAGGTGGCGCCCATCAGGAAAAAGAATCAAAGGCAAATCTTTGGCGCAGTCTTCCGATAGCTGAACGGTTGTCCTACACCCTCGTAAAAGGTATTTCCGATCACCTTGAATATGACTTGAAGGAAGCATTGACTATTTATGATAACCCGGTGGATATAATAGACGGTCCGCTGATGGAAGGTATGAACCGGGTAGGTCAATTATTCGGCGAGGGTAAAATGTTCCTTCCTCAGGTGGTAAAAACCGCCCGCACGATGAAAAAGGCTGTGTCAATCCTTACCCCGGAGATAGAAAAGCGTCAGGCTGAATCTGCCACAGGTAAAGCCGGAAAAGTAATCTTCGCAACCGTCAAGGGTGATGTGCACGACATAGGCAAAAATATTGTCTCAATAGTGCTTGCATGTAACAACTATGAGGTTATTGACCTCGGGGTAATGGTCCCGGCTGAAAAAATAGTCGAGACAGCCATACGTGAAAAGCCTGATTTCGTATGTCTCTCGGGATTGATAACACCCTCACTTGAAGAGATGGTGCATGTGACCGAGGAAATGCAAAAGGCAGGACTTGAAATACCCATAATGGTCGGAGGTGCTACCACCTCTCGTATACATACAGCCCTGAAAATAGCCCCGCATTATTCAAATCCGGTGATACATGTGCGTGACGCTTCGCAAAACCCGCTGATAGCAGCACAATTGCTCAACCCGGCTACACGTGAGGCGTACATCAATAAACTCAATGAAGAATATGCATCGCTACGCCAATGCGAGTTAGCAAAGAATACTCCATTCATACCTATTCAGGATGCCCGCAGCAATCGCTTAAAACCCGATTTCAACGACTTTAAGCCCATTGAGCCGACATTTATAGGTCGTAAGGTCATAAACATCACATTGGAGGATGTAATTCCATACATAAATTGGCGACAGTTCTTCACGGCTTGGAAGATGCCGGGCGACTTCGCTTCGTTGGCACATCTCCATGACTGCCCGGCATGTCGCAAAGAGTGGCTTGACCAACATCCGAACGGCGAATCGGCTATGGAGCTATATGCCGACGCAAGGAAAGCTCTCGGAGCACTTAAAGATGATGAAAATGACGGCAGCCCGGTGATAAGTGCGGTGCTGACATTCTGTAGGTCAGAAGTGGACGGCGATAATATCGTTGCCGACCACATCGTTCTACCCATGCTTCGCCAACAGACAAGACGTGACGACGGCATCTACAAATCATTAACCGACTATCTGTCTCCCGATGGGGATTATATCGGGGCATTTGCGATTACTGTAAATGCGGAGAAACGCATCAAGAGTTTAGACTCGGAAGGTGAGTCGTATAAGTCACTCCTGCTCCAGACACTTACCCATCGCCTTGCGGAAGCTGCGTCGGAGTATCTGCATCACCTTGTGCGAACCGACCTTTGGGGATATGCCAAAGATGAAAACTTAAGTGTCGAAGATATGTTTGCCGGGAAATATACCGGTATCCGTCCCGCAGTAGGGTATCCCTCCATCCCTGACCAACAGCTCACCCATAGCCTTGACAAACTGCTTAAAATGGGTGAAATCGGGATAACACTTACAGAAAATGGAGCCATGCATCCGGCGTCTTCTGTATGCGGACTGTATATATCACATCCTGCAAGCAGCTATTTCATGATTGGAGAAATAGGCGAGGACCAGATAGCCGACTATGCTCAACGCCGAGGCATCTCGCAGGCTGATGTCCGCAAACTTCTCAATAAATAGCACCAATACAGTCCCCCATTTCCTTCTCCCTCTCTCCATCCTCCCCTCTCATCCTTAAATTCTCACTCTCACTCACCATCTATAAAACAACATTATGCTAGTAAAAACTTACGGAGCCGCTGTCCAAGGCATAGACGCCATTGTGGTCACTATTGAAGTCGCAGTTGACAACGGATTGTCATTTTCGCTCGTAGGGATGGCTGACACAGCCGTTAAAGAGAGCTATCAGCGAGTGGTCTCGGCAATAACGCAATCAGGCTACCAATGGCCCAGACGGCGCATAGTCATCAATCTGTCCCCTGCCGATGTGCGCAAGGAGGGAGCCGCCTACGACTTGCCAATAGCCGTGGCTGTGCTTGCCGCTGCCGAGGAGATAGAGAGTAAAATTCCGCTTGACAGTTATATGATAATGGGAGAACTATCCCTTGACGGGTCGGTATTGCCTATCCGTGGTGCGCTGCCAATGGCTATCAAAGCCCGGGAGTTAGGATTCAAAGGTATGATAGTGCCTCATGCAAACGTATCGGAAGCCGCTGTGGTAAATAATCTGGATGTGTATGGTGTGAATCATCTGAAACAGGTGCTTGATTTTATAATCGGCAAGGTCGAACTGCAGCCCACAGTGGTTAACACCCGTGAGGAATTCGCAAAAGCTTCGGGTATATTCGACTGTGATTTCTCGGAGGTCAAAGGTCAGGAGACAGTGAAAAGAGCATTTGAGGTAGCATGTGCGGGAGGTCACAATATTCTCTTAGTAGGACCTCCGGGAGCAGGAAAGTCAATGATGGCTAAACGTCTCCCTACCATCTTACCGCCGCTGACACTTGCCGAGGCTCTTGAAACCACTAAAATACATTCGGTGGCAGGAAAACTCAAAAGCGGATCACGTCTTATGACATCACGTCCCTACCGGTCACCTCATCACACCATATCACCCGTGGCATTGGTCGGTGGTGGTGCAAATCCAGTGCCGGGAGAAATATCACTCGCTCATAATGGTGTTTTATTCCTCGACGAATTTCCTGAATTTTCGCGCCAAGTCCTTGAAGTGATGCGGCAGCCGTTGGAGGACAGGCATATAACCATTTCACGAGCAAAATATTCTATCGACTATCCCACAGGCTTCATGCTCGTGGCAAGTATGAATCCGTGTCCGTGTGGATATTACAATCATCCTACCAGAGAGTGTATCTGTCCTCCGGGAGCGGTGCAAAAATATCTCAACCGTATATCGGGTCCATTGCTTGACAGAATAGACCTGCAGGTGGAGATATTTCCTGTACCATTCGAAGAGATTTCTTCCAATCGTGAGAGCGAACGAAGCGAAGTAATGAAGCAACGAGTGGTTCGTGCCCGTGAAATACAATCACACAGGTTTGCGGGAGAAAAACATGTTTATTGCAATGCGCAGATGAACTCCCGACTGCTTACCAAACATGCGACAGTCGATAAAGAGGGGCTGGATATGCTTCAAGACGCCATGGAGCGACTCGACATGAGCGCAAGGGCATATAGCCGCATACTGAAAGTAGCACGTACCATCGCCGACCTTGAAAATGGGCTTGACACAACCATAAGCACATCATCGGCAGCCACAGCCCCCATCCTCACCCATCACCTACAGGAAGCCCTTTCCTACCGCTCCCTCGACCGTGGCACGTGGGGCGCTACCACTACCAAGCTGCCATTCCAGAAATAAGGGGGATGTAATCTCTATTATTTCATTTTAAGTGTCTTGGTGAGTGACTGTGAGGCGGATGATGGTCCGACAAAGAGATTGAGGGTTGAATGGGCTGATGGAGTGAAATCATGTGTAGTTTCATTCCATGAGCCGATGTCGGAAAGCGGGAGGTCAAATTTAACCACTTTGCGGTCGCCACTCTTAATATTTATGCGGTCAAAGGCTTTCAGTCTCATTGGGGTGCCCTCGTCAGGCAATGAAATGTAAAGTTGGGGCACTTCGTCGCCGTCCCTGTCGCCCACATTGGCAACAGTAAATTCCACCTTCAACTTGCCGTCCGAGATTTTTGCTTTGAGGTCTGAATATTCAAAATCAGTATAGCTCAAACCGTATCCGAATGGGAACAATGGCTTATGCTTGCTGTACATATATGTGCGACCGTTTGTGATATCATAATCCATCATGGGCGGAAGGTCAAGAATATCAGCCACCCATGTCTGGGTAGTACGTCCTGCTGGGTTGACCTTGCCGAACAACACATCTGCTACACCGTTACCCTGCTCCTGCGAGCAATGCGTGACATGAAGTATCGCCGGCAGATGCTCGGCGCTCCAATTTATGGTGTATGGGAAGCTGCTCACAAGCAGAAGCACGGTATTAGGATTTACAGCCGCCACTTCCCTCACCAAATCCTCATCGGGAAGCATCATCGACCTACGGTCAACAGCCTCACGACCATCGGATGGAACAGGGCAGAAAAACCAGTCACGCTTTGTGCCAAACGGGTGATTCCCGACACATACCACAGCAATATCGGCATCCTTGGCAGCATCCACAGCCTTACCCATACGGTTGTCAACGGCATATACCACCTCAGCGTCAGAGCCTTTAAGAGCCTCACGTATTCCATCCAATACAGTTACCTCGTAGGGAGGCATACCGCTATACCAGTCTTGAACTATCTCATCAGCATACTGACCTATCACGGCAATCTTCTTCAACTTGGAAGCATCTATCGGCAAGAGAGCATTTCCGGAAGCGTCAGGTGAGTTTTTCAGAAGCACCACTGACTTCGCAGTAGCCTCACGAGCCAAAGCGGCAGCGTAAGGGGTAAGATACGGAGGTGTGGCAGTAGAATCACGCCCGATTGCAAGATAGGGATTCTGAGAATCCTTACCGTCAAGCAAACCGAGCTTTAAAGCTACCACTATATTTCCACGGATAGCCTTGTCAATATCTTTTTCACTTAAAATACCCTTCTCAAGAGCCTCTTTAACATCCTCAACATATCTGTCAAGGAACTGACCGGTGGTAGCCTTAACAATGGCTGCAGCCCCCTCAGCACGTGTTGGGAACTGCTTATGGGCAGTGATCAGCAACCCTAATGCCCCGCCGTCAGTGCAGATGATGCCATCATTGCCCCATTCCTTACGAGTTATGGAGTCAAGACACGGATGCATAGCCATAGGTATACCGTTCCAACTGTTATAAGCAGCCATGTAAGCCCTTGAACCGCCCTCTGTAATCCCTTTATAGAACGGATAAGAATAATATTCCCTAAACAGTTTGCTGTCGAAGTCGGAAGATGTACTGTCTCGTCCGAACTCGTTGCTATTAGCAAGGAAATGCTTCATCAACGCTGCGGTTTTCCAATAGCGGGGATCATCACCCTGCAGACCTTTTATCTTAGCCACAGTCATCGCCGCAGTAAGATGCGGATCCTCACCGAAACTTTCCTCCGTGCGTCCCCATCTGGGGTCACGTGCAAGGTCAGCATTAGGTGCACGCATCACGAGGATTCCACGTTCACCATCGCCCCGTTGGGAATAATAGCGAGCCTCCTCAGCGACATGCGATGCAATACGGCGAATAAGATCAGTGTCCCATGTTTCACCGAGTCCGTATGCCTGAGGGAATATAGTGGTCGGGATAGTGTCTCTGCGTTCCTTACCCGGACCGCTAAGCGACAAACCATGCAGACCTTCAACCTGCCAGCAATGAGGCACTCCAAGACGAGGCACTCCAAGATCGGTTGACAGAAGAGCTATCTTTTCATCAAGGGTCAGAAGCGACAATAGGTTGTCAACACGCTCGTCATCGCTAAGTTTTGTATTATTAAAAGGGTACTCCGATACCGGAGCAGCCCATACAGCGAGAGTTGCCGCCACAGCAAGTGCAGTGATAAATCTTTTCATGGTCAGGGGTATGTAGGGTTATTATTAGGGTTCTGTTAGTTACGGAAAGCACCGCGGACCTTGCGTGATATCACAAGCAGATTGAGCAAAGTAATCACTGCGATTACACACAGACCGGTCAAAAGGGTCAGCCACACAGATGTACCTTCGATGCCGAGAGCCGAAAGCGTATCTCTCCACCATCCCGAGGCAACTATCACCACAACAGCGGCGAGCAGATAGACCAAAAGATTGATTGCCGCCACTATCAGTTTATAGTAGCGTGACACCTGAGCGGGAGAGTAGCCAAGCTGCATGAGGTCATGTAACTTTTCACGGTTTTTCTGCAACAACAGATAGATACTCAATATCAATATGAAGAACGCAAGTATGCTTATTATAGCACCGACAGCTATGACAACGGTGGTGACTACCGACAAGAAATATGCAGCCTTCCCATTGTCAGCCTTATCACCGGCGCTCTCATAGCCATGCTCTTCAAGATAGCTCTTAACCGCAGGATCACCAGCGCCGTTTAACATTATGATAAGCCGAGAGGGATCATCAACCGGTTTCTCAGCAAACTCGCTATTAGCCCATTCCATGAACTCCTCAGGAACAGCTATAGTGTTAAGTCTTGATGAAAAGCCGGCAATCCGGGCAGTGACCCATTCCTGCCTGCCGTTACCACTCAGCGACAGTCTGAGAGGTATCATACCTATCATCTCTTCAGAGATCTGGGGCATCCCCCTCGATGTCGCAAAGCCGAAATTATAGAGCGTAAGGTAATCCTTTGAGATTATTATAGGCACAGGAGCACCTGATCCAACCTTATAGTTCCACCCTTCGGGCGACACATCGAAATAATCGTCAGGTATAGACTCCAAAAATAGGGCAGACTGCAAAGCATTACCTCCGAAATCAACTTTGGCATAAACATTAAATGCCGCAGAGGTAAATTCACCCACCTTCTTAGCCCAAGGCTGAGAAGCTATATCCTTGATTTCAGCAGCTGTGAAACGGGTAGCATTATCATCAGCCGGGAAAAAAGAACCGAGCCCAGTTACCTTCTTGGAGATTATGAGATAGTCATTGGAAATAAAGGAGTCCTCATCCTCCCATACAGTGGTAACATCACGATAAAACTGTATGGCGGTGAGCACTATGGCAAGCCCGACAAGATTGGCGAGCGCATATCCGGCAAGCTGTCCGGCACTTATGTTATGACGTAAGAGACGCCAAACTATATTTTTACTCATACCATCACAATTTTAACAGTTCATATTCTGCAAGAGTGATTTTATTGCCTACCGATGTGGCTATCACCGCCGCATGGGCAGCTTTCGCTTCTTCCTCTATGAGTTGCGCCACAGTGCGATTATTACGTGCGTCAAGGTGGCTGACAGGCTCATCTATCAGCAGGAAATCAAACGGCTGACACAGCGCACGGATTATCGCCACTCGCTGCTGTTGTCCCACCGAAAGCAATCCCGCCGGACTATCAGTCTTACTGTCAAGTTCAAAACGCTCAAGCATCTCCCTAATCTGAGCCTCGGACTTAAAATCGGTCAGGCGATTTTTAATGCGAATATTCTCCATGGCGGTGAGTTCGGGGAACAAACGCATCTCCTGCGGAAGATAGGCGAGCGAACGACAGCGCAGTTCACACCATTTCTCTATCGAGAACCGTTTCACCGGCTCTCCGTCGAAGAGTATGTCTCCGTCGAAATCAGTTCTGGAGCCATAGATGAATGCACACAGGGATGATTTCCCAGTGCCACTCTCCGCCTCCACGATATAATTGCCCGGACGGCTGAAAACCACCTCCTCCCGGAGCCATATCTCCGAACTATTGACTGGGGCTTCAGCCTCACTCCCTCTGAACACCTGAGGGAGTACCTTTCGCAATGTTATCTTATTCACCATAAATAGTAGCGAGAATCGTCTCCAAAACCGGGTACTTAGCTCCGGGCAATGAAATTTCAGCCTTACCCTCTGAGCCTTGCATATTCACATCCACCTTCAAGCCGTAAGAAGGCGCAGCGGGTGACAATAGATTCAGCGAAGGGAGGTCTATGCACAAAGCGGCATCCTTATTTACAAACATCGGAGCAAGAGAATTATTACGTGTATTCTCGAAAGGTATATTTGCAATGGCAAGATAACCGTCAACATTACCGACATAGAAATCCATGCCATACTGCGGAATAGTCATCACACCGTCACGTTCCGATTTGGGGGCAATGCCATTTTGAGCGAGGGTGCTCTTAATCATATTCATCATCTGATTGATTCTCTCCTGAGGCATGTGAGCCATCATGACAAATTGCCAATTCTCAGGATTGACATCATCGTATGCGTCATCGTTGGCAGGACCTGCGGCAAGCACTACAGTACCGTCAAGCGACTGCAGGAAGGGGGTAAGCATAGCCAACGCACCCTGCATCTGGAAATTATTGGCAAACATAGGTGTGATAGCGCCTATCACAGCTTTCCAGTCAAATTCGGGGGTAAGACCGGCAGCCAAAGCGAAATTGAAATTAGCAGGCAGATATGCCAACACAGCCGGATTGATAGGCTGCATACCTTTCACCTTAATCACTTCACCGTCACCCTTCATGGCACGTGATTCAGCGACAATCTTGTTTTCCTTGACATTTGCCGACATCACATTCCAGACAGTCTCCTGCTGTGCCACATTATTGTCAGTGGAGCCGAAAGTCATAGTAGACATGGCAAAATTGAAAAGGTTGTCGCTTTCAAGTACACCGGTGACACCTGCAAGCCTTGTTATCGGCTCTTTTTTAGCCTCATCACGAAGAGCTTTAACCATTTCATAAGGATTGCCGGCAAGGACTATCCAGCATTGATGGTCATCAAGCAAAAGTTTCGCATTGTCAGCCGAACCTTCCTCATATCCGTTCTCTCCGTCATCCCAATCGCAATCCTCGGTGATCTCCTTGAATTTATTCACATCATTCACAAGGAATGTCACAGCCATATTGCGCTTGGCATCGACCACAATAGCCACATCTGACAGGTCAGAAGCATTGTTGGCGTTAAGCTTGCCTATAACCTTAAAAATATCATCATCTATATCCGCATTTTTAAGGGACGCCGAAAGCTCCAGACCTTCGGCAGTGAATTTGCATCCGGCATTTTCAAGCACACCCTTCACGTCCATTACCGCCACAGCGTTGACATTAGCAGGAATCGAATCAAGCAACTCGCCTTTCTTGGAGCAGGAAGACACCACAAATCCCAAAATCATCACCGCTAAAATAAGCGACGACATTAATTTCTTTCTCATAAAATATCGTTGATTTGTTTTTATTTCAATCAGAAAATGAAGCGTAGCCTAACTTTCACGCTTCATTACCACAAACTTACAAACAAACTCCCAATTAACAAAATATCCTTGTGAAAATCAGTCGTCATTAGACCTTTTTTGCCAGAAATTCAGGAATCGTTGCGCCACTACTATGTCGGAATTATGTTTTTCCACAAACGCGCGCCCCATTCTTCCCCGACGGATGATTTCATCGGGATTAAGGACAAGACGTTCAAGAGTGGAAACAAGCGAGTAATATTCAGGCAATCCATTAATGATGGGGTGGCAATCTTCCTCACCTATAAAATCGTAATATTCCGGTTCTGCCCCGGACACCACACATCGCCCGTAAGCCATCGCAAGCAATGCATTGGTTGCAGGAGTATAGCTATACAGCTGATCAAGCAACACATGTGCTGACTTCAGCAGTTCAAGGTATTCAGAATAAGGACGATTTTCGACTATCACAAGTTCGGCACGGTCAGGGTAACGCTCCACCACGGATTTAGCCGCCGCTTCAAGCATCTCACCACCCTTTTCAAGCACTCGCCGGCGATGTCGTCCGAGAAAAAAACGCACTTTATTTATATTATCCGGCAGCTCCGCACACTCCAGCGAGTCAACATCTATCGGGATACCACCGTATGCTATCTTATCGGCAGCCAATCTGCTGCAGAGTGCCACGTCATACTCATAAAGTATCGACACGGCACCGTCAATTGTATCGTAAATATGGTTGCAGAAGCCAGCCATCTTCTCAGACAGCCAGTTATCAGCTAATTGCGGTTCCTGTAGCAGATAGGGTGTAGACTTACCGCCATATTTATACTCAGTATATCTTAGGGGACATTCAGGATCTAATGCAAACCGAACATAGTTGGAGTCTGTGGCAAGCGCTGTGTAGAATATGCTACGGTTATTTTTACGCAGGAAATCATATATCCTCCATTGCCTTTCAGGGCGTAACCGGACAAAGCCTTGCGTGGCAATCGACACCACATCAAAGCCCGTCATCCGGGGGAGCAGACTCTTAATTCTCAACCATAATTCCAATCCTCCAAGCTTATTGTTCCATCGGCGGCTCAGATCGATATCACGATCCGTATCCATCCATTCGGTGCCGTCGGATGCGACCACCACCTCATGCCCAAGCTTGCGCAACCCTCCCGCAAGCGCATTGTGGCAATTACTGGCATCGCCGACAAGCAGGACTTTCAGCTTCTCTCCACCCATCACCGGGCTTTGTTAAAGATGTTTGCGGAATGCGCGACGACGGCGGTGCTGACGTTTTTCAAAATATTCCCACTGCGACTGCACATTGCTATTGCTTTCAAGTTCGAGGTTTGTCTCGGCATATTTCACCCCATTCTTGATATAAAGATTCAGCAGGTCATAGAAAAACAGAGAGTTCACACCCTTTGACTGATATTCAGGCTTTACAGCAATAAGCAGGAGATCAACCACATCGTTATACCCCTTCATGGCACGTAATATGCGCCACCATCCGAGCGGGAAAAGTTTGCCTTTTGACTTTTGCAAAGCCTTGGCGAGTGACGGGAGAGTGATTCCGACACCCACGAGCTTGTCATCCTTATCGACCACCACGCTCACGTATTCCAGACGTAGAATACTGAGGTACATGTCTATGTAGTACTCAATCTGCCTTTCGCTGAGCGATGAGTAGCCATAAAGGTCGGCATAAGCTTCATTTATAAGCTCAAATAAAGCTTTGCCGTAATCATTCTTAATTTTCTTGCCTGAGGTGTATTTGAGTATACGGAGATCATACTTTTTAAGCACAATTTCCGCAATGCGTGTCATCTTTTCAGGAACTTTGTCAGGGACTGTTATGCGATATTCCACCCAATCGGTATCTTTCTTGTATCCAAGGCGTTCGATGTGGCGGGGATAATAGTCGTAATTATAAATGGTCGCCATAGTTCCCATCTCATTGAAACCTTCCACCAACATACCTTCACGATCCATGTCGGAAAAGCCCATGGGACCTATAATCTCGGTCATTCCTTCATTTCTCGCCCAATCCTCGGCAGCTTTGAAAAGAGCATCCACCACCTCTTTATCATCGATGAAATCCACAAACCCGAATCGAGCTTCTTTTTTGTTGAGCTTCTCGTTAATCTGGTCATTTATCAGTGCTGTGATACGTCCCACGGGCTTCCCGTCACGGTAAGCCATGAAACATTGAGCACGACAATAGTCAAATGCAGGGTTTTTATCAGGAAGGAGAGTGTGTACCTCATCGAATATCATCGGAGGCACAAATTGCTCATTGCCATCGTATAGTTCAATTCCAAACTTAACGTAATCAGTTATTGCCTTATTAGTAGCCGGAATAGCTTTAACGGTTACAGACATCTTATCTATTAAAATTTTAATAATCCTCTTTTCAATTGACAATGGACAATTGACAATTGACAATTAAAAATTGACAATTTACAATTTTTTCCATTCCCAACTGTATTAACAGCACCTCCCCATCATCAAACCTCAACCGCCAGCTGTCAACCGCCAATTCTTTGCGAAGCAAAGCGGCAAAGCCGACAACTCAATTGTCAACTGTCAATTCTCAATTGTCAATTCTCAATTGTCAACTGTCAATTGTCAATTGCTAATTTCCCGGTATCGGACGATAGGGAGAGTTGAGCCATAGCAAGATTCCCATCATTATGACAAGGAAAGCTATGACAAACAGATATATCTTGTTAGAATGACGGTCGGCAAGAGCCAATCGTAATTCCGCTATATCTTTATAACGCTTATCGGGATCAGGGTTGATACACTTTTCAGCCACTTTTCTCAATAAGGGATATGGGGTGTCAACAGCATCAAGAGCTTCCATCAGCACCTTCCCATAATTGTAGATATCCTGTGAAGCGTCAGCAGGGGTTATATGACTTTTTTGGTCAAAACCGACATCTATCAATTTTAGATTACCGATATTCTCCGTAAACAGGATTCTTGAAGGCACCACGGGATGATGCTCCAAATGGTTTGTCTGTATGTAATCGAGAGCGTCAACCAACTGATGTTGCAGTTTTTTAATATGCTCATCAGTGACTTTCTTCTCTTTAATCAGCTTAGCCAATGAATCTCCATAGACATCATCGGTAATAATGCACATTCCAAGTCCGGGCACTTCCTCAAAATCATTTATCATAATGATGTGGGGATGAGCGAGATTGTAACGCACATCAAATTCTTTCTCTATCATCTCCTCGTACTCCGGCACACCTTTTAACTCAGGGCGCAGAGTCTTAAGCATTAGCCATTTGCCATACTTCTTAGCAGTGTAGACATGATAGAATTCCTCGTCCCATTCGGGGAGGTGTTCAATCTCCGTCCACTTAGGCGTTCCGCTTGACGGAGGTATTGATGAAGAGTTGTCCATTGATAAAATATCCGGTTTTTATTTAAGATGCAAAGTTACACAATTTTTTCGAACAATATTGCTTTTATCCCAAACAGTTACTATATTTGCATACGTTATGAAACTCATAGAACTAAACATCGATAAAATTATCGCCTTATGCAAAAAGTATAAGGTACTAAATCTATGGGTATTTGGCTCAATACTTACTCCCCGGTTCAATGAACAAAGCGATGTGGATCTTCTTGTAGACTTTGACGACTCGAAAATAGCATTGCTTGACTATGCAGATAATTTTTTTGATTTTATACACGCTTTAGAAAATGTAATCGGCAGAAAAGTAGATTTAACTGTTAACAAATCTATCAGAAATCGATTCTTTAGAGCTGAAGTTGACGAAACCCGCCAATTGATATGGAGCGCCCGGTAAATAAAACCCTCGAAGATATATTTTTAGCTATATCTGAGATAGAAGGCTTTTTTGACTCAAGGGAACGAAGATTTGATGTCTACCTTTCTGACATTTGCCTCCGTAGGGCTATCGAACGTAATATAACAATAATAGGAGAAGCTACGAATAGGCTTTTACGTATAGCCCCGGATATTAAAATCACAGCCGCAAGAAAAATCGTTGACACTCGCAACTACGTAATACATAGTTACGATAGCGTTACTAATGAAATTATGTGGGGAATAGTAATAAACCATCTCCCATTGCTCAAATCAGAAATAGAAGCGTTGCTAAATTCTAATCATCCTCAGGAGGATTGAGGTAATAGAGGTGCTTGGTGGCGCGGGATGTGGCGGTGTAAAGCCATCGATAAAAATCAATGCCTTGCGATTCAGGTGGGATGCCTCCAAGATCTATGATGACATTGCGCCATTGCGCTCCCTGAGCCTTATGGCAAGTTACAGCATACGCATATTTGACCTGCAAGGCATTAAAATAGGGGTCATTACGTAGTTTTCTAAGCCTTGTGTCATACGGAACTTCGGGAGCATAGACGTCAGGATCCATCATGCAAGCCTCGGCGAGCTTTTGCATATCCTCCCTCGACAGTGAAGCGTTCTCATCAGTCAGGGTGTCAAGAAATATCTTACACTCCACGTCAACGTCCCTGTCGGGTAGATGCAATGTGACGTTGGCAAAACGGAAATCATATTTCATTTCCGAGCTGTGTATCTCCTTCACCACAGCGACATCACCGTTAGCGATGAAATCAAGCTCCTTAATCTTTGCCGACCACATGTAGTTATTCTTGGCGATAAGTAGTCTCTCACCCTTGCACAATTCCTCCTCGCTTTCAAGTATCTGAGTGCGTATCCCAAGATTAAATGCGGTAGCCCTGCGGTTTGACCTCGTTATTATAGTGGTTTCACCCGGTCCGTCCTCACGGTAACAACGGGATATTGTATCAATGACATCATCGCCGGTAAGTTTGTGCACATCGCTGAAACCGGAAGTGATGAGTTTCGGCGTGGGTAGCGGATCCATAAGCATGGCACGTCGCAGCCATGTGGCATTACGCAATATGCCTGAAGTGCGTGACTGACGCACGGTATCGGTAAGCACCGCCCGTGACACATGCAATCCTAACTCCTTAAACCGTTTGGGATACATGGCAGGACTTTCTGTACTGCCAACGGGAGGCAACTGCGCCACATCGCCAAGGAATATCAACCGGCAGTTATCACCTGTGAAAACATACTCCAACAGGTCCTCCAACAGTCCACTCCCTGCCGTCATTCCGTCAGAGGTCTCATTGTCACCTATCATAGACGCTTCGTCCACTATGAAAACAGCATTTTCAAGATTATTCCGCTGCATCATGGTGCTACCTCCGGTAAGATCGCCGGTAGGTCCGCGATAGATTTTCCTATGTATAGTGAAAGCCGGATGACCCGCATGTGCACTGAACACTTTCGCAGCCCTGCCGGTTGGCGCCAATAACACAACCTGACGACCAACCTCCTCAAGCGCTTTCACAAGCGCACCGGTGAGAGACGTTTTGCCGGTACCGGCATAACCGTTGACTATGAATACCGAATCGCTCGGAGTAGCACTCGAACAAAAACGAGCCAACGCCCCGATGAGCTGCCGTTGCTGCTCATTGGGTTCATACGGGAGTTTACTCCTGACCAATTCGGCAAAATCTCCTACTGTCATAGTGACAAAGTTACGAAAATTTAATCTAACTGATCTAACATTTAAAAAGTTTAAGAGGTTGTTTAATAACCAACCTCTAAATCAGTTTGTCATATTTTTGGGTATAAATGAAATCAGAGTCTGTGTCACACTGTCAAGCAGGCATGTCCTCACAAAATCCTGCCGTATGTAAATAGACACACCTCTTTTTGACACATACTCCCCTGTGATAGGGCGCACATTTGATCTCTGCGCTTCCGACAGATATTTAAGATGCATCTCAGGGATGATAGTGAACCCGCCATTCTGATCCACTATACGTATGAGTGTATCGATGCTTCCGGCTTCATATATACGCTTACCGGCACTGCGGGCTTTACAGAAACTGAAGGCGCTCTCACGCATACATTGCGACTCTTTCATAATCCACATTTTCTCATGGCTCAGATTTTCCGGCTTAAACACTTCCTGTTTCCGCTCGCATCCGTCAGCCATATATACCCAAAACGGCTCTGTATAAAGTTTTGTTTCGATTATTCCTGATGCCGCATGACCGCTCGTGGCAATCCCGATGTCAATTTGCCCGAGTTGCAGACCTTGAAGCATAACGTCAGCCTTCATTTCATTTATCGTGAGGCTTACTGCCGGAAACTTCTTGGTGTAGTTCTTTATGAATTCCGGCAAAATATACGGGGCGATCGTCGGTCCGACGGCAAGCGAGAGCGTACCGTCAACAGCACCCTTTTCCTCAGCCACAAGCTCAAGCAAGCGTTCCGATTCGTGCAATGCCTTTTCTGCCTGCGATATTATCTTCGTCCCGATCATCGTCGGGACAACCGATTTGTTTGTGCGCTCAAATATACGCACACCAAGCTCTGATTCAAGTTTTACAAGCAGCGCACTCAATGTAGGCTGCGTTATGTCAAGCTCTTCGGCAGCTCGTGCAAAACTGCGATACCGGTCTATTGCAATGATATATTTAAACTGTTGCAGTGTCATGATAGATAAATTCTATCCAAAGATAGTAAAAATCTGTTGTCAATCTATGCATTGATGACTAATTTTGCATCATAAAAATATAAATTTATGGCAACTAAAAGATTTCACAGATATTTCCCTACCAAGGGTTATGATTTATATTGGATACTATTCGCATATCTTGCAATCGGTTACTTCTACCCTGTCATTGGTCTGCTGGCGCTGATATGCATGATAGCCCCTGTAGCATTTGCTGTGAAGCGTGGCAGATGGTGGTGTGGCAACGCATGTCCGAGAGGAAGCATGTATGACCGTCTATTGTCAAAATACTCACCTCACCGCCCCATTCCGAAATTCGTCCGCACTACAGGCTTCCGTTCATTCATGGTATTATTCATATTTACAATGTTTGGCGTGCAGATGTATTTTGCTTTCGGCGACTGGAATGCTATGGGTCGTGTGTTTTGGAACATCATTCTTGCCACAACTATCGTAGGGGTAGTGCTGTCATTCATATACGCCCCTCGCACATGGTGCTCATTCTGCCCGATGGGAACACTGTCATCATGGGTATCGCCAAAGAAACTACCGGCTCCGAACGGATTTACAAACATACATGTCGCTAACACTTGCCAGATGAAATGTAAAAGCTGTGCCCGTGTATGCCCGATGCAGATCACCCCTTACGACAGCCGTGGCTTAGCCTCAGGCTACATGCACACCGACTGCATAAAATGCGGCAAATGCGTAGCCGCCTGCCCCATAAAAATAATGGAACTCAAACACAACCGACAAGCCAACATGGCATCATGTTCAGTATAAACAGAAAGCGATGTTGCGCAATGCAACAACGCTTTCTATCTATATTATACTTTATTTCCGATTAGAAATTATAGCCCACTGAGATGTTGAAGTTGCGGTTTGTGATTTTACCGAATCCACCGGTGTCAGCAATGTTCGCTAAACCGAGCTGGTATTCAATGCCAAAATAGATACGATGATATGTGTAACCGGCTCCAAAACCGAGTCCCGCATCGAATCTACGCAATCCCTCATCACCGAAAATATTTTCCTTACTATTTCCCGCCTTCATCTTTCCGTTGGTACCGTATGCGAGATATGGACCGAAATTAATCTGTAGCTGTGACTGCTCGGCAAAATTCACACGATATGAAGCATAAACCGGCAATTCAATATATGCCGGTGAGAAAGTTACATCAACGAGACCGGAACCATCCTCAACATTCCCCTCCCCCTTAGCTCCTTTTGCGGAATAGAAAAGCCCGGAATTGATATAAAGGCTGTTGACAATAGCAAAATCGGCTGACACACCGAAGCGATAGCCTACCTTGCTATCCAATCCCACTCCTAAGCCGGCGATGCTTACATGCATATTGGAGATATTAACCCCACCACGCAGCCCTAATACAACTCTCTGAGATGGAGTCTCAGAATCCCAGAACAGAGCCTGAGAGAATCCGCTAAACGCCATCATCATGGAAATAGCTACCAATAATAATTTTTTCATAAGCCTGTGTTTTTAACAATTTGATTCATTAATTTGGTAAAAGTACTAAAATCTACATAGTTCGTCGATTATAGTATGTTAATTATGCTTAACTGTCCCGATTTTATCCGATTGAATTAGTTTTGTACCCTATAAATAGACACTTTTGTTAAAGCAATCCGAATCATAGACATCCTAAAAGCCTATTCACTAAATATTAAAAAGCGAGAATAACTGAATATAAACAAGCAGAGATGACTTAACAATAAAAAGCGAGGCAGAATTCCATAACGGATTCCTGCCTCGCAGTTTATCAGAGCCAGACTCACTTAGACGTGAGTCCGGGAGTTATGTCAGAGGATATTATTCCACGATGGGCTTAGGCTCAACACCCCACTGCTGCTGTGACAGACGGCGGTAGTTGTTGTAACGCCACTGAGCATTAGCCTTAGCGGCTGCGAAAAGCTCAGCTGCTTCTGCGGGATATTGCTTCATCACTGATGCGTAACGTACCTCACCCTTAAGGAAGTCTTCGAACTTATCCCACTGAGGCTCCTTAGAGTCGAGTGAGAACGGATTCTTGCCTTCTTCTTCGAGTGCGGGGTTGTAACGCCAGAGGTGCCAGTAACCACATTCAACAGCCTTCTGCTGCTCTTCCTGTGCATGACCCATACCGGTGCGGATACCGTGGTTGATGCAGGGAGAGTAAGCGATGATGAGTGAAGGACCGTCGTAAGCTTCTGCCTCACGGATAGCCTTGAGAGTCTGAGCATTGTCAGCACCCATAGCAACCTGTGCAACGTATACGTAGCCGTAAGTTGAAGCGATAAGACCAAGGTCTTTCTTACGTACACGCTTACCTGAAGCGGCAAACTTAGCGATAGCGCCGATAGGAGTAGCCTTAGAAGCCTGACCACCGGTGTTAGAGTAAACCTCAGTGTCGAGAACGAGCACGTTAACATTCTTGCCTGAAGCAAGCACGTGGTCAAGACCGCCGAAACCTATATCGTAAGCGGCACCATCACCGGCGATGATCCACTGGCTGCGGGTAGCGATATGTTCCTTGTTGGCAATGATAGCCTTGCAAGTGTCACAACCGCAAGCTTCGCAGAGAGGAACGATCTTGTCGGCAACCTCGCTTGTAACAGCGAAATCAGCACGGTTTTCAAGCCACTTGGTAGCGAGTTCCTTGATTTCACCGCAGCACTTGTCGCAGTTGATAGCATCCTGCATGAGACCGGCGATACGAGCCTGAAGCTTCTCGTGAGCGAGAGTCATACCAAGACCGAATTCAGCGAAGTCTTCGAACAGTGAGTTAGCCCATGCAACACCCTTGCCGTTAGCATTCTTGGTGTAAGGAGTTGAAGGAACTGAACCTGAGTAGATTGAAGAACAGCCGGTAGCGTTGGCTACGATTTCGTGGTCGCCATAGAGCTGAGATATAAGCTTAACATAAGGAGTTTCACCGCAACCAGAGCAAGCGCCTGAGAATTCGAAGAGCGGAGTAGCGAACTGTGAGTTCTTAACATTGCTCTTAATGTCAACGAGGTGCTGCTTAGAAGCCACTTCGTTAACGCAGTAATCCCATTCCTTCTGAACATCAAGCTGAGTTTCGAGAGGCTTCATAGCGAGAGCCTTCACGCCCTTCTTGCCGGGACATACGGCAACACAGTTACCGCAACCGAGACAGTCGAGGACATCAACAGCCTGAATAAACTGCATACCGGTAAACATCTTGCCGATAGCGGGGATAGTCTTTGTGCCGGCGGGAGCGCCTTCCATTTCCTTAGCGTCAAGCACGAACGGACGGATAGATGCGTGAGGGCAGACAAAAGCACACTTGTTACACTGGATACAGTTTTCTTCGATCCATTCGGGAACGAACGCAGCCACACCACGCTTTTCGTAAGCGGCAGTACCCTGTTCCCAAGTACCGTCTTCACGACCGGTGAATGCGCTGACCTTAAGGAGGTCACCATCCTGTGCGTTGATAGGACGAACGATGTCGTTGATGAATGCAGGATCGTTGTTAGCTGCGGGAGCCTCAACTTCGAGGTTGCTCCAAGCCTTGTCAACGGGAAGCTGCTTGTATTCACCACCACGGTCAACAGCTGCATAGTTCTTGTCAACCACATCCTGACCCTTCTTACCGTATGACTTAACGATGAACTTCTTCATCTGCTCAACGGCAAGGTCAACGGGGATAACCTCGGTGATACGGAAGAATGCGCTCTGGAGGATAGTGTTGGTACGGTTACCGAGACCGATTTCCTGAGCTATCTTGGTAGCGTTGATATAGTAAACGGTGATATCGTTGTCAGCGAAATACTTCTTGATCTTGTTAGGAAGATTCTTAGCAAGTTCCTCACCTTCCCAGATAGTGTTGAGAAGGAATGAACCACCCTTGCGGAGACCGCGAGTCACATCATACATGTGAAGGTAAGCCTGAACGTGGCAAGCCACGAAGTTAGGAGTGGTCACGAGGTAAGTTGAGCGGATAGGATCGTCACCGAAACGGAGGTGTGAGCAAGTGAAACCGCCTGACTTCTTAGAGTCGTATGCGAAGTATGCCTGGCAATATTTATTGGTGTTGTCACCGATAATCTTCACAGAGTTCTTGTTAGCACCCACAGTACCGTCAGCACCGAGACCGAAGAACTTAGCTTCGAAAGTGCTTGCGCCACCAAGAGCGATTTCTTCCTTCATGGGGAGTGAAGTGAATGTAACGTCGTCAACGATACCTACAGTGAAATGATTCTTGGGCATCGGGAGCGCAAGGTTCTCATATACTGAGAGGATCTGAGCGGGTGTCACATCCTTTGAAGCGAGACCGTAACGTCCGCCTACGATAACGGGAGCGTCAGCCTGACCGTAGAAGCAGTCCTTAACGTCAAGGTAAAGAGGTTCGCCGTTTGCTCCGGGTTCCTTGGTGCGGTCAAGCACAGCGATACGCTTCACTGTCTTGGGAACAGCAGCGAGGAAGTGCTTTGCAGAGAAAGGACGATAGAGGTGAACAGCAACCAAACCTACCTTTTCGCCCTGAGCGCGGAGGTGGTCGATAGCTTCCTGAGCAGCCTGAGTAACAGAACCCATGGCGATAATCACACGTTCAGCTTCGGGATCACCGTAGTAGTTGAACAAACCGTATTCACGACCGGTGATACGGGTGATTTCCTTCATGTATTCCTCAACGATTTCAGGAACACGGTTATAATATTCGTTGCAAGCTTCACGATGCTGGAAGAATACGTCGCCGTTTTCAGCCATACCGCGAGCAACAGGATTTCCGGGATTCAAAGCGCGTGAGCGGAATTCAGCGAGAGCCTGCTGGTCTACGAGCGGAGCGAGATCATCCTGATCCATAGCCTCAATCTTCTGGATTTCATGTGAAGTACGGAATCCGTCGAAGAAGTTGATGAAAGGAACGCGGCTCTTGATAGTAGAGAGGTGTGCCACACCGGCGAGATCCATAACCTCCTGTACAGAACCTTCGGCAAGCATGGCAAAACCGGTCTGACGGCATGACATCACATCCTGATGGTCACCGAAGATGGAAAGTGCATGTGAAGCCAATGTACGGGCAGAAACATGGAATACGCAGGGAAGTAATTCACCGGCGATCTTGTACATGTTAGGGATCATCAGGAGAAGACCCTGAGAAGCAGTGTAAGTTGTAGTCAAAGCACCTGCCTGAAGCGAACCGTGTACGGCTCCGGCAGCACCGCCTTCTGACTGCATTTCCTGTACCAGCACGGTTTCGCCAAAGATGTTTTTGCGACCGGCGGCAGCCCATTCGTCCACATATTCAGCCATAGTTGACGAGGGAGTGATGGGATAGATAGCTGCAACCTCTGAGAACATGTAGCTCACATGTGCTGCTGCCTGATTACCATCACAGGTCAAGAATTTTTTTTCTTTACTCATAGTGGTTAATGTAATCTATTTAAATAGAGATAATTATTAATCGTTTTCTATTATGCTTTTCTGTAATTTAAGGTAATCCGAGCCACAAAACAGTGGCCGCACTGCGAATAAGACTGATTATAACGTCTTTTCAGATGATTATTCGCCACAAAAATACAAAAAATTTCTCTCCTACCCAAAAATAAGTGAACCCTATACACCGATATTAATTTATTTTCACTCTATCGGCGCATCAAATACACCATCAGCGTACAAATCGCAACCACGAGAGCGAAAATCAGCCACCATTCCGACGGTGACTTCAAAGCCATCGTTATCAGGAAATAGAGTATATAAGGTCCGGACACATCTGACAACCATTCGCTTGTCAGCACTTCCTTTTTTGCTCCGATCCAATACCAAAGCGTAAATCCCACCATAAAGGCGAAAAACAATGCACCGCTAATACATGCCATGATGTTGAAACTGCTATAGTTCATAAACATGACTGATAGCGCAACACCGATAGATGCAAAATTCATTGCAACACTATCGTAATACATCTGTAGTCTCGGATGCCGGATTTTCATAATTATATTTCTCGTTATTGGCGATTAAATAAAAGGGTGTCGCAGAACCGTAAGAACGGTGATGGTTCTGCAACACCCTTTATGATTTTATAAACTCAATTATTTCTTATGAGCGAGCATGTATTGGGCGATCTGGACGGCGTTGAGTGCTGCGCCTTTCTTGATCTGGTCACCAACGAGCCAGAATGTCAAGCCGTTGGGGTTTGCTATATCCTTGCGGAGACGACCGGCGTAAACGGGATCGCTGCCGGCGGCATCGAGAGGCATAGGATATTTCTTTTCAGCGGGATTGTCAACCACCACAAGACCTTCGGCATTTTCAAAAGCCTTACGGGCTTTAGCGACAGAGATGGGCTGCTCAGTCTCAACCCACACAGCCTCGCTATGAGCACGCATAACCGGCACACGAATACAAGTTGCGCTCACTTCAAGATTGGGAGCGTGCATGATCTTCTTGGTTTCATTATACATCTTCATCTCCTCTTTGGTGTAATCATTTTCGGTGAAAACATCAATGTGGGGAATAAGATTATATGCGAGCTGATAAGCAAATTTCTCCACTGTAGGCTCCTTGCCCTCAGCTATTTCAGCATACTGCTTCACAAGCTCATCCATAGCTACTGCGCCGGCACCGCTGGCAGCCTGATAGGTAGCCACATGCACACGCTTGATGGGTGAAATATCATTAAGAGGCTTGAGCGCAACCACCATTATGGCAGTGGTACAGTTAGGGTTGGCGATAATGCCGCGAGGAGCGTTAAACGCATCGTCACCGTTAACCTCAGGCACTACCAAAGGCACATCCTCATCCATACGGAATGCGCTTGAATTGTCAATCATAATGGCACCGTGACGGGTGATGGTATCAGCAAACTTGCGTGAAACACCGGCACCTGCCGATACGAAAGCAAAGTCAACACCTTTGAAATCATCATTATCCTGAAGTTCCTTAACGGTATACTCCTTACCACGGAAATTATATACCTTTCCCGCACTACGGCTTGACCCGAAGAGCACCAGCTCGTCAATCGGGAAATTTTGTTCGTCAAGTACCCTTAGAAATTCTTGTCCTACGGCGCCGCTGACGCCAACGATAGCAACTTTCATCTTTGTGTCAAATAATATATTAAGTCAAATTTAATTGTCAATTTTTGCAAAGCAAACCCAATGAGCCAATTCTTTGCGGAGCAAAGCGGCAAAGCCGATGTGTCAATTGTCAATTGTCAATTGTCAACTGTCAATTGTACATCCCTTCAATCTCCTTGGCGAAATTGCGATTAATCACCGGGCGGCGAATCTTAAGCGTATTGGTCAGCTCGCCCGACTCCATAGTGAACGCCTTGGGAAGCAAAGTAAACTTTTTGATCTTTTCAAATGAAGCCAAGCCCTTCTGAAGCTGCTCCATACGCTGAGCAAGCATCTCCACGACACGCTCGTCACGCAAAAGCTCCTCCATAGACTTATATGCGATCTTATTCTTAACCGCAAAGTCCTTCAGCGCCTCGTAATCAGGCACAATCAACGCAGTGACATACTTACGCTTGTCACCTATCACAGCCACCTGTTCTATATACTTATCCTCGCCCAGACGGGCCTCTATAGCCTGCGGAGCAATGTATTTACCATTCGAGGTCTTAAACAGGTCCTTGATACGGTCAGTAAGGAACAGTGCGCCATTGCCATCTATATACCCGGCATCGCCTGTACGGAACCATCCATCCTCAGTAAATGCCTCGGCAGTCGCCTCGGGCTTGTTGTAATATCCCTTCATGACCATGGGACTTTTCACAAGCACCTCATCCTCATCACCTATTTTAACATTCACAAACGGTATGGGTGTTCCGACTGATCCAATCTCGTAATCTTTAGCCGGAAAACATGTCACCGTGGCTGTGGTCTCCGACAATCCATAGCCGACAACTATATTGATGCCGCATGAATGTAGGAATTCCACAATTGTTGACGACACGGGAGCACCGGCGGTCGGAAACATCTTGCCATGGTCGATACCGATGACATGACGAAGCAACGAGAATATTTTCTTGTCAAAGAATTTGTAGCGGGTCTCGAGCCACCAAGGAGCTTTTTTCCCAAGACGCACATAGTCCAAGTTACGGGCATGTCCTACTTTCAGAGCCTGCTTCACCATAAAGCGCTGGAATGCACCCATCCCGGCAATCTTCTCCTGAACACCCACATATACCTTCTCCCAGAATCGGGGCACCGAGCACATACATGTGGGACGCACCTGCTGTATGGTCTGCTGAATGTCATGAGGGTCACGGTTGACTGATACCTTCACGCCCTCAGTCAGGCAGAAGTAAGTCCAACCCTTCTCAAATATATGGCTCAACGGCAGAAATGCCATTGACGTGTCGTCAGGAGTCACCATATTGAGCCTTTCATGATGGCTCTGCATGGCAGCATTGTAGTTGGAATGTGTGAGAATTGCTCCCTTGGGTTCCCCGGTTGTGCCCGAAGTGTATACAAGTGTGGCGATATCCTCAGGCACTGATTCAGCAGCCCTGCGCTCCACCTCTTTTTGGCAATCCTCGCCGGCATTGTCGCCAAGAGCCATGAAGTCGCTCCACAGCATCGAACTGTCGTCATCGGCATCAAGCTTTATCGACTTTATGACGATAATCTTTTTCAACGAGCGGCACACAGCCTGCGCCTCACGGGCAATGTTATATTGAGTGGTGTTACCGACAAACATAACCTCGCACTTCGTGTCATTAGCTATATATATCACCTGCTCCAATGAGCTTGTGGCGTATATTGACACGGAAACCGCACGGTTGAGATAGCAAGCGAAATCACTCACCAGATTCTCCGGACGATTTGCGGAAAAAGTAGTCACATTATCACCCGGCTTTACACCAAGTCTGTCAAGGGCACGAGCGGCAGTTGACACCATGCGGGAATAGTCACGCCAAGAAATGTCATACCATTTTCCTGACTCGTCCTGCCCGGCAATAGCAGCCTTGTCGCCGAATTTCTCCGCTTGGCGCGCCGCAAGATTTACTAAAATATTCGACATAATATTCTTTTTATCTGTTATCTCCAATGCGCAAATCAGTTGATATATGCGCATATCCCACTAACAGAACAAATTTTCGGCAAAGGTAGCCACAATTTTTATCCCCTCCCCCATCTCACACGCAAAAACTTTCCATTTGTTAACATTTCCTCATAAATTGCACACTCGCATTAACATCTATTATTATTTTAATCGTTTTTATTAACACCTTCGTAAATCTCAATCATCACTCTTATATTATAAGATAATTAATTACTGAAATTTTTCTTTATATCTGATGGTGATTATCAAAACTTTTCATTACTTTTGCATTGTGGTTGACAGAGCAGAATAGCGACAGCCACGACACAAACAGCAGATATAGATATAATCCAATTCTAATATATTAAAAACCAATACACTATGTCAAAGGTAACAGTTGTAGGCGCCGGTAACGTAGGCGCAACTTGCGCTGACGTGATTGTTAAGCAAGGTATCGCTGACGAGGTAGTTCTCCTCGACATCAAAGAAGGCGTTTCTGAAGGTAAGGCAATGGATATCATGCAGACCGCCAACATCCTCAACATCAACACCCGTCTCGTAGGCGTGACCAACGACTATGAAATGACTAAGGATAGCGATGTTGTTGTCATCACTTCTGGTATACCCCGTAAACCCGGCATGACTCGTGAAGAGCTTATCGGTGTTAACGCAGGCATTGTAAAGTCAGTGACTGACCAGCTTCTCAAACATTCTCCCAATGCTATCATCGTCTGCATCTCCAACCCGATGGATACTATGACTTATCTTATCCATAAGGTAAGCGGTCTTCCCAAAAACCGTATCATCGGTATGGGTGGTGCCCTTGACAGCGCACGTTTCAAATACTTCCTCAGCATCGCTCTCGGTGCTAACCCCACTGAGGTTGAAGGTATCGTGATCGGTGGTCATGGTGACACTACTATGATTCCTCTCGTTCGCTATGCTGCTTATCGTGGCGTTCCCGCTTCAAACTATATCTCAGCTGAACAGCTTGCAAAGGTTGCCGCTGACACTATGGTAGGTGGTGCTACTCTTACCAAACTTCTCGGCACTTCTGCATGGTATGCACCCGGTGCGGCAGGAGCACAGATGGTTAAGGCTGTCCTTCACAACGAGAAGAAGCTCATCAGCTGCTCTGCCCTCCTCGAAGGCGAATATGGCGAAAGCGATCTCTGCATCGGCGTTCCCTGTATCATCGGCAAGAACGGTATCGAAAAAATCGTTGAATTCGAACTCAACGCTGAAGAAAAAGACCTCTTCAAGAAGAGCGCAGAGGCAGTTCACAAGACTAACGCAGCTCTCGCAAGCGCACTCTAATTAATTAGCCGTCATCTGCCTACATTCCGTAGGTAAGATATCATAAATCTTAATCATCCCGCATTCCCACCACCTCATCGCCGGCGAGGACTGCGGGATGATTTAGTTAAATCGCACATCATGTAAGCAATTGACATGGATGATGTGTTATATATAGATGAATCCACTTAACATTAAAGCCCAACATTTATGAAATTAAAACTTTTTGCAATCGCTGCTCTCTCATTGTCAATTTTCGCATCATGTGGAAATAAAGCCGAAAAGGAAGCCACTGACAACACCACAGCTACCGAACAGAAGGCTGAGGGTATGACTGAATTTGACGCAGGTGGTCCTGTTGAATTCACAAATAACGCCACCGTGACACCTGACAAAACACTCCCCACAATCATCGACTTCAATGCCACATGGTGTGGTCCCTGCCAGCGGTTTGCTCCGATATTTGAGGAGGTAGCCAAGGAATTTAAAGGCAAGGCTATCTTCATGTCGATCGATGTTGACAACTCCCCCATTGCCGCTCAACAATTCGAAGTCAACTCCATACCTCAAATCACAATCCTGATGCCCGACGGCACTTACAAATCAACAGTCGGCTTCATGGAAAAACAACAGTTTATCGACTTCATATCCCCATCACTCAAATAACCGCGGATCTCGATTGTCACATAGAAACATATTGATGCGGATACAATGCACATTGCGTCCGCATTTTTTATTCTCCATCAAAAGATCGTACCTTTTATAAATCTGAATAAATTCCGGTGTCAACACGGAAAACGATTAGGGGAGCTATTGTATTTCCTATATTCCCTCGGAGTGCAATGATTGATTTTCATAAACGCGATGTTAAAACTGCTTATTGAATTGAACCCGCAGTCGTATGCAATCTGAAGGATATTATTGTCAGAAAGAATCAACATCCTTTGAGCATGGGTTATCCGCTCCATCGTAACATGTTCCATCATCGTGCGCCCGAAAGTCTTTTTAAATATGGCATTCGCATAATCGGGATGCAGCCCAACAGCGTTACCTATGTCTGCCGCTTTAATCGGTAAAGTATAGTTCTGTGCAATGAATATGGCTATCTCATCTATTTTACTCATCTCTTTACAGCTGCAGGAAATTGCGTTGGCTCCCGTTTGTTCAGCAGCCATTCTCATAAGCCGGGACTTCGCCTCCTGCAACATCACATCCTCACGACCAGAGGTCAGATCTTTAATCCAATTGCCAAACATAAAAATGTCATGGATAGCGAAATCTTTGTTTGAGTCAGTCATAACATTGCCTCTCAACACATCTCCGACAAACCATTCCGGAAGTTTCCACCCGAGAAAAGTGACCAATGGAATTGTAGCCACAAAATAATAGTCTCCGCCTGAATAATCTATAACCCTATGCGGAATCAATCCCCAGAACAGGGACAACCGTTCCGTAGGGATGGCAACATACCTGTTATGGAAAAAATATGATAAAACGCCGTTAGGTACGAAGTTTAATTCGATCTCGTTATGACGGTCAAACTTTCCCATCGGCGAGGGCGCCCACCGCTCACACGTCACGCCGTATGGCTTAAATATCTGGCGTTTTTCTTCAAATGTGACCAAAACCTCGGAATTCGCTAAGTTTTTCATCAAATTAGAGTTGTTTATTTTAAAAAGCTTGCGCAAATTTGCAAAATAAAACTCAACTCACAAAATTTCGACCAATGAAAACTTACCTTAAACGAATCGTTTCAGCATTAATCACATTATGCGTTGTGTTTGCTTGTCAGGAAGCAAAAGCTAAATCCAATGCCAAAGTGGAACAGTGGAAAATGTATGAGTTAACTTATCCTCTTAAAGTGACCGGCAATCCGTTTGAGGAAGTGGAACTCTCAGCCACATTCTATCATACCGGTGACACTGTGAAAGTGAAAGGTTTTTATGATGGCAATGGAATATTTAAGGTAAGATTCATGCCGGGGATAACCGGGGAATGGACCTATCAGACCTCAAGCAATGTCAAGAAGCTCAATAATAAAAAAGGTAGTTTCGAATGTTATCCTGCCGGAAAGGACAATCACGGACCGGTAGAGGTGGATTCCCTGAAATTCGCCTATAGTGACGGCACATATTATATACCTATAGGCACGACTTGCTACGCATGGGTGCATCAGCCTGAAGAATTAAAGCGGCAGACACTTGAAACATTGAAAGACGGGTATTTTAATAAAATCCGGATGTGCGTATTCCCCAAAAGCTATGATTGGAACCATAACGAACCTGAGTATTATCCATTTGAAAGCACAGCAGGTAACTGGGACTTCTCACGTTTCAACCCTGAATATTTCAAAAACATCGAGAAATCGATCATCGCTCTCGACAGTCTCGGAATCGAAGCTGATATAATAGTTTTCCATCCATACGACCGCTGGGGGTTCAGCTCTCTTGGATTGCCGGTAAGAGACAAGTATATGCAGTATCTCATATCGCGGCTTGGAGCTTTTAAAAATGTATGGTGGAGCATGGCTAACGAATATGACTTCATGAATGCCTATAATGAGGATGACTGGAAACATCATCTCGAATTTTTTGCCGAAAATGACCCTTACAATCATCTCCGGAGCATACACAACGGTGTCAAGATGTATGATCACAATGACAAAAATGTCACTCATGTGAGCATTCAGGCACCCGACACACGCAACGGCTGGAACATCACCAATCGTTACCATAAACCTGTGATCTACGACGAGTGTCGCTATGAAGGCAACATTCCTTGGTCATGGGGAACTCTATCTGGCGAAGAAATGGTAGAGAAATTCTGGGATGGTTTTCTTAGCGGCGCATTCGTAGGTCACGGCGAGGTGCTTTTGGAAAGAAATGATATCCTGCCATGGGAATCCGATGAAATCCTATGGTGGTCAAAGGGTGGAAAGATGAAAGGCAAAAGCCATGAACGCATTAAATTTCTAAAACAGATTCTTGAGGAGGCTCCCGCTGACCTCGCTCCCGCTAAAAGCCTGACAGGCTGGCAGAACTACCCGATACTGTCGTCAGGCGAAGATTTCTATCTGCTATATTTTGGCAGAGACATTCACTGTCAAAAGGTTTTGGAGCTCCCGAAAGATAAGAAATATAAGGTGGAACTTATTGACACGTGGAACATGGACATAACGCCTCTTGATGGCACTTTTAGCGGACAGTCACTTATAAAAATACCGCAAAACCCATATATGGCGTTGCGAATCATCTCCGTTAAATAAAAAATTCGCACCGCCATGCCAACTAAAGCCGCCATATTCAGCGGATGCATAATAGCATTACTGACATTGATAGCTAATCCGATATACGCCGCCCAGCCGGAGAAAAACCGACTAATCGTCACTACCGATATCGGCGGGGCTGATCCGGATGATATACAGTCAATGATACACCTGCTTCTATTATCCGACTGCGTAGACATTGAAGGATTGATCAGTTCCCCGGCATGGGTACCACATCCTGACCATACTTCAACAATCCGCGATATTATCGACAAATATGACCTGGCTTATGATAATCTTATCGTTCATTCCCCCCAATATCCATCTGCCGAATATCTCAAATCCATTGTTGTCAGGGGGCAATCAACTCCCCACATGGAGGGCGTGGGTATCGGCAAGGACTCACCGGGTTCGGAACTCATTATCCGGTCTGTTGATAAAAAGAATGATCCACGCCCTGTGTGGCTCACGGCATGGGGAGGGATGAACACCATAGCCCAGGCTATCTTCAAAGTGAAGCATACCCGAAGCGAGTCGGAGTTCAAGAAGTTCATCAGGAAAATCAGGATTTACGACATTTTAGGTCAGGATGATGCCGGCGCATGGATTGCAAAAAAATTTCCTGAGATAACTTATATCAGGAACACCGAGATATACGGTTGGGCACCTGATGATAGATGGACTGACCTCAACGTCCAGAACCAAGGTGCATTAGGCTCGATATACCCTGACAGGATATGGGCAACGGAAGGAGACTCGCCGGCGTTTCTCTATCTTGTTGCAAACGGGCTGAACACACCTGAACATCCCGAATATGGCGGCTGGGGCGGACGTTTTGACATCAAGAAGAAAAACATCCGCGGGATGGACTTCATTGTGAAAAGCGGGAAAGACGAATCGGTATATGACGATTACTTCATGCTTGGAAGCAGCCGTGAGGGGATCGGAGCTATAAATAAATGGAAGGAGCATATCTACAATGACTTTGCAGCAAGAATAAAATGGTCGGAAACTTCCGGATACGACTGTGCGAACCATCATCCCTTAGTGGTTTTGAATGGTAATAAAGGATTGAAGCCGGTATATCTAAAAGCCAAACCCGGACAGATTATAAAATTGGATGCGAAAGGAACCCATGACCCGGACAATGATCCGTTAAAATATAACTGGACATTCTATCGAGAACCAAGCCAATACGACGGATACATTGTGATCAATGGTAAAAACGACTCCCGCTGCAGCATAGCAATCCCGACAGGTGACAATGGCAATGCAGCACCATCTGACTCCAATGGCAAAGAGCTCCACATCATACTCGAAGTAACCGACAACGCCCCAATCCCCCTCACCTCCTATCGCCGAACCATCATCACCGTCACCCAATAAAATCAAAATAGCAGTAACCGTCTATTGTCAATTGTCAATTGTCCATTGTCAAGTGCTTATATGCTATTCGCTGGCGGCGCCATGTGTAGACACAATGAATGGCACCGTCGCGACCTTGAATTATTGCCGGGTAGGAGTATTGGCTTATGGGGGAGTCTTCAAGCACTAACCAATTGCGCCAATGCTCACCGTCATCGCCGACGGCAATGCTGAGCGGGGTTCGCGGACCTTTCTTTGTGCCAGGCAGCGTATGGAAATCATTATATATTATTGCTGTCCGATAAAACTTTTTGAGGCAAAACAAAATTAGGACTGGCA